>Ga0209061_1000642_pt1 | contig 77944 bp, 72 predicted proteins | sample Coa_R1_10_FD_187157 | JGI IMG/M metagenome (GOLD analysis project Ga0209061, IMG submission 187157) | Surface soil microbial communities from Centralia Pennsylvania, which are recovering from an underground coalmine fire - Coalmine... | ecosystem: Environmental > Terrestrial > Soil >... | reverse complement strand
GACCCCCGCCACCGCGAACCCGGCGCATCCACCGGGCCACCAGCACGCCCAGCATCAGGAACCAGGGCACACCAAGATCAACAAGACAGCCCAGGCAGGCTCACCGCGCTATTCGCGGAAACGGGTCAGAGGTGTTCGTGCTGTTGAGGGTGGCGTAGTAGCAGGCGTACCCGCCCTGGCCGCCGTCCCCGGCGGTGTGCCAGGTGCCGGCCTTGATGTCGCGCCCGACGACGTAGACACCGTCGGCGCTGATCGCAGAGGCTCGGATGCGGCCGATGAGGGCGTCAAGTTGCCTGGTCTGGCGGGCGAGCCGGGCTTCGGCAGCGGCGTAGCGGGCCTGGGCGCGGGCGTTGGCCTGGTCGGCGGCGGTCCGGGCGGCCGCAGCGGTGGCCCGGGCAACGGTGAGCTCGCCTTGGGCGCGGGCGAGCTGGGCCTGTGTGCTGCCCAGCCGGCTGCGGGCGGCGGCCAGTTGGGCCCGGGCCTGGCTGAGAGCGGCGCGGGCTGACACGGCCTGGGCTTCCCCGGTACCGAACGCGGCGGCGGCCAGCACGGCCGCGGCGGCGATCAGGATGGGGGTGCGGGCGCGGGATCTGGCAGCCACCGCGGGTGTAGCCGGGGCTGGGTGGCCAGGGGGCTCGGACATGGTGGTGGTGCTGCCGGCGGGGCCTGTCATCATGTCTTCCTTGGCGGTTGGCCTGTGCGGGGGCGGTGTCAGGCGGCGTCGGGCCGGGCGGGGAATGGCACGGCGGCCGGGTCGAGGTAGATGAGGTGCTGGGCGGCGACCCGCAGGCTGGCGGCGATCCTGGCGGGACGGGTGACCACAGTTACCTGGCAGCCGGCGGCGGCGAGGCCGGCGGCTGCCCAGGTGAAGATGTGGTCGCCGGAGGCAATGGCCACGTGAGTGAACCGGGCGGCGATGTTCTCGCGCTCGATGACGGTGAGCAGTTCAACATCGGCACCGTCAGGGCCCGACCGGATCAGGTAGCGGGCACCGGGCCAGCCGTGCCCGGCGGCGGGCAGGGCGTTGTGGTTGCACCCGATGACCACCTGGTCCATCGGGCCGATGCCGACGCGGGCGGCGTAGGCGCGGCGCAGATCGGCGACCTGCTCTTCTGCCGGTATGCCGGTGCCCGCGAGGTTCTCGATGTCGATCAGGTGAATGGTGCGGGCCGGGAATGAGGGCCGTGCCGTGCGGGTGTCCCGCCGGGCCCGCCTTGTGGCCGGTGCCAGCATGGCTTCCTCCTCACCGTCTCACTCCGCAGGGTGCATCTCCATCACTCCATGGCATGGTGGCATGGATGTCCATGGGATGTCAACATGGAGGAAGGCAGAATCGGCAGGCTGGCAGGATCGGGGAATGCGGCAGGATCAGAGGGTAAGGCCAGCGGCGCCGGCCTTCGGCGGGTGAGCCGGAGGGTGCCCGGCGCCAGGGTGCCCCCTGATCTGTGTCAGGCGGCGCGGCCCCAGATGCGCTCCCGCCCCGGCAGGTCCTCAAGCCTGGCCGCGGCCTTCTGCCGGGCCTTCTCATCGTCGTGGCGGATCTCACCGACGCGCCTGCGCGCCTCGGCGTTCACCTTCACCCGCCAGGCCAGGGCCTGCTGCGGACTGCTCCCAGCCGGGGGAGGATCGATCTTGAGGACCTGCGCTGCGTAGCGTTCCAGCAGCGCGTCCGTTGCCCGCCACGGGCGGGCCACATCCTCCCCGGCTTCCGGCCGCCCGGCCAGGGACAGAATCTTCTGCAAGTCGAGCATATCGGCGGTGTGGCTGGTGATGATCCGCCGTTCCAGCGACCACGCCGATGAAGTGAGCCAGCGCGGGTTCGCTGTCCCGTCCTCGCTCAGTGCCGGGGCGACGAACGCGCGGCTGCCGGGCGCCCGCTCCCAGGCCCGCTGCTCGTCGCGGCGCAGTGGCGCGAACGCCCGGCTGTCAACCTGCAGCTGGTGGGCGGCCCACAGGTACTCCGCCAAGAACGCGGCGTTCTGCGGCCAGCGAAGCTCAGTCAGCGCTCGCAGCACGATCTCCCGGACCGGTACGCCGGGCCGGGCCTGCCGCAGGTCCTTGCTGGCCTCCCGCCGCAGTTCCGCTAGCAGGTCATCTCGCCGGTCATCCAGCCGCTCCACCGCGCTCACCTGCGCCACCAGGTCCGTCACCGGGACCTTGCTGCTGCGGGCAGCGGCCACGAGACGCCGCTGCAACTCGAGGATCTCCTCCAGCGTCGTCACCAGCTCCGCACGGGTCCCGGACACGCTCATGCCGAGATTCTACTTCATCCATGCACGTCAACCATGGGCGATGGCCTCAGCGCCCCAATGGACTCCAGCGCCAGCACGCGCTCAGCTGCTGGCGCGAGATGACCGGCGCTGGCCCCCGCCGTCCCGACAGGACCGCGCACGTCCAGCCATGAGCCGAACCGTCCGGGCGCTGATCCGGCAGCCTCGCGGAAAGGCCCATTCGCGCCTCGCTCCCCGGAGCCGACGCCCACCCTGCGCCCGACATCCGGGTCACCATCTCCGCATGCCCCGGTGCAACCGGTTCGCGCGGGTGCCCGGATACATCCCCTGAACGGGCTCACAGTGGCGGTCCAAGGGTCAGCGCCAAGGCCGGGAGACGCTCTCCCGGCGGCGCACTTGGCAGTGACCACCGCCTGCGCGGGACGAAGTGCCACGCTAGCCCTCAGACCCGAATCCGCGAGTAAGCCGGTGACACGACCGTGTAGATGCCGATAGGTGCCGCTCTGGCCTGGGATGATGACCGCTGCGAAATGGTGATCATCTCGGCGGAGAGGGCACCTATCTGGTGAGCAGCATACGTGTGGGGAGGCGGAGACGGCGGCAGGTCCGGGTCGGCGCGCCGGATGCGGCGCTGACGGCGAACGCGGGCCTGGCGGCGATCGCGGAGCTGTGTGACCGGCTTGGCGTGGTAGCGGAGCTGGATGCGGCGGCGGGCCCGGTCAGGCAGCGGGCCCGGGGCTTTGGGGCCGGGGGGCTGCTGACCGGGCTGGCGGCGGCGCAGCTGGCCGGGGAGGACTTCCTGACCGGGCTGGACCGCCAGCGCGCCGATGCGGCAGGCCAGCTGATCACGCCGGTGCCGGGGCTGGCGGCGACGACCGCGGCGGGCCTGGCCCGCAGGGTTACCCCGGCGCAGTGGCGGGCGGTGGAAGCCGGCGTGGCGGCGGTGACCGGGCCGGTGACATCGACCTGCTGTGCGTGCTCGCGTTCGCGTTCGACCCGGCGGTGCTCGGCACTGGCGACGGGTACGTCACTTCGGCCGACGGGTTCGCCAGCGTGGCGGCCGAGCGCCAGCTGGGGCGGGTGCCGGTGCTGCTGGTGCGGATGAACGCCGACCTGGTGATGGGCGAGGAGCTGAAGAAGACCGGCGCCGGGAACCTGTTCACGGTGTTCGGCGAGCCCGACATCGAGATCAAGAGCGAGGACGGGCAGCTGCGGGTGGTCCTGCACGGCGTGGACGTGTACGACCCGAACACCGGCCAGGTCCGCAGCAACGACACCGGCCAGATCGCGCTGTGGATGATCGACACCGCCTACAACGAGGAGTCGTTCTTCGTCCGGCACTGCTACTTCACCGGCGGCCAGGACCCGTATGCCCGGCTGAAGAAGGCGCTGAAGGCCGACGTCGACGAAGACGCCTGGGCGAGCCTGTACCGGACCGAGTCGCGGCCGTTCCCCCGCCCGGACACCGGCAAGATCGCCGTCAAGGTGATCAACGACTACGGCGACGAGGTGATGAAGATCTTCGCCGTCTGACCGTCCCCGCTGGTCAGCGCCGGGCCGAGGCGCAGATCGTCCGGACCTCGCAGCGGCGGCACCTCGGGCCCGGGTTGGGCCGGTAGTCGCGGGCGCGGATCCGCCTTGCCGCCTCGGCGACTTTGCGCTCGGCGGCGCTGATCGCGGCTGGTCCCACCGGCACGGGCTCCCGGGAGGCGGCCTTCAGGTCGTGCACGTACGCGGCGCGCACGTCGAGCCCTTCCCGCCGGCCGGCGTCGGCGTATACCTGAAGCTGCAGCCCATGGTCGCCGGCCTCGTCGTGGGTGGCAGTCTTGTAGTCCACGATGGCCAGCGCTGTGGGGATGCCGCCTTCGGTGTCGAGGATCACGTCCGCCCGGCCGGTCACGGTCACGCCGTCCAGGTGCAGTTCGAAGGGACGTTCGGTCTCCCACACCCGGTGCAGGTCGTCTTCGTACTTGGCCGTGTACGTGGTCACCAGCCGCCGGGCGGCGTCTTTGAGCTGCTGGTGGGCGGGCTTGGCGGCAGCGGGCAGGAAGAAGCTGGTGTCGAGGAGCTCATCGATCTCGGCCGGTGCCGGGACCCGCCCCGAGGCCTTGGTGGCTTCGGCGACGGCGCGCAGCACGTGGTGCACGGCCTTGCCGTAGCCCAGTTCGGGGGCCAGCCGGGGCTGGAAGCCGATCAGGTTCCGCAGCCGGAACGCCAGCCCGCACTCGATGAAGGCGGCCAGCTCGCTGTAGGTGATCGAGATCGGGTCTCCGTCGCTGTCGTCGCGTGCCTCGATGGCGGGCAGGGTGATGTCCTCCGGCTTGACCTCCAGGTGGGCGAGTTCGGTGTAGTACGGGCTGGCCGCGACAGCGTTCTTGGTCACCCGGCCGTGCCGGGAGACCGACAGCCAGTCGCGCGCGCGGGTGAGCGCGACATAGAACAGGCGCCGCTCGTCACCATCGCCTCCCTCGTAGCGGGCGGCGTTGAACTGGTCGCGGGGCACAAGCCAGTCCTGGGCCTTGCCGGCCCGGGTCGTGGGGAACCGGTTGGCGGTCACCGACGGCACGAACACCGCAGGCCATTCCAGCCCCTTGGCCCGGTGGACGGTGGTGAGGTCCACGGCGTCAAAGACGAAATCGGCCTCGCCGTCGAAGGCCTCATAGGCGCCCTGGGCGTAGTTGATGATGTGCAGGGCGAGGTTGCCGTAGTACCACAAGCCGCGGTCCTGGCCGCCGAGCTGCTCACCCGGCGCGTCCGGGTCCGGCCGGGCCCGCCGCCGGACCGACTCGTAGTCCACCAGCAGCGCGGAGAACCGGGCCAGCGTGCCGAGCCGGTTCAGTTTCAGCGGGTCGGACAGGTCCCAGGAGCGGATGTCCAGTTCGTCTAGCAGGTCGTAGAACTCGGCCATGAGGTCCGCCCGGCGGTCCGTGCGCGGCACGGCCGCCTTCCACTCCTGCAGGAACCGCGCCAGCCGGTTCCGGGCCGGGTCGGGCAGCTCGAAGACCCGCTGGTACCCGCCGATCAGGTCCGCATCGGTGATCGTCCGGCCGGGGTCGTAACGGCCGCGCCATTCGATATCGCCCAGCCAGGCGAATGTCTGGCCGAGGAGCACCGCCTCGGGCTGGTCGAACAGGCCCGTGCGGCCTCCGGGCTGCACCGGAATGCCGAAGGTGGCGAACTGCTCGACCAGCCGGGGGTAGCAGGCCCGGCCGCGCACCAGGACGGCGATGTCCCGGTAACGGACTCCCCGGTCGGCCAGGTCGAGGATCAGGTTGGCGACCCAGCCAGCCTCCTCGGTCTCGGTGGGGGCGCTCCATGCCACGACTTCCGGACCGGCCCCGCCGCCCGGGGGCCGGTGCGGCGCCATCGTCTTGTCGATCCGCTCCGGGATCGTCAGCGCGAACTGGTTCGCGACCTCGATGATCTGCGGCCGACTCCGCCTGTTGACCGTGATCTCGAACCTGGCCACCGGCGCGTACCGGTCCGCGAACGTGACGATGCTGGACACATCCGAGCCGCGCCACTGGTAGATGGCCTGCTGGTCATCCCCGACCACGCACAGCTCCACCTGCGGGCCGGTCAGCAGCCGGATCAGCCGCTCCTGGGCCGGGTTGACGTCCTGGTATTCGTCCACGATCAGATGCCGCAGCCGCGCGTGCACCTGCCTAGCCAGTTCCGGGTGCTCCAGTTCCCGCACCGCCCGCACCACCTGCTGGCCGTAGGTCAGCAGCCGGTACCGGTCGAGGGCCTCGTAGTAGGCGCGGAGCACCGACCCGAACGGGTCCGGCATCGCAGCCGGGTCGAGCAGCTCGTTCTCCACCACGTCCACGCCTTTCAGGAACGCGGCGATCGACGCGAACAGCCGCCTCCTGCTGTCAAGCTGGCGGATCTGCAGCCGGTTCGCCTCCCGCGACAGGAACGCGGTGAGCTGGTTGTCGTCCAGCACGTCGTACGTCTCATACCTGGGCACCCGCTGTTGCAGCAGCCGGAAGCAGAAGGAGTGGATCGTCCCGACGAACAGCCCCGCCAGGCGGTCCAGCGCCCCCGTGCCGAGCCTGTCCGCCACCCGGTGCGCGATCCGGTTCTTCAGCTCGTCGGCCGCGCGCTCGGTGAACGTGAACGCCACCACCGAGTCGGCCGGGAAACCGTCCGCCAGCAGGTCTGCCACCCGCTGCGACACCACCTCCGTCTTCCCCGAGCCCGCGGACGCGGTGATCTGCACATGGCTGCCGCGGTGTCGGACGGCGTCTCGTGCCGGGCCGGTCAGTTCCGGCGCCGGACGGCGGGTCTCGCTGGGTGACACGGCAATTACTTTACGGCGGGCGTGATGCCCTGAAAATCAAGGAACGATCACGCTTGCGCAGCCAGCGGCACCCGCGTCCATCTCGCACGGGATCGTCCACGTCCCGTGCTCGTCGTGCCTGGCCTCGATGGCCAGCCGGATCACCGTGCCGCGCTGCCGCCGCCATTCCTGCTGCGTCATGCCCGTCATCCAGGACCCGGGCTCGCGTCCTCTCCGTCTTGCCCGATCACGGCTGGCTCTGTCACAGGTCAGCGTCCAACGGCCTGCAGGTGCCCTGTTGGCAGCGTGACGGGATTGGCGTTCTCGGTCCGGTAGTTGCCTAGCGGCGTAACCACCCGGAGCGTGCCGGTGCTCTGTGCGCTGATGCCGGCAACTCGGGGCGATCCTGCGCGGAGATACGCCTCGACCGCCTGGCGGACAAGCTCTGAAGGCCGGATTCCCCGGCGGCTGGCATCATCGAGCAGTTCCTCGGCCAGGACCGCCGGGAGGCGAGCGGAGATCACCTGAGTGCCCGATGGCCTGCTCTTGATCAGCTCAGGCTCGGCCTCCCATTCGCCTTCGTCCTCGTTGTGCGCGAGGGCTTCATCTGCTGCCGTCGCCATGTCTTCCATGTCAGTTCCTCTCCCACCATGCCTTCTCCGCTGCCGTCGCACGCCGCCCGGTGATCGCGCGCCATCGCCCGCTTACCGCCGCGTCCTCGCGGATGAAGATCGCGTAGAAGCCTCCCCTCCCATCTGGTCCGATCATCTGATGCGACGCTGCACGATTGCGCCGGTTTCGGCTATACCGCGGTGCCTCACGCCAGACCGCAAGTACATCAGACGGTCGCACTCCGTGCTTAGCCAGGTGCTCTACGTCCTCGTGTAACTGGTCAGGTGCCTCGAAATTGGCCTGGTGTGGTCAAGCGGCGGCAGGCATCCAGGGCCGGCCTTCGGTGAGCATGACGAGGGCGTCGAAGAAGTGCAGGCCGTGTTTGGCGGCGGTGGATGGGTAACTTCGGATCGCGCAGAACTGCCGGGCACCGGTGAGGGTGCGCAGGCAGCCGGATACCTTCTGCCTGAGCTTGGCCATCCGGATGTCGCGCTCGGTTCCGTTGTTGCCTGGGGGGACCTCCCAGTTGCTGGTGAATCGCAGGTAGTCGTCCTGGCGGTCGAGCAGGCGGCGGGCCAGGGCGTGATGTTTGCGTGCGAGCGTGCCGGGGCGGCCGCTGGTCTGGCTGGCACCGATCAGCGCGGCGGATCGGTAGAGGGTGACCTGCCCGGCAAGGGCGGCCGGATCAACGGCATCGCGCCCCTGGGTGATCGCCTCGCTGACCAGCTTCTGCATCGTGGTGAGCGCCTCGGCGGCCTGGGTGGCCCAGCGCCATTGGCCGTCGGGGGCGGTGCCGGTGACGGCCTGCGGCTCGCGCAGGACGTGCGCGCAGCACAGCTGGTGGGCTGCCCCGGTGTAAAGGTCATACGGCGCCCAGGCATCGTGCACGGCGACCCCGCTGAAGGAGGGCAGCGCACCCATCGCCTCCATGGCCGCCTTCCCGCGCCGGGGGCGGACCACGAGCAGGGTGTACTTGCCGGGGCGGGCGCACTGCACCCAGGCCAGCTTCCCCTCCGCCCGGAACCCGGTCTCATCAAACCCCGCCACCGGGCTGGCGGCGATCTGCTTCCCCGGTCCAGGAACCCGTCGAGGCTCCCGGCGGACCGGGCGGTGACGGCCGCGACCGTGCCGGAGGAAACCGGGACGCCGAACAGCTCGGCCAGCGCCTGCGCGGTCCGCTGCTCGGACAGGAACTGCCCGGCATACAGGTAGATGATGATCGCGGCGATCTGCGGCCCGTATTGCACCGGCGCCTGCGCCCTGGCCGGGGCCGCTGCCTTGGTGCGGTGCCCGCAGGCACATTCGCGCTCAATCAGCTGATGCTCGGTCACCTCGATCGCCGACGGCGGCAGATCGAAGACCTGGCGGCGCTCCACCCCGGTGACCGGGCGGCCCGCCCGCCCGCTCCCGCACCAGCCGCAGCGGGCCGGCTCATGGCGTACCTCCCGGTCCGGCCGGGCCGCCTGCATCAGGGTCTGCCCGTCGTGCCCATCCTGCCCGCCCGGCTTACGCCCGGTCTTCTTCCGCAGCGACCGCGGCGCCGGCTGCCCAGCCCCTCGCTGGAAGCAGGCTTCGGCGAGTTCCGCGAGTCCTGCTTCAGCTGCGCCTCAAGCTCAGCGATCCGCAACCGCGCCCGCTCAAGCTCCGCCCGCGTCTGCGTCAGCTCCTGACGAAGCGAGACCACCAGTGCGGCCAGCACCTCATATGGCGTCGGGCCTTCCTCAACGGGCACACCGGGACGCTACGACTCAAGGTCACCTAGCGCACGTACCGGCACAGTCGGCGTGCCGGATCAAAGCCAGGCAGTCACCTCGCACCGAGACGCTGCGGTACTCAGCAGCGGGCACGGCGGGAGGAAGGTGATGGGCAGCGCGGAATCGGGCTGCCAGCTAGGCAGCGACGCCGCCGGGCTGGAGCGGCTAGACCTGCAGGGCAGGGTGCTCGCGCCCGCGACCCGCACGATTCTCCAGATGGCCGGCGTCCGCCGGGACATGCGGGTACTCGACCTGGGTTCAGGAGCGGGGGACGTGGCGTTCGCCGCCGCCGAGCTGGCCGGGCCGGCCGGCGAGGTCGTCGGGATCGACCAATCGCCGGATTCCGTCGCGAAGGCGACCGCGCGGGCGCCGGGCGCGGCCTGTCCAACGTCCGGTTCGCGGTCGGTGATATCCATGACAGGGCACCCGACAGGCCGTTCGACGCGATCACCGGGTCGTCGATGACCGGCGGGTGTTTCTCGCGTCAGTCTCCTGGCACAGTCTCCTGCTCCTGATTGTCGCGGATGGGTGCAGGTGGGTGAGATGCGCCAGCCGCGCTCGTCGTGAATCAGCCCGTGGCCCCAGCCGGACGATGCTCTCCATCTGCTCGGTGAAGCCCAAGAGCACCAGGTTCCGGTGCCGTGACGTCACCCTGGGCCTTCGCGTCCCGGCGCTGGCATCTTACGGGCCGGCCTCGCCGTCGGCGAGCGCGAGGCCGTGATCGAGCGCGGCGAAGATCTGCTCGAGCTCGGCCTCGCTGACCACCAGCGGCGGCGCCAGGAACAGCGATGTCTGCTCGCCGCTGGTGGCGATCAGCACGTCGGCCTCCAGCGCCCGGGCGACGACGCGGCTGGCGAGCGGGCTGGGGTCTTCCCCGCGCCAGTCGCGCCAGTCCGGGCCGTGCAGCTCGACCGTCCAGTGCAGGCCCCGGCCATCCACCCGGGCCACGCTCGGATGCCGCGCGGCGATCTGGCCGAGCCGGTCGAGCATGAGGCCGTCGAGCTCCCGCGCCCTCTGGTAGAGGCCGTCTCGGCGGGAGACGCGCAGGTGAGCCCGGATCGCGGCCATCGCGACCGGGTGCGCCCGGTAGGTGGAGTAGCTCTGCCAGCTGGTCCCGCGCAGGCGCTCCGCCACTTCGGCCGACAGGACGACGGCGCCGGCCGCGGCGCCGCCCGCGCTCATGCACTTGCCCATGGTGACCAGGTCCGGCCGGGAGCGGCCGTGCTGGAACTGGAACCATCCGCCGACCCGGCCGAACCCGGTCACGGTCTCGTCGGCGATCCAGAGCGCCCCCGCCTGCCGTGCCAGGTCGGCCACCCGGTCCTGGTAGGCGGGGGAGTGGTAGACGCCACCCTGGCTGTAGTCGAGCAGGACAGCCGCGCTGGCGGCCAGCATCTCCCGCGCGCGGCCGGTCCATCCCTCGCCGCGCGTCGGGTCGGGCTGCCCGGTCACCCGCGCCCCGCAGGGCGCGGGCAGCTGGTGGACCGTGGCGAGCCGCGGCGGCGCGCTGACCCCCCCGGCGGCGCGGGACAGCCCGCCGTGCCACTGGGGCTGGACGGTCAGCTCCCGGGCCAGGCCGGCGCCGCCATGATAGGCCCGCTCGCGCGTGGCGAGCGGCGCCCGCCCGGTGAGCGCCTGGCACAGGGCCAGGGCCGCGTCGTTGGCCTCGCTGGCGCTGATGAAGAAGCGGACGGCCCCGGCCCAGTCCTCGCCGTCGAAGGCGATGCCGATCAGGTCATCGGCGGCCTGCTCGCGCTCGGCCCAGTGCCAGCCCTCGTTGATGACCGGGGCCGCCGCGGCCCGCGCGACCGCCTCGACGATCTCCGGGTGACAGTGGCCCAGCGGGGCGGCGGTGTTGCTGGCGTCGATGACCTCCCGGCCGTTCTCCAGCGTGAACCAGGCCCCGTGGCCACCGACGATCCGGGGGCTCGACTCGTCCCCGGCGGTCAGGCTGGTGGACAGCAGCCGCCCGGAGCCGCTCACGCCCGCGCTCCCATGCCGGATCCTCCCCCGCTCAGCGATCTCCCGAGGGAGCCGCGCCGCCGAGTGGCCGGCCGGCGATGCCCCAGCGCGACGCGGGAACTCCCTCGATCACGACCCAGATCTGCGACCGGGCCTCTTCCCCGAGCACGCCGCAGGCGGCGTCGGTGAGCGCCTCGATCAGCCGCTGGCTCACCGCCGGGTCCTCGAACCGCCGGTCGACCGCCTTCACCTCGATGTAGGGCATCGTTCACCTCGCCACGCCCGCCGGCTTCCCGGCGCCGAATCCGTGGACGGGCAGGCCGGGCCTCCGCGACATCCACAAGACGCTGTTCCGCTCCTCCGCGCGCGACACCCCGGCGCGCAGCGGCACGGGAACGCACAGCAGCTCGGGCGGCGGCCGCTCCCCCTCGCCCGCGCGGCCCGCGCGGGCCGCCACCTCGCCGAACGGCGTCAGCACCTGGCTGGCGCCCAGCAGGGTGCCGGACGGGTTGGCCCCGCATTGGTTCGCCATCACCCACCACTGGCCGTTGGCGAGGGCGAGCGCGGGGTAGAGCGTCTCCCACCAGGCGGCAGCCTCGGCCTCGTACGCGGCGGGCTCGATGACCAGCGTCGCGCCCGCGAGCCGCAGGGCCCGCGCCGTCTCCGGGAAGTCGCCGTCGAAGCAGACCGCCAGGCCCACGGTCCCGAGCTCGCCGGTCCGGCAGACGGTGAGCCGGCCGCCGGGCGTGAATATCTTGTCCTCACCGGTCGGGCCGTACAGGTGGGCCTTGCGGTGCCAGGCGCGCAGGCGGCCCTTCCGGTCGTACAGCACGCCCGTGTTGTGGACGGCGCCGTCGGCGCCCCGCTCGGGGACCGACCCGGCGGCGAGCCAGATGCCCAGCTCCCGGGCGCGGCGGCTGAGCGCCTCCCCCCGGGGCCCGGAGAGCGGCTCGGCCGCCCCTCGGGCGTGCCCGGCCAGGGCCGCCGGGTCGTACCCGCAGGGCCACAGCTCGGGGAGCACGACGAGGTCCGCGCCCTGCCGCGCCAGCTCGCCGGCCAGGCCGAGCGCGGCCGACAGGTTCTCCGCCGGCCTGCCGGGCTCGGGCAGCCACTGGGCGATGCCGATGACGGCATCCTCACGCACTGACGCTCCCCGCCCGCACCGGGACCTTGGCCTCCCTGGCGACCCTGGCCCGAGCCACCATGTAGTAGAGCGGGAGGATGACGGCGAGGCCGACCAGCCAGGACAGGTCAGTGCCGCCGAGGCTCCTGGCGACCGGCCCCTCGAACAGGGTGGTGTTGACGAACGGGATCTGGATGCCCACGCCGATCAGGTAGACGATCAAAGTGGCCCAGTTCACCCGCCCGTACACCCCGCCGGAGGGCTCGAAGAACGACGGCACGTGGTACTGGCCGTGCCGGATCAGGTAGAAGTCCACCAGGTTGATCGCCGTCCACGGGATGAGCACGTAGAGCAGGAACAGGATGAAGTTCACGTAGCTGGTCAGGAAGGTGCTCTGGTAGGCGAGTGCCCCGACGAGCGCGACCGCGACGATGAGCACCGACACCACGGCGCGAGTGCGGGCGCGGGGCAGCCAGCGGTGGCGGAACGTCTGGCCCACGGTGATGGAGCACAGCATCCCGCCGTAGAGGTTGATCGCGTTCGTGTCGATGATCCCGAGCGCGAACACCAGCATGATCAGCCATCCCGCGCCCGAGGTCAGGTGGTCGATCGCGGAGATCTGGTCCGGGTTGGCGGACGCGAGCCCGACGACCACCCCGAGGATCATGGGCAGGACGGTGCCCAGGACCACGCCCGCATAGGAGAACCAGAACGTGGCCCGGACGCTCTCCCCGGCCGGCATGTACCGGGAGTAGTCGGAGACATAGGGGGCGTACGCGATCTGCCACAGGATCCCGGTCGTGGCGGCCGCCCCGATGAACCCGCTCCAGGTGAACGAGCCCTCGGAGAGGAAGGTGGCCGGCAGCCCCCGGGCGACGATCACGCCGAGGGCGAGCAGCATCACGCCGCCGAACAGGATCGTCGCCCACCTGTTCACCGCGTGGATCAGGTCGTAGCCGACCACGGTGATGAGCAGGCTGCCCACGCCGCAGATGACGATGCCCCAGTCGGTGCTGACGCCGTGGACGAGCTGGTTGATCGACTGCCCGCCGAGGATCAGGTTCGAGGCGAAGAAGCCGACGTACATGAACACGGCGATCGCGATGACCAGCACCGCGCCGACCATGCCGTACTGGCCGCGGCTCTGGATCATCTGCGGCACGCCCAGCCGCGGCCCCTGCGCGGAGTGCAGCGCCATGAACAGCGCGCCGAGCAGGTTGCCCAGCAGGATCGCCAGGACGCTGGCCCCGAACGGCAGCTTGAAGGCCACCGGCGCGAGCGCCCCGGTGACGAAGGTCAGGGGCATGATGTTCGAGCTGAACCAGATGGTGAACAGGTCTCGCGGCCTGCCGTGCCTTTCGCTTTCCGGGATGGCGGCGATCGTGTACTGCTCCAGGGTCGCCGCCGTGGCGGATGTCCGGCTTTCGGTCATGGTGAGCTCCATGGGTGCGGCGTTGCGGCAGTGTAGGATCGCGCCTTCGCACGGTGCAAGATGCTTTCATCAAGTGAAATTCAGCACGTGGCGGGCTCGTCATGCGACAGGGCTCTCTCGGGAAGCGAGAGGCTGTTCCCCCCGGCCGGGGCGAGTGGTACCGTCCGCCTGCCCCGGCGCGGGCCGGGGCGGACCCTGGGCGAAGGGGGGCCAGGCTGGTGCGCGACCCCAGGTACGACATCCTGTTCGAGCCGGTCCGGATCGGCCCGGTCACGGCCAGGAACCGGTTCTTCCAGGTGCCGCACTGCAACGGCATGGGCTACCGCGACCCGAGCGCCCAGGCCGCCATGCGCGGCGTCAAGGCGGAGGGCGGCTGGGCGGTGGTGTGCACCGAGCAGGTGGAGATCCACCCGACCTCCGACATCACCCCGTTCATCGAGCTGCGGATCTGGGACGACGCGGACCTGCCGGCGCTGGCCCGGATCTGCGATGCGATCCATTCCCAGGGCGCGCTCGCCGGCATCGAGCTCGCGCACAACGGCATGAACAGCCCCAATCTCTACAGCCGTGAGGTCCCGCTCGGCCCGGCCAGCCTGCCGGTGGCGACCTGGAGCCACGACCCGGTGCAGGCCCGCGCGATGACCAGGGCCGACATCGCGGACCTGCGCCGCTGGCACGCCGACGCGGTCCGCCGGTCGCTGGCGGCCGGGTACGACCTGGTCTACGTGTACGCGGCGCACGGCCTGGGCGGGCTGCACCACTTCCTGTCCCGCCGTTACAACGACCGCGGCGACGAGTACGGGGGGAGCCTCAGGAACCGGGCCCGGCTGCTGAGCGAGATCCTGGCCGACACCCGCGAGATCGCGGATGGCCGCGCCGCCGTCGCCTGCCGGATCACCGTGGACGAGATGCTCGGCGAGGCGGGGATCACGCGGGCGGAGACTGAGGAGCTCGTCGGCCTGCTCGCCGAGGTTCCCGACCTGTGGGACTTCGTCCTGGGGAGCTGGGAGGACGACTCGGTCACCTCCCGGTTCGCTCCCGAGGCGGCCCAGGAGGAGCATGTGCGCGGGCTCAAGCGGCTCACCACCAAGCCGGTCGTCGGCGTGGGCCGGTTCACCTCCCCGGACACGATGGTCCGCCAGGTCACCAGCGGGGTGCTGGACCTGATCGGAGCGGCCCGGCCGTCCATCGCTGATCCCTTCCTGCCCCGCAAGATCGAGGAGGGCCGCCTCGAGGACATCCGGGAGTGCATCGGCTGCAACGTCTGCGTTTCGGGTGACTTCACCGCGTCGCCGATCCGCTGCACCCAGAACCCGGCCATGGGCGAGGAGTTCCGGCGGGGCTGGCACCCGGAGCGGATCAGGCCGAGGCGCTCGGACGCGCGGATCCTGGTCGCGGGTGCGGGGCCCGCCGGGCTGGAGGCGGCGCGGGCGCTTGGCCAGCGTGGCTACCGGGTGACGCTGGCCGAGGCGTCCCGGGAGCTGGGCGGCCGGGTCGCCCGCGAGTCGGCCCTGCCGGGCCTGGCGGCCTGGCGCCGGGTGGCGGAGTACCGCGAGCAGCAGCTCCGGCGGATGCCGAACGTGGAGATCTACCCGCAGAGCCCGATCGACGCGGACGATGCGCTGGCGGGCGGCTTCACCCACGTGGTGGTCGCCACCGGCGCGGCCTGGCGGGCCGACGGCGTCGGCCGCTGGCACACCCGCCCGATCCCCGTCGGCGGGCCGCTGCCCGTGCTCACCCCAGACGACCTGATGGCCGGGCGCCGCCCGGCCGGGCCGCGCGTGGTGGTGTTCGACGACGACCACTACTACCTCGGCGGGGTGCTCGCGGAGCTGCTGGCGGGTGAGGGCTGCCAGGTGCGGCTGGTCACCCCGGCAGCGCACGTCTCGGCGTGGACGGCGAACACCCTGGAGCTCGTGCGCATCCGGCGGCGGATCATGCGCGCGGGGATCGCCGTGGACACCAACCGCACGGTGACCAGGCTGGACGGGGACGGCGTGGTGACCGCGTGCGTGTTCACCGGCGCTGAGGCCCTGGTGGAGGCGGACGCCGTCGTGATGGTGACGGCCCGCCTGCCGCGCGACCGGCTGGCGGCCGATGTGGAGGCCATCGCCTCGCGGCGGCCCGGGGGCCCGCTTCGCTCGGTGCAGGTGATCGGGGACGCGTGGGCGCCGGGGACGATCGCGGCGGCCGTCTGGTCGGGCCGGCGCTGCGCCGAGGAGCTCGACGAGCCGCCCAGCACGGCGCCCGTGCCGTTCCGGCGCGAGGTCGCCGCGCTCTCCCGCGAATGGCCGTGATCACCCGGCCCGCCGCGCGGGCCCGGGACGCCGCCCTAGACGTCCCAGCCGGCGTCGACCGGGATGTCGTGCCCGGTGATGTTCCGCGCGGCAGGGGAGACCAGGAAGCGGACCGCCTCGCCGACGTCAGTCTCCTCCACGAAGCGGCCGAGCGCGGTCTGGGCGGCGAAGTCCGCGTAGACCTCCTCGGGGGCCTTGCCCAGCTTGCGCGCCTTCTCGGCGACGATGCGGTCCATGCGCGCGCCGTTGGTCACGTTCGGGCAGACGGTGTTGACCGTGATGTCGTGCGGCCCGAGCTCGAGCGCGAGCGTCCGGGTCAGGCCGCGCACCGCCCACTTGGACGAGGAGTAGCCGCTGCGGTTGCGGTAGCCGCGCAGCCCGGAGGTGCCCGCCAGGTTGACGATCCGGCCGCCTCCGCGCGCGATCATGTGCGGGATCGCGTGCTTGCACGGCAGGAACGTGCCGATGACGTTCAGCTCGAGGATCTTGCGGAACTCCTCGGCCGGGTAGCTGTGCGCCGGGGTCTCGATCGGCCCGGTGCCCCCGGCTGTGTTCACCAGGATGTCGACGCCGCCGAAGCGGGCCGCCACCGCGGCCATCATCGCCGCCACCTGCTCCTCGTCGGTCACGTCGCAGCGAACCGGCAGGCTCTGGCGGCCGGGGTACTTCTCGTCCAGCGCCGTCGCCTTCGCCGCGAGCGCCGCCTCGTCGCGCCCGGCCAGCGCGACGTGCGCCCCGTCCTGAGCGAGAAAGTCGGCCGCGATGGCGCCGATCCCCTTCGCGGCGCCGGTCACCACCGCCACCTTGTCCGCCAGCGGCAGGTCCCTGGTCATGCGCGGCTCCTCTCCCAGCGCCCCCCCGGCCCCCGGGCGGGGCCATCGCCGGCCGGGCCGATCGGCACGTCGGCCGCCGACACCTGGGGGGTGGCCCGCCCGATGGCACGGCCGATCTCGGCCGCCGCCTCGTGCACGAGCGCCACGTCCCGGCGGACCCGGTCGACGGACAGGCGGGGGCTGGGCCCGGCGATGCCGACGGCGCACACCACGTCGGAGTCGGAGACCACCGGCACCGCGATGCCCCACACGCCGACGTTGGTCTCCTCGTAGCTGCTCGCCCAGCCGCGCGCGCGGATGGCCTTCAGCTCGCGCCGCAGCTCGCGCGGATCGGTGATGGTGGACGCGCAGAACCGGTCGAGCGGCCGCTCGATCAGCCGCTCGATCTCCTCCTCCGGCATGAACGCCAGGAGCGCCTTCTGGGAGGCGCCGGCGTGCAGCGGGAGCTGCCGGCCTGGCTGCACCGACAGGCGCAGCGGCTGCGGCGTCTCCACCCGCTCCAGGCACACGCTCCGGTCGCGCTCCGGCGTCAGCACGGTGAGCAGGGCCGTTTCCCCGGTCGCGTCCGACAGGCGGCGGAGGGGGCCCAGCGCGACCGGGCGCAGGTCGGCCACGGCGCGCGCCCGCTCGCCCAGGCTCAGCGCGGCGGCGCCGAGGCGGAACCGGCGGGTGTCCTCGTGCTGGCTGACATAGCCGAGCCGCTTGAGGGCGGCGAGGATGCGGTGCACGGTGGGCACGGGCAGCCGGAGCGCGCGGGCGATGTCGGTCGTGCTCCACTCCGGCCGTGCCTCGGTGAACACCTCCAGGATGCGGAAGGTCCGCTCCAGCACCTGGAAGGCGGGCTTGGGCTCGTCGCCAGCCGCGGGGACAGGCACTTGCGCAACCTCCTGGCATCGGTCATCCGGGTGACATGCTAGCATGACGATCCCGGTTACTGAGAGGCAATTTCATGTCACGAGAAACGGGGGCATGCGAGCGGAGGAGCGACCGTGGACCGACCTGATCTCGAACTTCTGCGCGGCGCCATCGACATGCACGCGCACACCGCCCCGGCCCTGTTCAAGCGGCACATAGACGACGCCGCCCTCGCCGAGTACGCCGCCGCCTACGGGATGCGCGGCTTCGTGCTGAAGGACCATGACGCGTCCACCACCGGCCGGGCCTATTACGTCAACCGCATGTACCCGCACGTCGAGTCCTACGGCTCCGTGGTCCTGAACCGCTCGGTGGGCGGCCTCAACCCCTACGTCGCCGAGGCCGCCATCCAGTACGGCGCCAGGGTCGTCTGGATGCCGTCGAATCACTCCAAGTACCACGCGGAGTTCTTCGACATGCCGGACTACCCGCAGTTCGGCCGCCCGAGGAAGCAGCTTCCCGGCGAGGGCGTGACGGTCTTCGAGGAGGACGGCCGCACCCTCACCAGGGAGGCGAGGACGATCTGCGAGATCGTCGCCGAGAACGACGTGGCGCTGGCCACCGGGCACCTGTCGCTCGCGGAGATCCGGGCGCTGCAGGACGCCGCGGTGGACGCCGGCGTGAGCCGCTTCATCGTCACGCACGCGAACTGGTCGCTGTGCAAGCTGGACCTCGACGTCCAGCGCGAGCTCATCGCCAAGGGCGCGACCATGGAGTACGTCGCCTGCTCGTGCGTCTCTCCCATCTTCTGGGAGCAGCAGCCCGGCGAGCTCGCCGAGTGGATCATCGCCCTGCGCGGGGAGAATGTCGTGCTCGGCTCCGATCTCGGCCAGTTCGCCGGGCCTCCCCACCCGGAGGGCCTGCGGATGCTGCTCGCGGCGCTGCTCGACGTGGGGGTGCCGTACGAGTACCTGGAGAAGATGGCCAAGGAGAACCCGGTCGCCGTGCTCGGCCTCGACCCTGGCTGGAGCCCGGCGCCCGCCGCGGCGCCGGCGCCCGCTGCGGCGCCGGCCCCCGCCGCGGCACCGCTCCCGGCGCCTTCCTCCCGGTGACGCTCCCCGGCGAGGAGATCTCGTGAGCCGAAAGGCATTTGCCTGTCCCGAGAAGCCGTGCTAGGCATCTGCACCGGAGGCACCATGTTCATCAGGCCATTCGGGTACGAGCGGGCCGGGAGCCTCGCGGACGCGTGCGAGATGCTGCGTGAACGGGGGGAGGCCGCCAAGGTCATCGCGGGCGGCCAGAGCCTGCTGCCCATGGTCAACCTCGGCCTGGTCCAGCCCGAAGTGATCATCGACATCTCTCACGCCGGCCGGGACGACGACGGCGCCGCCGCCCGCGGCGGCGGCGCGGTGCCCGGCGGCGCGGTGCCCGGCGGCGGCCGCTCCGGGAGCGATCGGGCCGTTGCCGCGCGGAGCCGCGAGATCGGCGGCGGGGACGGCTACCTCACCATCGGCGCCCTCGTGAGCCACGCCCGGCTGGCCGGCGACCCGGCCGTGGCCTCGGCGCAGCCGCTGCTGGCCGCCGCGGCGGCCCGGATCGGCAACCCGCGCGTCCGCAGCCGGGGGACGCTCGGCGGCTCGCTGGCGCACAGCGACCCGGCCGCGGAGCTCCCGCTCGCCATGGTGGCCCTGGGCGCGAGCTATCGCGTCACCGACGGCCGGTCGGCCCGCGATGTCAGGGCGGAGGAGTTCCACCTGTCGTTCCTCACCAGCGCGCTGGCCGAGGACGAGCTGGTCGTCTCCGCCACCGTGCCGGCGCTCGGCCCCGGCTGGGGCTGGAGCTTCCAGGAGGTCGCACGCCGGGAGGGGGACTTCGCGCTCGCCGCCGTCGCGGTGCTGGTCCGCATGGCCGGCGGCATCGTGGCCGAGGCGAGGGTCGCGGTCGGCGGCGCCGCCGACCGGCCGCTGCGCCTCGCCGACGTGGAGGCCGCCCTGGCCGGGGCGTCCCCCGGCGAGATCGCCGGGCGCGCCGGGCCGCTGCGCGGGCTCTCCCCCGTCTCCGACATCAGCGCCAGCGCAGGGCACCGCGCGCACCTGTGCGCCGTCCTGGTCCGCCGCGCCCTGGACGAGGCATGCCGACGCTCACAGGAGGCCACCGCGTGACGCACACCGCGACCATCACCTTGACCGTGAACGGCCAGCGCCTGACCCGGACCGCCGGGGCGCACCTGACCCTGCTGCGCTGGCTGCGCGACCTCGCCGGGGTCACCGACCCCAAGTACGGCTGCGGCGAGGGCGTGTGCGGGGCGTGCGCCGTGCTCCTCGACGGCGAGCCCGTGTCGGCATGCCTGGTGCTGGCGGCCCAGGTGGACGGGGCCGAGGTCACCACGGCCGCCGGCCTGTCCGGGCCGGGCGGGATCCCCGGCCCGTTGCAGGAGGCGTTCCACGCCTGTCACGCAGCCCAGTGCGGGTTCTGCACGCCCGGCATGCTCGTGACCGCGGCGGCGCTGCTGGCTGACGGCCGCATCCGGTCCCGGGCCGAGATCCGGGCCGGGCTGCACGGCAACCTGTGCCGCTGCACCGGATACGGCCCGATCGTGGACGCGGTCGAGGCCGCGCAGGAGGCCCGGCAGGCCCGGCCGGATCCGCGTGATCACCTGGGGCGCGCGCCGGCCGGCCACGACGCGCCCCGGCCGCGCCCGGCGGCCGGGCCGGAGCGCGGGCGATGACCAGCGCGGCGCCTGGGGCACCGGGCAGGCCAGGCGGCATCCGGACCTCCAAGCTGGACGAGCTCAGGGTGGTCCACCAGGCCCTGCCCCGGCACGACCAGGCCGAGAAGATCGCGGGAACCACGCGCTACGCCGGTGACCTGGCGTTCGCGCACATGTTGCACGCCCGCCTGGTTCGCTCGCCCGTCCCCTCCGCGCGCGTGACCCGCCGCGACTCCACCGCGGCGGCGGCGGTTCCCGGGGTGGTGTGCGTCCTGTTCGGCGAGGACGTGCCGCACAACACGATCTGGGTGGACGTGCCCGGCCAGACGGTGGAGGTCGCCGCGCTCAAGGCCAGCATGGAGGTGCTCGCGACCGACCGGGTGCGGTTCCACGGCGAGCCGGTCGCGCTGGTCGTCGCCGAGTCGGAGGAGGCGCTCACGGCGGCGTGCGAGCTGGTCGAGGTCGAGTACGAGGAGCTCCCGGGCGTCTTCGACCCGGACGAGGCGCTGGCCGACGGCGCGCCCGCCGTCCACGAGCGGGGCAACTTGATCGGGGAGTGGCGGATCGACCGGGGCGACGCCGACGCTGCGTTCGCCGCGGCCGACGTGATCGTGGAGGGCAGCTACCGGACCCAGTTCGTGGACCACGCCTACCTGGAGCCGGAGGCCGGCGTGGGCTGGATGGACGACGAGGGGGTGCTCAACCTGCGGGTCGCCACCCAGGTCGTGGAGCACTACCGGGACGTGGCCCGCATCCTCGGCGTCCCGGAGTCACGGGTCCGGGTGATCGCCCCCTACGTGGGCGGCGGCTTCGGCGGCAAGGAGGACATGACCGTCGAGCCCTACCTGGCCCTCGCGGTGCTGCGGACCGGCCGTCCGGTGCGGATGCAGTGGACCCGGCAGGAATCCCTGCTCGCCCGGCCGAAGCGGCACCCGATGCGGCTGCGCTACCGCACGGCGGCCCGCCGTGACGGGACGATCCTGGCCCACAGCATCGACATCACCGCCGACTCCGGCGCGTACGCCTACCTGTCCGCGCTCGTGCTGCTTTACTCCTCGGTGCACGCGTGCGGCCCCTACCGGGTGGACAACGTCCGCCTGCGCGCCCGCTGCGCCTACACCAACAACCCGCCCACGTCGGCGTTCCGGGGGTTCGGCGGGATGCAGGTGGTGTTCGGCTACGAGGCGCAGATGGACCAGGTGGCGGCCAGGCTCGGGCTGTCCCCGGCCGAGATCAGGAAGAAGAACGCGCTGGCGCGGGGCGACACCCTGCCGGTCGGCCAGGTCATCGAGACCGAGGTCCTGCTGAAGGACTGCATCGACGCGGTGCTGGACAGGGCGGGGGCCAAGCCCGCGCCGTCCGGCCCGCGCAAGGCCGTGGGCCGGGGCATGGCCGCCAACATCCAGTCGTACGGCAGGCTGGTCTGGCTGAACGACTCGGCCGCCGCGTGGGTCGGGCTGCAGCTCGACGGCAGCCTGACCGTGCGGTGCGGAGTGCCCGACATCGGCGGAGGCCAGGCATCCTCGCTCGCCCAGATCGCCTCCGAGGTCCTCGGGGTGCCGATGGACCGGGTCACCGTTCACTTCGGCGACTCCGCCCTCACCCCGCTGGCGGGCACGACGACCGCCACCCGCCAGCTGCTCATGTCCGGCAACGCGGTGTACGAGGCGAGCGTCCAGCTGCGGGACGCTGTGCTGGGCGCCGTGGCGCGGGAGACGGGCCAGCCGGCCGGCGGGCTCGCGATGCGGGCCGACGGCGCCGGCGGCACGGTGATCGCGGGGCCCGGCCTGCGCCTGACGCTCCCGGAGGCGGTGCTGATCTGCCGGCGCCGGAACGTGCCGGCGGAAGCGCTCGGCACGTTCTTCGGCCCGAAGGGGCAGCCGGTCGCGCGGGACCTGCGGGCGGACCGGGTGTTCCCGGACTTCACCTTCGGCGCGCACCTGTGCGACCTGGAGGTGGACATCGACACCGGGCACGTGCAGGTGGTCCGCTACATCGCCGCGCACGACGTGGGCAGGGCCATCAACCCCTGTCGGTCGCCGGGCAGATCAGCGGCGCCGCGGTGCAGGGGCTCGGGATGGCGCTCCTGGAGGAGGTCGTGGTCGAGGACGGGGTCAACCTGGCCGCGGGGTTCTTCCAGTACCTGATCCCGACCGCGACCGACGTGCCGGACATCGAGGCGATCGTGCTGGAGTCCGGGGAAGGGCTCGGGCCGTTCGGGGCGCGCGGCATCGGCGAGCCGCCGATCGGCCCGCCCGCCGCCGCGGTGGCCAGCGCGATCTGCGACGCGCTCGGCCGGCGGCCCACCGCGCTTCCGATCACCCCGGAGCGGGTGCTGGCGTGCGCGGCGCCCGCCGATGGCGGCCCGGACCGCCCGGGCGCGCCCTGACCGGCCGGGCCCCCCGGCGGCGGGCGCGTCGCGGCCCGCGGCCGGTCTGGCCGCCGCCGGCCGCCCGGCCGCATGGCGGGGGCGCCGGCTCGTGGCGCACACTGATGCGGTGGGCGGGCTCCGGCGATGACAGCGCTGCTGGTGGTCCTGGCGATCGGGTTCGCCTTCAGCATGGGCGCGCACTACACCGGCGCGTGCATGGGAATGCCGCACGCCCTGGGGGCCATCGGCGCCCGCGGCGCCCTGCTGCTGATGGCCCCGCTGACGCTGGCCGGGGCGGCGCTCGCCTCGCACGGGGTGGAGCGGACGGTCGGGCATGAGCTGCTGGCCGGCCCCGGCCTGTCCACGGCGGGGCTGGTGATCGTGCTCGCGGTGGCATTCGGGCTCACCAGCCTGTTCAACGTCGCGCGGGTCCCGACCTCCACGATCCAGATCCTGGTGTTCAGCGTGGCCGGGGTCGGGCTGGCGGCGGGAGCGGGGGTGCGCTGGGCCACGATCGGCACGCTGGCCGCGATCTGGGTGGCCGCGCCGCCGGCCGCCGGGCTCCTCGGCTACGCGCTGACCCGGGTGCTGGACCGGGTCCCGGCCATCCGGGCGCGGGCGCGGGCCACCGGGCCGGCGCCTGCGGCCACCGCGCCCGGCCCGGCCGCCGCCGCCGGCGGGCCGCTGGCCGCCGCGCTGATCGCGGTCGGGGCGCTGGCGTCGTTCACGATGGGCGGCAACGACGTGGCCAACGCGACCGGGCCGCTGGTCGGGGCGGGAGTGCTCGGCCCGCTGGCGGCCGGCCTCGCCGGCGGCGCCGGCCTGGCCGCGGGGGTGCTCAGCTGGGGGCGGCCGCTGCTGCGCCGGGTCGCCTTCGACATCGTCAGCGTGGACCGGCCGATGGCGGCCGCCGCACAGCTCGTGCAGGCGCTCGTCGTCCTCGCGGCGGTCGCGTTCGGGTTCTTCACGTCCATGAACCAGGCGCTGATCGGCGCCATGACCGGCGCCGCCGTGGCCCGCGGGCGCCGCGCGGTCCACGCCGGCGTGCTGCGGGGCGTCCTCCTGGGCTGGCTGATCGGCCCGGGAGCCGCCATCGCACTCGGCTTCGCGGCCGGCCGGCTGGCGGCGCTCTCGGCCGGAGCGCACGCGCTCCGGCCGGCGGCGCTCCGGTAGGCTCTGCGCGACCACTGCACGCATCCGATGACCGCCGACCGGAGGCCGCGACAGTGACCGGCCCGCTGGAGCTCGACCGCCTGAGCCGGCGGTTCGGCGACGTGACCGCCCTGGACGGCCTGAGCTTCAGCGTCCCCGCAGGGCAGGTGGTGGGGTTCCTCGGCCCGAACGGCGCCGGCAAGACCACGGCGATGCGCGCCATCTTCGGCCTGACCGACCTCGACTCGGGCTCGGTGCGTTGGGCGGGTGCCCCGGTCGGCGCCGCGGAGCGGCGGCGCTTCGGCTACATGCCGGAGGAGCGCGGCCTGTACCCGAACATGCCGGTCGCGGAGCAGGTCGCCTACATCGGCCGGCTGCACGGGATGGACGCGCGCGCCGCGGCCTCGGCCGCCAGCGGGTGGCTCGAGCGCCTCGGCGTCGCGGACCGCGCGGCGAGCAAGGTCGGATCGCTGTCCCACGGCAACCAGCAGCGGGTGCAGCTCGCGGCGGCGCTCGTGCACGACCCCGAGATGCTCGTGCTCGACGAGCCGCTCGCCGGCCTGGACCCGGCCGGCATGGACGCGATCGGCGAGGTGCTCGTGGAGCGTGCCCACTCCGGGCACTGCGTGCTGTTCTCCAGCCACCAGCTCGACCTGGTCGAGGACCTGTGCGAGTCGGTGGCGATCATCGACCACGGGCGGCTGGTCGCCAGCGGCACCGTCGACGAGCTGGCCACCAGCGGGCCCCGCCGGCTCGTGGTCCGGGTGGAGGGGGACCGCGAGGGCGCGTGGGCGCGGGCCGTTCCCGGCGTCCGGGTCTCGGAGGTGAACGGCGGCGAGGTCAGGCTCGTGCTCGACCAGGGCGCCGACAGCGACGCGGTCCTGGATGCGGCGCGGGCCGCGGGCCGCGTCACCACGTTCACCTTCGAGCGCCGCCGCCTGTCCGAGGTGTTCCGCGAGGCGGTGAGCTGGTGAGCAAGCTGCCCTATGTCGTCGTCATCGCGGTGGTGGCGGTCATCGTCCGGCTCGGGCTGCGCCGCCGCGCCCGGGCCCGGACGCCCCGGCCGGGCGCCGCCCGGGCCGGGCGCCGGCCGCGGCCGGTGCTCGGCGACACCGGGCTGGTGGCGGCCCGCGAGATCCGCGAGCGGCTGCGGGGCCGGGTGTTCTGGATCGTCACGGTCATCCTGTTCGGCGCGGTGGCGGCGGCCGTCCTCATCCCCGCCCTGCGCGGGCACGGGACCGCGAGCCAGCGGATCGGGGTGGTGGCGGGCTCGGCGCCGCTCGACGCGGAGCTGCGCGCCCTGGCCAGGGGCACGGGGCTGTCCGTGACGATCACCACCGAGCCCGGCCTGGCCCGGGCGCGCGCCGCCCTCGCCGCGGGCCGGCTCGACGTCGTCGTGGACGGCGCGGGGACGATCCTGGTGGACAAGCCGGTCTCGCCCGCCGACACCTCGGCGCCGGCCCGCTACGTGCGGGCCGTGTCGGAGGCCCTCGGCGCCCAGCGGGCGTTCGCCCGGGCGGGCCTGACCCCGCGGCAGGTGGCCACGATCGCCGGGGCCAGGCCGGTGCCGGTCGCCAGCCTCCAGCCCGCCAGGAAGGCCCGCACGACCGCCGAGACCACCGCGCTGCTCGGGGTGATCCTGACCTTCATCGTGCTCACCCAGTACCTGACGTGGACGCTCATGGGGGTGATGGAGGAGAAGGCGAGCCGCGTCGTCGAGGTCCTGCTGGCCGCCGTCCGGCCGATCCAGCTGCTCGCCGGCAAGGTCCTCGGGATCGGCGCCGTCGCCCTCGCCCAGGCGGTCGCCCTCGTCGCCTTCGCGCTCGCGCTGGCCGAGGCGGCCGGGTCGAGCCTGGTGCACGGCGCCGCCCCGCTCGTGGCGGCGGCCGCGCTCGGGTGGATGGTCCTCGGGTACGCCTTCTACAGCTGGCTCTACGCCGCCGCGGGCTCGCTGGCCGAGCGGCAGGACCAGGTGCAGAGCCTGGCGCTGCCGCTGAGCGCGCCCCTCATCCTCGGCTACATCGCCTCCCTGGTCAGCGTCAGCTCGGGCACCCCCTCGCTGCTGGTGACGGTGCTCGCCTACCTGCCGCCCACGGCCCCGTTCGCCATGCCGGTGCTGGTCGGGTTCGGGGAGGCGACCTGGTGGCAGTTCGCGCTCTCCATGGCGCTGACGCTGGCGTGCACGGTGCTGGTGGCGCTCGCCGCGGCCCGCGTCTACCGCCGGGCCGTGCTGCGGACCGGCGGGCGGGTGCGGCTGCGGGACACGCTGCTCGGCGCGCGAGCCCCGGCGCGGGGCGGAACGCCCTCCCCGCGCGGCCTGGCGCGGTAGCGTGGGGGAAGCTGCCCGGGGATCCGGCCGGCACGACGCGAAAGGGCCGCACATGGCACGGGTCAGCACGTACCTGAACTTCCAGGGCCAGGCGGAGGAGGCGCTCGCCCGCTACGCCGACGTCTTCGGCACCCGGGTCTCGGCGCTGTTCCGGTTCTCCGACATGCCCGAGGCGGGGCCCGGTGAGCTTCCCGAGGAGGAGCGCGGCCTCGTGATGCACGCCGAGCTGCCGATCATCGGCGGCCACGTGCTGATGGCGACCGACATGCTCCGGTCCCTCGGCCAGCGGACGCGGGTCGGCAACAACACCACCATCAGCCTGGATGTCGACAGCAGGGAGGAGGCCGACCGGATCTACCAGGCCCTGGCCGATGGCGGCTCGGAGGGGATGCCGATGGCCGACATGCCCTGGGGCGCCTACTGGGGCACGACCCTGGACCGCTACGGCATCCGCTGGATGGTCAGCCACGCCCCGGCGTCCTGACCCCCTCCCCGCGTGACGGTCCGGGCCGGCGGCCCCGGGCACGTGGGCCTTCGGTCCCCGCGCGGCCCCACGCTGATCTCGCTGATGCTGGCGACCAGCCTGGTCGCCATCGACTCCACGATCATCGCGACGGCCGTGCCCTCGGTCGTCGCCGACCTTGGCGGCTTCGCGCAGTTCCCGTGGCTGTTCTCGGTGTACCTGCTGGCCCAGGCCGTCGCGGTGCCGGTCTACGGCAAGCTCGCCGACGTGCTCGGCCGCAAGCCGATCATGCTGCTGGGCATCGGGCTGTTCCTGGCCGGGTCGGCGCTGGCCGCGGCCGCGTGGTCGATGCCCGCGCTGATCGCCTTCCGCGCGCTGCAGGGCCTGGGCGCGGGCGCGATACAGCCGATGAGCCTGACGATCGCCGGGGACATCTACACCCTCGCCGAGCGGGGCCGCGTCCAGGGGTACCTGGCCAGCGTCTGGGGCGCGTCCGCGGTCGCCGGCCCCGCGCTGGGCGGCGTGTTCTCCGAGTACCTCACCTGGCGGTGGATCTTCATCGTCAACATCCCGCTGTGCGTCATCGCCGCGCTCGCGCTGATCCGCAACCTCCGCGAGGCGGTCGCCCGGCGCCCGCACCGGATCGACTACGCCGGCTCCGCGCTGCTCGCGGCCGGGTGCGGCCTGGTGATCCTGGGGCTGCTGGAGGGCGGGCAGGCGTGGCCGTGGTCGTCCCCGCCGGGCATCGGCGTCCCGGCCGCCGGCGTCGCGCTGCTGGCCCTGTTCATCCTGGCACAGCGCCGGGCGGCCGAGCCCGTCCTGCCGCCCTGGGTGCTGGGCCGCCGGGTCCTGCTCGCCGGCAACCTCGCCTCGGCCTGCGTCGGGGCGGTGCTGATCGGGCTGACGTCGTACGTCCCGGCGTTCGCGCAGCGCGTGCTGGGCGCCAGCCCGCTCGTCGCGGGCTTCGCGGTCGCGGCGCTGACCGTCGGCTGGCCGCTCACCTCCAGCCAGTCCGGCAAGGCGTACCTGCGCGTCGGCTTCCGGGCGACCGCCCTGGCCGGCAGCGCGGTGACCGTCGCCGGCACGGCACTCACGGCGCTGCTCGGCGCCCGCTCGGCGGTGCTCTTCGCGGGCTTCTCGTGCTTCGTCGCCGGCGCCGGGCTCGGGCTCGTCGCGGCGCCCGTCCTGATCGCCGCCCAGAGCACGGTGAGCTGGGGCGAGCGCGGCGTGGTCACCGCGGCGAACATGTTCAGCCGCTCGGTCGGCAGCGCCCTGGGCGTGGCGTGCTTCGGCGCGATCGCCAACGCCTCGCTGCGGCACGGCGCGGCCTCGGCCCGGGCGCTCGCGCTCGCCTCCCACCACGTGTTCGTCGCGGCGGCGGCGGCGGCCGTCCTGATGGGGCTCGCCGCGGCGCTGCTGCCGCGCGCGGGGCGCGCCGCAGGAGCCGCGGCCCTGCTCGCGCCGGATGCCGCCGGGGTCTGAGCCGGGCCGGGTGATCGGCCGGGCGCTCACGCCCGGCCACGCGGCCGCGCCCGTCCCGCTCGGCCCGCCGGCCCTGTCGTCAGGCGGAGCCGCGCAGCACGTCGGCGAGGACCGCGGCCTGGCTGAGGCCGACGTCCTTGGTCGCGGTGAGCAAGGTGACCGGACCGGACTCCGCCAGCCGCCGGAGCCGGGCGAGCGCCTCGCGGGCCGGCGGGGCGCCGAGCTCGGCGACGTACCGGCGGCGGAACTCCTCGAACAGCGCCGGGTCGTGCCGGTACCAGGTTCGCAGCCCCGGGGACGGGGCGACGTCCTTGGCCCACTCGTCCAGCCGCGCCGCATCCCTGCGCAGCCCGCGGGGCCACACGCGGTCGACGAGCACGCGCGCGCCGTCCGCGGGCGACGGATCCTCATACACCCGGCGGACGCGTATGTCCACGCTCATCACGGTCCTCCCTCCGCCGCCCTCCGGTGAGCGGCCGGGCTGAGGTGGCTCCCGCCACCAGCCTGCCACGGCGCCCCGCCGTTCGGCGGGCTGGCCCCGGCCACGAGTACCTTCCGGGCGAACGCGTCGGCCCACCCCGACGCCGGCCGTGCCAGGCCCGTCCGGCGCTCGCACCTCCAGATGCCGGCCACCACGGCCAGGAACACCGCGGCGGCGCCCGACGCGAGCGCCACCGCGACCACGAGGACCACCACGCGAATCGCCACCTTCCCGGATCACTGGCGGCCAGGGAACGGCGCCCTTGACAGGCCACCCGCCTCAAGCGGGCGCCGCGCGGGGCCAGGCCGGAAGGCGCCTGGCGGGAAGCGGCAGAACCTTGCGGGACGTGCAAGCGGCCCACGGTCCCCTGGCGGTGCGAGGTACGTTCGGAAGGGGACGTGTACCCGGCGATGAGGCCCGGCGAGGCGGCGGAGAATGGCAGGCGGGCACGGCAGGCCCGGCGCGGACGCCGGCGCCACGCTGCGAGCGATCAGGACCAGCAGGGGGATGACGCTGGCCGAGCTCGGCCGGCGCTGCGGCTACTCGGCCTCTCAGGTGTCGCGGTTCGAGCGGGCGGTCTGCCCGCTCACCGACGTCACCGTGATCCGCAGGCTCACCGCCGCGCTGGACGTCGATCCGCGGGTGTTCGGCCTGGCCCCGGTGAGCGACGGGCCGCCGCGACACGCCGCGAATGACAGCCGCCGTAATCCGGCTGGGCCTATCGTGATCCGTGATCCCCGACGGGAGGACGGTGACGACCCGGTGCGACGCCGCGAGCTCCTGGCCGGAGCGGCCGGGCTCGCGAGCGCCGCGGCGCTGGGCGTCCCGGTCGGCGAGCATCCGCCCGGCGCCGGGGCAGCGCCGCCAGCGGGCTGGCCGGAGGCGCTGCTGTACTGGCCGGCCGCCGCTCCTCCGGCGCCGGTCGGGGCGCTCCGGCGCGCCGTGGCCACCGCGCGGGCGGACTTCCAGCAGGCCCGCTACGACCGGCTCGCCGCCGGGCTGCCCGGCCTGATCGCCACCGCCGCCGCCACCAGCGACGCGGCGGGCGCCAGGCACGCCGCGGCCAGCGCGCTGCTCGCCGAGGCGTACATCACCGCGACCAACCTCATGGTCAAGCTCAACGACGACCCGCTGGCACTGGCGCTGGCCGACCGGGCGCTGCGGGCGGCGCTCGCCGGGGACGACCCGCTCACCGCGGCGGACGCCCAGCGGGCCGTGGCCACGGTCCTCAGGCGCTGCGGCCACCGTGCCCGGGCGCGCGAGCTGCTGCGCTCGGCGCTGCGGCAGGCCGAGCCGGCCGCCGCGGCGAGCCCGGCCCGGCTGTCGGTGTACGGCACGCTCGCCGCGGTCGCCGCGTACACCGCCGCGGTGGACGGCGACCGCTCTGCGGCGGCCGATCTCATCGCCGAGGCGAGGGCGGCGGCCCTGCGGCTGGGCGGGGACGCGAACCACAGGTTCACCGCGTTCGGGCCGACGAACGTGGCCCTCTACCAGGTCAGCATCGCGCAGGTGCTGGGCGAGCCCGGCCTGGCGATCCGGCACGCCCGCACGCTGCGGGTGGCGGCCATCCCGACGCCCGAGCGCCGGGGCCGGTTCTGGATCGACGTCGCCCGCGCCTGGCACCAGTGGGGCAGGCCCGAGGAGTGCTACCGGGCGCTGCTCGCCGCGGAGCGGGCGGCGCCGGCGGAGGTGCGGTACCGGCCGCCCGTGCACCGCATCACCGAGGACCTGCTGCGCTCGGCCCGGCACCCGATGCCGGGGCTCCGGGAATTCGCCCGGCGCATCGGCCTGCCGTCGCCGCGCTGACGCCGACCGCCTCGCGGGCCGCCTCCCCGCCGCGGCTAGCCTGGGCCGCATGGACGCCTATCCCTATTCCGGACGGTTCGCCGTCCACCGGCGGCTGCCCGGTCAGGGGCGCCCCCGGGACGAGATCCTGGCCGAGCTCGCCGCCATCGCCGCCGAGGAGGACGCCTTCTGGGAGACCGGCAAGTGCTCGGGGACCATGTACTGCGGCGACCACGGGCACTACTCGTTCCTCACCGCGGCGTTCGGGCAGTTCGCGCACGTGAACGCCTTGCAGCGGGACATATGCCCCAGCATGACCAAATTCGAGGGCGAGATCATCGCGATGACCCTCGACGTCCTGCGCGCGGACGCGGTCACCGACGGCACCCCGGCCGGGATCGTGACCACCGGCGGGACCGGGAGCATCCTGCACGCGATGCTCGCCTACCGGGATCACGCCCGCGCGGAGCGCGGGATCACGGCGCCCAACGTGATCAAGCCGGAGACCGCGCACCCGGCCTTCGACAAGGCCTGCCACCTGTTCGGCATCGAGCCGCGCACCGCGCCGGTCGACCCGGTCACCACCGGAGTGGACGCGGGCTGGGTCGCCGACCACATCGACGCGAACACGATCGCGCTCGTCGGGTCGGCCTGCAACTACGGGTACGGCACCATCGACCCGATCGCCGAGCTGTCCGGCCTGGCGCTGGACCGCGGGATCGGGCTGCACGTCGACGCCTGCCTGGGCGGGTTCATCCTGCCGTTCGGCCAGCGGCTCGGCTACGACATCCCCGTCTACGACTTCCGGCTGCCGGGGGTGACGAGCATCTCCGCGGACACGCACAAGTACGGCTACGCGCTCAAGGGGTCCTCGGTCGTCGCCTTCCGCCGCAAGGAGCTGCGGAACGCGCAGTACTTCTACTCCGCCGGCTGGAGCGGCGGGAAGTACTGCTCGCCAGGCATCGAGGGCTCCCGGTCGGGCGGGCTGCTCGCCGCGACCTGGGCGTCCATGGTGAGCCTGGGCTGGGACGGGTACCTGCGGCACGCCCGGGAGATCTTCCAGACCTCGGCCCGGATGCAGGACGCGGTCCGCTCCCACCCGGAGCTGCGCATCCTGGGCGCCCCGACGTTCCTGTTCAGCTTCACCTCCGACGAGTTCGACATCTACCACGTCAACGACTTCATGCGGGAGCGCGGCTGGCGGTTCAACGGCCAGCAGTACCCGAACGCCCTGCACATGGCCGTCACCCGGCCGCAGACCCAGGCCGGGGTGGCCGAGGCGTTCGCCGCCGACCTCGCCGAGGCCGTCGGCTACGCGCGGGAGCGGGCCGGGGAGCCGGCGCGCAGCGGCGCGGTCTACGGCGGGCTCCCCGGCGGCCTGACCGGCGATGCCGACCAGTTCATCCGGGCGGTCATGGCCGAGCTGATGGACGGCCAGCAGGCCCTCCCGCCGCCGGGCTGAGCCCGGCCGCGCGGGGCCGGGCCCGGCCGCCACGGGGCCGGCGCTACGATCGGCGCCACGAAGGAGTGGTGGCTGCCCATGACCGACCCCGCCCGGCCGCACGACCGGTACGCGCTGGTGATCGACCTCGGCACGAGCAACCTCAAGGTCGGCCTGGCGTCGCTCGCCGGGTCGGTGGCGTGGACGGCCGGCGCCCCGGTCCGGACCGAGCTCACCGACGGCGGCGGCGCCGAGCAGGACGCGGGCGAGTGGTGGCGGCTGATCCGGTCCGCCTGCCGCGACGCCGTCGCCAGCGGCGCCGTGCCGGCGGAGGCGATCGCGGCGGTCAGCGTCACCGGCCAGTGGGCGAGCACGGTGCCGGTCGGCGAGGACGGCGCCCCCGTCGGCCCGTGCGTGCTGTGGATGGACTCGCGCGGCGCGCCGCACGCTCGCCGCCGCTTTGGCGGCCCGGTCTCGGGCTACGCTCCCCTGCCGCTGCTCACCTGGGTGCGCAAGACCGGCGGCGCCCCGTCCACCAGCGGCGCCGACCCGATCGGGCACATGCTCCATCTGGAGCACGACCGGCCGCAGATCGCCCGCGCCGCCCGCTGGTACCTGGAGCCGGTGGACTACGTCTCGATGCGGTTCACCGGGGCCGCCGCCGCCTCGCCCGCCTCGATGACCGCGGCCTGGCTCACCGACAATCGCCGGCCAGGCGCCCTCCGCTACGACCCGGCCCTGGTCCGGCTGGCCGGGGTCGACGCCGCGAAGCTCCCCCCGCTGCGCCCGACCGCCTCGGTCACCGGGACGGTCCGCGACGACGTCGCCGCGGACCTGGGCCTGCCCCCGGGCGTCGCGGTCGTGGCGGGCACCCCGGACCTGCACTCGGCCGCGGCCGGGGCCGGCACGCTGGGCGGCGGCCGGAGCCACCTGGCGTTCTGCACGACCTCCTGGGTCAGCTGCACGGTGGGATTCAAGAAGACCGATGCGATCCGCCAGATCGCCACCGTCCCGGGCGTGCTGCCCGGCAGCTACGTGGTCGCGAACAACCACGAGACCGCCGGGGCGTGCCTGCAGTGGCTGCGCGACCGGGTGGCCGGCGGGCGGCTGAGCTTCGACGAGCTGACCGGCATGGCCGCCGGCGCGGGGCCGGGCGCCGGCGGGGTGCTGTTCACCCCGTGGCTGGCCGGGGAGCGATCGCCGGTCGATGACCGGAACGCGCGGGCCGGCTTCCACAACCTGTCGCTCGGCTCGGGCCTGGCGGAGATGGCGCGCGCGGTGCTCGAGGGCGTGGCGTTCAACAACCGCTGGCTGTACGAGGCCGTCGAGCGCTTCACCAGGCGCCGGCTCGAGCCCGTGCGGGTGTTCGGCGGGGGGGCGCGGTCGGACCTGTGGTGCCAGATCCACGCCGACGTGCTCGGCCGCGTGGTGGAGCGGGTTGAGGACCCGGTCCACGCGAACCTGCGCGGCGCCGCGATCCTGGCCGGCCTTGCCCTGGGCGCGGTCGACGCCGCGGCGGCGGGCGCGCTGGTCCCCGTCGAGGCCACGTTCCGGCCCGACCCGTCGGCGCGCGCCGCTTACGAGCGCCTGTACGCCGAGTTCCCGGGGCTCTACCGGGCACAGAAGGGCATGTTCGCCCGGCTCAACGGCCACCGCGCCGGCGCGCCCTGAGGCCGGGCCGCCCGCTCGCGGCCTCGCCGCCCGGCACCGTATCCGCCCGGTCACGCGATGGCTGGCATGGAATGTCCGGGTATGTGATAGCTCGGGTATCCTGGCGGGGTGACGTCGGCCACGGGGGCGGGCTCAGGGGGCGCACGGGCCCCCTGCCGGGCCCCCGGCCGCCGCGCGGGGGACGCCGTGGTCCCGCGGTGACGCCGGGCGGAACGAAGGCCGGCGTAAACCAGAAGATCGCCTGAATGGTCTTGCTATCGGCATTTGCCGCGCGGGCGGGCAACCTAGGCTCGCCGGGGGCGGCTCCGGTGGCGATCGCTCACGCGGCGGGCCGCCCGCGCCCGCCGGCAGGCAGGAAGCAGGGAGGGGATCATGCGCCACTGGCCCGGCACGCGGGCGAGCGCTCGTCCGCGCGACAACGACCACGACGTCGGGCACGGCGGCGGCCCGGGCCTGGCCCGCCGCGCCGCGACGGCACCGCGGGCCAGCGCCGCGGCCCGGCGCGGCCAGTGGGGCAGGGACCGGCGCGCCACGGCGATGGCCGTGGTGCCAAGACCGGTCAGCGACCGGCGGATCGCCATGGCCAGGCTCGCGATCATCGTGACGGTTACCGCGTGGGTCGCCTACTTCGTCACATGGCTGCTGTATGACTTCCTGAACCACGCCTACTCGTCCACGGTCGCGCGGACCGAGGCGATCTGCTACCTGCTGATCGTGACGCTGCTCACCGCCTCGGCCCTGGCCTACCTGCTGAGCCGGCTCGGCTTCTGCTACCGGACCCGCAGCCATCACCGGCCGGGACGCGCGGTCCTGGACCACTTCTTCGACGCCAAGGCGCCTACGCTCACCGCGATCGTGCCCTCATACCAGGAGGAGTGGCACGTCATGCGGAACACCCTCCTGTCGGCCGCGCTGCAGGAGTACCCGCACAAGCGCATCGTCCTGCTGATCGACGACCCGCCGGTGCCGCGCACCCGGAGGGCGCGCGAGCTGCTGACCGCCGCCGTCGCCCTGCCCCGCCAGATCGAGGCCCTGCTCGCCGGGCCCGGCGCGAGCTTCGCGGCGGCGGCCGAGGAGTTCGATGCCAGGTACGGCGCGTCGGGCAACCCCGGGCTGCACGCCATGACCGAGCTGGCCGGCCACTACGATGCGGCGGTGACCTGGCTGCGGCGCCTCGCCAGCGGGCTGGAGGTGACCGACCACGCGGACGCGTTCTTCCGCAACGAGGTCGTGCTCCGGCTGGCGGGCGACCTGGAGGAGGTGGCCGGCGCGCTGCGGGAGGCCGCCGGCGAGGGCGTGGCCCTCGACGTGGCGCACATGCGCAGGCTTCACCGGCGACTGGTCTGGATCTTCCGCGCCGAGGTGAGCAGCTTCCAGCGCAAGCGGTACGCCTCGCTGTCCCACGAGGCGAACAAGGCCATGAACCTCAACAGCTACATCGGCCTGATGGGCGGCAGCTACCGGGAGGTCCGGACGGTGAACGGGCTCGCGCTCGTCCCCGCCGACCCGGACGACTGTGACCTGCACGTCCCCGACCCGGACTACGTCCTCACCCTCGACGCCGACAGCGTCCTGCTGCCCGAGTACTGCCTGCGGCTGGTGTACCTGCTGGAGCAGAGCGAGCACCGGGCCACCGCGATCGCGCAGACTCCCTACAGCGCGTTCCCCGGCTCGGCCACCCGGCTGGAGCGGATCGCCGGCGCCACCACCGACCTGCAGCACATCGTGCACCAGGGCCTGACCTACTACGACGCCACGTTCTGGGTCGGGGCCAACGCCATCATCCGCAAGCGCGCGCTGGACGAGATCGCCGAGACCTCTTACATCGGCGACTGGGAGATCCGCCACTACATCAGGGACCGCACCGTCATCGAGGACACCGAGTCCACGATCGACATGGGCATTCACGGCTGGAAGCTGTTCAACGTGCCCGAGCGGCTGAGCTACAGCGCGACCCCCCCGGACTTCGGATCGCTGTGCATCCAGCGGCGCCGCTGGGCCAACGGCGGGCTGCTGATCCTGCCGAAGCTGCACCGCCAGTGGCGTTCCCGGCGCTCCCGGGGGGAGCGCCCGCGATTCGGCGAGCTGTTCCTGCGCTGGAACTACATGGCCTCGATCTCGTGGAGCTCGGTCAGCCTGCTCGTCCTGCTCGCGTTCCCGTTCAGCTCCACGCTGATCAGCCCGCTGCTCGGCCTGATCGCGCTGCCGTACTTCATGGCCATGGCCAGCGACCTGCGGTACTGCGGGTACAAGCGGCTGGACGTGGCCCGGATCTACGGCTTCAACCTGATCCTCCTGCCGGTCAACCTGGCCGGCACCGTCTCCTCGCTGGTGCAGGGCATCACCGCCTCGAAGGCGCCGTTCGCGCGGACGCCGAAGGTCCGCAACAGGACCGTCGCGCCTCCGTTCTTCGTCGTCGCTCCCTACCTGCTCGTCGGCCTGGCCGGGTACACCTTCTACTCGGCCTACCGCCACGGCCTGGCGGAGAACATGAGCTACGCGGCGCTCAACATCGTGCTCGCCGGGTACGCGATCGTCGCGTTCATCGGCGTGCGCAACTCGATCGTGGATGCGTGGATCCACGCCAGGTCGCTGCTCTACAAGCCGGCCGAGCCGCGCAGGCGGCGGGTTCCGGTGCGGCGCCAGACCGAGCCCGTGGCCGCCCGGGCCGGCGACTGGCGCTCCGTCCTGCAGGTCGGCTCGGTCGACACCGGCCACTGGGGAATCCCGCGGCGGGAGGCGGTCCCGGCCGGCCCCGGCGCCCGGGGCGGTCGGGCCGGCGGCCCGGCCTGGCCGGACAGGGAGCTCGAGGCCGCCTACCGGCCGGTCGTCGACCTGGGATCGGGCACCGTGGTCGGCCACGAGCGGCTCGCGCGGCTGGTGGACCACGGCGGCGAGGCCGCGCGCCCGGATCCGCGGCGCGGGCCGGGCGACCGTCACGGGCGGGCGCGATGAGCACGCCCCCGGACCAGCACCGCGCCCCGGTGGCCCGGCCGGTGCGCCTGGCCGAGCTGACCGGGCCGCAGCCTGTCATCGGCGACGACTGGCTCCCCGAGGACGAGCCCAGGCGCGAGATCTCCCCGCTGCGGGTGCTCATCGCGATCATCCTGGTGGCGGCGCTCGGGTACGGCGGCTTCCTGGTCGCCAGGACGCGGCTGGCGCCCCCGGTCGCCCTCCGCCAGACCTGGTTCGCGCCCTACGTCGACGTGACCCTCACTCCCGTCTACGAGTTCCAGAGCACCTCGGCCGACCCGGCCAGGCAGGCGGTGCTCGGCTTCGTCACCGACCTGCGTGGTCGGCCCTGCGCGCCAGGCTGGGGCGGGGTCTACTCGCTGAACGGCGCCGACCAGGCGCTGTCGGTGGGGCCGCGGATCGCCCAGCTCCAGCAGGACGGGGCGCAGCCGATCGTCTCGTTCGGCGGCGCCGCCCACACCAGCCTCGACGTGAGCTGCCCGAGCGTGCCCCGGCTGGTCAGCGCCTACCAGTCGGTGATCACCCGGTACCGGCTCACCACGATCGACCTTGACGTCGAAGGGGCGGCCCTGGGCGACATGGCGGCCGCGCAGCGCCGCGCCCAGGCGATCGCCAGCCTGCAGCGCACGGCGCGGGCTGCCGGGCGGCCGCTCGCCGTCTGGCTGACCCTGCCCGCCGAGCCGGCCGGGCTGCCGGCGGGCGCCCTGTCCGTGATCGCCTCGATGCTCGGCCAGCGGGTGGCGATCGCGGGCGTGAACGTGATGACGATGGACTTCTCCCAGCCACCCGGCCAGGGCACCTCGATGCTGCAGCTGGTGGAAGACTCGCTGACGGCCGCCCACGGCCAGCTCGCCCGCCTGCTGGCCCGGTACGGCGTCCCGCTCACCTCCGCGCAGGTCTGGCAGCGCCTCGGGGCGACCGTCATGATCGGCCAGAACGACGTGCGGGGCGAGATCTTCACCACGGCCGACGCGGCCGGGCTGACCGCGTTCGCCAGCCGGAACGGGCTCGGGCGGGTGTCGATGTGGTCGCTGAACCGGGACAGCCAGTGCGGCTCATCGTTCCCCGAGATCGGGCTGATGTCCAACACCTGCTCCGGGACCGCGCAGTCCTCGCTGGAGTTCACCGCGATCTTCTCCAGGCTGGCCGGCAGCGCCGCCGCGTCCGCCGCCACCGCGTCCTCCGCGCGGCAGCTCCCGCCGGCGCCGAACACGAACCCGGCTGACGCGCCGTTCCCGATCTGGTCGCCGGCCGAGCAGTACCCGGCCGGGTACAAGGTGGTCGAGCACGGCGAGATCTACATCGCGAAGTGGTTCAACAGCGGCGACGATCCGGCCGCCGCCGTGCAGTACTCCTGGCAGACGCCCTGGGAGCTGATCGGGCCGGTGCTGCCCGGCGACCACGCGCCCAGGCTCCCCAGGCTCCCGGCCGGCACCTACCCGGCGTGGAGCCGCACGAGGCAGTACAAGGCCGGGGCGAAGGTGCTGTTCCGCGGGCTGCCCTACGTGGCCAGGTGGGAGAACCAGGGGGTGCAGCCGGGCGCCGGCATCGGCGCGGCCAGCGGCTCCCCGTGGCGGCCCCTGTTCAAGATCCCCGGCGAGCCCTCCGGCTGACCAGCGGTGGCCGCGCGGATGCGACAGCCTGGCAGCGGGCCGGCCGCGGAGGCACCCGCGGCCGCCGCGCCGCCGGCCGGCCCGCGCGGCCGGCCTGGGCGCAGGCCACCCGCGCGGCCAGGCGGGGCGGGGCGGTCCTGGCGGCTCGCGCTCCCGGCGATCGGCATGGCCGGGGCGATCCTGGCGGCCGGGTGCGCGGCGCCGGCGCCCGGCCCGTCCCCGGCGCCGCGATCGCCGGGCCCGCTACCCGCCGCGCCGGTGCCGCGGGCGCTGCGCCCGTTCACCCCCGGGCTGCTGCTCGGCGCCTATCCGGGCGCCGGCGGGCTGCGCGGCTTCGACCGGCAGGTCGGCCACGCGGCCCTGGCGGTCAGCTACGTCCGCTGGGGCACCCCGGTGGCCGAGCTGGCCGCCCTGGTCGCCGCGACGGCGCGCCAGAGCGCCGAGGCCGTGCTCGAGCTTGAGCCCGGCGCCTACGGGCACGACGCCAGCCAGATCGCCGCGGGCGGCAGCTCGGACGCCTGGCTCGGGCAGCTGGGCCTGGTCCTCGCCTCGGTCGGCAGGCCGGTCGCGATCTCCTTCTTCCCCGAGATGAACGGGCCGTGGCACGCGCGGTGGAGCGAGGGGCCGGCCAGCTACGTCCTGGCCTACCGGCACGTCCACCGCGTGCTGTCCCGGCTGGCGGGGACGCTGATCACCTGGTTCTGGCAGTGCGCCGCGATCCACAGGGACACCCCGGATCCCCTCCCCTGGTGGCCGGGGCGCCGCTGGGTCGACGTCGCCGCGATGGACAGCTATTACTACTACCAGGACGACGACTTCACCCGGGTGTTCGGCGCGACGATCCGGCTGATCAGGGAGCGCGCTCCCACGGTTCCGGTCATGATCGGGGAGACCGCGGCGGGGCCGCTGTTCCGCAGGCAGGCCTGGGAGATCGGCGACATCTTCGCCGGCGTCCGCAGGTACCGCCTGATCGGCCTGATCTGGTTCGATCAGGACCAGCACAAGCCGCCGTACCAGTTCCACCAGGACTGGCGGCTCCAGGATCACCCGGCCGCGCTCGCCGAGTTCCGGCGGTGCCTGGCCAGGTACGGTCCCCTGGCCAGGCTCCGGTCATAGCCAGGCGTGCTCAGCCGGCGCAGGGCGCCGCCCGCACGCCGGCCACCGCGCGCCGGAAGGCCGTCACGAGCAGGCCGATCACGTGCCGTGCCCGGCGGCGCGGCCGGCCGTGACGGCCGGCGCCGGGCTGGAACGGCCCTGGCCTGCGGTGCCTGGGCGGCACAGGCGTCCACATGAGCCCGAGGGCGAGCGACGCGGCACGCTGGCCGGCCACCGGCGTTCCCCCGCGTCCGAATGCGTCCATATGCACCTGCCTGCCCTTCCTCTAGGATGCGTCTCACCGGGAAAGAGCGCGAAGTCTGAGCGCTATGACGCGGAACGAGGCAAGATTTGCCTGGTCGGACCTCGGAATCTCGGGAGGGAGCGATGGCCATGCCGGCGGTGCCCCCGGCCGCGGGAGACGTGACCGGGGCGTTAAGCCCCGGACCCGGCGCCGTCGGGACGGGCTCCAGCGACGCGGAGCTGATCGCGGCGGCACGCGCCGGCGACGGCTCGGCTTACGGCGTTCTCTACGAGCGTCACCGCGACGCCGCCCGCCGGCTCGCCTACCACCTGACCGGGCGGGCGGACGACGCGGAGGACGCGGTCGCGGAGACGTTCGCCCGGGTGCTCGCGGCGATCAGGCGCGGCTCGGGTCCCACCGAGGCGTTCCGCCCGTACCTGCTGGCCGCGCTGCGCCACGTCGCCGCCGATCAGCGGCGCGGCCAGCGGGGCCAGGTGCCGGTCGCCAACGAGGACCTGCCCGATCCGGGCCAGCCGTTCGCCGACCCGGCGCTGGTGAGCCTGGAGAGGTCGCTGGTCACCCGGGCGTTCCGGTCGCTGCCCGAACGCTGGTCGGCGGTGCTGTGGCACACCGAGGTCGAGCAGGCCAGGCCGGCCGAGGTGGCGCTGATCTTCGGCCTCACCCCCAACGCGGTCTCGGCGCTCAGCCACCGGGCACGTGAAGGGCTGCGGCAGGCGTACCTCCAGCTCCACCTGTCGTCCCGGGCCAAGGCCGAGTGCGGGCCGATCGCGGCCAGGCTCGGCGCGCACGTCCGGGGCGCGGTGTCCCGGCGCGACGCGCGCCGGATCGACGGCCACCTGCGCCGCTGCAGCGACTGCCAGGCGGCGTACGCCGAGCTGACGGCGATCAATGGCACGCTGCGCGGCCTGCTGGCGCCGGCCTTCCTCGGCGGCGCCTTCGCCGCCGGGGCGGGCGGCACGGCCCCGGGCGGCACGGCCCCGGGCGGCACGGCCCCGGGCGGCACGGCAGGACCCGCCGGGCGGCCGCCGAGGGTCCGCCGGATCGCCAGGCTCGCCGCCCACCACCCGGCGGTGTCGCTGGCAGCGGGGGCCGTGGCCGCCGCGGTCCTGCTGCCGGCGATCTTCGCCGGGCACGTGCCCGGCCTCTCCGGCCGGCAACCCGGCCGCCCCACCTGGTCCCGCCCGCTGACGCTCGGCGTGCCGCCGGCCAGCCATTCCCGGCCGGGCCGGCGCGCCGGGGCCGGCTCGCCCGGCTCGTCTCGCTCGCTGAGCGGCTCGCCGAGCCCGGCTCCCAGCGGCTCGCCGAGCCCGTCTCCCGGGACGTCGCCATCGCCGGCCGGCTCGCCGTCCCCGGCCGGCTCGCCGTCGGCGGGGCTCACCGCCCGCCTGCAGGCCCAGGTCAGCGTCGCCGGCGTGCTCGGAGTCGGCCTCACCGCGGTCGCCACGCTACGGGTGTCCGACACGGGGGACGCCGCGACAGCGCCCCTGATCGCCGTGCTGACACTGCCATCCGGCACGATCGTGCTCGGCCTCGGGAAGGGCTCGGCGGGCTGGTCCTGCGTCACGGACGCCACTGGGGCGGACTGCGCGCACGGCCCGGTCGGCGCCGGCAGCTCCGCTATGGCCTCGTTCCGCATCCTGATCATCACCCTGGCGGGCTGCGGGACTCCGGTGGTAGCGACGGTCACCAGCCGGACCGGCTCGGCAACCGGGCGCTCGGCCCAGACGGTCCGCTGCGCCTTGTAGCGCGCGAGGCCGCGCGCGCCGGAACGCCGCCGGCCGTGCCGGTCACCGAGCGGGCCGTGCCGGTTCACTCACCGGCGCGGCGCCGCATCCGCTTCACCTGGGCGCGCCGCCGCTTGGCGGCCAGCCGCCGCTCCCGCGCCGCGCGGGCCGGCTGGGTGGGCCGGCGCCGCGCGGGCGGCGGCGCGGTCGCTTCGGCCAGCAGCTCGGCGAGCCTGGACGCCGCTGCCTCCCGGTTCCGCAGCTGGGAGCGGTGCTCGGCGGCCACGACGGTGAGCACGCCATCCGTCAGCTTGCCGGAAAGCGCCTCAAGCGCCCGTTCCTTCAGCCGCGGCGGCAGCGCCTTCGACCCGGCCAGGTCGAACGAGAGCTCCACCCTGGTGTCGGCCGTGTTCACCGACTGCCCGCCGGGCCCGGAGGATCGCGAGAACCTCCAGGTCAGCTCCTCCGGGGGGACGCGCCTGCCGCGGACCACCACGTTCACGCTCACGGACCGCACCAGGTCCCGGCGGTCTCGTTCACCCTCTCGGGCCAGTCCCGCACGTCACCATTGTCCTGCCCGTCCCCCGGCATGGCGTGCCCGCGTCGCTCCCGGCCTGCCATCGCGGTCCCGGCGCCGGCTCCGCTCCCGGCCTGCCCGTCGGCCAGGCGCCCGAGGGTTCTGCCTGGTATGCCAGAATGGTCCCGTGCGGTTCTCTGACCTGCGCGACGGGGATGCCCCTGCCCGGCCGGCCCGCGACGACCGGTACCGGTGGACTGAGGAGGGTGCCCACCCGGTCGCGCCCGGCGTCCACCGGATCCCGCTGCCCCTGCCGTTCGACGGCCTGCGCGCCGTCAACACCTACGTGATCGAGGCCAGCGACGGCCTGGTGATGATCGACTCTGGCTGGGTGCGCGACGAGACCAGGCGCCAGCTCGAGCGATCGCTCGCGCGGATCGGGGCCGGCCTGGGCGACGTGCGCCGGTTCCTCATCACCCACGTGCACCGTGACCATTACACGCAGGCGATCGCGCTGCGCGAGGCGTTCGGCTCGAAGGTCGCGCTCGGCGCGGAGGAGAAGCAGTCGCTGGACGTGCTGCTTCGCAGGGATGGCCGGGGGATGGCGGCGCAGGCCGGGCGGCTGATCGCCGCCGGGGCGCAGCCGCTGATCGACAGGATGGCCCAGGCGGGGATGACCCCTCCCGCCGCGGACGCCGGGTACGCCGAGCCGGACGAGTGGATCGCCGACGGCCAGGTCTTCGACCTGGGGACGCGCACGCTGGAGGCGATCGCCACCCCGGGCCACACCAGGGGGCACGTGGTGTTCGCCGACCGCTCCGCGGGGCTGCTGTTCGCCGGCGATCACGTGCTGCCGCACATCACCCCGTCGATCAGCTTCGAGGCCGCGCCCAGCGAGCTGCCGCTGCGGGACTTCCTCCGCTCGCTGCGGCTGGTGCGGCAGATGCCGGACATGGCGCTGCTGCCGGCGCACGGCCCGGTCGCCCCGAGCGTGCACGCCCGGGTGGACGAGCTGCTCGACCATCACGAGGCCAGGCTCGCCGCGATGAGGGCCGTGATCGCGCAGGCGCCCGCCACTGCCTACGAGGTCGCGCTCGCGATCCGCTGGACCTCGCGGGAGCGCGAGCTGACCGACCTGGACCTGGTCAACCAGACGCTCGCGGTCGGGGAGACCGAGTGCCACCTGGACCTGCTGGTCGCCCGCGGCCTGGCATCCGTGACGGTGGCCGACGGCATCCGCCGCTACCGCCTGGCCGGCTGAGCGCCAGCCGCCCCACCCGCGGCCCGCCTCACCCGGCGGGGCCAGCCGGCCCCTCGCCCTGTTCCGCCCAGGCGACCGCGACCCGCGCCGCCAGCGCGGCGTTCCCGGCGATCAGCTCCTGGTTGACGGCCACGCTCCGCCCTCCGCTGAGCTCCTCGACCCGGGCGAGCACGGCGGGCGTCACGGCCTGGCCGGTGATCCCGGCCTCGCGGACCTGCCGCACCGCCTCGCCGATCAGGTCCTCAATCTCGATCCCGTCGTCGGGCGGCCTGGCCAGGATCAGCCCGCCCGACGGCACGACGGCCCAGTGCGCGCCGGCCACCGCGGCGGCCTCGGCGGGCTTTCCGACCACCGCCGAGGCCGGCGGGCCGCCGCTGGCGGAGTAGAACAGCGGCAAGGTCCGCGTCCGCCAGCCCAGGACGGGGACGCTGAGCGTCTCGAGCAGCTCGGCGGTGGCCGGGACGTCGAGGATCGACTTGGCGCCCGAGCAGACCACGACCGCCCTGGTGCGGGCCACCTGGAGCAGGTCGGCCGAGATGTCGAGGGTGCGCGCGAACCCGCGGTGCACCCCTCCGATGCCGCCCGTGGCCAGGAACGCGATCCCGGCCATCGCGCAGATGGCCAGCGTGCCCCCGACCGTGGTCGCCCCGGTGGCCCCCTGGACCACGCAGGCGGCGATGTCCCGCGCGCCGACCTTCCGCGCGGCCGCCCCGGCGGCCGCGAGCCGCTCGATCGACCCGCGGTCCAGCCCCACCCGGATCTGGCCGTCCAGGATGCCGACGGTCGCGGGGATAGCGCCCGCCGCCCGGACCCGCTTCTCCGACTCCAGCGCGGCCGCCAGCCCCCGCCCTCCGGAGAACCCGTGCGACACCAGGGTGGTCTCCAAGGCCACCACTGGCCGGCCCTCCGCGAGCGCGGTGGCGACCTCCTCGCTCAGCCGCGGCCCGGCCGTCATGACATCGCCCCCAACGTCCCCGCCGCCGCGATGGCGAGGGCGACGCCGCCGGCCAGGTGGCCCGCGGTGATCGCGCCGCCCGCGCCGGCCGCGTCCGCGGGCCGGGCACGGGACGCGCAGGGCAGGCGGCCGTTCACGATCGCGCCGTCCGCGCCCAGGGTTCGGATCGCCTGCGCCCCGGGCAGGTCCCCGGCGCCCGCCACCGGAGAGCGCGACGACGGCCCCGGCGGCGCCATCGGTCACCGGCCCGGCCGGCCCGCCGCCGGCCCGCGCCGCCGATGCTCACGCTCCCGTCCCTCCCACGCGGAGCGTAACGTGGAGCCGGTGGCATCGGCGAGGCGGGGCGATGAAGCTCAAGCTGGATCTGCACGACATCTACAACCGGGGCCAGGACATCGACCGCGCGCTGCGCGAGGTCATCGACGAGGCGGTGCGGGTCCGGGCGCCGCTCGTCGAGATCATCCCCGGCAAGGGGTCGGGTCAGCTCAAGAAGCACGTCCTGCGGTTCCTGCAGCGCAAGGACGTCAAGGCGCTGTACCACCGGGTGGAGAAGGATTCCAGGAACTGGGGCCGGCTGTTCGTGCACTTCCGCTGGAAGTAGGCGGCCGTCAGGCGTTCGCCGCCTGGGCCGCGACGAACGTGCGCACCATGTCGGAGACCTCCTCCACCGAGTGGATGATCAGCTCAACCCCGCCTCCGCCGTCGGGGACCGGCGTGTTCACCGGGCACCAGTAGCGCTCCATGTACGCGCCCGGGCTCCCCGGGATCTCGACGTCGTAGCGCTGCAAGGGCATGATGTCGGCCTCACCGGTCTGGAGCACGCGCGCCAGCGAGGCGCGGAGGTTCCGCGCGCCGGTCGCGCTCGGCTCCCGCGGATCGCCGGGGAATGCCTCGAACACGCCCCGCCCGGTCAGCTGGTCCCGGTCGCGGCCGGACACCCGCAGGTACGCGTCGTTGGCGTCCGCGATCACGAAATCGGGCGTGAGCAGCAGGACCGGCACCGGCAGGTGCCGGAAGACTGCCAGGTAGTCGATCCGCGGCCCCGTCATCGCTGTCTCCCCCGGACATGGCGTGACCCTCGCTGTCGTCCCACGCTACCAGCCGGTGCGCGCCGGGGCCGGGACGCTGTCCTCCTCGCGCGCGCCCAGGTACCTGCCCTGCGCGGCGCGGAGGGCCGCCCCGGCCACCCGCGCCGCCCGCACCAGGGGCGGCGGCCGGCCGTGCCTGGGCCGGTAGCCCTGGCGCTGCCATCCCTCCGACAGCGCGTCGCACTCCGGGCCGGGCAGCAGCAAGTCAAGCAGCAGCATCGCCAGCTTCCCCCGATCGGCTCCCCCGCGGCGGGCCGCCTCCCCCGAGCCCGCGCCCGCCGGCACCGTGGTCCTTCTGCCGCGGTACCGGATGGTGCCACAGCGGCACGGCCCGGTCGAGAAGGCGCCGGGCCCAGCGGCGTGTCGCCCGGGCCCGCGCGGCTGCTTCGCGTCCTTCGCGGAGCTTGTCCGCCATGCCCGTGTCGCCTGGCAGGATGACCGCATGAGACTCCTGGTCAAGCTGGCGATCACCGCCGTGGCGCTGTGGGTGGCGACGCTCGTGGTCCCCGGCATCCAATTGCCCGCGCACTCGGCCGCCACCAGGGTCGCCACGCTCGTCGCGGTCGCGCTGATCTTCGGCGTGATCAACGCGGTGCTCAAGCCGGTCGCCAAGGCGGTCGGCTGCCTGGCCTACGCGGCGACGTTCGGCCTGATCAGCATCGTCGTCAACGGCCTGCTCTTCTGGCTGGCCAGCTGGGTCGCCGGGTACCTCAGGCTGCCGTTCCACGTCAAGGGCTTCGTGCCCGCGGTGCTCGGGGCGCTGCTGGTCGGCGTCGTCGGCTGGGTGCTCAGCCTGATCCTGGAGCGGGACGGCCGCCGCTGATGCGCGCCCCCGGCGGCCCCGGGCGCTGACCCGGCGCGGACGCCCGGGCCTGCCCCGCTCAGGCCTTCCGCGCCACCCCGCACCAGGCGCTGATCTCGTGGTCGGGCACCAGGTCACCGGGCTCCGGGCGCCAGCGGTGCGGCTGGACCACGCCCGGCTCGATCAGCTCCAGGCCGCCGAAGAACCGGCAGACCTCCGGCCGGGTCCGGAACGTGACGACTTCCCGCTGGCGCTCGTTGAGCAACCGCTGCATCCGCGCCATCGCCTCGGGCAGCACGTCGCTGGCCGGATGGGAGATCACCAGGTGGCTGCCGGGCGCCATCGCGTCCATCAGGCGCGCGACGAGCCCGTGCGGGTCGTCCTCGTCGGGTATCAGCTGCAGGATCGCGAGCAGCATCACGCCGACCGGCCTGGCGAGGTCGATCGTGCGCGCGGCCCTGGCCAGGATCGAGTCCGGATCGCGGAGGTCGGCGTCGATGTACGCGGTCGCTCCTTCCGGAGTGCCGGTCAGCAGGGCCCGAGCGTGGACCAGCACGATCGGATCGTTGTCCACGTAGACGACCCGGCAGTCCGGGGCCACGGCCTGGGCGACCTGGTGGGTGTTGTTCGCGGCCGGCAGACCGGTGCCGATGTCGAGGAACTGCCTGATCCCGGCCTCGCTCGCCAGGTGGCTGACCGCGCGCCGGAGGAACTGGCGGTTGGTGCGCACCCCGGGAAGGATCAGCGGGTTCGCCGCGATCGCCTGCTCGGCGGCCTCCCGGTCGGCGGCGAAGTTGTCCTTCCCGCCGAGCCAGTAGTCGTAGACCCTGGCCGGATGGGCCACGCTGGTGTCCAGCTCGGGGGGTGGCGTGCTGTCCCGCATGCCCCGGTCGGTCACTGCAGGCTCCCTCGGATCTGACCGCTTTGATTGCCGCCCAGCGCGGGAAACGCGCCCGCGCATGCCGGGCAGCTCCATCCTTTCATGGCCCAGGGGCAAGTGGCCGGGACGGACCGGGTCAGCCCGCGCGCCAGAGGTAGGCGACGTTGCCGTGGTCTGCGGCCGCCAGCGTCCGGCCGCCGGGGGCGAAGGCCACCGCCCACACGTGCGCCTGCCCGGCCGGGATCGTCAGTTCCTCGGTGATGCGCCCTGCGGGCAGCCGCCAGAGGTAGACATGCCCGTTCACGTCGCCCACCGCGAGCAGCCGGCCGCCACTGCCGAAAGCCAGCGCCTCCACCCCGGTGACCGTCCCGGGATCGGTCAGCACGGCACGGGCAGGACCCCCGCCCGGCGACCACAGGTAGGTGGAGCCGTCGTAGGAGCCGGTTGCCACGAGCCGGCCGTCCGGGCTGAACGCCACCGCGGTCACCGAGTCGTGCGCGGAGTAGGGCACCGCCAGGGCAACGGTGCGGGTGCCGGTGAGCACGTCCCACAGGTAGGTCACGCCGTTGAGTCGCCCGTGGCCAGCGTGCGGCCGTCCGGGCTGAACGCCACCGCGAGCACCCGCGCAAGCCTGGATCGGTGACGGTCCTGACCAGCCTTCCCGTGGCGGCGTCCCACAGGCGCACGCTGCCGTGGGCGCCTCCCGCCGCCAGCAGCCCCGCCGGGCTGAAAGCCAGGGCGTTGACCCCGAGGCTCCCGTCGGGCGGTGCGAGGACGCCGCCGAAAGTGAACCGCGACCAGCCGCCCGGGCGGCCCCTGGCCGACCTGGCCGCGCCGGCGGCTCCGCCGGCCGGCCCGGCTGGCGAACCGATGAGCAGCAGCGCCGCCACTGCGCCAATGGCGAGCAGCGCGGTGCCCGCGGCCGCGGCCAGGACCAGCCGGCGGCGGGCCCGGCGGGCCGGGGAGGCCGTCCCGCCGACCGCTGGCGCGGGTGGCGGGACCGTGGCCGTTCTCGGCCGGGTCGGGATTCCGATGGTCCGCGCCCGGCTGAACTGCACCGGACCGCCAGCGGGTCCCTGGCCGCGAGGTGCGGCATCCAGCTCCTCGCCGAGCGCGTCGGCGAACTCACCGCAGGTGGCGTACCGGTCCGCCGGTGACTTCGCCAGCGCGCGGGCGAGCACGGCGTCGGCCCGTGGCGGCAGGTCGGGCCGGAGCGAGGTCACCGGCGGCGGCTGCTCGTTCATGTGCGCCAGCGCGACCGCGATCGGATCGACGAGCGGGAACGGCGTGGAGCCGGTGAGCGTCTCGAACGCCGCGCAGGCGAGCGCGTACTGACCGGTCCGGCCGTCCACCAGGCCACCCTTGACCTGCTCGGGGGCCATGTAGCCGGGGGTGCCGAGGAGAGCGCCCGCGCTGGTGAGGCCACCAAGCGACCCGGCGGTCTTGCTCAGCCCGAAGTCCGACAGGTAGACGTGGTCCGGCCGGCCACGGCCCGCGCCGGCGTCCAGCAGCATGTTCGCGGGCTTGACGTCGCGGTGCACGAGGCCGCTCCGGTGCGCGGCGTCCAGGGCGGACGCCACCTGAGAGACGATGCCGGCGGCGCGGCGCGCGCTCAGCGGCCCCTCCCGGCGCGTGAGCGAGTGAACGTCCCCGCCGGCCACGTAGCGCATCGCGATGAAGAGGACCTGGTCCGCCTCGCCCGCCTCGAAGACCGGGATGATGTGCGGGTCATCCACCGCGGCCGCAGCCCGTGACTCCCGGATGAACCGCTCGCGGAAGGCGCCGTCCGCGGCGAGCCCCGGGGCGAGCAGCTTCAGCGCCACCATGCGGCCGAGCCGCTGGTCGCGGGCGAGGTAGACGACCGCCATCCCGCCCGCGCCGAGCCGCCTCTCGATCGTGTAGCTGGCGACCAGCGAGCCCGGACCGAAGCTTGCCGCCCACGCGGCCGCGGGGCCGGCGCCTCCGGGGGACGGATCGGTTACCTGGCCCTCCTTCGAGCCACATCGAGAGCCTCGGGAAATGGGGGTCCGCATCACCAGTGGCCGGATTGAGAACGACTGGCCGGCCGATGCGTGGCTTCGAGTATCCGCCCGGCGCACCCGCGGCCGCAACCGCCGCCGCCGGGCATGCCAGGATGGCCCGGGGGACGCCTGCCGGAGGGAACGCCGTGGCCGATGTCGAGTTCCGCAGCGATGTGACGGTCGAGCTGGTCAAGCACTCCGCCAGCGACGCCGACGTGATCTGGGCGGCCCGCGTGTCCACCAAGGGCGAGCAGTCGCTCGCTGAGATCAGCGCCGACCCGGAGCGGTCGGCCGGGCTGATCAACTTCCTGATGCGGGACCGGCACGGAACGCCGTTCGAGCACTCCACCATGACCTTCTACGTGCACGCGCCGATCTTCGTGTTCCGCGAGTTCATGCGCCACCGGACGTTCAGCTTCAACGAGGAGAGCGGCAGGTACCGGGAGCTGAGGCCGGTCTTCTACGTGCCCGCCGCCGACCGTGAGCTGGTCCAGGCCGGCAAGCCGGGCGCCTACGAGCTCTTCCCCGGCAGCGCCGAGCAGCACCGGGTGGTCGCGGAGGCGGCCCGCCAGGCCTACCACCAGGCGCACGCCGCCTACCGGGCCATGCTCGAGGCCGGGGTCGCCCGCGAGGTGGCGCGGATCGTGCTGCCCGTCGGGATCTACTCGTCGATGTACGCGACCTGCAACGCCCGCGCGCTGATGAACTTCCTCTCGCTGCGGGTCAGGCACCCCGGCGCGGCGTTCCCCACCTTCCCGCAGCGGGAGATCGAGATGGTCGCGCGGAAGATGGAGGCCGCGTGGGCGGGCCTGATGCCGCTCACCCACGCCGCGTTCGAGAGGAACGGCCGGGTCTGCCCGTAGCGCCGCGGGGGCGCGCCGTTCCGCGGGCCGCGCGGCAGGCGGCCGCGGCCTGGCGGGACCGAGGCGCTGCCTACCCGGCGCGCCTGCGCCGCCGGCCGCCGGCCATCCCCGCCGCCCCGGTCAGGCCGAGCGCGATCGCGCCGTGCCACAGGGCGGTGAACGCGCCGCCGACCATCCCGCTGCCCCCGAGGAACACCGAGAGCACGAACACGACCGCGGCGGTGGCCGCCCCGGGCACCACCGCGAACCGCCACGGGTTCCGGCGCGCCCAGCGCAAGGCACGGCTGCGCCGGCCTCGCCGGAGCATGGCACCGCCGCCGGCCACGGCGAAGAGCGCCACCGTCCCCGCCGACAGGGAGCTGGCCAGGCCGAGGCCCCCGCCGGCCAGGTGCAGCAGCAGGTCGGCGCCGGTGACGACCGCGCCGGTCACCGCAGCCGCCCGCCAGGGCACCTCGGAGAGCGCGGCGCCAGAGATGACCAGCTCATCCCGCCTGGTCAGGTCCCTCTCACCATCACGTACTGCAGGCATCGTGACTCCCGTCGTCGAGCTGGCCGCGACCTCAATCAAGATATGTCGTTTCTTGGCATGATGCCAGCGCTTAGCCCCGGCCGGGCCGTGGACAAGCCCGCGAGGCGCCAGGTAGGCTGCCAGCCAGTCGCGCCCGCTCCGATTACGGGAGATTCAATGGACTGGCCGGATCTGCGGCAAGGGTACCTGGCGCTGCTGAATGAGAAGGGGTTCCGGCCGGAGATCGATTCTGACGGTGACGTTCACTTCACCTATGAGGGCGGGCATTACTTCGTCACCAACAACTGCGACGACACGTACTTCCACCTGCTCTACCCCGGGTTCTGGAGCCTGGGCAACCGGGACGAGCAGGTGGCCGGCCTGCTGGCCGCCAACGCCACCAACCGGCGCATGAAGGTCGCGAAGATCCTGCTCAACTCGGACCTGACCCGGGCCTCGGTGACGCTGGAATGCTTCATCGGCCAGGCGTCGGACGTGGGCAGCTTCCTCATGCGGGCGCTGCGGTGCATTCAGCAGACGGTTGACGTCTTCCGCGAGGAGTACGGCAGCATCGCGAACTGAGCGCCGCGGTTACCGGGTCAGCCGCCGACGTAGGCCGCCAGGTGCTCCCCGGTCAGCGTGGAGCGGGAGGCGGCCAGGTCGGCGGGCGTGCCCTCGAATACGACCATGCCGCCGTCGTGGCCGGCGCCGGGTCCGAGATCGATGATCCAGTCCGCGTGCGCCATGACCGCCAGGTGATGCTCGACGACGATGACCGGCGTGCCGGAGTCGACCAGCCGGTCGAGCAGGCCGAGCAGGTGCCCGACGTCGGCGAGGTGGAGCCCGGTGGTCGGCTCGTCGAGCACGAGCGCGCCGCCCTTGCCGCCCATGTGCGCGGCCAGCCTGAGCCGCTGCCGCTCCCCGCCGGACAGCGTGGTGAGCGGCTGGCCGAGCCTCAGGTACCCAAGGCCGACGTCCTCCAGCCCGCGCAGGATCGCCACCGCGGCGGGCGTGCGGGCCGGCCCGGAGCCGAAGAACCCGGCGGCCTCGGCCACCGGCATGGCGAGCACCTCGCTGATGTCCCGTCCGGCCAGCTTGTGCGCCAGCACCTGCGGGCTGAACCGCTTGCCCTCGCACTCCTCGCAGGTGACCGCAGCGCCGGGCATCATCGCCAGGTCGGTGTAGATCACCCCGGCGCCCGCGCAGCCCGGGCAGGCGCCCGCGGAGTTGGGGCTGAACAGCGCCGGCTTCACGCCGTTCGCCCGGGCGAACGCGGCGCGGATCGGGTCGAGCAGCCCGGTGTAGGTCGCCGGGTTGCTGCGCCGCGAGCCGCGGATCACGTCCTGGCCGATCGCCACCACGCCCGCCGCGGCGGGTATGGACCGCACGAGCGAGCTCTTGCCCGAGCCCGCGACGCCGGTGATGACGACGAGGACGCCGAGGGGTATGTCGACGTTGATGCCGCGCAGGTTGTGCAGGGTCGCGCCGCGGACCTCCAGCGCGCCGCGCGGCACCCGGACCTTCTCCTTCAGGGCGGCCCGGTCGGCCAGATGGCGGCCGGTGACGGTGCCGGCGGCCCGAAGCCCGCTGACGGTTCCCTCGAAGCAGACGGCGCCCCCGGCGGCGCCGGCACCGGGGCCGAGGTCGATGACGTGGTCGGCGATCTCGATCACCTCGGGCTCGTGCTCCACGACGAGGACGGTGTTGCCCCTGTCCCGCAGCCGCAGCAGCAGGTCGTTCATCCGCCGGACATCGTGCGGGTGCAGGCCCGCGGTCGGCTCGTCGAAGACGTAGGTGACGTCGCTGAGCGCCGAGCCGAGGGCCCGGACCATCTTGACGCGCTGCGCCTCCCCGCCGGAAAGAGTGGCCGAGGGCCGGTCCAGTGACAGGTAGCCGAGCCCGATCTCGGTGAACGAGTCGAGGGTCCGCAGCAGCGCCCTCAGCAGCGGCGCCACGGCCGGCTCGGTCACCCCGCGCACCCAGCCGGACAGGTCGCTGACCTGCATCGCGCACGCATCGGCGATGCTGATCCCGGCGATCTTCGATGACCTGGCGGCCTCGGACAGGCGGGTGCCGCCGCAGTCCGGGCAGGTCGTGAACGTCACCGCGCGGTCCGCGAAGGCCCGGACGTGCGGCTGCATGCCCTCCCGCTCCTTGGCCAGGAGCGACTTGCGGATCCGCGGGATCAGCCCCTCGTAGGTCATGTTGATGCCCGCGATCTTCATCCGGACCGGCTCGTGGTGAAGGAGGTCGCTCAGCTCCTTCTCGGTGTAGTCACGGACCGGCTTGTCCGGGTCGACGAAGCCCGAGGCGGCGTAGAGCCGGTGGTTCCAGCCGCCGGGCTGGTAGCCGGGGACGGCCAGCGCGCCCTCGTTCAGCGACCTGGAGGCGTCGAAGAGCTGGGCCAGGTCGAGGTCGGTGACCGTGCCCCGGCCCTCGCAGCGCGGGCACATGCCGCCGGTGATGCTGAAGCTGCGCCGCTCCCGCACGGTCCGCCCGCCGCGCTGGTAGGTGACGGCCCCCGCGCCGCTGACCGAGGCGACGTTGAAGGAGAACGCCCTCGGCGGGCCGATGCGCGGCCGTCCGAGCCGGCTGAACAGGACGCGCAGCAGGGCGTTCGCGTCGGTGACGGTGCCGACCGTGGAGCGCGGGTCGGCGCCGAGCCGCCGCTGGTCGATCACGATCACGGTGGTCAGGCCGTCCAGCACGTCGACCTCGGGCCGCGCGAGCGACGGCATGAAGCCCTGGACGAACGCGCTGTAGGTCTCGTTGACCAGCCGCTGCGACTCCGCCGCGATCGTGTCGAACACCAGCGAGCTCTTGCCGGATCCGGAGACGCCGGTGAACACGGTCAGCCGCCGCTTCGGGATCGCGACGCTGATGTCCTTCAGGTTGTTCTCCCGGGCACCGTGCACCCGGATCAGGTCATGCCGGTCCGCGGGGTGCGGCGCGGGGACCGCCTTCGCCGTCACCGGTCCTGCAGCAGGCCGAGGACGTTGCCGTCGGGATCGGCGATGGTGGCCACCAGGCGGCCCCCGCCGACGTCATGCGCGGGCTCCCGCACGGTGGCCCCGGCGGCGGTCACCTCGGCGAGCTTCGCCTCGATGTCGGCCACGTGCCAGTAGGCGACCGGCGAGGTCATCCCCTGGGGCCCGCCGCCCGGCACCAGCCCGACCTGCTGGCCCGCCGCCTCGAAGCCGACGTAGTAGGGCGAGTCGGTCTGCGGCGGCACGCCGAGCAGGGCGGAGTACATCGCCTTGGCCGCCTCCAGGTCGGACACCGGATGCAACAGCGTCCTGACGCCCTGCGTGGGAGTGCTGGTCATGATGGTCAGCTCCTTGAGAGTCCACGGTTCGTGGCGACCACGCCGATCGCCCCGGTCCGGGAGGCTGGATCGCCTCCTCAGGAGTATGACGGCGGCACCGGGGCGGCGCTTGCCGATTCGTGACCGCTCCGCCAGCGACGGAGCGCACCAGCCACCCCCGGGCGCGCCAGCCACCCCCGGGCGCGCCAGCCACCCCCGGGCGCGCCAGCCCCGAGCCTCGCCGGCCGGGCCGCGGGGCGCCGCCGGTCTTGGAACGGCCGCGGGCGTGTGATTTGCTGGCAGGGGTTCCCGGCTGTGCGCGAAGGCGCTCGGCCATGCACGCGGGAGGCGACCGTGGCCAGGAAGCAGCGGATCAGCTACGTGCCGCTCGAGGCGATGGACGAGCGGATGCGCGCGGAGATGGAGCGTTGCCGGCGCGAGGGCACCCCCCGGCCGGAGAGCTCCGCGGTGCGCGCCCACGTCCCGGCGTGCTTCTGGGCGTTCGCCGACTCATGGCAGGCAATCTTCCGCCAGGGCGTGTGCGACCACGCCATCAAGGAGCTCTGCCGGGTGTACGTGTCGCGCACGGTCAAGTGCGAGTACTGCGGCAACCAGCGCTCCGAGCTGGCCCGCGCCCGCGGCCTGACCGAGGGAAAGTACGACGACCTGCTGAACTTCGAGGCCTCCGGCCGGTACAGCGAGCGCGAGAAGGCGGCGCTCGCCTACGCGGAGGCGATCACCTGGCGGCTGGAGTCCACCGACGAGCTCTGGGACCGCCTGCACCGGCACTTCACCGAGCCCGAGCTGGTCGAGCTCGGCTGCTTCATCGCGCTGACCATGGGCCAGCAGAGCTGGCTGCGGCTGCTGGACATCGAGCACCACGAGGTGCTTCCCGGAACCTCCGCCTCCATGGCCCCGGGCTTCGAAACCCCGGAGGAACTGGCCGCCTCGAAGGCCGCACCGGGCTACTGGGCCAAGGCGCCGGGCGCCGCCGCGGGTTGACGCGGCTCCCTGCCTCATCTCCGCCTGGCCGGCTCCCCCGCCGCCAGGTGTGAGCGCTCACCACCCGCCTGGTCGCCGTCAGCGCGGTCCGGGTGCGCCGCCGCCGGCATGCCGTGGCCTGGTACGCGCCGGGTCGCCGCCGGTCCCCGGGGGGCGGTCACCATCGCGGTGGTAGCCGGGGAGGCGCATGGCGACCTCGGGGTCGAGCTCGGCGATTCGCTCCCACAGCTCGGCGATCCTGATCGCGATCCGGTCGGCGCCGGCGAGCTCGGCTGCCATGGGCGGCCGCGGCCAGCATGGCTCGGGCGGCCGCCCCGCCGCCCCGGGCGGGTGATCCTGCCCGGCGCGCGCGTGCGGGCCGTGCGCCGGACCGGCGCTCGAGGGCCGGGGGGCCGGGAGGGCCAGCCGCGCGGCCTGGGCCGCCAGCTCATCGATGGCCCGGCCGATCTCGGCGATGAGATCGCCGGCGACGGCACCGGCCACGTCCGCAGGGTCCGCGTCCGGGCAGCCGCCGGCCCGCCCCTCGGAAATCGAACACATGCTCGAATGATACCGGGGCAGGCCGACGGCGGGCGGCCGGACCTGTGCACAACGTGTGGATGACCTGGGCCTGGCTCGCGCTCCCAGCCGGGTGCCCGGGAAATTTGAGCACACACCTGGTGGACAGCGTTCGCGCACGTCACGGTCGTGGTCCCGGGCCGGTGAGGGGGAGCTGTCCACAGGTTGGCGCACAGCGAGCGCACAGGCGGCGCGGCGTGTCTGCACAGGCGATCCACAGCGGCATCCACATCGGGACTGGACGCCTCCGGCCGCCGGCAGAACACTGTCAGAGCCGTCCGGTAGAACGGGTGCGGCTCTTGGCGGGAAGGGGGTGCGGCCGGGGTGAGCGTCGCGGAGATCGCGCCGCGGGAGGAGTTCGAGCGGACCCCGCCGCACGACATCGCCGCCGAGCAGTGCGTTCTCGGCGGGATGATGCTGTCCAAGGACGCGATCTCCGACGTCCTCGAGGTGATCAAGCCTGCCGACCACTACCGGCCCGCCCACCAGATCGTCCACGAGACCATCCTCGACCTGTACGGCAGGGGCGAGCCGGCCGATGCGGTGACGGTCGCCGCCGAGCTGACCAAGCGCGGCGAGATCGCCAAGATCGGCGGTGCCCCCTACCTGCACACGCTGATCGCGTCGGTGCCGACCGCGGCGAACGCCGGCTACTACGCGCGGATCGTCCGCGAGCGGGCGATCCTGCGGCGCCTGGTCGAGGTGGGGACCAGGATCGCGCAGCTCGGCTATGCCGGCGACGGCGACGCCGACGAGCTGGTCGACCGGGCGCAGGCCGAGGTGTACGGGGTCACCGAGCGGCGGGTGAGCGACGACTACCGGCCGTTGTCGGAGATCATGCCCGAGACGCTGCTGGAGATCGAGGCAATCGGCAGCCGCAACGGCACGATGACGGGGGTGCCGACCGGGTTCGCCGACCTGGACGCGCTCACCAACGGCCTGCACCCGGGCCAGATGATCGTGATCGCCGCTCGGCCCGCGCTGGGGAAGTCGACGCTGGCCCTCGACCTGGCCAGGGCGGCCTCGATCAGGCACGGGCTCACTTCGGTGATCTTCAGCCTGGAGATGAGCCGCAGCGAGATCACCATGCGCCTGCTCTCGGCCGAGGCGCGGATCCCCCTTCACTCGATGCGCACCGGCCAGATGAGCGACGACGACTGGACGCGGCTGGCCAGGCGGATGAGCGAGATCGCGCACGCGCCGATGTTCATCGACGACTCCCCGAACATGTCGATGATGGAGATCCGGGCCAAGTGCCGCCGGCTCAAGCAGCAGCACGACCTGCGGCTGGTCATCGTCGACTACCTGCAGCTGATGAGCTCGCCGAGGAAGGTGGAGAACAGGCAGCAGGAGGTCTCCGAGCTCTCCCGCTCGCTCAAGCTGCTGGCCAAGGAGCTTGACGTGCCGGTCGTCGCGGTTGCCCAGCTCAACCGCGGCCCCGAGCAGCGGACCGACAAGCGGCCGCTGCTGTCGGACCTGCGCGAGAGCGGGGCCATCGAGCAGGACAGCGACGTCGTCATCCTGCTGCACCGGGAGGACGCCTACGAGCCCGAGTCGCCCAGGGCCGGGGAGGCCGACTTCATCGTGGCCAAGCACCGGAACGGCCCGACAACCACGGTGACGGTCGCGTTCCAGGGACACTACAGCCGGTTCGTCGACATGGCGAGGATCTGACCGGCCGGAGGGCCGACCCGCGGCGCCCGGCCCGCGGCGCGCGGGGCGGACGCGCGTGCCGTACACTAGCGAGGGTTCGCCTTGCGCTCGTAGCTCAACGGATAGAGCATCTGACTACGGATCAGAAGGCTGGGGGTTCGAGTCCCTCCGAGCGCGCCCAGGTCAGAAGGTCCCTTCCGTTCCCGGATGGGGCCTTTTTGCTAACGGATCTGCTAACAGCTACTGCCCACCAGTGGGGTCGGACAGGCGTGCCAGGCTCAGATGAGCGGCTCGGTGCAGAGCTGGCCAAGAGCCTGGACGGCGCGGCGGAGCAGCTCCGGTCCCGCCGCTGGACGCCGGGCCGTACCGGTTCGCGCAGGCCGGCGCGCTAACCCTGCGAGTCCGCGAGGGCGGCCGCACCGTGCTGGTGCACGGGCTGATCGCCACCAGCGTCAACGCTGACAGCAATCGGGAGATCCCCGGCTTCGACATCACCTCCGCCGAGCACGGCGCGGGCTGGCAGGCATTCTTCCGCGGCCTGGCCGACGTCGTCCTGGCCGCCTCCGGCGCCCGCCGCCGCATGGCCGCCGCGATCGCCGCCACCTTGCCCGGCGCGTCCTGGCAGCGATACCGCACGCATCACCCTGCGGGATCTCCTCACCAAGGTCAGCAGGTCCAGCCAGCCGCGGGCCGCCACGCTGGTACGGACCACCGCCACCGACACGATCAGCGCCCAACATCACCACAAGACCTTCACGGCGCCGTCTCTTACACCAAAATCGCGGACGTGGCCGCGCATTCTGCCCGCGGTTCTTCACCTACTACAACCACGAGCACCGCCACTCCGGCATCGCGTATCACACGCCCGCGTCCGTCCACTTCGGGACCGCCACCGAGGTGCCCGAGCAGCGAGCCGAGACTTGGACATGGCCTCCCGCAGGGTGCCCGGGTTCACCCCCGGCGACCATCATGACGCCCGGCTGGCCTACGGCGCGCTGGCCATGGCGGTCACGCACCGGCAGGCCGCGCACGAACGAGGCGATCACCAGCGACTCCAGCGCGTTCGCCTTCGTGACGTGGCTGCCGGACAGCCGGGACACGAACGCGTCCGCTGTGCCGCGCAGCTTCAGCCGCGCCAGCGTCACCGGCCCGGCCGTCGTCCTGACGGTCACGTCCCGGTAGCCGCTGCGCGAGCCCGGCCGCGAGTCCGGGCAGGCAGCGGCCCGCTGGTAGCGGTCCCGGCCCAGGAACCTGCTCACCTCGGCCTTCAGCGCGGCCTGGATCAGTAGCCGCGCGTTGAGCCGGGCCACCTCCTCCAGGATCTCCGGAAGCTGCCGGCCCTGGCCGGACAGGTCATCGACCTTTGCGCGAATCCGGTCCGTGGGCGATACTCGTGCTGGCATGGGCGTAGGTCCTCCCTTTCGAAGATTTGGCGATCTTGAAGGAAATCTACGCCCGTCTCATTTACACCGGCGGCTGGACGCGATTCGAGCACCTTACACCGCTGCAGATTTAGTTGAGGGTATTGATTTCCACCTGGCCCAACGTCGCGTAACGACACGCACCAACCTTGATCAACTTACGCTAAGTGGCGTTGACTCAGGAGAACCGCTGACCGTCAGGTCCGACTTCGACCTTGAGATCATCGCGGGTCTTCCCGGATGCGTATGAGAGTCTCTGGCCTCGCATCGGCATGAAATAGGCCTGGCCCTCGGCTTTCCCCCTGGCTATCCCGCCAGCGACGGTCAGCACGAGCAGCGCGCCCTCGTGCTCCTCGCCGGAGTAGGGCACCACGAGCCTGCCGCCGTCCCTGGTCTGCTCCACCCACCGGTAGGGAATGCGGCTGGTGCCAGCGGTGACGATGACCCGGTCGAACGGCGCCCGCGCCGGGGCACCGCGCTCGCCGTCACCGGTGATGACCTCCACCTGGTCATACCCGGCGCCACGCAGGGCACGGCGGGCCTGGCTGGCGATTACCGGGTCGATCTCCACGCTCACCACGCTCGCGCCCAGCGCCGCCAGGCATGCGGCGTTGAAACCGGTGCCGGTCCCGATCTCCAGCACTTTCATGCCCGGCCTGAGATCGAGGGCGGAGATCATCCGCTCCATAAGCCAGGGCGCGGTGGACGAGCTGACCGCCTCAGGTCCCCGGCCTGGGGTGATCTCCGCGATGGCCGTGGCTATGGGCTCATCCGAGCGGACCAGCTCCAGCCATCGTCGCGGATCATCTTCGCGCCTCAGCGGCCGCAAGCGGTAGTCAGCGTCCCGGACATAGATCAGATCGGGGATGAACGGCTCGCGTGATAGCGGCAGGCTCACGGCACCTTTCCGGTTCCGTTGCAGGTGGCACACGGGATCCACAGCTTCTTGCCGTCCTCGGTAGTCCACCAGCCGCCGTTGCCGCTGCAGCCGGCGCATTCCTCCTTCTTCTCGTGACCGCCCATAACCCGCTCCCATCCCCGATCGCAGGCATCTATTATTCCTCGTCGCGGTATCCGGTGTCAACGGCGGCCGTATTTTGACCCCTTGCGACGGCTGAAAGTTGACTCCCTGCATGGTTGGTGATCTTCAGTCGTCGTTGCCTGCGGCTGCGGGGACGCGGCCGAGGTCTCGATCCCTGAGCCGGTAGGAATCTCCTTTCAGGGCGCGATGACTTCGGCGTGCTGAACGAGCCTGCCGGTCATGGCGGCGGCGGCGTCGCTGAACACTTCGCCCCACCGAACCGGGGCTGGCACATGTTCGGGCTGGGGGATCTGGGCTGGTGCCTGGGATATCTGCCTTCTGGCGTGTCGGCCAGTCTTTGAGGTGTAAGCGGCGTATCTCGAGTTTCCGAGTTAGGCGGCGGTACTGTCGCAGGTCCAGGCTTCTGGGCCGAATTGATCATTGCCTGCCTGGCCTGGGCGGATGGCGGAAATTCGGGCCTTGAGGAACTCGCGGCGCAGCCTGGCGAGCATGTCGGCGGCTCATGGCGCCGTCTTGGTGCGGTACCAGGGGCACAGCTGGCGCCGCCGGTCGATGTCGGCAGGGTCATAGGCCCAGCGGGCGTACCACAGGATCAGCAGGGACTGGATGAGCAACCCTAACGGGACGGTGCGTTCGACGGCCTTCTCCGCCCGGTTGCAGGCGTCCCGACGCCCAGGGTCTGCCAGTGGCTCGGGGGGGTTCTCACGTGACGAGGTTGAGCAGTAGCACTGGGTTAAGATAGTCGCGGCCTGCCCAGCGGATTCCGGAGGTGATGCGGCCCGGCCGCTGGCGCGCAGGGCGCCGATGGCGAGGTTGCGCATGCTGGCCATGTTCCGCGGGGCCGTCCGGGTGCGCACCCGGGATGCGTCTTCGCCGTAGGTGATGTCGCGGACCCAGTGCAGCTTGTTCTCGATGCCCCAGTGGCCGCGCGCGCAGGCGGCGATCCGCGCAGGGCCGGCGGTGAAGATGTAGTCCGCGTGCTTGTCCTCGGCCTGGTGGCGGGCGGTGTCGCGCTGGCAGTGCATCGCGTCCAGGGTGACGATCGCCCCGGCCAGGCCCACGCCGTCCGGCAGGGGCCTGACCTGGGTGACCTCGTTTGGCATGTGCCCGACCTCGCGCTGAGCGAACCGCCCCGCCGCTGTTCATCGCCGCCAGCAGATGCACCGCTCGGCCGGCCTGGACGGCGCCGCGCACCGTCTCGCCGTCCACCGCCACGGCCAGCAGGCTGCCGGGGGCCGGCTCGCAGGCCTTTGCGGCCAGCCACGCGGCGATCTGCTCATCGAGCGCGCCGGCGTCGGTGCCGGCCAGCACCCGGCGGATCGTGGTCTTACCCGGCGGCACCAGCGCCCGCCGCACGGGTCCTCGCGCACCCCGGGCTCTCCGGCACCACGGCGGGTGCGCCGACGGCCCACTCGGCGATCGCCACCAGCGACTTCGCGCCCGCAGCCGTCGCCGCGCAGGCCAGGGACAGGATCGAGGTCAGTGAGTGCCGCCGCCCCCGCCTGCTGCGGTGATCAGGGACGACGGCCAGGAACTCCGCAAGCCCGCGCAGCGGCCCGGCATCAGCGGCCTGCCCCGGCCGCGCAGACATGACATGGACAGCGGAACTGGCGGCACCGGCATCGGGCATGCAAGACTCATCACGCAACAGGGCCTCCCGGCAAGACAGGCGGCGGACACCCACCTCGGCTTACCGAGGCCCCGTCGTTACTTCCAGCACGACTCGCCCGGATCGGGTGCGGTCTTGAAGCCGCCGTGCCACAGCGCCTCGGCTTCAGCGACCTGCACCGTGGCGTCCTGCCCGTAGGCATGGATGGTCGTGTCCCGCCAGTCCGCGCCCTGCGCGATCTGTGCGCAGGTACCCAGCCTCCCCTGTGACCTTCGGCGGCCGCGCATGCCGGCGCGGGTCGGCTTCAGCCCGCACAGCACCGCGTTCGCCGGCAGCCGCGTCGTCCAGGCGGCCCCTTCGACCAGGACCTGGCCGTGGAAGGCGGCATCCCTTACTCGGTGAACCATGCGGCCCGGGAACGCCCCGGCCACCAGTTTCATCATCTCGGCGGCCAACTCCACATAGGAGGCGGTGCCCTTGCCGCGCCGCAGCCGGGCCGCGGCGGGCCAAGTCGTCGCAGGCCCGGCGCTGCGCTGCCGGATCGTGCTGGGGTGCGCGGACGGCAGGACGAATCAGCAGGTGGCCGGCGCTGGGGATCTGGCCGCAAACGGTGGGCAAGTGGCGGGCGATCAGCGGCCACGCGGCCTTCGAGACCTTCTCGGCGCTGAGCCGGCCGCCGCACCCGGCACGCCGTGCACGCGCGGCCGCCGGCTTTACCGGGGGCATGCCCGGCGGCGGCGCCCGGGGATAACGGGCGGGGCGGCGGCCCGCCCTCCGCGGCCGCCGCCCGCCGCCTGCGGGCCAGCCGCGCCACCAGGTAGCCGGCCAGCAGCACCGCCACCGTGACCAGCACGTAGACCGAGTACCTGGTCACCTCCCGGTAGACCGCCTCGATGTGATCCCCGGCCAGGTATCCCGCGCTCACCCACGCCCCGACCCAGGCCACCGCGCCGAGCGCGTTGTAGACCGCGAACCGGAGCCAGCCCATCCCGGTGACCCCTGCGATGATCCCGTTCAGCTCGCGCAGGCCCACCACGAACCGCGCGACCACGACGATCACGCCGCCGTACCGGCCGACCACCGCCTCCGCCCGGCCCACGTGATGCTCGCGGACCAGCACGAACCGGCCGTACCGCAGCACCAGCGCACGGCCGCCCCACCGCCCGATCGCGTAGCCGGCCTCCGACCCGGCGAAGGCGCACAACGCCGCGACCACCCCGACCACCACGACGTTCAGCCCCGCGCGGCCGGCGCCGGCGAAGATCGCGCCGGCGATCAGCGCGGTCTCGCCGGGGACCACCGGGACGCCGACGTTCTCCAGCAGGATCAGCACCGCGATCGCGGCATAGCCGTAACGGTCGACCGGCCCGGCCACCGGCCGCAGGAACCCCGGCAGCGGCCCGCCGCCCGCCAGGATGGCCGGCAGGTTCATCCCCCAAGTATGGGACCCACTGCGCGCCGAGCGCCCGCCCAGCCCGACCTCCCCGCGCCGCTCCGGCGCCCGGATGCCCGGGACTGCCGCTGATCACGGTAGAGGAATGACCGCCGCGGGCGCCCCGGCAGGCGATGCGCGACCGCACGTGCCACCCGCGTGCAGAAGGTGGGGACCGGGGTCGCTAGGCCGCGACGACCTCGACCTCGATCGCGGTGCTGACCTCCGGGTGCAGCCGGATGGCGACCTGGTGGGCGCCGATGGTCTTGATCGGGTTCCCGACCTCGATCTTGCGGCGGTCCAGCTCGGGGCCGCCGGCCGCCCGGACCGCCTCGGCGATGTCGGAGGTGGAGACCGAGCCGAACAGCCTGCCGCCGCTGCCGGCCCGCCGCGCCAGGGTGACGCGCAGCGACGCCAGCCGGGCGGCGGCCTCCCTGGCCTCCTCGACGCTCCGGATCTCCCGGGCGGCACGGGCGCGCTTGATCAGGTCGATCTGCTTCTGCGCGCCGCGGCTCCAGGGCATCGCCAGGCCGCGCGGCACCAGGTAGTTCCTGCCGTACCCGCCCGCGACCTCGACCACGTCGCCGGGGGCGCCCAGGCCGGTGACCTCCTGGGTCAGGATGAGCCTCATCGGTGAACCGCTCATCGTCGACTCTCCCGTCCTCGCCTCAGCGTGCCGTGCTGGTGTAGGGCAGCAGGGCCATCTCCCGCGCGTTCTTGATCGCGGTCGCGACATCCCGCTGGTGCCTGGTGCAGTTCCCGGACACCCGCCGCGCCCGGATCTTGCCCCGGTCGGAGATGAACTTGCGCAGGGTCGAGGTGTCCTTGTAGTCCACCCGCGCGACCTTCTCCTGGCAGAACAGGCAGACCTTCTTCTTCGGCTTGCGCACTGGTGCCTTGGCCATCATGGTGCTCCTTCACAGAGCCCCGCCCGGCGGGCGGGGATGGTCATCCCGCCCGTCGGCGGGCCTTCAGGATCGGTTCCCCATCCCGCCCGTCGGCGGGATCGGTGACGTACGCCGGGCGGCCGGCCGGGGTCAGGCGCACCCGGCGCGGGCCTAGAACGGCGGCTCGTCGGTGAACCCGCTCTCGGCCGGCTCGCTGGCCCACGGGTCGTCGCTGGCCCGGCTGCCCCCGCTGCCACCGTACCCGCCCTGGCCGGCCGTGGCCCGCGTGGAGCGCGCGACCTTGGCCGAGGCGTTCCGCAGGGACGGGCCGACCTCGTCGACCTCGATCTCGTAGACGGTCCGCTTCTCGCCCTCCCGCGTCTCGTAGGACCGCTGCCGCAGCCGCCCCGTGACGATCACGCGCATGCCGCGCTGCAGGCTCTCGGCAACGTTCTCCGCGGCCTGCCGCCAGACGTTGCAGGAGAGGAACAGGGAGTCCCCGTCCTTCCACTCGTTGGTGGCCTTGTCGAGGAACCGCGGGGTGGAGGCCACCCGGAAGTTGGCGACCGCCTGCCCGGTCGGGGTGTAGCGGAGTTGCGGGTCGTCGACGAGGTTGCCGACGATGGTGATCTGGGTGTCGCCTGCTGCCATTCGGGGTCTCCCGGTCTCAGTGCTGGTCCAGCCGCAGGATCTTGGTGCGCAGCACCGCCTCGTTGAGGTTGAGCTGGCGGTCGAGCTCCTTGACCGTGTCCGGCTCGGCCATCAGGTCAACGACGGTGTAGATGCCCTCGGACTTCTTGTCGATCTCGTACGCCAGGCGCCGCCGGCCCCAGACGTCGATCTTGTCCACGGTGCCGCCCGCGGCGGTGACCACCTTGAGGAACTGCTCAAGCGACGGCTGGACGGTGCGCTCTTCGAGCAGCGGGTCGAGAATGATCATCATCTCGTACCGGCGCATGACGACCCTGCCTCCTTCGGACTCAGCGGTCACGGTCCTTCCGTGACAGGAGGTGCCGCACGCCGGAACTCCGGCCCGCGCGGTCAAGCGAGTCTACCAGCCGGGTCCGGCGGCGATGGCCCGTTGCGGCCCGGCGCCGCGCGGGCCCGCGAGCCGGGTGCTTCACTTTCCAGCCGGCCGGGAAGAAACTTGTCACAAGGCAGGCATGAGCGCACAAGGCAACAGCCGGGCCGTGGCGCCACGCTGGCATCAGGGTGAACGAGCCTGCCCCGCTGGCGTTGGCCCGCGGGCCCGTGTCCGTGGGAGGTGACGGCCGTGTCCCAGGCCTCCGCCAGGCCGCGCACGCGAGAACGGCATCTGATCCTGAACGGGGACGGCAAGCGCCACCCCTGGATCGCGACCGCGGCCGCCTACGCCGTGGTCGCCGGGCTCGCCTCGTTCATCCTCGGGATGCTCACGATGGACCACCTGGCCGGGACGATCCTCGGCCTGACCGGCTTCGTCATCGGGCTGTGGGCGCAGATGCTCTCGGCGACGCGGGGAGAGCGGGTCTTCATCATCTTCGGCGTGGTCGCGTCGTTCGTGGGCATGGGACTCGGCTTCGCGCACGGGGGCTTCAGCTAGCAGTCGGCGCGGCCGGCGCGCCGCGCCCGGGCCGGCGCCGCCAGAATGTCAGGCATGGTCTCCGCGATCTTCGACCCCGAACGCTGGCGCCCCGTCCCGGGCTTCGCCTTCACCGACATCACCTACCACCGCGCGGTCGGCTCCGGCACCGTCCGCGTCGCCTTCAACCGGCCCGAGGTGAGGAACGCCTTCCGGCCCAGGACGGTCGACGAGCTGTACGCCGCGCTCGACCATGCCCGGACGTCCAGCGACGTCGGATGCGTGCTGCTCACGGGGAACGGCCCGTCGCCCAGGGACGGCGGCTGGGCGTTCTGCTCGGGAGGCGACCAGCGCATCCGCGGCCGCGACGGCTACCGCTACGCGGAAGGCGAGACGGCCGAGACGATCGACCCGGGCCGGGCCGGGCGCCTGCACATCATGGAGGTGCACCGGCTGATCCGGTTCATGCCGAAGGTCGTCATCTGCGTCGTCCCCGGGTGGGCGGCCGGCGGCGGCCACAGCCTGCACGTCGTCTGCGATCTCACGATCGCCAGCCGGGAGCATGCCCGCTTCAAGCAGACCGACGCGGACGTCGGCAGCTTCGACGGCGGCTTCGGCTCGGCCTACCTGGCGCGGCAGGTGGGCCAGAAGTTCGCCCGGGAGATCTTCTTCCTCGGCGAGACCTACGACGCCGAGGCGGCGCACCGGATGGGCATGGTCAACGCCGTGGTGCCGCACGCCGAGCTCGAGCGCACCGCCCTGGACTGGGCGGCGAAGATCAACGCCAAGAGCCCGACGTCCCAGCGCATGCTCAAGTTCGCCTTCAACCTGATCGACGACGGGCTCGTCGGCCAGCAGGTGTTCGCCGCCGAGGCCACCCGGCTGGCCTACATGACCGACGAGGCCGTGGAAGGCAGGGACGCCTTCCTGGAGAAGCGGCCGCCGGACTGGTCCAGGTTCCCCTACTACTACTGACCCGGGACCGGAACGGGGGACCCGGCGGCGGGACCGGGCCATGCGGGCACCGCCGCCCCGGCAGCGGCCCGCTAGGCTCGGGCCATGCCCCCCATCGGCGCGCACCTGCATGACGCCGACCCGCTGGCCGCGGCGACCGCGATCGGCGCCGACGCGGCCCAGTTCTTCCTCGGCGACCCGCAGGACTGGAAGGCCCCGGCGTTCCCCGGGGGGCGGGACGCGGGCCAGGTGCGGGCCGAGTTCGCCGCCGCTGGCGTGGCCGCCTACATTCACGCCCCGTATGTCATCAACGTGGCCTCGCCGAACAACCGGATCCGCATCCCGAGCCGCAAGCTGCTCGAGCAGCATCTCAAGGCCGCCGCCTCGATGGGCGCCGCCGCGCTGATCGTCCACGGCGGCCACGTGACCGCCGGAGCCGACCCCGCCGACGGGTACGCGAGCTGGCGCAAGGCGGTCGAGCGGATCGAGCGGCCCCTGCCGATGCTGATCGAGAACACCGCGGGCGGGGACGGCGCCATGGCGCGGAGCCTGGACAACCTCGCCAGGCTCTGGGACGTTGTCGGCGACGCCGGGGGCGGCGAGGTCGGCTTCTGCCTGGACACCTGCCATGCCCATGCGGCCGGGGAGGACCTGAGCGAGATCGTGGACCGGGTCAAGGCCATCACGGGCCGGATCGACCTGGTGCACTGCAACAACTCGCGGGACCAGCTCGGGTCGGGCCGGGACCGGCACGCCGGCCTGGCGCTGGGCACGATCGACCCGGGCCTGATCATCTCCGTGGTCCGGGCGGCCGGAGCGCCGGTGATCTGCGAGACCCCGGATCCCGGCGCGGACATCCGCTGGCTCCGCGCCCGGCTCGGCGGGTAGCGGCCCGCGGGTCACCCGACCCGGCGCCTGCGCAGCCGGCGCGGCAGCGTGGCCACGGCGGTGAGGCCGGCCGCCACCACCAGGGCCGGGCCCGGCGCGGGTGCCCGGCCGGAGCCGGATGAGGCGGGCAGGCGCTGCCCGGGGAACGGCGGCCCGCTGCCCGTCGGGTTCGGCGTCGGACCGCCCGGCGACGGCGACGGGCTGGGGCTCGGCGACCCGCTCGGGCTCGGGCTGGGGCTCGGGCTGCCGGACGGGCAGGGGCCGGGGCCGAACGGGCCATGCCCGTGCTTGTGACCACGGCCGAACGGCGGTCCCGGCCGGCACTTGCGCCGCTTCGGCTTGGCCTTGATCGGCGGGGCCTGGATCCACTTGACGAACTGCGGCGGGTTGAAGTTGGGGGTCGGCAGCGGCCGCACGGGCAGGCTGTTGAACTCGTTCCCCATGAACGTCCGCCAGATGTGCGCGGGCCACGCGCCGCCGTAGCCGCCGCCGAAGTACCCCCCGATGTTCGGCAGGCCGTCGAGGAACTGCGTGCTCGGGTGGTCGGTGAACATGCCGACCGAGAGGGAGTACTGCGGGATCGCCCCGATGAACCACGCGGCCGAGGAGTGAACGGTCTGGCCGAGCGTGCCGGTCTTGGCGATCATCGGGCGGTTCCACACCGCGTTCGGCACGCCGGTGCCGCCGTAGGCGGGGTTGGTGTCGAACGACAGCGCGTAGTCGGTGTCCGCCGCGACCGCTTCGGGGAGCACGCGGTTCACCACGACCGGGGAGGGCAGCCGGCGGCCGTCCTCGACCACGTAGTTGATCACGTGCGGGGTCGCGCTGATCCCGCCGGAGACCAGCGTCGCGAACGTGTTCGCCTGGTCGACCGGCGTCATCGAGCCGGCTCCGAGCGCGGCGATCACCGCCCCCGGGTACTTCCCGGTCGGGCTCCAGAAGAGCTGCTTCAGCCCGGCGATCGTGGCCGGGCTCACGCCGAGCCGCTGCGCCATCTCGATGACGTTGTTGACGCCGGTCCGGTGGATCAGGTCCTCGTAGGCGGCGTTGTTGGACTGCGCGGTGGCGTACGGGACGGTGAGGTTGCGGCCGGGCGTGTTCTCCGACGGCTCGACCAGGAGGTAGTAGCCGAGGTTGGTGGGGCACTTCATGGTCTGCTTCGACAGCTGCAGGCGCAGCGCCTCGGTGTCGTCGGCGGGCGGGATGCACAGCGGCGAGTGCGTGTTGAGGATGCTGGTCTGCGCGTTCATGCCCTGGGAGACGGCGGTCGCGAGCACGTACGGCTTGAACGACGAGCCCACCGGGGCCGACGACAGGATGTTGAGGTTCTGGCAGGCGATCTTCTGGCAGTGCCTGGCGGTGTAGCTCGGGCCGGCGTAGAACGCGACGATCTGGCCCGTGCCCGGCTTCTCCAGCACCGCGCCGATGTGCACGTACCACGGGAGCGGGTACCCGTCGGAGCGCATCTGCGCCTTGCTCGCGTTGACCGCGGCGACCAGCCCGTTCATCAGGCGCCTGCTGATCGACGTGTGGATCTGCAGGCCGAGGCTGCCGATCTGGCTCGGCTGGATGTGGTAGTAGTACTCGAGCTCGTTCTGCACCAGGGTCATGATGTAGCCGCGGTAGCCGTTCCAGGCCATGTTCGGCTGCCGGAGCGTCACCTTCGGGAACCTCTGCGCGTCCGCAGTCGCCTGGGTGATCGCGCCGTCGCGCACCATGTTGGCGAGGACCTCGTTGCGCCAGCGCCAGGCCAGCGAGCCGAGGCCGGGCACGACCTGGTTGGGGTGGAGCGGGTCATAGCCCGACGGGCTCTGGATCATGGCGGCGAGCATCGCCGCCTGCGCGACCGTGAGCTGCCAGGCGTGGACGCCGAAGTACGTCTCCGCCGCGGTCTCGGCGCCCCAGGCGGTGGCCCCGAAGTAGATGGAGTTCAGGTACTGGGTCATCACCCACCACTTGGACTCCTTCTTGGCCAGCTTGATGGCGATGACGATCTCCTTGACCTTCTCCGTGTAGGTCAGGTTGCCGAGGTAGCTGGGGTCGATGACCGACTTCACGTACTCCTCGGTGATCGTCGACCCGCCCTGGACGCCGCTGCCGAACAGGTCGTTCTTCACCGCGCGCAGCAGGCCCGTGATGGAGATCCCGCCCTCGTGGAAGAAGTTCCGGTCCTCGGCGGCGACCACGGCATCCACCAGGTACTTCGACCTCATCACCTGGGCCTGGGTCATGGTCTGCCGGTTCACGGTGCAGAAGCAGCCGACCGGCTGGCCGTTGGCGAAGTAGACGGTCGATTCCTGGGGGAACTCCGTGCTCAGCAGCTTGGGCGGGATCTGCACGGTGCCGTACACGTAGAAGAACCCGGCGATCATGATGAGCGCCATGCCGAGGGCGGCGCCGCCGGTGACGAGCCCCGCCTTCCGGAGCGACCACTGCCGCCACCACGATCCGCGGCGCCGCGCGCCGGGACCAGCCGGGCCGCGGGGACCCGCGGGCCGGCGCCCGGGCAGCCGGCCGGGCGCCAGGAGCCCGCGCAGGCCGCCGGACCGCGTGCCCCGGTAGCCGAAGCCGCGGCCGATGTCACCGTCCGGGGACCCGGTCCCCATCCCGGGGACGGCGCCGGGCACGCCGGCCGGGCCGGCGTAAGGCGCCCCCGCGTACGGCGGGCCGTAGCCCTCGTCGTAACCCCGGTAGCCTCCCTCGTAGCCGCGGGCGCCCACGGCAGCCGCCTGCCCCGGCGCCGCGTACCCGCCGCCAGCCCACCGGCCATCGGCCCCGTGCCCGTTGCCCCCGTGCCCGTTGCCCCCGTGGGGGGCATGCGGCCCGTACCCTCCGGAGCCCGGGCCGCCCGCCCCGTACCCCGCGTGCCCGTTCGCGGCGTGCCCGCCGTCGTACGCGGCGTCGTACCCGGCCCAGCCGCCGCCGGCCCCGGGGTACCCGTCGCCATGTCCGGGCCAGTCGCCGTGCCACCCGCGGCCGGGATCCTGGCCGCCGCGGTAGGCGGGATCCCCGGGGAACGGCGGGAACTGGGGCATCCGCGATCCGTCCTGCCAGGACGGCCCGGGGATGTCTGGATTGCTCACGTGATCCTCGCTGGTCGGCGCTCGGGCGACGCGGGCGGGACTCCGCGGAGTCCGTCGGGGCACCCACGCTACCCTGAAGTACCTGCTGTCACGGTACGCCCGGCAACCCGCGCCTTTCTCCGCAGTCGCCGAACTCGATCGCTTCAACGCCCGCCCGCGGCGGAAAGTGCCTGGCGGGCACGGCGCCGGTCACTGGCCGGCTCGCGTCCGGCGGCCCCGGCGGGCCGGCTCCTGGCCGGTGCCGAGCACATACGAGGACGCCAGGTGGTTCCAGCCGCAACTCTGGCAGACCTCGACGACGTACACCTGGAACTCCGAGTACTCGGCCGCCATCTCGTCGAGCTCCTTGCCCCGCTTGACCCTCCCCTCGTAGCGGCCGAGCTCGTCGCCGTAGACGTAGGTGACGTGAGTGAGCTTGGTCCTGCGGCAGATCGGGCAGCTGATCTGGGTCGGCTCGCCGTGGAACTTCGCCGCCCGCAGCAGGTACGGATGGGCGTCGCAGACGTCGGAGATCGTCGCGTGGCCGGTCAGCAGCGACGCGAGCGTGGCCCGCCGCGCCAGCGCGTAGTCGACAACCGATCTCCTCATGACCGACAGGTTACGACGGATCGCCGCCCGCGCCGAGCCCCGCGCCCCGGGACGAGCGGGCCAGCGGCCGGCCGGGAGACGGCCCGGTTTGCGCGGCATGACCGGACGCTATATCGTTCTGATGTATCGACTCGATACATCAGAACGATATGCGGCGGAGCCACGATGGGGCCGATGGTAGCCAATGCCGGGCGGGAGGCGAGAGCGGGGTGACCAGACAGCGGGCCGGCGTGCTCGAGCTTGCCGTCCTCGGGCTGCTGCACGAGACCCCGATGCACGGCTACGAGCTGCGCAAGCGGCTCAACGCGCTGCTGGGAGCGTTCCGCGCGTTCGGCTACGGGTCGCTCTACCCGTGCCTGAAGGACCTGACCGGCCGCGGCCTCATCGCGGAGGAGGCTTTCGCGGAACCCGCCAAGCCGCTGGCCGGGCGGCGGTCGAAGATCGTCTACCGGCTGACGGCCGAGGGCAAGGAGTACCTGCAGGACCTGCTCTCGCAGGCCGGGCCGGCCTCGTGGGAGGACGACGGGTTCGGCGTGCGGTTCGCCTTCTTCGGCCAGACCAGGGCGGACATCAGGCTCCGGATCCTGGAGGGCAGGCGGAGCCGCCTGGAGGAGCGGGTCGAGGCGTTCCGGGCCGGGCTGACCCGCACCAGGGAGCGGGTCGACCGGTACACGCTCGAGCTCCAGCGCCACGGCCTGGAGTCCGTCGAGCGCGAGGTCCGCTGGCTGAATGAGCTGATCGCCTCGGAACGGCAGGCGGGCGGCGAGCCCCCGCGCCAGCCGCGGGGCCACACACCAGACGGCGCCGGCGCGCCGGCCACCCGGCCGGGCGGCGGTTCCGAGTGAGAAGACAAGGAGCAATCCTCATGGGTTCGGTGCGGGTAGCCATCGTGGGAGTCGGGAACTGCGCGAGCTCCCTCGTCCAGGGCGTGGAGTACTACAAGGACGCGGACCCGGCCGGCCGGGTGCCGGGCCTCATGCACGTCCAGTTCGGCCCCTACCACGTCCGGGACGTCGAGTTCGTCGCCGCGTTCGACGTGGACGCGAAGAAGGTCGGCCGTGACCTCGCCGAGGCCATCGTCGCCAGCGAGAACAACACGATCACGATCTGCGACGTGCCGCCGACCGGCGTGATCGTGCAGCGCGGCCCGACCCTGGACGGGCTCGGCGAGTACTACCGCGAGATCATCACCGAGTCCGACGAGGAGCCGGTTGACGTGGCCCAGGTGCTCCGGGACTCCCGCGCCGACGTGCTGGTCTCGTACCTGCCGGTCGGCTCGGAGGACGCGGACAGGTTCTACGCCCAGTGCGCGATCGACGCGGGCGTCGCGTTCGTCAACGCGCTGCCGGTGTTCATCGCCTCCGACCCGGCGTGGGCCGCCAGGTTCGAGGCAGCGGGCGTGCCGATCATCGGGGACGACATCAAGTCGCAGGTCGGCGCCACGATCACGCACCGGGTCCTGGCCAAGCTGTTCGAGGACCGCGGGGTGGAGCTGCTGCGGACCTACCAGCTCAACTTCGGCGGGAACATGGACTTCATGAACATGCTGGAGCGCTCCAGGCTCCAGTCCAAGAAGATCTCCAAGACCCAGTCGGTCACCTCGCAGATCCCGCACGAGATGGAGCGTGCCGCGGTGCACATCGGCCCGTCCGACCACGTCCCGTGGCTCGATGACCGCAAGTGGGCCTACGTCCGGCTGGAGGGGCGGGCGTTCGGCGACGTGCCGCTGAACCTGGAGTACAAGCTGGAGGTCTGGGACTCCCCGAACTCGGCCGGGGTGATCATCGACGCGATCCGGGCGGCGAAGATCGCGCTGGACCGCGGGATCGGCGGGCCGGTCGTGTCGGCCTCCTCGTACTTCATGAAGTCCCCGCCGGAGCAGTACAGCGACGAAGTGGCCAGGGAGCAGGTCGAGAGGTTCATCCGCGGCGAGGTCGGCCGGTAGGTCAGGGCGCTGCGGCCGCCCCGCCCCGCCGGGGCGCGGGGCGGCCGTAGGCTGAGCGCGTGCAGCGGCGTCGTCAGCATCGCGATCAGGCGGGCGGCCGGGCCTCCCGCGCCGAGGAACCCGCATGATCGTGGACGGGAAGGCGGCGGTGCGCAGGTCACCGGGGCGCTCGTTCCTCGGCGACCTGCGCACCGTGCTGGCGGGGCGCGGCTTCCGGCAGCTCTTCGGCATCCGGCTAGCCTCCCGGTTCGGCGACGGGGTGTTCCAGGCGGGGCTCGGCGCGTACGTCTTCTTCAGCGCGCAGTTCTTCCCTGATCCCGGCTCCGCCGCGGTCGCGTTCGCGGTCCTCTACCTTCCGTACTCGCTTATCGGGCCGTTCGCCGGGGTGTTCATCGACCGCTGGTCACGGCGGCAGATCCTGCTCTGGTCGGCGGTGCTGCGCGCCGGGTCGGTGGCCCTGACCGGGCTGCTGATCGCCACGGCGCAGCTGGGCCCGCCGGTGTACGCGGCCGCGCTGCTGGTCTTCGGCATCAACCGGTTCTTCCTGTCCGCGCTGTCGGCTGCGCTCCCGCATGTGGTGCGCGAGGACGAGCTCGTGATGGCCAACGCGGTCGCTCCCCCGCTGGGGAGCCTGGCGGCCTTCGCGGGCGGCGCGGTCGGGCTCGAGCTCCACCTGGCCACCGCCAGCGGGCGGCTCGGCTCGGCGGCGACGCTGATGTTCGCCGGGCTGTGCTACCTGTCCTCCGGCGTGATCGCGCTCTTCATGCCGCGGCCCTCGCTCGGCCCGGACCGGCTCACCCGCGAGCTCGCGACCCGCGAGGCGCTGGGCCGGCAGCTGCTGACGGTGGTCCGCGGCCTGGCGGCCGGCGCCCGCTACGTCTGGCGGCGGCGGCGGGCGCGGGCCGCGCTGGCGGTCACCGGAGCCCAGGAGCTGCTGTTCGGGCTCGTGCTGCTGATGTCGATCCTGGTCTACCGCAACTACTTCTACGCGGCGGCCGGGGCCTCGGCCGCGTTGCGCCACTACCTGGTGCTGCTGTTCCTGACCGGCCTGGGCGCCGGGGCAGCGGCGGTGAGCACCCCGGTGGCGACCCGGTGGCTGAGCAAGCCGGCCTGGATCAGCGCGCTGCTGGCCGCCGCGGCCGCCGTCACCGGGGCGCTCGGGACCGGCTTCACCCAGGTTGGCTTCCTGGCGATGGGGTTCGTCATCGGCACGGCGGGCCAGGGCATCGGCATCTGCACGACGACGATCCTGCAGGAGGAGGTCGCCGACGAGTACCTCGGCCGCGTCTTCTCCGTGAACGACATGGTGTTCAACGTGAGCCTGGTGCTCGGGGCGGCGCTGTGCGCGAACCTGGTCCCCCTCGACGGCAGGTCGCTGCCGCTCATGCTCGCGGCCGCGATCGGCTGGGCCGCGGCCGCGATCGGCTACCGCGCGCTCGCCGGGCCGTCGCCATCGCCCAGGCCCTCCGCCCGCGCCCAGCGCAAGAGCTCCTGAGCCGCGCGCTCGTGCCCGAGCGGGCCATGCTCCAGGCGCAGGTCGAGCAGGTGCCGGTAGGCGCGGCCGACCAGCGGGCCCGGGCCTATGCCCAGCAGCTTCATGATCTCGTGACCGTCCAGGTCCGGGCGGATGCTGGCCAGCTCCTCCCGCTGCGCCAGCTCGGCGATCCGCCGCTCGAGCTCGTCGTAGCCGCCGGCCAGGCGGATCGCCTTGGCCCGGTTCCGCGTGGTGCAGTCGGCCCGGGTGAGCGCGTGCAGCCGCGAGAGCAGCGGGCCGGCGTCGGTGACGTAGCGGCGCACCGCAGAGTCGGTCCACTCGCCGGTCGCGAATCCGTGGAAGCGCAGGTGCAGGCCGACGAGCTTGGCCACGTCGGCGGTGACGTCGTTGGGGAAGCGGAGCTCGGTCAGCCGGGCCCGGGCGAGCTTGGCCCCGACGCTGTCGTGATGGTGGAACGCCACGCGCCCGTCCGGCAGCAGCGACCTGGTCCTGGGCTTGCCGATGTCGTGCAGCAGCGCGGCCAGGCGCAGCCGCAGGTCGCGCTGGAGTCCGTACCGCCCTTCGAGCGCGATCGCCTGGTCGAGCACGGTCAGCGAGTGCCGGTAGACGTCCTTGTGCCGGTGGTGCTCGTCCACCTCCAGCCGGAGCCTGGGCACCTCGGGGATGAAGTGCTCGGCGACGCCCGTCTCCACGAGCAGGTCAATCCCGGCGGACGGCCCGCCGGGCCTGTCGGCCAGCAGCATCTTGGCGAACTCGGCCGCGATCCGCTCGCGGGAGACGATCTCAAGCCGGGGGGCCAGCTCGGCCATCGCGGCACGGACCTCCGGGAGGGGAGTGAGCCCGAGTTCGGCGACGAACCTAGCCGCCCGCAGCATCCGCAGCGGATCGTCGTGGAACGAGTCCTGGGCCAGCCCCGGGGTCCGCAGTACCCGGTCGTGCAGGTCACGCAGGCCTCCGAAGGGATCCACCAGCTCGTGGCCGGGCAGGCGGGCCGCCATCGCGTTCACCGTGAAGTCCCGCCGGCTCAGGTCCTCGGTCAGTGACCGGCCGTAGGAGACGCCCGGCTTGCGCGAGGTCCGCTCGTACTCCTCGCTGCGGTATGTGGTGATCTCCAGGTGGACGTCGCCCTTGCGCATTCCCACGGTCCCGAAGGCGATGCCCACCGGCCAGCTCGCGTCGGCCCATTCCCTGGTGATCTCAAGCACCCGCTCGGGCGGCGCGTCCGTGGCCAGGTCAAGGTCACTGTGCGAGCGGCCGAGGAACGCGTCCCGCACCGGCCCGCCGACGAGGGCGAGCTCGTGCCCGTGGCTGGCGAAGAGCCTGCCTAGCTCGTCCGCGACCGGGGAGATTACCGAGAGCAAGGCGGCGACCGCGCGCCGCTGCGGCGCCGTCAAGGGCGTGGGATCTGGCACGGGCATCGAGAGTAGGCGCTGGGACGATGGCAGGGAAATCGGCCTGCGGGTCACCGCCAGGCTCCGGCGGCGCTCGTGCCCGCAGCCAGCGCCCCCGGTGGCAATAGCATGAGCGGCATGGGCCGCTCGATCACCGCCGGGAGCCGCGGCCTGACTGCGCGCGCGGCGGCCCTCGCCGCCGCCCTCGCCGCCGCCCTCGTCACTGGGCTCCCGCTGCTGGCCGGCCCAGCCTGGGCGCAGCCGGCCAGGGGCGGGCGGGCGGCGCAGGCAACCAGGGCGGCCGCCGGGGCAGCGGCGCCGCGGGCCGACCAGCCGCTGGCGCTCAGCGTGACCACGGTCAGCCCGCCGTTCGCCGAACCTGGCCGCGCGCTCACGGTGGCGGGCACAGTGCGCAACGCAACCGGCACTACCATGACCGGCCTGGCCGTGCGCCCGCTGTGGTCCAAGGTCCCGTTCACCTCCGTGGCTGCCCTGCGCGCCTACGCGGCCGGGACGCCGGTGCCGCTGGCGCCCGTGGCGAATGCCTCGTTCACCGTCCGATCGGTCGCCCCGCACGGGACGGCCGGCTGGCGCCTGCGGGTGCCGGTGAGCCTGCTCGGCCTGGCGTGCTTCGGCGTCTATCCGCTGACCGTGCAGGTCAGCGACCCGACCGGGACCTACGTGGCCACGGCCCCGGTGCCGCTGCCGTTCTGGCCGACCAACCCGCATGGCTGCCGGAGCGGCCAGCGGCCCAGGCCGGCGGCGGTCTCCTGGATCTGGCCGCTGATCGACACCCCGCATCAGGGCGCCTGCCCCGGGCTCATCGGCAACAGCCTGGCCGCGAGCCTCGCGCCGGGCGGGCGGCTGTACAACCTGCTGGCCGTGGGCGCCCGGTACACGTCGGCCGACCGGCTCACCTGGGCGATCGACCCGGCGCTGCTCGACAACGTCCGGACGATGACCGGGCCGTACCAGGTCAGCGCTTCCGCCACGTGCGGCGGCGCCACGCGCTACCCGGCCGACCGGGCAGCCGTCGCTTGGCGGTCCCGGCTGCTCCGCGCCACGGCTGGCCAGCCGGTCTTCACCACGCCGTACGCCGACGCCGACATCGCGATGCTGAGCAGCCACGGCATTCCGGACCTGAAGCTCGCGTTCGCCGCCGGCGACCTCGTCGCCAGGCAGGTGCTCGGCGGCGGACGAGGACATCCCTACCCCGCGGGAGGCGGCCAGTACTCGTCGGTGGCCTGGCCGAGCGGTGGCCTGGCGAGCCCGGGCATGCTCGAGGCGCTCGCGCTGCTCAAGGTCAAGACGGTCATCCTCGCCATGCGCCAGGTCCCGCCCAGGCCGACGGTGCCGTACACGCCGGGCGCGGTGGCTAGCGTGCTCGACGGGCTCGGCAGCTCGCTGCACGTGCTGCGCGCCGATGGCGCGATCGGCGACCTGCTCGGCTCGAAGGCGGCCACGTCGCGTGACCCGGGCGTGATCACCGCAGTCGGCCAGCTGTTCCTCGCCGAGACCGCGGTGATCGTCGCCGAGGCACCCGGCGTCTCCCGTCCCATCCTGGTCGCTCCGCCCAAGCGGTGGGATCCCGCAGTGCCGCTCGCCCGGGACCTGCTCGCCGAGACCGCGACCGCGCCATGGCTCGCGCCGGCCACCATCGGGCATCTCATGTCGATGCCCGCTGGCCGCCCGTACTCCACGCTGCCATCGCTGACCTCGCGCAGCGAGATGTCCAGCCGGGATCTGCGCCTGCTCGCCGTGCTCGACCGGAGGGTCAGCCTGCTCGACTCGATCGCGGTCGTCCCGGACCCTGGGCTGCGCCGGGCCGTGTTCGGCATCGAGTCGTCTGCCTGGCGGGGACGGGGCGTGCGGCACGCACGGGCGATGCTGGTCCGCACGACCCGCTACGTGACCAGCCAGTTCGGGCGGCTCTCGATCACGGGGAATCCCTATGTGACGCTCGGCGGGCGGGTGAGCAGCGTCTCGGTCGCCATCCACAACGGGCTCGGCTATCCGATCAGGGTCGGCCTGAAGATCACGGCGAACAGCAGCGTGCAGGTGACCGACCCGTCCCGCATTCACCTCGTGCCCGCCCACAAGACCGTGTTCGTGAAGCTGCCCGTTCATGCTCAGCAGGGCGGCGCGGCCAATGTCCGGCTGGGCCTGACCACGCCCGGCGGCACTGAGCTGCCCGGCGTGGCCCGCCTGAGCATGCAGATCCGGGCGACAGACTTCGGCACGGTGGCGCTGATGATCCTGGCGGCCGCGCTGGCTGTGTTCGTCATCGCATCTGCTGCCCGCGCCATCAGGCATGGGCGGCCCCAGCCGCCGCAGTCGCAAGACGATCAGCGGCCCGCCGACCCGCGAGCCCCTGACCCGCAGGCAGGGGCTCAGGCACCGGCCGCGCCCGGGGCAACCTCGCCGGGCCAAGCCTCATCAGGCCAAGCGCAGGCAGGCCAGGACACCGCCGCTGCGGGCGTCGGAGAACGCCCGGAGCCGACCACCCCCGCCGCGCCCGGTCGAGCCCAGATGGACCGGGTGATTCCGGGTTTCCCGCCGGAGCGCGTGCGCGAAGCCGATGCGGTCGTTCTTGACCTTCCGGGGCTCACCCCGTCCGGGGCAGCCGAGACTGACCTGCGGGCGGTCGGACCGGCTCGGCGCCCTGCGGAGGAGGGCAGATGAGCTGGCCGGAGCGCCGGGCTGGTCCGGGCGAAGCCGACCAGGGCGGCGGACGCTCCGCAGGCCGGGCGGGCAGGCGCAGGTCTGGCGCGCACCGGGCGGGATCGCCCGGCCAGCCGCCTCCCGGCCGACGCGGCGCGCGGGCGCCGGACGGGCTCGCCGAAGACGGCGTGAACTCGCAGAGCGACCCGCGTGGCCCGGACATGCCGCTAAGGCCCGGCCCGCCGCCCGGAGCAGCCGCATATCCACCCACCGGGCACCGGGAGCCCTGGCCCTACCCGGACGCCAGCCGGCCGCTCTTGCATGACCACGGCCCGCCCGGCCCCGGCTACGGGCCGCCTGGCCCGCAGGCCGGGCACCTGGACGAGCCGCCGGGCTACGATCCGCGGCCGCTGGCTGAGTACGCCAGGCAGCTCCCTGCATACCCGGACGTCTGGGACCCGGCCCAGCCCGGCCCCTACCCCAGCCACCAGGACTGGGACCCGGCCCAGCCCGGCCCCTACCCCAGCCACCAGGACTGGGACCCGGCCCAGCCCGGCCCCCACCCCAGCCACCAGGACTGGGACCCGGCCCAGCCCGGCCCCCACCCCAGCCACCAGGACTGGGACCCGGCCCAGCCCG
>Ga0209061_1000641_pt1 | contig 77973 bp, 68 predicted proteins | sample Coa_R1_10_FD_187157 | JGI IMG/M metagenome (GOLD analysis project Ga0209061, IMG submission 187157) | Surface soil microbial communities from Centralia Pennsylvania, which are recovering from an underground coalmine fire - Coalmine... | ecosystem: Environmental > Terrestrial > Soil >... | reverse complement strand
GACGCCGCCCTGCAGCAGCTTGCCACCACGGGCGCGCAGCTCGGCGCGTACCAGAACCGGTTCCAGGCCGCCATCACAGGCCTCAACACCGACTCGACCAACCTCTCGAGCGCCCGCAGCCAGATCCAGGACACCGACTACGCCCAGGCCACCTCGGCGCTGTCGAAGGCCCAGATCCTGCAGCAGGCGAGCACTGCGATGGTCGCCCAGGCGAACACCATCCCGCAGAACATCCTCACGCTGCTGCAGAAGCTGCCGTAAGGAGCGGGATGAATCGCGGAGCGGGTCGCAAATGACGGAGGGCGGGCGCCGCGCGGCGGCGTCCGCCTCTCCCCTTTGGAGTGAGCCATGACGACCGTCAGCAGCACGAGCAGCGCCCAGCCCGTCGTTTCGGTGGCGGGCAGCAGCAGCGCGGCCGCCGCCGGCGGCTCCGTCATCGATGTCTCGAGCTTGGTTTCGCAGCTTGTCGCGGCGACCCGCGCGCCTCAGGATGCGCTCATCTCGAGCGAGACGCAGCAGGTCACCACGCAGATCTCGGCGCTCGGCACGCTGAAGAGCGCGCTCTCGACGTTCCAGTCCTCTCTCGGCGCGCTCGACACGCCGGGAGCCTTCGCCGTGGCGAGCGCGACGAGCAGCGACACCTCGATCCTCACGGCGACGGCGAGCTCGTCCGCAGTCGCCGGCACCTACTCCGTCTCCGTCACGCAGCTCGCGCAGGCCGAGCAGCTCGTCTCGAATGCGTTCGCCGGCGGCAGCTCCGCGACGGTGGGCACCGGGACGCTGTCGCTGTCGCTCGGAAGCACGAGCTTCAATGTCGCCATCGGAAGCGGCAACGACACGCTTGCCGGCATCGCGCAGGCCATTAATTCTGCGAGCGGCAACCCCGGCATCACTGCGACGATCATCACCGGCACCGACGGCGCGCACCTCGTGCTCTCCTCCAGCGCGACCGGTGCCGCGAACACCATCCAGGTGAGCGAGACGGACGGCGGCAACGGCCTCGCCTCCCTCACCTACAGCAGCGGCAGTCCCGGGAACTACACGCAGAAGGCCGCCGCGCAGGACGCGGCATTCAGCATCGCGGGTGTTGCCTATACCAGCCCGAGCAACGACGTCTCCGACGCGCTTTCCGGTGTCACTCTGAACCTCCTCGGCACGACCGCGCCGGGAAGCAGCGTGCAGCTCACTGTCGCGAGCGACACCGCGACGATCGAGCAGAACGTCTCGAGCTTCGTTACCGCGTACAACACGCTCGCGCAGTCGCTCGCCGCGCTCGGGAGCTACGATGCGACGACCAATACGGCGGGCCCGATGCTGGGAGATCCGGTTCTCTCTGGCATCCAGAATCAGATCCGCTCGGCGCTCTACCAGATCGTGAACACCGGCTCCTCGACGTACGATTCGCTCGCGAGCATCGGGATCACGACCAACAGCGACGGAACGCTGAGCTTGAACCAGGGCACGTTGCAGACGGCGCTCGCGACGCACTTCAGCGCCGTGAGCCAGCTCTTCAGCGGCACGAACGGCGTCGCGGCGACGCTCAACACCGTGATCACGAACGCGCTCGCCACGGGGGGCGTGATCGATTCGCGGAGCCAGACTCTCGTGCAGCGCGAGAACGCGCTCACCGACCAGACGAATCAGCTCAACGAGCAGATGGACGCGCTCACGGCGAGCCTCACACAGCAGTACTCGGCGCTCAACACGCTGCTCTCGTCACTCCAGAGCACGTCCGCGTACCTGAGTCAGGCGTTCGCGACGCTGCCGCTCGTGCAGGGCCAGCCGAAAGCCTGAGGCGGCCGCGCCGGCTCAAGCTTCCTGACCGGCGGCCGTTAACTGCAAGTCATCCGACTTCAACTCACCCTGACGGAGCGGCGCGCTGTGAACCTGAATCCTCGCAACTCCAAGCTCTCGGCCTATCAGAGCGTTTCCGCCCACGGCGGCATCGCGGACGCTGATCCGCACGGGCTCGTGCTGATGCTGCTCGATGCGGCGCTCGAGCGGATGAACTCGGCGCGCGGCTGCATCGAGCGCGGCGAGCGCGTGCGCAAGGCGAAGCTCCTGCACAGCTGCGTGAACATCATTCTCGAGCTGCGCGGCAGCCTCAACCTCGAGAAGGGCGGCTCGCTCGCGCAGAACCTGAGCGACCTCTACGACTACATGGTGCGCCGCCTGCTCGCCGCGAACCTCGAGAACGATGCGCGGCCGGTGACCGAGGTCCTCGGCCTGCTCGGCGAGATCCGCGGCGCATGGGCCGCGATCGGACCGGAAGTGAAGCAACTGGCGCCGCGGGCGGCCTCCGCCGCCTGACCGCGCCGCGGCGGGATCGCGACACCCGGAGCCGCAGCGCGACACGCGGAGCCGCAACCCGCCTCAAGGAGCGCGTCATGACCGAGGAGATCGACTCCATAGCCCCTATCGGCGCCTCGGCGTCGGCGGGATTCACGGGCGCGCGCGTGGATGTCACGCATGCGCCGCAGCCGGCGCCGACGGAGAGGCCGGCCGCTCCAGGCCCGAGACCCGCGAATCCTGGCCCGAAGCCGGCGACTCCCTCGCCGAGGCCACAGGCTCCGGGGCCGCATTCGCCGCCCTCTGCGGCGCCGGGCTTCTCCGCCTCCGCAGATGCGCCGGCCTCTCCAACCGCCGCCGACGGGCCGCCCGCCTCGGCGTCGGCGCTCCAAGCGACCTCGCTGCAGGACTCGGTGGAACGGATCAACGCGCGCCTCGTGAGCGTCAATCGCGTCCTGCAGCTCAGAGTCGACGCGGAGACGGGCATCACCATCGCCGAGATCAAGAACTCCGAGACGGGACAGGTCCTGCAGCAGATTCCGAGCGCCGACGTGGTGCGCCTCGCCGAAATGCTCTCCGCCTGGGCACACGGGAAGAATGTCCTCATCGATCTGATCGCCTGACGCGCGCCACCGCCCCCCCTCCGGATCCGTTGGCAACATCGCGGCGCAGGGAGGACGTCCTGGGACGACGTCGACATCGGGAATACCTCCGTCCTGCAAGGACTGCAACCTCTGCAATATCTGCGCGATTGCAGAGCATCGGCGGCTTCCCGCCCTCGTCTCCGACCCGCCACGATCTCGGCGGGTCGACATGAAAGACGTTGGGATCTATCATGCCTGCCATGCAAGCCGAATCGCTCGAAGTCCTGGAGCAGGCGAACGTGCCGGCCACGCAGGCGCGTGCGATCGTGCGTGCCATCGAAATCGAGATCGCCGGGGCGACGGACACTCTGGCGACCAAGCATGACATCGCGCCGGTCAAACATGACATCACGCTGATCAAACATGACATCACGCTGATCAAACGGGACATCACGCAGCTCGACTCGAGGATGGAGAGCCGATGTGCCGCCCTGGAGACCAAGATCGAAAGCCGGTACGGAGCACTCGATGCGAAGGTCGAGAGCCGACATGGCGCCATCGAGACCAAGCTCGAAGCGGTGCGCGGCGAGCTGAGGGTGGAAATCCGCGATCTGCGGTCGCAGATGCACGCGGCGGCCAGCCGTAACGCCTGGCTGCTGTATGGAGCTCTGGTCACCCAGATCACGACGCTGTTGGGCGTCGGCTATCTCTTCGTCACTCATGTGACACGCTGACGGATCAACTCGCGAGCCGGTCGAGCTCGCTCGATTGAACGTCGAGGCCGGATCCTCGCTGCAGATCAGCCGACGAACCGCCGCGCGTTGCGGAAGAGCCGCATCCACCCGCTCCATTCCCCGCTCGCCGGCGGCCGCCAGGAACACTGGACGCTGCGGGCACACCGTTCCGGGTGCGGCATGGTGATGGTCACGCGCCCGTCGGCGTTCGAGAGCGCGGCGATGGCGAACGGAGAGCCGCCCGGATTGAAGGGATAGGTCGCGGCGGGGCGGCGGTGATGATCGACGTACCGGAATGCGACGAGCCCGCCCGCGACGCACTCGCGGGCCGCGCGCTCGGAGCCGAACTCGGCGCGACCCTCTCCATGCGACACCACGATCGGCAGGAAGGATCCCGCCATGTCGGCAAGCAGCACCGAGGGCGAGCGCAGGATCTCGACGAGCGTGAAGCGCGCCTCGAACTGCTCCACTCGATTGCGCACGAACCGCGGCCAGTGCTCCGTGCCGGGAATGAGACTCGCGAGCGCGGCGAACATCTGACAGCCGTTGCAGATACCGAGCCCGAAGACGTCACGGCGGGCGAAGAACGCGGCGAGCTCGTCGCGCGTGCGCGAGTGGAACAGGATCGACTTCGCCCAGCCCTCTCCCGCGCCGAGCACGTCGCCGTAGGAGAACCCACCGCAGGCGACGAGCCCTTTGAACTCCCGCAGCGTGCGGCGCCCCGCCAGCAGATCCGTCATGTGCACGTCGATCGCCGCGAAGCCTGCGTGGTCGAACATCGCGGCGGTCTCGACGTGGCTGTTGACGCCCTGCTCGCGCAGGATCGCGACCGCCGGGCGCACGCCGCGCGCGATGTACGGCGCTGCAATATCTTCGTCCGGGTCGAATGTGAGCGCGACGGAGAGCCCCGGATCGTCGGCCGCCGTTTGAGCCTCCAGCTCCTCCTGCGCGCATTGCGGCTCGTCGCGAAGCTTGCGCAGATGATAGGACGTTTCCGACCACGCGCGCCGCAGGGCGGTCCAGGGCTCATCGAGGATCAGCTCGCCGCCGGCGCGGATCCGCACGCGCGGCCCGGCGGAGGCGTCGCTCCTGCCGAACGGGGCGCTCCCGTCGGCGGTGTCGCTCCCCCTGGAGTCGTCGCTCGCTCCGGCCTGGGCGGGTGAGCCGACTCGTACCGCGTGCGCACGGAGCCCGTGCCGCTCCAATACCTCGAGCAGCCGCTGATCGTCGGCAGCGCGCACTTGCACGACCGCGCCCGGCTCCTCATTGAACAGGAAGGCGAGCGCTTCATGGTCCCGCGCACCGGCAGGCCGTGGTGCCTGAGCGGCGCCCGCCGGCACCTCCACGTCGATCCCGCAATGCCCCGCGAACGCCATCTCGACGAGCGTCGCGTAGAGCCCGCCGTCCGAGCGATCGTGGTAGGCGAGCACGAGGCCAGCCACTTTCAGCTCGGCCAGTGCGCGTGCGAAGCTGACGAGCCGCTGCGGATCGTCGAGGTCGGCCGGCTCGCCGCCCTGTTCGCCGAACACCTGCGCGAGCGCCGAGCCGCCGAGCCGGTTGCGTCCCGCGCCGAGATCGATCAGCCACAGTGAGGTGGCGCCGAGATCGGTGCGAAGCACCGGGGTCAGTGTGCGCCGCACGTCGCCCACCGGTGCGAAGGCCGAGACGATCAGCGACACGGGTGCGATGACCGCCTTCTCCCGCCTCTCCTCGCGCCAGGCGGTCCTCATCGACAGCGAATCCTTGCCGACCGGGATGGCGATCCCGAGCGCGGGACACAGCTCCTTCGCGACGGCCCGGACGGTTTCAAACAGCGCCGCATCTTCTCCCGGCTCCCCGCACGCCGCCATCCAGTTGGCGGACAGGCGGATGTCGGAGAGCGACGCCACGTCCGCTGCAAGGATATTCGTGACGGCTTCGGCCACGGCGAGCCTGCCGGAGGCCGGCGCATCGAGCACCGCGACGGGGGTGCGCTCTCCCATCGCCATCGCTTCGCCGGCGTGGCCGAAATGATCGGCGAGCGTCACCGCGACATCGCTCACCGGCACCTGCCACGGTCCGACCATCTGGTCGCGGGAGACGAGGCCGCCGACGGTCCGGTCGCCGATCGTGATGAGGAAGGTCTTGTCCGCCACCGCCGGAAACCGCAGCACGCGGTATGCGGCTTCGCGCAGCTCCACGTGCAGCGCGGTGAGCGGCCGCCCCGGCGGCTCGATCCGCTCGCATCGCCTCACCATCCGCGGCGGCTTGCCGAGCAGCATCTCGAGCGGCATGTCGACGGGGCGCGCGGCGAACAGAGGGTCTTCCACGACGAGCCTGCCGCTCTCATCGAGCGTGCCGATCACCGCGAGCGGACAGCGCTCACGCTCGGCGATCGCGGTGAGCCGCGGCAGATCGCCCGCCGCGACCGTGAGGACGTAGCGCTCCTGCGCCTCGTTGCACCACAGCTCGAGGGGGGAGAGCCCCGGCTCCGCCGTCGGGATGGCGCGCAGATCGACGCGCGCTCCCCGCCCGCCCGGCGCGACCGCCTCGGGTACGGCATTTGAAAGCCCCCCCGCCCCCACATCGTGGATGAGCAGAATGGGGTTCTCCTCGCCGAGCGCGGCGCAGGCGTCGATCACTTCCTGAGCGCGCCGCTCGATTTCGGCGTTGCCGCGCTGGACGGAGGCGAAATCGAGGTCTTCGCGGCTGTCACCGCTCGACAGCGACGAGGCCGCGCCGCCGCCGAGCCCGATCAGCATCGCGGGCCCGCCGAGCACCACGAGCTTCGCGCCGGGCGGCGCGAGAGCCTTCTCCACATGCAGCCGGCGGATATTGCCAAGGCCGCCGGCGATCATGATCGGCTTGTGGTAGCCGCGAATGCGCAGATCCCGCGCGCGCGGGCTCCGGCCCGGCACCGCGGCGTCCGCGCTCGAATCGTGCGTGCCCCCGTCCGATGCCGCGGGACCCGGGTGGAGCGCCGCGGGGTCCGCGTCCACCGCCGTCTGAAACGTGCGGAAGTATCCGCACACGTTCGGCCGTCCGAACTCGTTGTTGAACGAGGCCGCGCCGATCGGTCCCTCGAGCATGATCTCGAGCGCCGAGGCGATGCGGTCCGGGCGGCCGAAGGGCCTCTCCCACGGCTGCACGAATCCCGGGATCTCGAGATTCGAGACGCTGAACCCTGTGAGGCCGGCCTTCGGCTTGCCGCCGCGCCCGGTCGCGCCCTCATCGCGAATTTCACCGCCCGACCCCGTCGCCGCTCCCGGAAACGGCGAAATCGCGGTCGGATGATTGTGCGTCTCGACCTTCATCAAGATATCGAGCGGCTCGCGCACGCGCTGGTAGACGCCGGTGCGCGGATCGGGAAAGTAGCGGGTCCCGATCGAGCCCTCGATCACCGCCGCATTGTCCCGGTAAGCGGAGAGAACCCCGCGCGGGCTCACCGCGTGCGTGTGCCGGATCATCTGGAACAGCGACTCTCGCTGCTCCCGGCCGTCGATGATCCAGCGCGCATTGAAGATCTTGTGGCGACAGTGCTCCGAGTTCGCCTGCGCGAACATCATGAGCTCCGCGTCCGTGGGATTGCGCCCGAGCCGGGTGAAGCATTCGAGGAGGTAGTCGATCTCGTCGGATGAGAGCGCAAGACCGAGCGCCGCGTTCGCGGCTTCGAGCGTCGCGCGTCCTTCTCCCGGCGCGAGCGCGAGGGTGCGCATCGGCTGCGGCGTCTGATGCTCGAACAGCACCGCCGCGGCCTCGAGATCGAACAGCACGCCCTCGGTCATGCGATCAAACAGCGGAGCGGCGAGCGCGGCGAGCTCTGGCCGCTCGCGCTTCCGGCCCGCCCGCACGCGATAGGCGATCCCGCGCTCGATCCGGCGCACCGCATCGAGCCCGCACACGTGCGCGATGTCCGTGGCCTTGCTCGACCAGGGCGACACGGTGCCGGCCCGCGGCACGACGAGGAGCAGCTGCCCGTCCTCTGCTGCGTCCGCCGGAGCGGCGCCCTGCGCCCGCGGCCCGTATTCGAGCAGCCGCGCGAGCACTTCACGCTCGCGGTCCGCGAGCCGACGCTCCACAGCGACGAAATGGACGAACCGCGCGGCGAGCGCTTCGACCCCGGGATCGAGCGCCCTCAATCGAGAGAGGAGCTTCGCGATGCGGAAGGTGGAAAGAGCAGGCGCGCCGGGCAGCGAGAGCAACAGGCCACTTCTCAAGGCTGTTTCCTGCCGGGCGGTTCGCCCTGGGGCGCGGAGTAGGCGGGCATGGGGAACTGCGCGACGTTCGCGCCGCCTTCGAGCGCGGTGATCTTGCTCACGCCCTGCTTCTTCACCTCGTCGATCCGGAGCACCGAGTGCAGCGGCAGGAAGCTGCGCTTGACGCCCGCGAACTCCGCCTTGATGCGTTCCTCGGAAGGGTCGAGCACGACGGTCGAGCGCTCGCCGAAGACCAGTTCCTCGACCTCGATGAAGCCGAAGAGGCCCCCGTGACTCACCTTGCGCGCGTATATCTCGTAAACCTTGCCCTGGTTCACAAAGAGCACCTTAAAAATGTGACTCGCTGCCATTGGTTTCCTGCGGCGCGTTGCTAATTTGCCACGGGATTATATGTCCTAGCCCCGGGGAAGTCTGTCGTGCAGGAAAGACTTGCTCTTTCCCGATCGTCGATCCGTCGCGCCCGGATGGACTCGAGCCTGCGACCATGATCCGCCTGCGGCTCAGGATCGTAAGCGAGCAGCGGCGACTGCTCGGCGAGCGCAGCACGATCACCTTCGGCGCGGACGGCGGCACGATCGGGCGCTCCGCCGACAACGACTGGGTGCTCCCGGATCCGCAGCGCTACATTTCCGCGCATCACGCTCGCATTTCCTTCGCGCAAGGCCAATTCGTTCTCGAGGACACGAGCACGAACGGGGTCTTCGTGAACGACGAGGAGCAGGCGTTGCGCGAGCGCGGACCGTACCGCCTGCGCAGCGGCGATGTGCTGCGGCTCGGGGAATATCAGATCGTCGCGGCCCTCGAGCCCGAGACGGCGGAGCTTGCCGGAGCGGACACGCGCGCCCCGCAGGCTCGCGCCACGGGCCTGCCGGCCGTCAGCTCACCGACCGGCCTCGATCCGGTACCGACACACATCGATGTGTTGGAGAGCTTCGGCCGCGCCGCGCAGACGGATCTCGGCGCAGCGCTGAACCTCGACGACCTCCTCGTCAGCGACACGCCCTCGGGGAGCCGCCTCGCGCCTGTGAACGCTTATGGGCAGGCCGTGGGGCCTCGCCCGGTGCACGCAGCCGCGGCTGCACCGATCGCCGCCCCGAGCCCCAGCGCCGCCGACGATCCGGACGACGAGGTCGTCGCCCGCCGCATCGAGCGCCTCGCGCGCGCGGCGGCGCGAGCGCGGGAGTCGCGCAGTGCCGGCCCCACCGCCTCGCTCGATGTTCAGAACGGGCTGCAAGCGTTCTGCCGCGGCTCAGGGATCGACGCCGCCCGCCTGCCCGCGGATGCGCATACCCAACTGCTGCACCTCGTCGGTCAGCTCCTGCGCGAAGCGCTCGTCGGCTTGAAGGACCTCGAGCGCGCGAGGGAAGACTCGCGCGGCCATTTCCGCATCGAGCTGCCGTCCGATCCGGACGATCCGCGTCCGTCGCTCATCCGCATGACCGTCGAAGACTTGCTCGTCGAGCTGCTGGCCGGGCACGAGAGCCGCAGGATCGATGCGGTTCAGTGGTTACGGGAGGCGGTCGAGAATGCGAAGGCGCACGAGCGCGCCACCTCCGAGGCGCTGCGGGCGGCGTTCGTCGAGTTCATCGGCCGCTTCGATCCCGCGGAGCTCGAGGCGCGATTCGAGCGGACGCTGCGGCGCGCCGGCACTCCACCCGATGCGCGCCGCGGCGCATCCGCATCGGCGCAGAACCCCGACACCGGCGCCGCCCGTTACTGGCAGCTGTTCACCGAGTTCTACCGCAACCTCGCCGAGATGCCGCAGCGCGAGATGCCACCCACGTTCGTCGAAGCGTTCGCCACCGCGTACCGGCAAGCCATTCGCGGCACGCGGGCGGCGCAGTAAGGAGCGCGCCGGTCCGGCTCAGCGCCGTTCGGCCATCCCCGCGCTCGAAGCGGCCGAGCCCCGCGAGCGGGTCTGCCCGCGCGTGCTCCGCTCGGCCTGCGGCCTATTCTGCTGCTCCTGCCGCTCCGCCGTCGCCGTCTGGCGCTCCGCGCTCGCGACGCGCCACTCCTTCGATTGAGCCTGCTTCAGCTCCTGCGTCGCCTTCGCAAGCCTTGCGCGCGCCGCGTTGAGCTCAGCCGTCGCCTGGCGCATTTCCTTGTCGTCCTGCTCGAGCTCATCGCTCAGCTGCTTGATGGATTCCTCGCTCGCCGTGCGGTTGCTTGCGCTGCGGCCTGCCTCCACATGATCCGCTGCGGCGGTCTGCGTGGCGCCGTTCCTGAAGTCCTTGGCGGCGACCGGCTCGATCGAAACATCGAGCGCGGCGCCCATCGGCAGCGCCTGGCTCGGCGTGAGCCGCACGTCGCGCGCCCTGAACTCATAGCAGTCTCCGGGCTGGATCCGCTCGGTCTTGCCGCCATAGGCGACCGTGAGGCCCACGGGTGTAGGGAGCCGCGCCACGGTCCCGCAGCGCGCACCCAGGCCGCTCGTATCATCTGACGGGCCTCGAGCAAGGGACGTTCCAATGCGCCGCAACGGGGCGGGTCTGAGCGCAAGCGTCGCTTGGTCGAGATGACCCGCTCTGGTAGCCTGCCGCTCCCGGCGTCGAACGGCGAATTTCAGCGCGAGCGAGGCCATGACACGCCCATGACAGCGCACGATCAGCCCACTTTCGACTGGCGCGATCCGTTCCTGCTCGAGGAGCAGCTGACGGAGGAGGAGCGGATGGCGCGCGATTCGGCGCGGGCGTTCGCGCAAGAGCAGCTGCTGCCCCGCGTGACCGAGGATTACTTGCAGGAGCGCACCGATCCGGCGATCTTCAGGCAGTACGGCGCGCTCGGGCTCCTCGGCATGACGCTGCCCGTCGAATACGGCGGCGCCGGCGCTTCCTATGTCGCCTACGGGCTCGTGGCGCGCGAGATCGAACGCGTGGACTCCGGATACCGCTCGATGATGAGCGTGCAGTCGTCGCTCGTGATGCATCCCATTCATGCCTTTGGCACCGAGGCGCAGCGCCGCAAATATCTGCCGCGGCTTGCGAGCGGCGAGTGGATCGGCTGCTTCGGGCTCACGGAACCCGGCGCGGGCTCGGACCCTGCGAGCCTCGCGACGCGTGCGGAGAAGGCGCCCGGCGGCTATCGGCTGACGGGCACGAAGATGTGGATCACCAACAGTCCTCTCGCCGACGTGTTCATCGTGTGGGCGAAGTCGAGCGCCGAGGGCGGAGCGATCCGCGGCTTCATCCTCGAGCGAGGGATGCAGGGACTCTCGGCGCCGAAGATCGGCGGCAAGCTCTCGCTGCGCGCCTCCGCGACCGGTGAGATCGTGATGGACGGAGTCGAGGTCCCTGAAGCGCAGCTGCTGCCCGGCGTGTCGGGATTGAGGGGGCCGTTCGAGTGCCTGAACCGCGCCCGCTACGGCATCGCGTGGGGCGTCATGGGCGCAGCGGAGGACTGCTGGCAGCGCGCGCGCGACTACGGCCTGCAGCGCGTGCAGTTCGGCCGGCCGATCGCGCAGACGCAGCTCTTTCAGAAGAAGCTCGCGGACATGCAGACGGAGATCACGCTCGGGTTGCAGGCGGCGCTGCGCGTCGGCCGGCTGTTCGACGCCGGCAAGGCCGTCCCGGAGATGGTCTCGCTCGTCAAGCGCAACAACTGCGGCAAGGCGCTCGAGATCGCACGCCTGGCGCGCGACATGCACGGCGGCAACGGCATCCAGAGCGAGTACCACGTCATCCGCCACGCGCAGAACCTCGAGACGGTGAACACCTACGAGGGCACGCACGACATCCATGCCCTGATCCTCGGCCGCGCGCAGACGGGGCTGCAGGCGTTCTCGTGAGCTCGTGAGCCCGGAGCGGCCGGACGCAGGCCCGCGGGAAAGTCTCAGCGAGCGGCCACCGGAAAGACTCCGCGAGCGGACGAAGCGCAGGCTCCTCGGTGCGCAATCGAGGAGGCTCTTCCTGCAAGCCGGCCTGCCTGGGGCGTGGCGCTTCTCGTGGGGCTGGTTTCGGTGCTGTACGCCGACTGGAGCACGGATGCTTCCCACGCGTTCCTCGGGTGGATCGCGGGCCGCCCGTGGCTCGCATTCGTGATCACTCCGGCGCTGACCTCGCTCGCGCTCGCGGGCAACTATCTCTACTTCGGCCAGATCAACGTGCCGGAGAACCTGGGCGGAGCCTTCGTGCTCCCGGTCGTGCTGTCGGCGGCGCTCTGCGGGCTCTTCGGCGCGGCATTCAATCTGGCGCTGCTGCGATGGCGGACGTGGATGCCGGGCTGGCTCATCTCACTGCGCGCGCGCCGGCCCTTGCTCTATGCGGCCGTCATAGGAATCGTCGTGGCTGCGCTCGGTGTCGGCACGCACGGTGAGACTTGGGGCAGCGGTTACGAGCAGGCGCGCCACCTCCTGACGGGCGCCGCGCCGCTTTCGCAAGCCTATGCGATCACCAAATGGGGCGCGATGGTCGCGACCTACATGGCCGGCATTCCGGGCGGTCTCTTCTCACCGTCGTTGTCGATCGGCGCGGGTCTTGCGCAGTGGGTGCACGCGGCGTTCGCCTGGGCGCCGATGGCGGCGGTGATCGCGCTCTGCATGACCGGATACCTCGCCGCGGTGACGCAATCGCCCATCACGTCCTTCGTCATCGTCATGGAGATGACCAACGGCACCGGCATGGTGATCCCGATGATGGCGACCGCGCTCGTGGCCGCGGGCATCTCGGCCTTCTTCACGCCACCCCTCTACGAGGCTCTCGCCGAGAGCAACTATTTCCACGTAGCGGCCCTGCCTCAAGGGGGCTTCCTGCAGAAAAAGCCGGTGCCCCCGCCGGGGGCGTAAGGCGACATGCGTCAGGACGGGACTGCCACAGAGACCACTCGGGGTGAGCGGTAACCCCGCGGAGTTCTTCCCTCGCGCACGCGAAGTCGCGCAATGTCGCGCCGGATTCATAACCGGAGCGAGCGATGGCAGCGAGTGTTCGGCAGCGGCGCAGTGCGCACGACTGGAGCGAGCTGATCAAGAGGGCAGAAGGCGAGCGGTCTATCGGCACAGGCGTTCTGCCGGCGCGAGGGCATCGCCGAAGAGGCCGTGGAGATGCTGGTGCGCCAGCCTCGCAAGCACCTCAAGCCGCGGAGCGTCGGGGCGGACAAGGGCTACCACAGCCAGTGGTTCATCGATCAGCTGCGCTCGCGCGGCGTCCGCCCGCACGTGGCCTGCATCGAGGGGCGCCAGTCCGAGGGGCTCGATGGGCGCACGCTCAACTCCGGTGCCTCCCGGGCGAGCCGGATCGTGCGCAAGCGCATCGAGCAGTTCTTCGGCGCGGGGAAGACCGTCGCCGGCCTTCGCAAGACCCGCCTGCGCGGTGTGCAGCGCACTGCCCAGCTGCTCTACATCACGGCCACCGCGTACAACCTGCTGCGCATCAGCCGGTTGCGCCCGGCGACAGGATCAGTGCCTCTGCGCAGCGCCGATGAGCATCGAGGAACGGCGAATCGTACCGGACTCACCCCGCCGGGCGGAGCGCAAGGCCAAGAAGGAGCTGATCGATCTCGGTAAACCTCGCGGCGGGGAGATTCTGCAATGGCTGTCGCGGAGGGAGACGTCCCGGCGATCGACGCGGATTCGGCCGTCGGACATGAGCAGCGGGGACGACGGCCCGTTCTGGTCGTTTCCGTCGATGCGCTCCATTGTGCGCTTGGACTGGCGGTGGTTTGTGCAATCGCGACCCACGGAGGCCGCTCGACCGGTGCGCGCAACGATCTCGAAGTCCCGATCCCTCCCGGCATGGCAGCCGCCGGCGTCGTCCTTCCTCACCAGATGCGAACGATCGACACGAAGGCACGAAACGCGGAGAAACTCTGCACCGTGCCGCGAGCGACATTGCAGTCCGTCCGGGCCCGCCTGAAGGTGCTTCTCGGGCTCGGTCGGTAGAGGGCCGCGCACTCGGCGGGATTGGACCGGCTCATGCAACAGGTGCTCACGGGGATGATGAATTTCGATGCAGCGCGTCGCGGCGCATTGCAGACCGCGGTAACCGACTGCATCAGGGTCGGTCCGCCATGGCGCCGACAATGGTCGCGTCCGTGGAAACTCGTCCGTCTCGCTCCTCCCCTGATCGGCAAGATCGCCGCAACGAGCGGACCGCTCGGAGGTCTCCAGCCACATCCGCCATTCGCGCCTCGCTCAAGTGGCCGACTCTCACACCGACCGGTCGAACAAGACCTACAACAACGCGATCAGCACGATCCGCTGCGCGTTCGAATACGGCTATCGCGACCATCCAGAGAAGCCGAACCCTGCCAATGCGCTCAAGCGCCTGCGCATCAGCCGGCAGGACCGCAGGCCGGTAGCCCCCTTCACGATCCCGGAGGCGCGAGCGCTGATCGCCGGCATTCACGCCGACTGGGGCGAGGCGATCGGCAACTACGACGAGTTCCGATTCGTCACCGCTCTTCGGCCTTCGGAGGGGATCGCGCTCCTCGTCAGAGACTATGACCGGGATCGAAGTGAGCTTCACATCACCAAGGCCCGGGTGCTGCGCCGCGACAAGGACCGGCCGAAGAACGGAGAGGAGCGCACGATCGAGCTCCGTGGACAGGCCGTCGAGGTCCCCGAGCGGCAGCTGAAGCTCGGGGCGCGTTATGTCGCGGAGAGCCGGATCGACCAGCTGCGCATGGATGCCCAATGGCTCTACGGGGCCACAGCGGCCGACCTCGAAGCCATTCGGAAATGCCTTCGTAGGGAGCAAGCCCGCAGCGCCCCGACCGGCGGGTTCCGGGTGGTTCGCACGCGTCATTACCCTCCCCGCGCGTGCCCGCCGAGCCCCAAGGCACTCGTTTGGCGCTAGGGGTGGTATCGGCGTAAGTATCGGAAAAGACGAAGAAACTGTTGGCGGAGAGGGTGGGATTCGAACCCACGTGCCGGTTTTACCCGACCATCCGATTTCGAATCGGCGCCGTTATGACCGCTTCGGTACCTCTCCGGCCGCCTTATGTTCAATCACCAGTGCCAGCTTCTGCTCCGCAGCGCGGATCCCAGAGTTCCACAACTCTGTGATCCGTATGGATAATTTAACGCTCCAGCGCTCCAACTGCGCACGGCGGCCCTATTCTGTCTCGAGCGCGGGCGGCGCGGGCGCGTTGCCTGCTATTCTAGTCCAACCGAACGGTCCACGTGAGGTGCCGATGCATCGCCGGCTGAGACATGCCTTCGGAGTGGGTCGGCCCACGGGCCTGCTCCGACCGCCGCTCGCCATCGCCGTGCTCGCGTTGGTCGGCAGCTGCACGCCGCAGCCGCCGATGAAGGGCTTCTTCCTGCATTCCCGCGCGGAGCTGCGGGTCGTCACGCTCAACAGCCCGACCTCGTACTACCTCGGCGCGAATCGGGCGGAAGGGCTCGAGTTCGAGCTGGCGAGCGAGTTCGCCCAGCGGCTCGGCGTCACCCTATACATGTACCCGGTCCCGAACGCCGAGGCCATGCGCAGGGAGCTGGCCCAGGGGCGGGCCGACATTGCCGCCGCGCAGATCACGGCCGACGCGAGCTGGCGCGACGTCGGCGAGCCCGCCGATGTCTACGAGCGCATTCCCCAGCTCGTCGTCTACCGCCGCGGCGAGCCTCGACCGCGGGAAACGCTTCAGATCGAATCCGCAAGGCTTTCCGTCCGGGCCGGCAGCCCCCAGGAACACCTTCTCGAGCGGCTGAAGCACACCGTCGCCCCCTCGCTCACCTGGATCGAGACGGCTCCGCGTGCGGCGGATCCCGTGGAGGACGTGGAGAGAGGCGACGCCGACTACGCGATCGTCGATGCCCGCGAGTTCTCCTTCTCCCATCATCTCTATCCGGACGTGGCGGCAGGCTTCGCCCTCGGAGACGATCGGCCGGTGCAGTGGGTCGTCCGACGCGGCGCGCCGAAGCTGTATGAGGAGGTCAACGAGTTCTTCCGCGACATCTCGCGAACCGGCGAGCTCGCGCGCCTCGTGCAGCTCTCCTCCGGGAACTCGCGGGAATTCGAGTACGAGGAGTCGCGGCAGTTCGAGGCGATGGTGACCTCCCGTCTTCCCCACTATCGCAGCTACTTCGAGCAGGCGGCGGCGGCGACCGGCGTCGATTGGCGGCTGCTGGCCGCGATCGCCTACCAGGAATCGAAGTGGGACCCGGTTGCCCGCTCGCCGAACGGCGCATTCGGACTGATGATGCTGACATCGAGCACCGCCGAGGAGATGGGCATCGACGATCGCACCAACCCTAGGCAGAACATCCTCGCCGGTGCGAAGTACTTCCTCGAGGTGATGTCGAAGATCCCGGAGCGGATCCCCGAGCCCGACCGCACGTGGTTCGCCGTCGCCGCGTACAACGTGGGCTTCGGCCACCTCGAAGACGCGCGCATCCTCGCGCAGTCGCGCGGGCTCAACCCCGATTCCTGGGCCGACGTGAGCCGCCAGCTGCCGCTGCTCGCGGATGAGCAGTGGTACGGCCACGCGAAGCGCGGCTACTGCCGCGGGTGGGAGCCGGTGCAGTACGTGAGTCGCATCCAGCGCTTCCTGAAGCTGCTCGAGTGGCAGACGCCCTCCGCGGTCGCGGGAGAGGCGACGCGCGTGCTGCCCACAGCCTGATCAGCGGCGCTCGGCGAAAAACCGCTGCAGCACCGCGCCGCACTCCTCCATCAACACGCCCCCGAACACGTCGACCCGGTGATTGAGTCCGGGAAGCGCGAAGACGTTCACGATGCTGCCGGCGCCGCCGGCCCGTGGATCCCATGCGCCGAACACGATCCGTCCGACTCGGGCATGGACGATCGCCGCCGCACACATGACGCACGGCTCCAGCGTGACGTAGAGCGTCGTGCCCGTGAGCCGGTACGTGCCGAGCGCCCGTCCGCCAGCCCGCAACGCTTCGATTTCCGCGTGCGCCGTGGGGTCATGTGATTCGATCGGGCGATTGGCGCCTTCAGCGATGAGCGCGCCGTCGGCGGACCGCACCAGCACGGCGCCCACGGGCACTTCGCCACGCGCCTCGGCCGCCGATGCGAGTTCGAGCGCGCGGCGCATCCAGTCCACATCGGATCGGTCGCCGATCTCGTTGAAACCGCCCCGCAGCCTCGTTTCCTTGCTCATCGGTTCCCGGCTCATCCCGGAAGCATGGCGGAATCCAGCGCGGGGGTCACTGCCCGCGCGCGCAGCGCCCCAGGGGTGCAGCGGGGCCCACGCCCGGCCAGCAACCCCCCGCGCGTTTACCGGCCAGCTCAGTGCAGCGATGTGTGTCCGTGCAGCGAACCGCGGACACCTTCCCGGACATGAAGAAGCCGATGCCGATGCGCTCGCCCGCGACGATCGGGCCAAAGATGCCGGCGTGCTCATTCGCGGGAAAGCAATCGCCGGTGAGCGAGGCCACGCAGGGCCACGCCGCGGCCGTCACCGCGCCGAGGACGAGCCGGGCCTTTACATTGCGTTAGCTACGACTTACAGTAAGCCATGACTAACGTATTTGTACCGCTCGCCGCCCTCGCGGATCCCACCCGCCGTCGGGTCTTCGAGCGGCTGCACGCCGGTGAAGCGTCCGTCGGCGAGATCGCACGCGGACTGCCGGTGACTCGTCCCGCCGTCTCGCAGCACCTTAAGGTGCTGAAGGATGCGGGCCTCGTGACCGATCGCGCCGAGGGCACGCGGCGGGTGTATCGCATCGATCCGCACGGACTCGCTGCGATCCGCAGGTGGCTCGACCAGTTCTGGGACGTGGCTCTCGAAGCGTACGCTCGCGAGGTAGAGCGGGGTGCAGACGACGCCGACCCCCATCCAGGGAGAGCCCATGAATAAGACGATTCAACCCGCGCCGGTGCGCAAGAGCGTCCTCGTCCAGGCAACCCCCGAGCGCGCATTCGAGGTATTCACGGCGCGCCTCGGCGAGTGGTGGCCGCGGTCGCACCGCATCGGCCCGTCCGAGCCGCAGACCTGGATCATCGAGCCTCACGCCGGCGGGCGCTGGTTCGAGCGCGACGTGGACGGCACCGAGTGCGATTTCGGCCGAGTGCTCGCCTGGGAGCCGCCGCACCGGCTGCTGCTCGCGTGGCAGCTGTCGGCGGACTTCAAATACGTCCGCGACTTCGAGACCGAGGTCGAGCTGCGTTTCACCCCGGAGGGCGCGCGCGCCACGCGCGTCGAGCTGGAGCACCGCCATCTCGAGCGGTACGGGGAGCTCGCCGAGCGAGTACGCGAGAGGGTCGGCGCGCCGAGCGGCTGGGGCCAGGTGCTCGGCAACTACGAACGAGCGATCAATCAACGAGAGGAGTCGAACCCATGAGCGAATTCGTCGTCTACGGCATCCCCGGAAGCCCCTTCATGCGCGCCGTCGAGGTGGCTCTGCGCGAGAAGAACGCGCCCTATCGGGTCCACGCGCTCTCTCCCGGAGAGCACAAGAACCCCGAATACCTCGCGCGCCACCCCTTCGGGCGCATTCCTGCGTTCGAGCATGGCGACTTCCGTCTCTACGAGACGCAGGCGATCCTGCGCTACATCGACGATGTGATTCCCGCCCCGCCCCTCGAGCCGGCCGACCCCCGCCGCGCCGCACGCATGAACCAGATCATCGGGATCAACGACTGGTATTTCTTCCCAAAGGTCGCCGCAGTCATCGTCTTCAACCGGATCTTCGGACCGAAGCTTCTCGGCCTGCCGGCCGACGAGGCCGCGATCGCCGCCGCCGTGCCGGAAGGCCGCCGCTGCATCGGCGAGCTCGAGCGCCTGCTCGGTGAGCAGCCCTTCCTCGCCGGCGACAGGATTTCGCTGGCCGACGTGCTGCTCGCGCCGCAGCTCGATTTCTTTGCAGACACGCCGGAGGGCGCCGAGGCCCTTGCCGGAACCCAGCTCAGTGCCTGGCTCGCGCGCATGAACGCGCGTCCGAGCATGCTCGCGACGCAGCGGCCGCCGCAGTTGCGAGCGGCCGCGTAAGGGGGTCAGCGAGCATTGCAATGCGGCCGCGCCGAGACCGAGCGCGGCCGCTTCCCTGCGCATGCGGCCCGTCGTGCCCAAACCCCGAATGTCGCGTGCCTCGAGCGCCAGGACGCGAAGGCGATCGCCAGCCCGAGCGCAGCGCCCGCCAAGGCCAGAATGAGCGTCGCGTGCGCCCCGAACCGCGCCTCGAGCCAGGGCAGCACGAGAGCGACCGCCGACCCCGCGGCAAAGGCGAAGCCGATCATCGTTCCCAACGCGCGCCGCTTGAGCCGGATGTACTCCGCATCGAGCTCGGCCAATCGCTCCTGTCGCTCGCCCTCCAACCGCGCACGCAGCTCGACGAGATCGGTCTCGGCAGCACGGGCCAGCGCCGCGCGCACGCGCGCGGAGGGTCATCCGGACCGGCGCACTCGGCGTCGCCGGAGTTACCGGGGAGATAGGAATGGGGGCACCGGGAAATCGAGCTCCATCGACTCGCCGTGCCCGAGCTCGCCGAAGCGCCTCATGAGCTGCTCGAGCTCCCCGCGCATCCGCTCCGCCGTCTCCGCGCTGATGCCCTCCGGCACGGAGACTTTCAACTGCCGCAGCTCCGCCGCGACGCGCTCGGGGAACTGCTCGCACGTGCAGGCGCCGGTCGCGGTCTCCCCGAGCGCACGCGCCAGCACCTCGGCGATCAGGGGCTCAGTGCCGAGAGAGCGGATCGTTGCGGCATCCGAGAGCTGTTGGATGGAATACCCGCGCGCGACATGGACGAAGAATCCGCTCGGCAGCCGCAGGGTCTTCTCGACGACGTAGTGGGCGAGATCGTGGCCCGGCAGGCTCGGCCCGAGATCCGCGCCTGTCGAGGTCCCGTCCGCCCGCCAGCAGGTCATGCGGGCCCGGCCGGCCTTCCTCGACAGGACGATCTTCACGCTGCCTCGCGGCGGCTCACGCAGATGCCGCTGCCTACCTCGAGCAGGATGGACTCCATGCCCGGATGGCGCCGGACGTGCTCCCTGTATGCCTCGGCATCCGGGCGCGAATAGAGCGGCCAGAGCATGTTGTCGGCGACCACGAGCGCGCGGGGCGCGAGCTTCGGTGCGATGAGGTCGAAGCACGGGATGTACAGGTCCTTCCACAGATCGATCAGCACGAAGTCGAGCGGGCCGTCGATGTCCCGCAACAGCTCGAGGGCGTCGCCGGTCCGCCAGTCCACGTGCTCCGCGAGCCCGGCGCGCTCCAACATTCCCCGCGCGTAATCCTGCTTGTACTTCGCGAGATCGACGCTCACGACACGCCCGCCGGTCGCACGAGCCGCCTCGGCCAGCCAGACCGTCGAGTAGCCGTAGGAAGTGCCGACCTCGAGGAGGTTGAGCGCGCCTGCGCCCTTGATCAGGATGTTGACGAGCCGGCCGGTCTCCGGCCCGATTCTGAGCAGCAGCCGATCGCGCCGCTCGTCCGCATCCCAGCCCGCGTCGTGGAGCTTGCGCTCCGCCGCGGCCCGCGCGTCATATTCCGCGAGAACCTGCTCCACTCTCGCATCGAGACTTCCCATCGTCACCTCCTCGGCGCCTCGAGAGCGCGGCTCGGCGAGCCGCCCAACCCGCCTCACTCGTAATGAAACCCCGCGCTCACCCACGGCGAGGGCATCCGGTACGGCACGGACGTGAACACCGCCTCCACCTGCTCAATCTTCCCATCCCGAATCCTGAACGCCTCGAGCAGGCACAGGCTGTTCGGATGGCGGATGTTCGCCTCGACGGTGCGGCCGTCCGTGAGTCGGTACCGGTCGAGGCGGCCCGAATGATCGATGAATCCGGCCGCCATGATGATCCCGCGCTCCTCGTCGACCACGAGAAAGCGCCGGTCGCGTACCCGGTCGTCGAAGCGGTAGAACCCCAGGCGGAACTGGTCCGCGCAGCCGAGCGCCATGATGAAGCCGTACCGCGTGCCGGGATGATTCGTCGTTTGAAATCCATCCTCGGTCCGGTTGCACTGCGGATCGAATTCGGTGTGCAGGTGTCCGTCGTTGCGCTCGAGCGTGCCGAAGTAGCCGTCGGCGAGCGCGATCATCCGGGCGCGTGAGCTGCGCTCGGCCGGCGGCAGCATCTCCTCGAGCGCGGGGATCGGCTTGCGGTCCGTGTTGACGAACGGCACGCCCGCCTCGGCAGGCCGTGCGATGATCGTCTCGGCCTCCGCGACCCGCCCTGCGAGGATTTTCAGACGCAGCGCGAATGGCGAGGCGGCATCCGCCTCCTGCACGATCCCGTAGAACCCGACCCCGCCCGTCTGCGGATCCGCGAATCGCACCCGGAAATCCCCGAACCCGCGAGCAGTTGCCCAGACCCCATCGCCCGGCACGAGCGCGACGTTGTTCTCCGTGTAGCGAGCTTTCGAGGCCCACGCGAGCCTCGAAGGATCGTGCGCCTTCATCGCATCGAGATAGCGGTCGAGGAAGCCGTAGAGACAGGCCCGATCGCAGCCTGCGCCAGGTGCCTCACCCGCCCCGGCCGCCATCATCCAACCGGCGAACATCAACGCACCGACGATGCGAATTCCCGCGATTCCCGTGCGCCGGCCGCACCTCCCGAGCTTCTTCTTCATTCGCCTCCCCTTCGGACGGCTCTGTGACCCTTGTTCGGACGGCCCTGTGACCCTTGCATCGCCGCACCCGGCCCCGCACGCTGGCGCATCGGATTCCAGGGAGATCCCCCGTGCGCGCAGCCGTCGTTCACCGCTTTGGTGCTCCGGAGCATATCACCGTCGAAGATCGCCCCCCGCCTGCGCCCCGGACCGGAGAGGTCGTCGTCCGCGTCCAGGCGGCCGGCGTCAACTACGCGGATCTTCTGATGGTCGCCGGTCGATACCAGGTCAAACCGGCTCTGCCCTTCATTCCCGGCCTCGAGCTCTGCGGCGTCGTGACCGCTGTTGGCGAGGGCGTCGAGCGCTTCCGACCCGGCGATCGCGTGATGGGCGCGCCAATCCACGGCGGATGCTTCGCCGAGCTTGCCGCCGTCCCTGCGGAACAGCTTTTCCCGGCGCCGGAGAGTCTGTCGCTCGAGCTTGCCGCGCAGTTCGTCGTCGCACATGGCACGGCTGGCTTCGCGTTGCAGCGCGCGCGGCTTGCTGCCGGCGAAACGGTGCTGGTGAGCGGGGCGGGAGGCGGCGTCGGTCTGGCAGCGGTCGCCGTCGCAAAGCGTCTCGGCGCGCGAGTCATCGCCGCTGCGGGCTCACCCGACAAGCTGGCCGCCGCGCGGGCGCACGGCGCAGACGAGACGATCGACTATCGCGCGGACGAACTGGGTCCTGCCATCGCTCACTCCACGTCTCGCCGAGGCGTGGATGTGGTGCTCGATACCGTCGGCGGCGCCTTCTTCGATGACGCGCTCCGCTGCACCACCCGCGGTGGGCGTATCCTCGTCGTCGGCTTCGCGAGCGGGACGATTCCGCGGATCCCCGCCGAGCGCCTGCTGCTCGGGAACATCGCCGTGCTCGGCATCGGTTTCGGGGGCGTTCTGCTCGCCGATCCGGCGGCCGCGCGCCGGGTGATCGACGATGTGCTCGCGCTGCATGCGGCCGAGCCCTTCAAGCCCGCCGTGGGCGGCCGCTTCGCGCTCGAGGAGGTTTCGAAGGCTCTTCGCGCGCTTGCGGATCGCGCGGTCATCGGGAAGCAGCTGATCCTGCCGTCAGGCAGGTGAGGCCGCCCGCTTCCCTACCGCCGGGAAAGCAACCCTTTCGCCCAGGCAACGGCAATACCGTTAAGATAGCGCGCAAAGCAAGGGGGATCGCATGCGCCACAAGACCCTGCCAGCGTGCCTCGCACTGCTGGCCTCCGCAGCGTTGCCGCTCCATGCTGCGCGCGCCTCCGATGTCTGCGGCCGCTCCTGCCTCGAGGGCATGGTCGACCGCTACCTCGATGCGATGATCGCGCACGATCCCAATCGGCTGCCGCTGTCGCGCAACGTCCGCTTCACCGAGAACGGGCAGGAGCTGCGCCTCGGAGACGGCCTCTGGGGCACCGCGAGCGGCCCCGGCAAGTACAAGCTGTACGTGGACGACCCCGAGGATGGCCAGGTGGGTTTCTACGGCACCGTCATGGAGAACGGCACGCCCGTTCTGATGGCGCTGCGCCTGAAGGTCGCCTACGGCCTCATCGATGAGATCGAGACGATCGTCGCGCGAGGAGGCGGAACGAACTTCCCGCCGGCCGGCCAGACGATGGAGAACCGCGGACATCCCCGCCCGCAGTTCCTGCGGACCGTCCCGCCTGCCGAACGCATGTCGCGCGCGGACCTCGTGCGCATCGCGAACTCCTATTTCACCGGCCTCGCGGGCAACACGGGCCGCAATACGGCCCCCTTCGCGCCCACCTGCAACCGCTGGGAGAACGGCGTCCAGACGACGAATAATCCGACGCTGCGCCCCGGCAGCCGCTTCAACGTCATCGCGCTCGACTGCGAGCAGCAGCAGAAGAGCGGGTTCTATGCGTTCGTCACCGAGATCCGCAACCGCCGCTTTCCCGTCGTGGACCGCGAGCGCGGGCTCGTGCTCTCCTTCGCATTCTTCGAGCACAGCGGCCGGCTCGCGGAGATTCATCTCGCAAACGGCGAGACCGTCCCTTCGCCGGTGCGCTCGCCGCTGACGCTCGAGATTTCCGAGCTGTTTCAGATCGACCGCGGCAAGATCGATCAGATCGAGGCCGTGCTCGACACGGTGCCCTACGGCATGCGCTCCGCCGTCTGGGACGAGGATGAGACCGTGGGCGAGTCCCATGAGGCTGTTCTCCGCCCCGCTGCTCGATGACCTCGCCGCGCGGGCGGCCGCAAGCCCCCGCCGGCGGGCGCATCTCAATGTCCATGCGGACGCGTCCGATCCCGTGCAGCGCTTCTTCGTCTCGGTGAGCCGCGACTCGTACATGCGCCCGCATCGACACCTCTCGAAGTCCGAGCTGGCGCTCGTCGTGCGCGGCGCATTCGATGTGATCACGTTCGACGATCGGGGCGCCGTCACGGGCCGTCAAACGGTCGGAGCGGGTACACCCCTCCTCGGCTTCGAGATGCCGCGGGCCACTTGGCACACGCTCATCGCGCGCGAGGACGGATCCACCTTCCTCGAGATCAAAGAGGGTCCGTACGATCCCGCGACGGCCTCCGAGCCCGCGCCCTGGGCGCCTGCGGAGGGCGATCCCGAAGCCGGAGCGTTTCTCGAGCAGTTGCGGGCAGATTGACGAGCCGGGCACGAAATTCGCCGACCAGCCGACCAAAGGGGATACGACATGCCATCAACGACTCTGCGCGATCTTGCGGCGATGCCGCGCAACCTTGCAGCGGCGCCGCTCCACCTTGCGGCCGTGACCGTCGGATTGCTGCTGATCGCGGGCTCCGCCCTGCCGGGCGTTGCGCCGGCCGCCCACGCCGCGGCGGCCCCGGAGCCGCAGCCCTGCAACCGCGCCTGCCTCGATCATCTGGTCGATGCGTATTTCGCGGCGCTCGTGGCGCATGATCCGAGCCGGGTGCCGATCGCCCCGGATGCGAAGTTCGTCGAGAACACCGTGCCGCTGAAGCCCGGTGAGGGACTGTGGAAGACGGCCGCGCAAGCTCCGACGACCTTCAAGATCTACGTCCCCGATCCGGTGGCCGAGCAGGCGGGCTTTCTCGGGGTCATGAAGGAGGACGGCAAGCCGATCGAGGTCGCCGTGCGGCTGAAGCTCGTCGACGGCCGCATCACGGAGATGGAGCACTTGATCGCGCGCGACCTGCGCCCGGCAAGCCTGAAGAACTTGGAGCGCCCGCGCGCAGCGTTCCTCGCGACCGTTCCCCCGTCGGAGCGCAACTCGCGCGAGCAGATGCTGAAGATCGCCTACTCCTACTATGACGCGCTCGTCACCGGCAACGGCAAGGCGGCCCCGTTCGCCGCCGACTGCGTGCGCCGCGAGAACGGCATGCAGACCACCTCGAACAAGCGGGCGGCGGAGACGCCGGTCAGCGGCCGCCAAGTCTCCCCCGCGCAGGCGCGGCTCGGCGAGCTCGGCTGCGAGGCGCAGATCGACACGCACCTGTTCGACTACATCAAGCGCATCGAGCCGCGGCGCGTGTGGATCGCGGACCCGGTGAAGGGGCTCGTCTTCGGGCTCTCGCAGTTCCGCCAGCCGATGACGGAGAAGTTCGTGAAGATCGTCGGCGTGCCGGGCGTCGATCAGGTGCCGATGAACTTCAAGCCCTTCGATCTGCCGGCCGCGCACGTCTTCAAGATCTACGGCGGCAGGATCCACGAGATCGAGGCGATGGGCTTCACCCTGCCCTACGACTCCAAGACGGGGTGGGAGGACTGACCGTCCGGGCCGTTCGGCGCTTGCATGGCTGGGCGCCGCGGGCCTGCCTGCATCCGCCCTCTCGAGGCTTCAGTAGCGCCGCTCGCCGACCGGCGGCGGCGCATACTGATAGATCCACGTCTCCGTGAGCGGCTGTCCCTGATAGGACAGGTAGAGCCGCAAGTCGATGGGCTCGGTGCTCGCATCGGGCACGAGATCGAACATCGCGCGCCAGCCGTCGAGCGGCTTCAACGGCCGCGCCGAGGTGATCTCCACGCGCCCGCGCGAAGCGGTGATCACCGGGGTCACCTTGTCGGTGTCGGTGAGCAGCGGCAGGTCGCCGCCGAAGAAGTCCACCGCGAAGCGCCACGAGAAGTACTTGCGCGGCTGGCCGATGATGCCGCCGATGCCGGTGCGCGTCGCGCCGACGGTCGCCAGGTGCTTCGGTCCGATCGGGTTCCAGCGGCACCAGTGGAGCCGGTAGGCGTAGAGCAGCTCCTCGCCGCGCTGCGGCTTCTTCTCCGGATTCCAGAACGCAACGATGTTGTCCATCGTCTCATCGCGGGTCGGGATCTCGACGAGCATGACGGCGCCCTTGCCCCAGTTGCCCCGAGGCTCGACCCACACCGAGGGTCGCCGGTCGTAGAACACCCCGTCGTCTTGATAGTCCTCGAAGCGGCGGTCGCGCTGCATGAGCCCGAAGCCGCGCGGCCCGTCATCGAGGAAGCTGTTGACGCGCACCACCTGCGGATTGATGAGCGGGCGCCAGATCCACTCCCCGCCGCCCGTCCAGATCTGCAAGCCGTCGGAGTCGTGGATCTGCGGGCGCCAGTCCTCCGAGACATTCTGCTGATTCTCGCCCTTGTAGAACATGCTCGTCCCGGGCGCGATGCCGATGCGCTCGATCTCGGTGCGCGGATAGAGCGCCGCATCCACGTCCATCGTGAGCGTGTCGCCCACGTCGATGATGAACCGATATGCGCCCGCGACGCTCGGCGAATCGAGAAGCGCATACACGGTGAGCAGGTTCGAGCCCTTCTGCGGGCGCTCGAGATAGAACGCGACGAAGTCGGGGAATTCCTCGGGCCGCGACATGCCGGTGTCGATCGCGAGGCCTCTTTGGGACATGCCGTACTGGAGGTCTCCGTCCACGGCGCGGAAATAGGAGGCGCCCTGGAACACGGTGACATCGCGGATCGGGTCCGTGTGGTAGAAGACCCGGAAGCCCCCGAAGCCGAGGTTCGCCGGCAGCTCGCTCGCCTTCAGGCCCGCGCTGCTGTAGTCCCACATCGCGGGGTCATAGGCGACCTCCTGCGCGCGCCCGTTCTCGACCGTGTACATCCGCACGGGCTTCAGGACTCGGAAGCCGAGATGCATGAAGCCGATCTGATAGCGCAGCCCCTCGCCCGCCCAGATGTCGTGGCTCGATCGGTAGCGGATCGCCTCCCAGTGATCCCAGTCGAGCCGCGCGACGGCCGGGGGCAGATGCTCCGGCGGAGCCTCGTAGGGGCTCGCCGCGAGCGTCCTCGCCATGCCCTTGAGCCGCGCATAATCGAAGGGCTCGGCGGCGCCGAGTCTCTTGAGCGGCGCCCGATTCGCCGCAGCCGCCCGGCGCGCTGCGGCCGCCCAGGCCGGAAGCCACGCCTCGATCCCCGCGGCCGCCACCGCCGCAATGCCTCCCTGCACCACTCTGCGCCTCAGCATCCTCGAACCTCTCCTCTCGTACGCATGCCGCAGCCGCGCATGTAGCAGCCGGACCCCGCCGCGGCGAGAGGAGAGCGAGCCGGCGGCCCGTCCCTCAGCGACGCGCGGCGATGTCCTGCGGCGTCAGGTTCGCCGAGTGACCGCCCAGCTGCCGGGTCACGTAGTTTACGACGGCGGCCACGTCGATGTTCGTGAGTCCCCGGCCGAAGCCGAGCATCTGCACGTGTCCGCTCGGCAGCTCGAGGCTCGAGCCGTAGAGCACGACCTGGGTGAGATTGATCGCCTGCGGGTCCGCAACGCTCTCCGAGCCCTTCAGCGCCTCGTACTGGGACTGGGTGCCGGTGCCGTCGAGCTTGTGGCAGTTGGCGCACGAGCGCGCGAAGACCTGCCGGCCGTAGGCGAGATCCGCATCGGCCGAGGCAGGCGCGGGCCCATCGACGGCCGCAACCTCTACCGTGCTCGGCACCGGCTTCACGGAGCGCAGGTACGTCACGATGGCGTGGATGTCCTCCGGCGGCAGGCGCGAGAGGCTGTTGGAGATCGCCTCGGCCATCGGGCCGGACGCGGGGCCGTGATTCTGCGCAAATCCGGTCGCGAGGTAGGAGGCGACCTCATCGTCCGTCCAGCCGCCGATGCCCGACTTGTCCGGCGTGATGTCGTAGGCCTTCCACTTCTGCGTGATCGCGCCGCCGAGCGCCACCGATGTCTTCGTCGCCTGCAGGAAGTTGCGCTCCGTGTGGCACTCGCCGCAGTGTCCCAGCGCCTCGACCAGATACTTGCCGTGGTTCCACTCGGGCGACTTCGTCGAGTCGGGCGTGAAGCGCTCGTTCGGGTCGAACAGCCAGCTCCAATAGGCCATGAGCCAGCGCTGGTTGTACGGGAAGTTCATCGCGTCGGCGGGCGGGGTGTAATGCACCGGCTTCAGGCTGAAGAGATAGGCTTTGATCGCGAGCACATCGTCGTCGGTGAGGCGCGTGAACGAGGCATAGGGGAAGGCGGGATAGAGATGCACGCCGCCCTTGCCGATGCCGAGCTGCATCGCCGCGCGGAAGTCGTCGTCGGTCCATGTGCCGATGCCCGTGTCCCTATCCGGCGTGATGTTGGGCGAGTAGAGCTTGCCCATGCTGCCGAGATCGAATTCGCGCCCGCCCGAGAACGGCTCGCCGCCCGCTCTCGTGTGGCAGCTGACGCAATCGGCGGCCACGACGAGATAGGCGCCGCGCTTCACCATGTCCGGTGTGACGGGCACGTCGGGCCGGTGCGCGACTCCGATGGAAAAGGCTCTTACCGTGACGGCAATACCGGCCAGGATGATGATGGCCGGTATCATCCAGATCCAACGCTTCATGGAACCCCTCCGACGCGCGACGAGCGGACGGCGGTCGGAGTGCTAGTCACATCTGCGCGACGCGCCTGTCCGCGGCGAGTGTAGCCGCGCGCTCGGCCGAAATGAAGCGGTAGCCGGCGACCATCCCGTTGAGCGCGCGCACCTGCTCGACGATCGACTCGCTCGCCGCCGCTGCCTGCTCGACGAGCGCCGCATTCTGCTGCGTCATTGCCTCCATCTGCATGACGGTGCGGCTCGCGTGCTCGATGCCGGAGGATTGATCGCGGCTCGCCGTGGCGATCTCGGCCACGAGGTCCGTCGCCTTCCTCACCGCCTCGACGATCTCCGCGAGCGAGCGGCCCGACTCCTCTACGAGGCGGCTGCCCTCGCTGACGCGCGCGACGCTGTCCTCGATGAGCGCCTTGATCTCCTTGGCCGCCGTGGCCGAGCGGCCCGCGAGATTGCGCACTTCGCTCGCCACCACCGCGAACCCGCGGCCCTGCTCGCCCGCGCGGGCGGCCTCCACGGCCGCATTGAGCGCGAGCAGATTCGTCTGGAAGGCGATCGCGTCGATGACACCGATGATGTCGGCGATCTTCTTCGAGGCAGCGTCGATGCCGCCCATTGCGGTGACCGCGGCGCCCACCACTTTTCCGCCGCGCTCTGCGCTCTCGCATGCGGCCGTCACGAGCTCGTTCGCGCGCGCGGCGTTTGCGGCGGTCTGCTTCACCGACACCGCCATCGACTCCATGAGGGAGGCGGCCTGCTTGAGACTCGACGCCTGCTCCTCGGCATGCTGCGCCAGATCGGCGTTGCCGATGCCGATCTGCTCCGCGCCGCTCTGCACCTCGCCCGTCACATCCTTGATCCGGCCGACGAGCGAGGAGACGACATCGAGCAGCGCATTCACGCCGCGGGTGAGCGCGGCGAGCTCGCCGGACTTCCCATCGGGCGAGAGCCGGCGCGTGAGATCGCCTTCGGCCGCCGCGGCGACGACCGCTTGCGTCTCCTGCACCGCCTGCTGCAGCGCGTCCGAGAAGCGCACCTGGTGCGTGACATCCGTCGCGTACTGGACGACTTTGAAGACGCGGCCGGCGGCATCGAGGATTGGGTTGTAGCTCGCCTGGATGAAGACCTCGCGGCCGCCCTTCGCCACGCGTTTGTACTGGCCCGCGTCGTACTCGCCGCGCGCGAGGCGCGCCCAGAGCGCCTGCTGCTCCAGGCTCTCGCGCGAGCCGGGCTCGATCAACACCGCGTGGTGGCGGCCGACGAGCTCATCGAGCGTGTAGCCCATCATCGCGAGGAAGTTCGCGTTGGCGGCGCGGATCGTGCCGTCGGGGTCGAATTCGATGACGGCCTGCGATTTGCTGATCGCGGCGAGCTGCCCCAAGCCGTCGGACAGCTTCATCATCTGCTCGGTGATGTTCACCGTGTGCTTGACGACCTTGTACGGGCGCCGGAACGCCCCGAGGATCGGATAGTAGGTCGCCTGCACCCAGATGGGCTTGCCGTCCTTGCCGCGCCGCTGGTACTGCGCGGACTGCGCCTCGCCGCGGCGCAGCTTGTCCCAGAACTCGCGATAGGCCGGCGTCTTCGCGTACTGCGGATCGACGAACTGCCGGTGATGCATCGCGCGCAGCTCCTCGCGCGAGTAGCCCGAGGCCTTGCGGAAGTTCTCGTTCGCGCCGATGACGTTGCCCTGCATGTCGAACTCGATGACGGGCAGCAGGCGGCCGAACGCGGCGAGCTGCCGCCGGCAGTCGGGGCAGCCCGTAAGCAGCGACCACAGACGGCGCAGGGGCGATGCGGAGAGTGCCGTGGAGGTTTGGGACATGCAGGACTTTATCGGCCCCGCACGGCCTCGCTTGATGCGATGCGCGTCGCATTATGGAGAATCGGCGGACCGCAGCACTGCCGCGGGGGCTCGGGTCTCGAGCGGCGAAGCCCGCATGTGCCTGCATGTGCCCGAGCCCGACACGCCCGCAACGCCTGCGCTAGGCGACGCGGAGCCTGGGCGTTGTCGTCCGCGCGACCTTGGCATACAGCGCCTCGTAGTCGCGGGCCATCCGGGCCGCCGAGAACCGTTGCTCGAACCTCGCCCGAATGGCGCAGCGATCGAGCCGATCGATCTCCTCCACCGCGCGCGCAGCCTCCTCGACGCTGTCGACGATGAGACCCGTCACACCGTGCTCGATGACCTCCGGCACCGAGCCGCATGGGAACGCAATGACGGGCGTGCCGCAGGCCATCGCCTCAATGATGACGAGCCCGAAGGGCTCCGGCCAGTCGATCGGAAAGAGCAGCGCGCGCGCATTGCCGAGGAATGTGCTCTTCTCAGCCTCCCCGATCTCGCCGACGAACTCGACGAGCGGATGATTGAGCAGCGGGCGGATGCGCTGCTCGAAGTACTCCCGGTCGGCGTTGTCGACCTTGGCCGCGATCTTGAGCGGCAGCCCTGCGAGACAGGCGATCTCGATCGCCCGGTCGGGCCGCTTCTCGGGCGAGATCCGCCCGAGGAATGCGAGATAGTCGCCCCGCGGCCGGGCCGTGAATCCGAGCAGATCCACCGGCAGGCCGTGGTAGACCGTGCCGACCCAGTTGGCCGCGGCGAGCGGCCGGCGCTGATCGTTCGAGATCGAGACGAGCGGAAACTGCGGGAAGCAGCGATAGAGCGGGGGCAGATCAGGCAAATCGATCCGCCCGTGCAACGTCGTGAGCGTGTGGGCGGCGAGCTCGTGGAAGATCGGGAAGTGCAGCAGATCGACGTGGAAATGCAGCACGTCGAACTCGGCCGCGCGGCGGCGCACCTCCGCGAGCATCACCAGCATGTGAGGAATCGGGTCGAGCACCGTCGGGTCGAGGCGCAGGGCGCGCGCCGCGCACGGGACGAGCTCGGCGCTGGTGCGGGAATCTCCGCTCGCGAACAGCGTCACCTCGTGCCCCGACCGGACGAGCTCCTCCGTCAGGTACGAGACGACCCGCTCCGTTCCCCCATAAAGCTTCGGGGGAACAGCTTCGACGAGCGGCGCAATCTGGGCAATTCTCATTGTCTCTGCTCCTTGCTTACTTTATATATATCCCATCGCGAGCTTTGAGGGCGCGCGGCGTCGACTTCGCCGCAAGATTGATTCCACCCGCCGGGCGGGCCGCAGCCCGAATCCGCACGCGCCACCGGGACCCGCGTGCCCCGCGCCGGCCTGCGTGCGCCACTCGCGACCTCGGGCGCGAGGTGCTGGGGCGAGAGCTCGAGCTCGGCAAGAGCGACATGGTTGCGAGGTTCCGCGACGCGCCGAGGAAGGAGGACGAGCACCTGCTCTCGGTGCGCCGCTGGTACGTCTCCTCGAGCCTCGCCGCAAGCGGGGCCGATTGAGCGCGTGCGCCCCGCCGGGGCGGCGCTCGCGGCAGGGCCGGCCGCCGTCCGCGACGGCCGCCGTCACTCGCTGCGCTGTCACCCGCTGCAGCTACGCTCTCACTCGCTGTAGCCGCGCTCCCCGTGCAGTGCGAGGTCGAGCCCCTCGCGCTCCTGATCCTCCGTGACTCTCAAGCCGAGCACGGCATCGAGCGCCTTCAAAATGATGAACGTCGCGACCGCGCACCACGCCGCGGCCGCGAACACGCCCATCGCCTGCGTCGCGAGCTGGCTGCCGAGCGCCGCCCCCTTCGCATAGCCCACGCCGCCGAATCGTGCGTCCACGAAGACCGCGGTGAGCAGCGTGCCGAGGATGCCGCCGACGCCGTGCACCGGCGACACGTCGAGCGAGTCGTCGATGTGCAGCGAGCGCTTCAAAATTTGAGTCGCCAGGAAGCACACGCTGCCGGCGACGACGCCGATGATGACCGCGCCCTCGGGTCCGACGTAGCCGGACGCCGGGGTGATGGTGCCGAGACCGGCGACCGTGCCCGTGACGATGCCGAGCAGGCTCGGTTTGCCGAACTTCAACCACTCCATCGCCATCCACGCGAGCGCGCCGGCGGCCGCGGCGAGATGCGTCACCAGGATCGCCATCGCGGCCGAGCCGTTCGCCGCGAGCGCGCTGCCGCCATTGAAGCCGAACCAGCCCACCCAGAGCATGCCCGCGCCGAGCACCGTGAGCGGCATGTTGTGCGGCGGCATGGGATGGTGCGGGAAGCCCTTGCGCTCGCGCAGGACGAGCGCCGTGACGAGCGCCGCGATGCCCGCAGTCGTGTGCACGACGATGCCGCCCGCGAAATCGAGCACCCCGCGCGCCGCGAGCCAGCCGCCGCCCCACACCCAGTGCGCGACCGGCACGTAGACGATGAGCAGCCACAAGCCGGCGAACCACAGCACCGCGCTGAACTTCATCCGCTCCGCGAATCCGCCGACGACGAGCGCGGGGGTGATGATCGCGAAGGTGAGCTGGAACATCGCGAACGCCGCCTCGGGCTCCGAGCCGCGAAGCGTGTCGCGCCCGATGCCGGCGAAGCCCAGGTGCTCGAGCGGCCCGATGAGCGCCCGGTAGGACCCGGCATCGCCGAACGCGAGGCCGTAGGCGCCCGCGAACCAGAGCACGCTCACGACGCACGCGATGGCGAAGCACTGCGTCGAGATCGACAGCACGTTTTTCGTGCGCACCAATCCGGAATAGAACGCCGCAAGGCCTGGCAGCGTCATGAGCAGCACGAGGGCCGTGGCCATCATCAGCCACGCCGTGTCGCCGGTGTTCAGCATGAAGACCCCCGATGGCCGGCGCCATTGCCGGCGTTTGAAGCCTCACCGCCCCCGTCGGCGGCGCGCGCGGATTGTACAGAGGACACTCACGGCCTGATCGGCCGTATCATGTTTTGCACCAGTTGCGTGCAGGCACGCACCGCTTCAGTGCATTCATGATCGAAACAGTCGACGCAACCTCCGCGCCATCCCCGCACTCGCCGTTCGCGCGCGCGCCCTCCCCGCGCCGCGATCTCCTCCGGCTTGCGCTCGGCGTCCTCGTGCTGGTGGCAAGCGGCATCGGTTGGCGCCATCCCTGGCCGGCCGACGAGCCGGGCTTCGTGCAGGTGGCGCGCGAGATGGCCGCGCACGGCAGCTGGCTCACCCCGAGCATGGGCGGTGAGCTCTACGACGACAAGCCGCCGCTCTATTTCTGGCTGCTCGCGGCCGGCTACTGGGCGACCGGGTCGGTGCGCTGGACCTTCCTGCTCCCTTCGCTGGCGGCCGCCTTCGGTATCGTGGGACTCACCTACGATCTTGCGCGGCGGCTCGCCGGCCGTGCGGCCGCGCTCGCGGCGGGCGCGCTGCTCCTCACGACCGTGCAGTTCGTTCTACAGATGCGCAGCGCTCAGATCGATGCGACGCTGTGCCTCGCCACGACGCTCTCCTTCTATGCGCTGCTGCGGCACCTGCTGCTCGGCCCCGCGTGGGGCTGGTACTTCGTGAGCGGGCTCGCGGCCGGGCTCGGCGTCATCACCAAGGGCGTGGGATTCCTGCCGCTCCTGGCGCTCGCGCCTTACTCCGCGCTGCGCGCCCGAGGCTTCGAGCCGCTGCCGTCGATGCGCGGCGGCTGGCGCTGGACCCTAGCGCCACTCGGCCTGCTCCTCGGCATCGCGATCTGGGTGGCGCCGATGCTCGCGCAAGTCGCCGCGAGCGGCGATCCCCGCCTCATCGCCTATCGGCACGGCATTCTGTTCAGAGAGACGGCGACCCGGTATTTCGATCCCTGGCATCACCGGCATCCGTGGTACTACTTCATCGCCGAGGTGATTCCCGTGCTGTGGCTGCCCGCGAGCGCGCTCGTCATCTGGCTCGCGCCCAAGTGGAAGCGCGCCTGGCAGAGCCGCGATGCGCGCGTGTGGCTGCCGCTCTCGTGGGCGGCGCTCGTCGTCATCTTCTTCTCCGCAAGCCCCGGCAAGCGAGGCCTCTACGTGCTTCCCGCGCTGCCGGCCTTCGCGCTCGCGGCGGCGCCGTTTCTGCCCGAAATCTTCCGGCGTCGCGGCGCCGTGCGCCTCGGCGAGGCGCTTGCCGCGGCCGTCATCGCGGGGACGGCGGGGTTCGCCATCGCTGATGCGGCCGGCGTGCGCGGCATCGTGCAGATCGCTCGCGAGGGCGGTCTTACCTCCGTGATGCCCATCGCCCTCGTACCGGCAGCCGCCGCTGCGGCCGCTCTCGCTGCATGGCGCCGGCGTCCGATCCTCGTCTGGCCCGCGACACTCGCCGCCTGCGCGCTCGCTTTCTCCTGCGCGATCGAGCCGCGCATCGACGCGCAGCGCTCGGGTGAGGCCTTCATGCGAGCGGCGCTCGCGCGCGTCCCCTCGGGTGATGCGCTCGGCCTCGTCGAGTACAAATATCAATTCCTCCTCTATCTCGATCGCCCCGTCGTCGACTTCGGCCACCGCCGCTGGCTCGACCCGCTCGCCGAGCAGCACGATGCCGCACGATGGCTCGAAGCGGCGCCGCGCCGGGTGCTGCTCGTGCCGCGCTCCGAGCTCGAGCCCTGCTTCGCGCGCTCGCCGCGGCAGCAGGTGGGCGAGACGGCGGGCGATGCATGGTTCCTCGTGCAGGCGCCCGCTTCGCCGGGCTGCGCCGCCCAGGGCGACCCCGCGCGTGCGCTCGATTTCCGCCCGCCCGTTCCGCCGCTGTAGCGGGCCGCTGCGGCCTGCTCACCTCCGAATCGCTGCGGCGTGCTCACGCCGAATTACAGAAAATCTCGATTCGCGGCGCCGCCGCGAAATCCTAGAATCTGCCGCCGCGCTGCGGCCGCCGTCCCGGGCCGGTGCAGCGCAGCCGTCTCGGGCCGCTGCAAGCGCACCCCGACATCTTCGACCGAGCTGCCAACGAATGAGACTGCTCCGCACGTCGACATCCGCGCTCGTGCCGCTCTGCGCGGCCGCCGCGCTGCTCCCCCTCCCCGCGCGCGCGGCGGAAACCCCGCCAATCCCCGATGTCGTCGTGACCGCCACGCGGATCGAGGCGCCATCGTTCGACGTGCCCGCCTCGATCAGCACCGTGCCGGCGCAGGAGCTGCGCGAGGATGCCCTGGGCATCAATCTCTCGGACGACATCGGCTTCGTGCCGGGACTGCTCGCGCGCAACCGCAACAATTACGCGCAGGACCAGCAGATCTCGATCCGCGGCATCGGGGCGAACTCGACCTTCGGAATCCGCGGCGTGCGCATCTACCAGGACGGCATCCCGGCGACCGGCCCCGACGGTCAGGGGCAGGTGTCGCAGTTCAACCTCGATTCGGCGCAACGCATCGAGATCCTGCGCGGCCCGTTCTCCGCGCTCTACGGCAACTCCTCGGGCGGCGTCATTCAGATATTCACGGCCGAGGGGACGAAGCCGGGGGAGGTGCGCGCGGACACGGCCTACGGCAGCTTCGGCACGTTCCGCGCGGGGCTCGATGCGAGCGACGCCGTGGGCGCGTTCGACTACAACGTCGCGTTCACGCATTTCTTCTTCGAGGGCTACCGGCCGCACCAGAGCGCCCGCAGCGAATCGTTCAACGCGAAGCTCGACTACGCCTTCGGCGAGCGGGACAAGCTCACCTTCGTCGCGAACGTCGTCTCCCGGCCCGACGCGAATGACCCGCTCGGCCTCACCGCCGCTCAGTTCGCCGCGAATCCGGATCAGACCGCCGCCGCGGCCCTGATGTTGAACACGCGCAAGTCGCTCGAGCAGCAGCAGGGCGGCCTCATCTACGACTGGGGGCTCACGGCTTCGCAGTCGATCCGGCTGATGGGCTACTACGGCCATCGCTCCGTGCTGCAGTTCCTCGCGATCCCGGTGTCGGCGCAGGCGGCGCCGACGAGCTCGGGCGGCGTCGTCGATCTCGACCGCGGCTTCGGCGGCGGCGATGCGCGCTGGACGTGGCGCACGGCGCTCGCCGGCGGCGCGCTCTCGTGGGTGATCGGCATGAGCTACGACACGCAGGATGAGCTGCGGCGCGGGTACGACAACTATGTCGGCGATACGCTCGGCGTCGTGGGCGCCCTGCGCCGCAACGAGGACGACATCACCTGGGACCTCGACGGATACACTCAGGCGAGCTGGGACTTCCTGCCGCGCTGGACGCTCACCGCGGGCGCGCGCCACAGCGAAGTGCGCTTCGACTCCGAGGACCACTTCGTCACGCCGGCGAACGGCAACGACAGCGGCTCGGTGACCTATACCGCGACTTCGCCCGTCGCGGGGCTGCTCTATGCGGCGCGGCCGTGGCTGCATCTCTATGCCTCCTACGGACAGGGCTTTCAAACTCCGCTCGGCTCCGAGCTTGCGTACCGGCCGGACGGCGGAGCCGGTCTCAACTTCGCCCTGCGCCCGGCGCGCAGCGACAACAGCGAGCTCGGCGCGAAGATCGACGTACGGCCCGATCTCACGGCCGAGCTTGCCGGCTTCCAGACGCTCACCCGCAACGAGATCGTCGTCGCGACGAACGTGGGCGGCCGCTCGACGTATCAGAACGCGGGGCGCACGCGCCGCAGCGGGGCCGAGGCCTCGCTCGACTACCGCTTCGGCGGCGACTGGCGCGCGCAGCTCGTCTACACCCATGTCGATGCGATCTACTCCGACGCCTATCTCACCTGCGCCGGCGCACCGTGCGCGAAACCCACGCTCCTCGTCGCCTCAGGCAACCGGCTGCCCGGCGTGCCGCGGAACGATGCCTACGCGCGGGTGGGCTGGGGCCGATCGCTCGGCTGGCGGGCCGATCTCACCGCCCAATACCTGAGCGCCATCGCCGTCAACGATGCGAACACCGATTACGCGGCCGCCTATCCGGTATTCGATGTGAGCGGCGGCTACGCCGCCGAGCTTTCGGGCGCGGTGCGCCTCTCCGCCTTCCTGCGCCTCAACAATGTGCTCGACCGGCGCTACGCCGGCTCGATCATCGTCGACGATGCGAACGGGCGCTACTTCGAGCCCGCGCCCGGATTCAACGTGCTCGGCGGCGTCACGGTCACGTTCAACTGATATCATGCGCGGATGACCTGCGCGAAGATCCTCTATACCCTGACGGACGAAGCCCCCGCGCTTGCGACCTACTCGCTCCTGCCCATCGTGCAGGCCTTCACCCGCGCCGCGTCGATCACGGTCGAAACGCGCGACATCTCCCTCGCCGGCCGCATCCTCGCGCAGTTCCCCGAGCGCCTGACGCCCGCGCAGCGCCGACCCGACGATCTCGCCGAGCTCGGCGAGATCGCGAAGACGCCCGCTGCGAACATCATCAAGCTGCCGAACATCAGCGCCTCGGTGCCGCAGCTCAAAGCCGCGATCGCGGAGCTTCAGTCGCAGGGCTACCGCGTTCCCGATTACCCCGACGAGCCGCGCAGCGAGGAGGAGCAGGCGGTCAAGGCGCGCTACGCGCGCGTGCTCGGCAGCGCCGTCAATCCGGTCCTGCGCGAGGGCAACTCCGATCGCCGCGTCGCGAACGCGGTCAAGCAGTACGCTCGCAAGCATCCTCACTCGATGGGTGCCTGGTCGGCGGACTCGCGCACGCACGTCGCCAGCATGAGCGAGGGCGATTTCTACGGGAATGAGCAGGCGGCCGTCATCGCGAAGGCCGGGCGGCTGCGCATCGAGCTCGAGTCCGGCGGCCGCACGATCGTGCTGAAGGAGGCCGTGCCGGTGCAGCAAGACGAGCTCGTGAGCGCGACCTTCATGAGCTGCCGCGCCCTGCGCGCGTTCTATCGCGCCCAGATCGAGGACGCGCGGGCGCGGGGCGTGCTGCTGTCGCTGCACCTGAAGGCGACCATGATGAAGGTGTCCGACCCCATTCTGTTCGGGCACGCGGTGAGCGCGTACTTCGAGGAGCTGTTCACGAAGCACTCCTCGACGCTCAAACGGCTCGGAGTCGACCCCGACAACGGCATCGGGGAGCTCTACGCGAAGATTCAAACGCTGCCCGCGGTCGAGCGCGCCGGGATCGAAGCGGACCTCAAAGCGGTCTACGCCAAGCGACCGCCGCTCGCGATGGTCGACTCGGACCGCGGCATCACGAACCTGCACGTGCCGAGCGACATCATCATCGACGCCTCCATGCCCGCGGCGATCCGCGCCTCGGGCCGCATGTGGGGACCGGACGGCCGACTCCACGACATCAAGGCGATGATCCCCGACCGCTGCTACTCGGGCATCTATCAGGCCGTCATCGACGACTGCAAGCAGCACGGCGCCTACCACGTGCCGACGATGGGCAATGTCAGCAACGTCGGGCTCATGGCGCAGGCGGCCGAGGAGTACGGCTCGCACGACAAGACGTTCGAGATCCCCGCCGCCGGCACGGTCCGCGTCGTCGACGAGGACGGGCGGGTGCTGATGCAGCACACGGTGAGCGAGGGCGACATCTGGCGCATGTGTCAGACGAAGGACCTGCCGGTCCGCGACTGGGTGAAGCTCGCCGTGACGCGCGCCCGGGCGACGGGGTCGCCGGCGATCTTCTGGCTCGATGAGGCGCGCGCCTACGATCGGCTGCTCATCGAGCGGGTGCGGCGCTACCTGCGCGACCACGACACCTCGGGGCTCGACATCCGCATCCTCTCGCCGGTCGCCGCGATGCGCGCCACGCTCGAGCGCGTGCGCGCCGGCGAGGACACGATCTCCGTCACGGGCAATGTGCTGCGCGACTATCTGACGGATCTCTTTCCCATCCTCGAGCTCGGGACGAGCGCGAAGATGCTCTCCATCGTCCCGCTACTCGCCGGAGGCGGTCTCTACGAGACCGGCGCCGGCGGCTCGGCGCCGAAGCACGTGCAGCAGTTCCTCGAGGAGGGGCACCTGCGCTGGGACTCGCTCGGGGAATTTCTCGCGCTGCAAGTGTCGATCGAAGATCTCGCGCGCAAGACCGGCAACGCGAGAGCGCTCGTCCTCGCCCGCGCGCTCGATGCGGCGAACGGCCAGGTGCTCGAGCACGACCGCTCTCCTTCGCGCACGACGGGCGAGCTCGACAACCGGGGCATGCATTTCTATCTCGCGCTCTACTGGGCGCAGGCGCTCGCCGCGCAGAGCGAGGATGCGGCGCTCGCGCAGCTCTTTCGGCCGATCGCCGAGCAGCTGACCCGCAACGAGGCGCGCATCGTCGCCGAGCTCAACGCCGCGCAGGGCCGGCCCGTGGACCTCGGCGGGTACTACCACCCCGATCCTGCGAAATGCGCCGCGGCGATGCGCCCGAGCGCGACGTTCAACGAGATCCTGAGACAGCTCGGATGAGGCTCGCCGCATCGAGCGTCCAGCCGAAGAACGACTCGACGTTGAAGATCGTCGCCTCCTGCGCGGCGGGCGGCCCGGCCTGCATCGTGCCGTCCGTGACGAGCACCGGCCAGTACTCGTGGAAATACGCATCGCGCAGCGTCGATTCGACACAGACGTTCGTCGCAATGCCGGCGAAGAACAGCCAGCGGATGCCGCGCACGCGGAGTTGGGAGTCGAGCGTCGTGCCGGCGAAGCCGCTATAGCGCGTCTTGAGCACGACGGCATCGCCGGGCTGCGGCTTCAACTCGTCCACGATCTCGAAGTCCCACGTGCCCTCGGTGAGCAGCTGTCCTCGGAGCTCGGGCCGCGCGCGCATCAGGCAGAGCGCCGTCTCCTTGCGCGGGTTCGGCGAGGCCTCGCCGCCGGCGTTGCTCAAGTCCGGCTTGTATCCCGTCTGCAAGTAGACGATCTGCACTCCGCGGGCGCGCGCCGCGTCGAGGACCGAGCGGATGACGCGCACGACTGCGGCTGCGCCCGAGATGTCGATGCCGGCGAGATCGAGCAGCCCCCCTCGGCTCGCGAAGGCGTTCTGCATATCGACGACCACGACCGCGGACTGCCCGAGCGCCACGTCGATCGGCTCGGGGCGGGTGGGAAGCGTGACGGTTTGATTCGCGGTCATGGCGGGCGTCCCCCTTGTCGGCTGTTCCCGCGGCGGCTGTTCCCGCGGCGGCTGTTCCCGCGGCGGCGGCTCCGGCAGCGGCTACTCCGAGCGCATCGCAACGAGAATGCTGCAGGAGACCCGATCGAGGAGCGTGTGCTCCTGTGAGTCGGACCACCAGCGCGCGAGGCGGCCGCGTTGCCGATGCCCGACGACGATGAGATCGGCCCCGATCTGCGCCGCGACGCGCGGGATGTGCACGATCGGATCGCCGACGACGAGCGAGCCCTGCGCCTTCACGCCGTGCTCGTTGAGCTTGCGCACGCCCTCCTCGAGCAGCTGCCGCGCGGCGTCCTCCTCGCAGACGACGAGCTCCGGCGAGACCCCCTCGGGGACCGAGTTCGCGACGAGGCTGCGGCAGATCGCTAGGAGGTGCGCCTCCGCATGCGTGGCGTAGGCGATCTCCGCCCCCTCGCGCAGCGCCTTGCGGCCCTCCGCGCTCCCGTCGTAGCACAGCAGAACTTTGCGGTACATGGCTCCGTCTCGAGCGATCCCGTTTGCGGGGGCGCCGCCTCGGACGCGACCGCCGCGCTCGAGGCGCAGCGAGCGCGCTGGGAGAGAACTAGAACGGGTAATTTACTCCAGTGAACACGGCGGCGCCCTCCGATCCGTAGCCGATATCGACGAAGCCGACGACGAAGGGCGCTGCCACGCCGCGGAAGCCCAGTCCGAACACCTTGTGCAGGTCCGTGACCGGGGAGGCGCCGAGGCGGCTGAACACCTTGCCGACATCGACGAACGGCGTCACTTCGATCGCGATGTCGGTGTTGAAGATGGGGAGGTCCACGATGCGCTGGCGCAGCTCGGCCGTGGCGGAGAAGAGATTCCGATCGGTGAAGCGGCCCTGGCCGAATCCGCGCAACGGCTGCATGCCGCCCGGCACGCTCGTGCCTCCGCCGAGCGAGCTCAGCTCCCAGAACGCTGCGTGCGGGTCCGACGGCATGTAGCGCACCGCCACGTGCGTCGCGACGATCGTCGTCGGCCGCACGGACCAGTAGGCGCTGCCGTCGATCCCGGCGTGCGTGTAAAGCGTCGTGCCGAAGACGCTGCTCGTCGCGATCCCGCCGTAGGCGATCCACCTGGTGCCCCTGGTTGGAATGGTCACGTCATCGCGCGAATCGTAGGTCAACGCCAGCTGGTGCAGCAGCGCATGATCCGTCACGAGAATGTCTCGTCCGAAGAGCGTCTCGACCGAGGGAATCCGCGGCAAGGTGCCGGGCAGCACTTCAACCTGCTGCCATTGCAGCGTGTACGACACCTGCCAGAGCCGGGAGAGGTTGAGGCCGACGGTGGCCTGACCGAGGTCCTGATTGAGCGTGTAGTTCGTCTGATCGGCTTCGGGAGAGTGGTTGCCGATCCCGTAGAAGCGGGGCGTGCCGTCTCGCAGATAGAGGAGGCTCGCGCCGTACGACCAACGATGCTCTCGCAGGCGCCCGTTCAGATACTCGAGGTCGATCTTGCGCTGCACGCGCTCGCTCGCCCCGCCCACGGCCGACCACTGCACGTCCTCCGAGGGGTAGTCGAGTATCCGCGCGTGCGCTCCCCAGCCGAAGTAGGGATTGTGCTGCACGTCGGGCGCGATGATGCGATCGATGTGGTGCTGTTGGTTTGTGATGAGCCAGGTGGGCAGCAGGCCGACCGTCGTGCCGCTGTCCGGGTCAGTGATGATCTCGGGAATCGGAATGAACGGCCAGGTGAGCGGGTTGTACCAGTGCGCCGCGGGCGGGCTCGGCGGCTGAGGGATGGACTGCACGGCTTTCGCGGGCGGCGCGGCTGTCTGAGGCGGTGCGGCCGGGGCTGCCGCGGGGGCGGTAGGCGCCGGCGCCGCGTGGGCGGTGAGTGTCGACTCCGCTTCAGCAGTGGGTGCCGGCGCCGCTTCGCCGGTGGGCGCCGGCAGCGCTCGAGCGGGCGTCGGCGCCGCTTGGGCCGCAGCCTCGCGCAGCGGCGCCCCGGCGAGAGCGAGCAGCCCGACTGCGGCGCAGGCGCGAATCGCTCGAGCCGCGGGACGCGACGATTGCAGGCGCGCACGGCCCGGCCCGCAGCCCCGGCCAGGCATCTCACGGGCCGCCGCTCGCGGTCGGCGCCTCGTCCAGGTCACGTGATCCTCGCTCCTCCTGTCCGCCGCCGGGAGGTTGCATGCGACATGCCCGGCCGGCCTCATTTGTGGGTCGGCAATTCTATGCGGCACGCAAGGACTCCGTGGCGCGGAAAGACTGCGCCGCGCGGAAGGCCTGTCGCGCGCGGTGCCGCGGGGGCCACGTGGTGATACCTTGGCGCCCGCAGCCACTGTGAGTGCAGTCGAGTGCCCATCCTGCTCCGCAAGACCGGAACATACGAGGAGAGCGCTGATGAGGGTCCGTTGCACTGCTTGCGCCAGCGAATACGACCTCGAGCCAGCCACTTCCGACCTCGAGCCCGCCGCTCGTCCGCGGGCCGCCTGCCCGAGATGCGGACAGCCGTCCCCGATGGCGCCCGCGGCGGGTCCGGCGAGCACGGCCAACACGGCGGATTCGCCGAGTCCGAGGGACGCCGGCGCGGAGCGACTGATCACGCGCATGTCCGAACGCATATCGCGCGCCGCCGGGGTGCAGCCGCTCGCGGGCTTCTCGTTGCGCGAGACGTTCTCGGAGGTCTTCGCGCGCCACGGCGATGAGGACGTGGAGCGCTACTTCGCGGTCGGCGGCCCCGACACGACTCCGCCGCTCGCCGAGATCGACGTGCGCTGGCCGAAGCCGTGGGTCTTCTTCCGCATGTTTTTGCTCGCGCTCGCGGCGTACGTGTTCTTCTTGGAGGCTTGGAAGCAGTTCGGAAATCTGAACCTCCTGCCGGGACTCATCCTCGTCGGGTCGTTCGCGATTCCGCTGTCGACGCTGATGCTGTTCTTCGAGCTCAACGTGCGGCGCAACGTCTCGCTCTACCAGCTGGGCCGCCTGGTCCTCGTCGGCGGCGCCGCGTCCATCGTGTTCTCGCTGCTGCTCTACCAGCTCGCGGACGCCTTCCCCGTGCAGTGGCTCGGCGCCTCCGTGGCCGGGATCGTCGAGGAGCCGGGCAAGCTCCTCGTACTCGCCTTCGTCGTCAACAATCGCAAGTACCGCGGCATCCTGAACGGGCTGCTCTTCGGCGCCGCCGTCGGCGCCGGGTTCGCCGCGTTCGAGTCCGCGGGCTATGCGCTGCGCGCGGCAATGGAGGCCGGAACAGGCGTCATGCGCGACGTGATCTACAGCCGCGGACTGCTCTCCCCGTTCGGGCACATCGTCTGGACCGCCATGGCCGCAGCGGCGCTCTGGCGCGTGAAGGGTGCCTCGCGGCTCACCTTCGAGATGTTGAAGGACCGGCGCTTCACGCGCGTGTTCGCGGCGGCCATCCTGCTGCACATGATCTGGGACTCCCCGCTCCAGCTGCCCTTCGACGGCACCTACGTCCTGCTCGGCCTCATCGCATGGGTCATCGTCCTCGGGCTCGTGCAAGAAGGGCTCGAGGAGCTGCGCACGGCGCAGGCGGCGGCGTCCGCGGCCGCCGAGCCGGCCCCGACTTCCGCGCCGGCACTGTCGTAAGCCGCGCCGCGCGCCGTTGTCCCCGGACACCGATCGCGATTATGCTTCCCGTCTCGAATGGTAGCGCTCCCATGCGCGAACACAGGATCCGCATGCGAATCAGGCTCTCCGCACTCCGCGCCGGCATCGCGCTGCTGCTTGGCGGCATTGCGCCGGCGCTTGCGGCAGCTGCGCCGGCGAGCTCCGCACGAGCGCTGCGCGCGGCGCTCGCGACGTTCCGGAATCCCTCGCTTCCCGCCGCCGTACGCGCCGACGCGCTGATCTCGCAAATGACGCTCGAGGAGAAGGCGGCGCAGCTCGGTCATGACGCCCCGGCGATTCCGCGGCTCGGGATTCCCGCCTACAACTGGTGGAGCGAGGGCCTGCACGGCGTGGCCCGCGCGGGCTTCGCGACCGTCTTCCCGCAGGCGATCGGCATGGCCGCAACGTGGGACGTTCCCCTGATGCATCAGACGGCGAGCATCATCGGCGCGGAGTTCCGCGCCAAGTACGCCGCGGCCGTGCACCCGGACGGCAGCTCCGACTGGTATCGCGGGCTCACCGTCTGGTCGCCGAACATCAATATCTTCCGCGATCCGCGTTGGGGACGCGGACAGGAAACCTACGGCGAGGATCCCTACCTCACGTCCCGGCTCGGCGTCGCGTTCGTCACCGGCCTGCAGGGCGCCGATCCGAAGTATCTGCAAACGATCGCGACCTCCAAGCACTTCGCCGTGCACAGCGGACCGGAATCGACGCGCCACGCGGCGGACGTGTTCGTGTCGCGCCACGATCTCGAGGACACGTACCTGCCGGCGTTCCGCGCGACGGTGATCGAGGGGCAGGTCCATTCCGTGATGTGCGCCTACAACGCCGTCGATGGCGCACCCGCGTGCGCGAACACGATACTGCTGCAAGAGCACCTGCGCCGGGACTGGGGCTTCAAAGGCTACGTGGTGTCGGACTGCGGCGCCGCGGCCGACATCTACCTGCCGCCGGGGGAGGGTCACCACTACGCGCCGAATCCGGCGGCCGCCGTGGCAGATGCGTTCAAGGCCGGCATGGATCTCATCTGCGGCGACTATCGCCATCATTGGAACACCGAGAAGGACGCGATCGTCGCCGCGGTCCGCCAGGGATTGCTGCCGGAGCAGGTCATCGATCGCTCGCTGCAACGCCTCTTCACCGCGCGCATCGAGCTCGGCCTGTTCGACCCGGCGGGAGGCAATCCGTACGCGAAGATCCCTCCCTCCGACAATGACACCCCGGCGCACCGCGAAGCGGCGCTGCGGATGGCCCGCGAATCGCTCGTGCTGCTGAAGAACAGCGGCCTTCTGCCCCTGAAGCGCGCGCCGGCGCGCATCGCCGTGATCGGACCCAACGCCGACAGCCTCGATGCGCTCGAGGGGAATTACAATGGAACCCCCTCGCACCCGGTGACCGTCCTCGCGGGGATCCGGCAGCGATTCCCGCAGGCGCGGGTGACCTACGTCGAAGGAACGGGGCTCATCGGCCCCGTGACGCCCGCGACGCCGTCGTCCGCCGAACGCGCGCTTGCCGCGGCGCGCGAGGCGGACCTCGTCGTCTTCGTCGCCGGCCTCTCCCCGCGCATCGAGGGCGAGGAGATGCAGGTCGAGGCGCCGGGATTCTCGGGCGGCGATCGCACCCGCATCGATCTGCCTGCGCCGCAGCGCGAGCTCCTCGAGCGAGTTGCGGCCGCCGGCAAGCCCCTTGTCCTGGTGCTGCTCAACGGCAGCGCGCTCGCCGTCAAATGGGCCGACGAGCACGTGCCGGCCATCATCGAGGCCTGGTATCCGGGAGAGGAAGGCGGAGCGGCGGTCGCCGGATTGATTGCGGGGGATTTCAGCCCCGCGGGGAGGCTGCCGGTGACGTTCTACGAGTCCGTCGACGAGCTGCCGCCGTTCGCCGACTATTCCATGACGAACCGCACGTACCGGTATTTCAAAGGCCGGGTGCTCTATCCCTTCGGATATGGCCTCTCCTATACGCGCTTCGCCTATGGGAATCCGCGCGTGAGCCGCGCGCGCATCGGTCCCGACGGGGAAGTCGTCGTGTCAGCCGACGTGACGAACGCCGGCGAGCGAGACGGCGATGAGGTCGTGCAGCTCTATCTGACGCACCCGGGCGCCCCCGGCGCCCCGGTCCGCGCGCTCGCAGGCTTCCGGCGCATTCATCTGCGGCAGGGCGAGAAGCAGACGGTCGAGTTCACCCTGCGCGGCCGCGCGCTCGGCATCGTGGACCCTGCCGGGCGGCATCGCATCGTGCCCGGTAGGGTGGACGTGTGGGTCGGCGGCGGCCAGCCGGTCACTCGGCCGGGGCTCGCGCCTGCGCCGGGCGTACGCACGGAATTCTCCATCACCGCAGGTTCGGTCCTGCCGGACTGAGCCAGCTCAGGCGGCGAAATATCCCACCCCGCACGAATGATCCGGGCAGTACCCGCCCGGATTCTTCGCAAGGTATTGCTGATGGTAGTCCTCCGCATAGTAGAACGCGGGCGCATCGGCAATCTGCGTCGTGATCTGCCCGAACCCCGCGGCCCTCAATCGCCCCTGGAAGTGCTGCCTCGACGCCTCCGCCGCTCGCCGCTGCTCATCGTCGAGCACGAATATCGCCGACCGGTACTGGGTCCCCACGTCGTTCCCCTGCCGCATGCCCTGCGTGGGATCGTGGTTCTCCCAGAACTCCGCGAGGAGCTTCTGATAGGAGATCCTCTCGGGATCGTAGATGACCCTCACGACCTCGGCGTGCCCGGTCCGTCCCGTGCACACCTCCTCGTAAGTGGGATTCGGCGTGTAGCCGCCGGCATAGCCGACGGCCGTCGAATACACCCCCTCCAGCTCCCAGAAATGCTTCTCCGCGCCCCAGAAGCAGCCGAGCGCGAAGACCGCCTCCCTCATCCCCGACGGAAAGGGCGGCACGATCCGATGACCGCTCACGAAGTGCCTCTCCGAGACCTTCATCGGAGTCGCGCGCCCAGGTAACGCCTGCGCCGGAGTGGGCATCTCGGACTTGGTGCTGAAGAGAGCCATGGGTCGTTCGCTGCTCGATAGAGGTCGCTCGTCGAGGCAGTGTGGCGGCGCCGGGCACGGGAAACAAGCCGCATCCGCGCCTTGCCGCGGCCACGTTGTCTGAAGCGGCCCCGGCGCAGCAGCCTAGCGAAGCCCCCGCGCTGCCGCTGCGCCGCGAGGCTCCGGCGCCGCGGCCCTCTTGACGCCCTCGCCGAACTGCTCTATCTGCTGCGCTCGAGGAGCACGGGGCTGGCTCTCCATGTCGACCATCGTCGTCCTGCTCGCTCGCCTCGCGGTCGCTGCCGCAGCCTGCGCGACGGTTTCGTGCGCGATGCAACCCTCGACACTTGCGGTCCGGACGGCGTCACTCGGGACGGCGCGGCTCGGAGACGGTGAGCACCCCGGCGATCGTGCCGGCACCGGCGGCGACCCCCGCGGCGATCCCCGCCAGCGCCCGATGAGCTCGACCGTGATCGGTCCCGAGAACCCGCTGCTCGCGCAGGGTGCAGAAGCGCTCGAGGCCGGCCATGCGGACGAGGGCGTCCGCCTCACCCTCGAAGGACTGAAGCGCCCGAGCCCCGTGCGCGAACTGGCGGCAGGGCACGCCAATCTCTGCGCGGGATATGTCCTCCTCGGCCGCTACGATGAAGCCCTCGCCGAGTGCAACCTTTCGATCGCTCTCGACGCGACCAACTGGCGCGCTTACAACAACCGGGCGGCGGCGTTCGCGGCGAAGGGACTGTATGAGCTCGCGATCGAGGATGTCGAGGCGGGTTTGAAGCTCGCGCCCCACTCCGCCGTGCTCGAGAGGAGCCTCGCGATCATCCACCGCAACGAACAGCTGCAGCGCCGTCACCAGCGCTTCGCCTCGGATGCGTGAGGCGCGTCCGAGGGCTTGCGCTACTGCTCGCCCGATCGGGCGTTGCCGCATTCAGCCGGCGAGCAGCCGGTAAATGAGGGTGATCCACACCAGGGCACAGACGAGCAAGGCGAGCGTAACGGCTGCGCTGCCGTAGTCCTTGGCTCGCTTGGACAGGCCATGATGCTCGAGCGAGATACGGTCGATCGCCGCTTCGATGCTCGAGTTGAGGAACTCGACGATCAGGATCAGCACGACGGAGCCGATCAGCATCAGCCGTTCGACCGTCCCGAAGGGCGGCAACAGCGCGAGCGGAATCAGGCACGCCGCCAGCAAGAGCTCCTGGCGGAATGCCCATTCCTCGCGTACCGCGAACACCAATCCGTTCCAGGAATTCTGGGTGGCATCCCAGGCGCGGGCGAGGCCGCGTCTGCCCTTGCGGGGATTGCGCTCGGTGGTGGCGCCCGCGTTCGTCTCGGTCATCAAGCCCCGCTCGCCTCGGCCGGTGCGGTCGGCAGCTCGGCGCGCGGCCTTCGGGGATGCAAATTGGCGAGGAACTGCTCGGTCGCGGCCCGCCACGAGAACTTCCGGGCGTGGGCCGCCGCATCCTCGCGACGCAGCTTCAGCGCTTCGAGACAGGCGGTGCGAAGGTTCTCATGCATCACACCGGCTTTGGAATCGCCCAGGACATCCACTGGGCCGGTTACCGGATAGGCGGCGACGGGCAAGCCGCAAGCCATGGCCTCCAGCAACACCAGTCCGAAGGTGTCCGTCTTGCTGGGAAACACGAAGACATCCGCGGAAACGTATACCTGCGCCAGCTCATGCTGGCCGAGCACGCCGAGATAATTCACATCCCGGTAGCGCGACTGGATGTCCTTCAATGCCGGTCCCGCGCCGACGACCCATTTGGAGCCGGGCAGATCCAGCTCCAGAAAGGCTTCGATATTCTTCTCGACCGCGACCCGCCCGACGTACAGGAAGATCGGCCGCGCGCTCCCGAGCCGATCGCCCCGCTGAGGTTTGAAGATGTCGAGGTCCACGCCGCGCGACCAGAGCACGACGTTCCTGAACCCGTGCGACTCCAGGTCGCGCTTGACGGCCGCGCTCGGCGCCATGACCGCTCTCGAGGGTCGGTGGAACCAGCGCAGGGCGGCGTACGTCCACGCGAGCGGCACTCCCGCGCGAGCGCGCACGTATTCGGGGAAGCGGGTGTGGTACGCACTGGTGAACGGCAATCCCTGGATCGAGGCGAAGTGCCGTGCAGCCAAGCCGAGCGGACCTTCCGTCGCGATGTGCAGGGCGTCCGGATCGAGCTCCGAGAGGCGCCGCGCAACCCCGGAGCCGGCAAACAGAGACAGGCGGATATCGGGGTATGTCGGGCATGGGACGCTCGAGAACTCGAGCGGCGTCACGAAGTCCACGGTGAAGCCCAACGCCTCGAGCTCGCGCGCGGTGGACTTCAGGGTTCGCACGACACCGTTCACCTGCGGCTCCCAGGCGTCGGTGACGATCGCGATCCTCATGGCGCCGGCACCGATTCGAGCAGCGGCAGCTCGTCCGCGATGCGGCCCAGGTTCATCGGCGCCGCCAGTCTGGCGTCCCAATGGATCAGGCGGAGCTTGCCGGAGAAGTCCTCTGCCAGTGCCGTGAGGCTCTCCACCCAGTCGCCGTCGTTGCAGTACAGAATGCCGTTCATCTCGCGCATCTCGGCCCTGTGGATATGCCCGCAGACCACGCCGTCGCAGCCGCGTCGGCGCGCTTCCTCGGTCATCACGTGCTCGAAATCCGAGATGAAATTGACGGCGTTCTTCACTTGATGCTTCAAGTACTGCGACATGGACCAGTACGGCAGGCCGAAGCGCCGGCGGATCAGGTTGTACCAGCGATTGAGACTCAGAAGGATCGAGTACATCCTGTCGCCGAGATGCGCGAGCCAGCGCGCATGCTGCATGACGCTGTCGAACAGATCGCCGTGCACGACCCAGAGCCGTTTGCCGTCCGCGGTCGTGTGGATCGCGTCCTCGGCGATGGTGATCCCGCCGAGCTGCAGCCCGATGAACTGGCGCACCAGCTCGTCGTGATTGCCGGGAATGTAGACGACCCTGGTGCCCTTGCGGGCGGTGCGCAGAATTTTCTGCACCACGTCGTTGTGCGCCTGCGGCCAGTACCAGCCCTTCTTCAGCTGCCAGCCGTCGAGGATGTCCCCGACGAGGTAGAGCGTATTGGCTCTGTGCGTGCGCAGGAAGTCGAGGAGGTAATAAGCCTGGCAGCCGGAGGTGCCGAGGTGGACGTCGGAGATCCAGATCGTTCGAAAGTGGTAGCAGTCGTCTGCGGCGGTCACCGAGAGGTCGCTCGCTGCCTGAGACGATGCACAGTAGGCCAGAGTTGCATGACGGTTTGATGAAGAGCCGCCAATCGTGCCGAAGGTCCGACGCCTCACATCGGGAATTCGCCGAGCCGCCTCTTCCCTTCGGCGCGCGCGAGCCGGTAAGCTTGCCGCTCATGGGCATCAGTCAGGCACACAACCTCCGCAGCCCGCCGGTCGAGAAGCTGCGGCCCTACGGCGTGCGCGTCAGCCTTCCGAAGGGAGATCCGTTCCGGACGCTGCTCGGCCCCGAATGGCACCGGGTCCACTGGTACGCGACACCCGAGGAGCGCGACGCGGCGCTCGAGGAGATGAGCCGCCGGCACGAATACTCGCGGGCCGGCGATCGTCCGTCGCTCGTGTTCGAGAAGGTCGAAAAGCTCGCCGAGAGCCGGGGGCTGTAACCGCAGATGTCGCGGTGCCGGCTCCGCGTCGAGCCCGCACCCGCCCGTCGCGCCCGCGAATGCGGCGGCAGGCGCATGCGTGCGCCGGGTCAGAACGTCCGGCCGAGGTACAAGTAGAACGCCTCCTTGCCGCTCTGATCGTATCCGGTTGCCAGATACAGCGGCCCGATGAGCGTATCGAACCCGAGATAGATGCTGGCGTCGGTGCGGACGGAGCTCCACTCGATGCTCTCCCGCTCCTTCCAGACGTTGCCTGCCTCGATGGACAGCCCCACATAGGCCGGGAACTCGAGCAGGCCCTCCCCGCCCCGGCCGATCTGCCGATACAGCAGCAGGCGTGCGATGCCGAAGTTCGAGCCCGCGAGCGAGTCCTGGGGCAGGCCCGAAAGATTGAACAGCCCGCCGAGCATGAACTGCGTGTGCAGATCGAGCGGAGCGATCTGATTGAGGGTCGTCCCGCCTGTTCCCCAGAGTACCGCCGTGTTGCGCCCGAAGGAGTACGCGTCGAGCCAGTTCAGCGTGACCTGGTTGAGCGGGTTCTCCGTGGGCGCGGAGGTATCCTGGCGGAGGCGACTCTGAAGGCTCTGCCATTGAACCGTCGCGAGCTGACCGGCGTGCGGAAAATCGACATCGTCCAGGGTGTCATAGGAGAAGCGGACGAAGTAGCCCCGATCGCGGAAGTGCGTCACGGGCAGATCGGGCTCGCCGATGCGCGCGCTCGAGCTTCCTACGTCCTCGAGGACGCCGGCCCGCGCCTCGCCCCAGTTGCCGAGCTGCCTGCCGAGATCGAGCCCGTAATCGAGGCTGCGGAGCCGGAACTCCGCGGTCTCGCGCCCGCTCGAGTCGATGAGCGGCACGTTCATCGCGGAATACTCCGCATGCGGCAGGATGAACCAGTCCCAGTAATTCGAGAACGGGAGGAAGATCTCGCTGTACAGGTGCGGCGACACCCCCTCCTGCAGATCCCACACCCACTCGGCGCCCGTCGAGTTGAGCTCCGAGAGGATGAGCCGCGCCGTCGCGTCGTAGAACGCATTGCCCTGGAAATCATCCTGGAGCGAGAGCGCGAAGCGCACGTAGTTGGGGCCGTATGAATTGCGGCGCGCCGTGAGATCGAGGCCGTATTCATCGTCGTCCTTGACGACCCGATAATCGAGCGTTTCCAGGTCGCCGCGCCCGTAGAGGTCCGTGATCCGCCGGTCGATCGCGCGCGGGTCGAGCCGCCGGCCGACGAGATCGTCGAACAGTGCCTGGAGCGGCTTCGCGTAGCGCCGCGAATCGGGGCTCACGCGCACGAAATCGATGACAGGCTGAGCGCCATCGCGCCTCGCGTCGCGCTGCGCGACGTACTGCGCATAAGCCGGCGGAGCGAGCTCGAGGCGGGCGAGCTCGGGCGCGCTCGCGCGCGCGGCGGCAATGCCCGCGCCGATCGCGCGCTTGACGATCCCGAAATCGAACGACGACGCATCGCCGAGCTGCGGCGTGATGAGAATGTCCCGCGATGTGAGCTGGGCGAGCTGGCGCTGCGATTCGCGGCGGATGAGGATCGCGAGCATTTGGTTCGAGATCGCGGCCGGGCTCTGAAGCTTCGCGCGCGGATAAAGCGGGAATCCCACGTCGACGACGATGAGCGCGTCCACGTGCATCTCGCGCGCGATGTCGATCGGCAGGTTCTCGGCGATCCCGCCGTCCACCAGGAGCCTGCCCTCGCGCTCGACGGGGCTGAACAGGCCGGGCGCCGAAACGCTCGCGCGCATGGCCGTCGTCAAATCGCCCGCGCGCATCACGACCGGCTCGCCGGTCGCAAGGTCGGTCGCCACGGCACGGAACGGCGTCGGCAGATCGTCGAAGTCCTGGATGCGCTCGACCGGAAGCGTCAGCCGCCGCAGCATCAGCGTGAGCGTCTCGCCTTCGATCAGCCCCTTCGGCAGGAGCAGCTTGCCGCCGCGGATGCCGAGCGGCAGGTGAACGGGGAACTCGATGTCCTCCTGCTTGCGGCGGAAGCTGAGCTCGTTGCGCGGCGGCCTGTCGCGCAGCGCCCGCTGCCAGTTCACGGACGAGAGAGCCGCGGCGATCTCCTTCGGCGTGAGGCCGCTCGCATACAGGCCGCCGACGACGGCGCCCATGCTCGTGCCCGCGATGGCGTCGATCGGCACGTGCAGCGCCTCGAGCACTTCGAGCACGCCGATGTGCGCGGCGCCCCTTGCGCCGCCGCCGGAGAGCACGAGGCCGATGCGCGGCCGGCGCGGCGCCTGCGATGCGGCAGCGGGCAGCGCCCGCGACGTGACACTCGGCGACAACTGCGCGGTGACGCCGAGCGACAGCCGCGATGCAGCAGCCGGCGACGACGCCGGGGCCATATCCGGCAAGGGCTGCAATGCGGCCGCCGGCACAGATGCGTTCGGCGCTCCGGACGCTCCGGCCTCGCCGGGAGACGGAGCGGCAGGCGCGGCCGTCGCGTCGAGCACGACCCCCGCCAGGACCGCTGCTGCGGCGGCGGCCGCGACAGCGCGCATCATCCTCGAGCGACGCCAGACCACCCGTGAAAGCTTCACGCGGCAAGAATACCAGCTCGCCATGGCGGTCCTTGCGCCGGGGGAGAGCAGTCGCGGGGAGCGCAGTCGAGCGGAGCACAGTCGCAGCGGGCGCAGTGAGTTAAGCTTCCGCGCCGGGTCGCCGAGGAACGACATGTCTCTCCTGCTCATCATCTCGCTCGTGATTCAAGTGCTGCTCATCGTCCACTGCATCAAGACGGGACGGAACTCGCTCTGGATCTGGGCGCTCGCGCTGCTGTCGTACGCCGGCATCATCGCGTACGTCGCGGTCGAGCTCGTGCCGGACCTCTTCCGCAGCGGACCCGCGCGGCGCGCGGCGCGGGGAATGAAGAAGGCGCTCGATCCCGAGGCCAATCTGCGCCGCTACGCGGAGGAGGCGCGCGTGACCGGCGGCGTCGCGGCACGGCAGCGCTACGCCGACGAGCTCACCCGCCACGGACGCTTCGAGGAGGCGATCGCAGCGTATCGCGAGGCCCTGAAGGGGCTTTACGAGCACGACCCGAATCTGCTGCTCGGGATCGCGCGCGCCCAGTTCGGCAAGGGAGAACCGAGTGCCGCGCGCGCCACGCTGGATGAGCTTGCCCGGCACAATCCGGACTTCCGCTCGCCCGAAGCCCAGCTGCTCTACGCTCGCGCGCTCGAGGCCGAGGGCAATGTCGCCCAGGCGCTCGAGGCCTATCGGGCGCTCGCGCCGGCTTATCCGGGAGCCGAGGCCTCGGTGCGCTATGCGCAGCTGCTCGCGGCACAGGGCGAGCATGCGCAAGCCGCGAACGTCGCGCGCGAGCTGCTCGAGCAGGCGCGCATCGCTCCCGCGCACTATCGCCGCGCTCAGCGCGACTGGCTCGACCTCGCCGAGCGGCTTGCGGCGCGCTGATCGGCGCTCCTGCGCTCGCGCGCATCCGTACGTCGGGCGTCCCTGCGCTCACGCACACCCCTTCGCGGGACAGCGCCCATGCGCCGCGACCGCGCAATGCCCGCCGGCACCTGCTGGGTCAGGCAGTGGATGTTGCCGCCCCCGAGCAGCAGCTCGCGCGACGGAACGCCGACGATGCGCCGGTCCGGAAAGAGCCGCTTCAACTGCGCGGCCGCCGCACGATCCGTACGCCGGTCGATGAGCGGCATGACGATGGCGCCGTTCGCCGGATAGAAATTGACGTAGCTCGCCGCCAGCCGGTCTCCCGCGCGGCGCGGCTTCGTGCGCTCGTTCGGCACGACGCCTCGCGCCTCCTTCGCGCTCATCCTGAGCGGGCCCGGCATCGGCAGCTTCACCACCTTGAAGCGCCGGCCGCGCGCGTCGCGCTCATCGAGCAGACGGATGAGCGCATCGTTCGAAACGGCGTGCTGGGGATCACTGCGATCGTCCGTCCAGGTGAGCGCGACCACTCCCGGACGCACGAAGCACGCGAGATTGTCGATGTGGCCCCGCGTCTCGTCGTCGACCACACCCTCGCGGAGCCAGACGACCTTCGATGCGCCGAGGTAGGCCTTCAGAAGAGCTTCGATCCGCGATCGCGTGAGGCCCGCGTTGCGATGCGGGTCGAGCAAGCACTGCTCCGTCACGAGCACCGTGCCCTCGCCGTCCACGTGCATCGCACCGCCCTCGGTCACCAACGGCGCGGCGTAGCGGTCGCACCCTTCGATCTCGAGCACCTTACGCGCGACGCGCTCATCCTGATCCCACGGCGAGTACAGTCCCGCGCGCTCGCCGCCCCATGCATTGAAGCGCCAGTCGACGCCGCGGCGCTCGCCGCGCGCGTTCACCACGAATGTCGGTCCGACATCGCGCATCCAGCAGTCATCGTGAGACAGCTCGATGACGCGCACCTCGGGCGGCAGGCAACGGCGCGCGCGGTCGAAGTGCGCCGCAGAGACGCCGACCGTCACCGGCTCGAAGCGCGCGATGGTTGCAGCGAGCCTCGTGAAGGCGCGCTGCGCCGGCTCGGCGCCCTCGCGCCAGTTGTCCGGACGCTCCGGCCAGAGCATCCAGCACCCGGCATGCGGATCGAGCTCCCCCGGCATGCGGAAGCCGTCCCGAGCGGGTGTGCCGCCAAGCGTGCGCATCAGCGTCTCGAATCGGTCATGCTCGCCTCGAATCGATCAGGCCGATCACCACCGGCATCGCGAGCAGCACGAGCGGCAGCTGCAGGCAGATGCCGGAGATGATGGCGATCGCAAGCGGCTGCAGCATCTGGTCGCCCGAGCCGCTCACTGCAGCGCCGAGCGGGATGAGCGCGAGGATCATCGCGAAGGTGCTCATGGCGATGGGCCGCAGACGGTCGAGCGCCGCGCGCCGAATCGCCTCGCGCGCCGGCATCTCCTGCGCGAGCGTCTGGTACTCCGAAACGAGGAACACTGCCATCTCCGTCGCGATGCCGACGATCATCACCATGCCCATCATCGCCGTGATGTTGAGCTCGACGCCCGAGATCCACAGTCCGATGAACACGGCGCCCGTCGAGATGAGGGAGCTCGCAACGATGACGAGCGGCAGCATGAAGCGCTCATACAGGAAGAGGAGCAGGATGATCTCCGCGATCACCGCCGCAGCGAACACCTCCATCATGCCGCGCGCTGCGATCTGCTGCTGCTCGAAGGCGCCGCCGATGGTATATGTCACCCCGGTCGGAATGAGCCCCGGCCGGTCGAGCACCTGGCGCATCGCCGCGACGGTCGAGCCGAGATCGTGTCCGCCGCCGATCTGCGCAGTGACTGCCACGATCTGCGCGAGGTTGTCCCGCGTGAGCTCGGGCTGCCCCGCGACGAACGTCGTCCTGGCGACCGTCGCGAGCGGGATCACGCGCCCATCGGGCGAACGGATCGGCAGCCGATCGAGTTGATCGCGACGGATGCGGCCCTGCGGTGCCGCGAGCCAGAGCCGCACGCCCACGTCCTGCACCGTGCCGAGATACTGCGTGACGACCGCGCCGTTGAGGTAGTGGTACACCTGATCCGTCACATCGGAGACCGTCATGCCCTCCGCCGCTGCAGCGGCCGGATCGACGCGCACTTCGAGCGCATCACCGGCCGGGACGACGCCGTTGTTGACGGACGCAGGCTCGATGCCGGGAACCTTGGCGATGGCGGCGGCGACTCGAGTGGCGACCCCGCCGAGCACGTCCGGATTGCGAGCCGCAAGCTTCACCACGATCGGCTGCGGGCGCCCGACCATGTCGCCGATCATGTCGGACAGCAGCTCGTGAATGTCGAACTCAACTCCCGGCACCTCGTTCGTAATCCGAGCGGTGATGTCGTCCATCACGGTCCAGATCGGCGGCCGCTTCGAGGGATCGACCAGCCGCACGAAGAAATCGCCCTGATAGCTCTCCTTCAGATCCCCGCCGAGGCCCGCGCCCGTGCGCCGCGAATACGTGTACACGCTCGGATTGGCGTTGAGGATGGCCTCCACTTCGCCGAGCTCGCGGTTCGTCTCCTGAAGCGAGGTGCCGGGCTTGGTGTAGTAGTCGAGCACGAAGCCACCCTCGTCCATTCGCGGCAGGAAGCCCGTGCCGACGCCGCGGTAGGCGAGATAGCCTGCTGCGACGAGCACGGCCAGGCCGATCCCAATGTACACCGGGCGCGCCGTCAGAACGGCGAGCGCGCGCGCATGCGAGCGGCGCAGCCAACCCTCGCGCTCCTGTGCGGGATCGCGCCAGGCGCCGAAGTCGATGAGGCCGCGCGCGAGGAGCGGCACGGCGAACATCGTGAGCGCATACGAGATGACGAGCGCGGCCGCCATGGTGAGCGACAGGAATTTGAAGAAGGCACCGGTCAGGCCCGTGAGGAAGGCGAGCGGCACGAACACGATCACGCTCGCGAGGCTCGAGCCGGTGAGCGGAACGCGGAACTCGGCCGCCGCGGCGAGCACCGCGGCCCGCGGGCTCTCGACGCCCGGGGCGCCGGCGCGGCGAGCGATGTGCTCCACCATCACGATCACATCGTCGATGAGCAGGCCGATGGCGGCGGCGATGCCGCCGAGCGTCATGATGTTGAACGAGAGCCCGAGCGCATACAGCACCAGCACCGTGACGAGCACCGAGATCGGCACGATGATCATCGCGACGAGCGTCGCGCGCCAGTTGCGCAGGAAGCCGAGGATCACGAGCCCGGCGAACACGAGGCCGATGACGATCGCCTCGGCCACCGCCGCCGCGGAGGAGCGCACGAGCTCGGTCTGATCGTACCAACGGTAGAGCCGAATGGACGGCGATTGCGTGCGCATGAAGCGGTCGAGCGCGGCGCCGACCTCCTTCGCGAGCGTCAGCGAGTCGGCGCTGTCCTGCTGATAGACGTCGAACGTGACCGCCGGGCGGCCATTGTCCTCGACCAGCAACCACTGCGGGACGGTGCCCATCTGCACCTGCGCGATGTCGCCCAGGCGGACGAGCCCCGATTTACCCGCGTGCAAGGTCACGTTGCGCACCGATTGCAGCGACGTGAAGGCGTCGTTGCCGATCGCGAGGAACAGCAGATCGTTGTCCTCGAGCCGGCCGACCGCCGTCACCACATTGGTGCTCGAGAGTGCCTGAGAGAGGTCGGCGAGCGTCAGGCCGTGCGCGGCGAGGGCATCCGCCCTCACCGTCACCTCGACTTCCGGCGTCTGTCCGCCGAGCACTCCCACGCGCCGCACGCCGGGGATGCCGGTGAGAAGGGGTGTGATCTGGTACTGCGCGATGCGCTTGAGCTCCGCCTGCGGCACGCGATCCGAGATGAGCGCATAGGACACGAACGGCATGATGACGTTCGGGCTCATTTGAATGATGTCGTAGGAGGTGCCGGGCGGCAGGTCGGGCAGCTTCTGGGCGAAGGCGGACTCGACCATGAGCAGCGCGCGCGTCATGTCGTAGTGCCAGGGGAAATCGATGAACATCTCCGCCGAGCCGCGCGAAGTCGTCGATTCCACGTCGATCGCATCCGGCACGGCGCGCGCCACCTCCTCGAGCGGCTCGGTGACATCGACCAGCATCTGCTTCGCGGGCATGCTGCCGACGCTGATCTCTGCGCGGATGCGCGGGAAGCTCGTCACTGGAAACAGGCCGACCGGCAGCACGAACACCGCGGCGAAGCCTGCGATCCCGAGCGCGAACGTCACGAACAGGATCGATCGCCGGTGGCGCTCGATCCACGCGGCGAGATTCATGGCGCGGCCGGCTCCGGCTGCTGCCCGACCTGCGCCGGCTGCCGCCCGGCCTGCGCGGCCTGCCCTGGCTGCCCGACTCGCTCGGCCTGGCGCTCGACCCGGATCTTCATGCCGTCCTCGAGCTGATAGTTGCCCGCGAGAACGAGCGGCGCGGTCGGATCGAGCTGCCCCTCGATCACGTCCTCGTCGCGTTCGGAGCCGAGCACCTGCACGGAAGCTTTCTTCGCAGCGCCCTTCAAATCCTGGACGATATAGGGATTGCCGGAATCATCGACCAGGATCGCCTCGTGCGGCACGAGATAGCCGTTCGCGAGGCCGGTCGTGACAAGCGCCTGCACCGCCTCGCCCGCCTGCAGCACGCCGGGCGGGATCGCGATGTCGATCGGTGTGAGACCCGTCGCGGGATCGACTGCCGCGCCGCGCATCGCGACCGTCCCGTGCGCGGAGCGCGTGCCGTCGATCGACGTGACGAGCGCCCGGTCGCCGCGCGAGATCGCGGCTGCCGCCGTCGGGACGATCCCCGCATGCACGATGAGCGCGTCTGCGGCGGCGATCTCGAGCAGCGGCGCGCCTTCGGCGACCACCGCGCCGCGGCTCGTCGAGATGGCCGTGACGATCGCGCGGAACGGCGCCCGCAGCAGATTCGGGCCGCCGGCGCCCTGAGCCTCTAGCGCAGCGAGCGCCGCGCGCGCATCCGATTCCGACTTCTCGGCATCGGCGAGCTGCTGCCGCGTGGCGAGGTGCTGTTCGAGCATCTGGCGCGTACGCGCGACGAGCTGCGTGGACACGGCAAGCGCCGAGCGCGCCTGGGCAAACGAGGCGGCGGTCTGCGGGGTCGGAGCGAGCCGGATGAGCGGCGCGTCCTGCGCGACACGCTCCCCGAGCCGCACGGGAATGCCCGCAACCACGGCAGCCGCCGGCGCCATGATCGTCTGCCGCGACGCGGTGCTGCCCTGGACCGTGCCGAAGACCGTCACGACTTGGGGAAGACTCCCCCTGCGGAGCGGCGTCTCCTCGACGAGCACGCTTGGCGTGCCCGCCGGGGATTCCTCGGAGGATGAGCAAGCCGCGATGAGGACCGGGAACGCTGCGATCGCGAGCAGCGCCGCGGCGCGAGCGGCGGAAGGGCGGCTCATGGCATTGTTCTGATAGAGGAAGCCGTTCTTTCCGGCGGGATGGTGAGCGTGTCCGGCAGGCCGAGGGCGAGCGACACGGTGAGCGTGATCACCACCTCGCCGCGGCTGCGTTCGAGCGATTGGAGCTCGATCTCGCGTTCGAGCGCGGCCGTCTGATAGTCGGCGAGGCTGCGCTGGTCGAGATTGCCCTGCGCATAGGCGGCGCGGGCCTGCCGCTCGAGCGATTCAGCGGTCGAGGCGGCCTCGCGCGCCTGCGCGATGTCGGCGGCGAGGCGCCGCGCCTCGGCCTCGAGCCCCCGCACCTCCGCGGCGGCGGCATCGAGCCGCGCCTGATATTGCTCGTGCAGCGTGAGCCGCGTCGCCCGCGCCTGAGCGATCTGGCCTTGATTGTGATTGAAGATCGGCAGATCGAACGTTGCCGTCGGGCCGGCCGAGCGCACGTTCGTCGTGTCCTGCGTCCAGGCGCCGCCGAGCACGAGCGCCGGGAATTGTCCGAGGATCGCAGCCCGCACGCTTCCGTCCGCGGAACGATAGCCAAGCTGCAGCGCAATGAGGTCCGGACGGCGCTGCGGGAGACTCGCCACGAGAGGCTCCAAATCGGGCGGCAGAGGCGCGAGCTGCGGGGGCGCGATGCAGAAGCGCACTTGCGGCGCGAGGCCGAGCAGCCCATCGAGCGTCTGCCAAGTCGTGAGCTCCGTGAGCCGCAGCGTGGCGACCGACTGATCGAGCGTTGCCAGCGCGGCGGCGAGCGGCGCGAGCGCGGAGGAGTCGAGATTGCCGGCGGAGATGGCTCGGTCGACCGCGCGAATCTCCTCGGACAGCACCTCGCGCTCGCGGGCGGCGGCGCCGATCGATTGCTCGTCCCAGTAGAGATCGAGCGCGGCGAGCCGCGCCTTCTGCGCGACCTGCCATTCGTCCCACAGCAGCTGTGCATTCACCTGCGCCGCGGCCGCCCGCGCCGCCTGCACGCGCGCGTGGTAGGTGACGAGCGCCGTGATGTCCTCGGAGAGCGAAGCCGTCCAGCCGGGCGTTGCGCCGGGACCGCCGAGGAACACGCCGTAGCTCAGGCTCGCCGAGGGGTTCGGCAGGAGCGAGGCCTGCAGCAGATCGGCCTGTGCAGCGCTCAGCTCGCCGCGCTGGGCGGCGAGATCCGGATCATTGAGCAGGGCGAGCCACCCGATGTCCTCGAGCGTGAGCGGCCGGCTCACGTCGATGCGCCGCGGCGCGCCTCGCTCGCTCCCGGCGACGATCGTCCCGCCGTATGGCGCGGCTGCAGCCGGAGCGCTCACGGCCATCGCACCGGTCGCCGGGATCTCCACCGCGAGATCGCTCAGCCGCTCCGCCAGGCGCGGGCCGGTCGCAAGCGGCAGCGGATGGTAGACCGCGCAGCTCGCAACGGCCAGGGCGGCAGCGAGCACGGCGGCTGCAAGAACGGCGGTTCGGACAAGGGGCCACATGGTGTCGCTTCTCGAGTCGGTTCTCGACTTGGTTCTCGTCGTGGTCTTGGCTTGCGGTTGCCCTCACCGGCGGCAGACGATGGCATCGAATGCTGACGAAGTCCTGACCGCGGCCGGTCAGCTCCCGGTCAGCATTTCGGCGTACCCTATGCGGAATGCGCCTGCTGCTCGTTGAAGACCATCCATCGATGCGCGGGATGATCGCGGACCACCTGCGGGAGCGCGGCTTTGCGGTGGACGCCGTCGGCCGCGGGGACGAGGCGCTCGCCGCGGCTGCCGTCGGTCGATTCGATGCGCTGGTGCTCGATCTGGGGCTCCCCGACATGGACGGCCTCGACGTGCTCGCGTCCCTGCGGCGCTCGGCTCCTGATCTTCCCGCACTCATTCTGACGGCGCGCGACAGCGTAGACCACCGCTTGCTCGGGCTCAACGCCGGCGCCGACGACTACATCATCAAGCCCTTTCATCTGCCCGAGCTCGAAGCGCGAGTGCGCGCGGTCCTGCGCCGACCCGGCCGGCGCAGCAATGCCGTGTACGCGCGCGGCGGCGTGTCGTTCGATACGCTCTCCCGCGAGGCGACGGTCGACGGATCGCCGCTTCCCTTGACGCGCCGCGAGGCCGCGCTGCTCGAGGAGCTGCTGCGCGCGCCGGGCCAAGTGATCGCCAAAGACATCCTCGAGGAACGCCTCTACTCTCTCGAGGAGGCCGGCAGCCCGAACGCGCTCGAAGCGGCCATGTCCCGCCTGCGGCGCAAGCTCGCCGCGGCTCGGGCCTCGCTGCGCATCGAGACCCAGTGGGGGATTGGATACCGGCTCGTCGAGGACGGGCGCGGGACCGATTGACGGATGAGCGCCAGGCGAGGCCAGCCACTGCGCGCGCACAGCCTGCGGGGACGGCTGCTCGGCGCGATGGTCGCAGTCTTCGCGCTCGGCCTCGCAGCATCGCTCGCCTCGTATCGCTTCGCGTTCCACAACATCGTCAAGGATCTGCGCGAACGGACGCTGCAAGCGCAGGCGCGCGCGCTGATCGATGCCATGCACGCGCGCCCGGACGGCGGCATCGACCTCGCGCTGCCCGCCGACTGGCGGAGCGTGTATGCGGACCCGTCGCGGACATTCACGTATGCGATCTACGATGCCTCGTCGCGCCGGCCGATCGCCTGGTCGCCCAATCTGCCCTCGCCGCCGGCCTTGCCGCAGATCGAAGCCCCGCGACACCGCGGGACGGCGCGCATCGAGCACGGTGGGGAGCGCATCGAGCATGGATTGGATCGCGTCGAGCTGGTCGGCGCCGGCCGCGGGGAGCGCGCGACGCTCGCGATGAATGCGCCGGGCGGATACCTGCTCCTCGTCTCCCGTGGAGATTTGAGCCGCGACACACTGGTCGACAGCCTGTTCGAGGAGAGCGGCGAGCACCTGGCCGTCCTCGCGCCCATCGCGCTCTTCGCCCTCGGCCTCATCTGGGTCGTGAGCGGCTGGAGCCTGCGCCCCGTGGGCCGCGCCTCGCGCGAGGCTGCCCTCGTCGGCCCTGGACGATCGGACACGAGGATTTCCCTCGCCGGCCTCCCGCGCGAGATCCTGCCGCTCGTGCACGCGGTGAACGGCGCGCTCGATCGGCTGTCGCAGGCTTATGCCGCCGAGCGGCGCTTCACGAGCGATGCGGCGCACGAGCTGCGCACACCGCTCACCGTTCTGACGCTGCGGCTCGAGCGCGCGCGCCTCACCGGCGCCGCCGACTGGAGCGCGATCGAGCGCGAGCTCGGCGAGATGCGGCGGCTCGTCGACCAGCTCCTCGACCTCGCGCGCAAGGAAGCGCTGGCGCGAGGCCCGCTCGCCGAGCAGCCGGCCGTGAATCTCTCGCGGGTCGTGCGCGAAGTCGCAGCGAGCCTCGTGCCGCTCGCGGAATCGGCCGGACGGCGCCTCGAAGTCGATGTGCCGGACTCCGCGCTTCTGCACGGCCGTGTCGAAGACCTGCGCGACATGGTGCGGAATCTGCTCGACAACGCTTTGCTGCACGGGCGGGGCGCCGTGACGGTCCGCATCCGCGAGGGCGCGCCCCTGCCCTTGCCGATCGATGAAGCTTCCCGCGGCGGGGAGCAAGCCTCGCGAGGCGCCATCGTCCTCGAAGTCTCCGACGAAGGCGCGGGCGTGCCGGCCGGTCGCGAAGAAGCCGTGTTCGATCGATTCTGCAAGCTCGACCCTGCGGCGCCCGGCTCAGGTCTCGGCCTTGCGATCGTCCGCCAGGTCGCGCGCAGCCACGGCGGCGACGCGCGGTTCCTGCCGGGGCGCGGCTGCGTGGTGGTCACGTTGCCAGGTGCGCCGGCTGTCGCGCTCGCGGGATCGTCGGCCAGGGTGGCGGCCCCCTCCACGGCGGCGCCGGTGGCCGCGCCGATGCGGCGACCGCCTGTTCCGGCGTCGGAGCCGTTGCGGTCCTGATAGATTTGAAGCTGCTTCAGTCAAGGAGCATCGCCGTGCCCAACCGCTCGCTGCCCGGCCACTACGTCCGCACGAAGAAGCTGTTTCCCGAATACCTCGCCGCGCTGGAAACCCTCGGCGAGGCCGCGAAGAACGCGGGCCCTCTCGATGCCAAGACGCTGCACCTCGTGCAGCTCGGCGCCTCCGCGGCGCTGCGCTCCGAGGGCGCGGTGCACAGTCACGCGCGCCGAGCGCTCGAGGCAGGAGCCTCACCGGAGGAGATCCGGCACGCGTTGATCGGCGTCACGAGCACCATCGGCTTCCCGAACGTCACCGCGGCGCTGAGCTGGGTGGAGGACGTGCTGAGGAGGCACCGGGGGACGCTGCCCAAGCGCTCGAGGGCTTGAGCCTCGGGAGCCGTCGTGACCGCCGCATGCCGGATGCCGCTGAGAAAGGGCGTGCCCGGCAGGCACACCGCCCGGGGCTCACGGCAAAAACTCCGCCCCGAGCGGCCGCCCGTCCTCCCAGAGCGGCGAGGAGTCCCAGTGCTCGGCGATCTTGCCGTTCTCGATGCGGAACATGTCGAACCACGTCATGAAATAGGTGTGCGCAGGATCGTGGGGGTTGCGCACTTTGCGCACCGTCGCGACGGTGACGATGTCCCGGTCGGCCGTGATGGCGACGACAGGCACCTTGATCCGCGGCGCGATCGGCTTCGGCCGGCGCACCTTGCCGATCGTCTCGATGAAGGCCTGCCGTCCGGATCTCACGTTCGGGTTGTGCTGGACGTAGCTCTCCGTCATGAACTCGGCTGCCCGCTCCATGTGGCCGCCCTCGAACACGATGCGCCAGAAGTCGAAGACCAGCCGCTTGTTGCGCGCGAGGACGGGGTCGGCGCTCTTCAGCATCGAGAGCTGATCCGGATTCGCGACGGGCGGAACCTGAGCGTGCGTCACGGCGAGAAGACTGGCGAGGAGCAGGCCGATCATCAAACGTCGTCGCATCACGAGTATCCCCCATCGCACGTCAGCGTTGAACCCCGAGACGCGAATTGTATGCCGAGCGCGATGCGCGTCGTCGCACGAAGGGTGCGAGCACGACGCTCGCGCGCCCGGCGGCGCTGATCGGCGCCTCGAGCACCTGACGCAACGGTCGTGCTTTACGCCGCGCTCCGGCAGGAGCACAATCCGCGCCCATTGAGTTCCCGGCAGGGAGTGGATTGAGCTGGGCTGGGGGTCCCGTTCCCCTCGGGAGCGGCACGGGCCCACGCTCATCCGGGGCGTGGACAAGTTCGACCGCATCTATCACCTGCATCGCCTGCTCGAGGGGCGCCGGGTGCCCGTGTCGCTCGCGGAGCTCACTTCCGAGCTCGAGTGCTCCAAGCAGACCGTCTATCGTCTGATCGCCGCGATGCGCGATTTCCTCGGCGCCCCGATCAAGTACGATCGCGAGGGCGGCGGCTATCGGTATGGCCGGGCGACGGCGGATGGACCGTACCAGCTGCCGGGGCTGTGGTTCTCCGCCCGCGAGCTCGAAGCGCTCCTCGTCCTGCACCGGCTGCTGAGCAATCTCGAGCCGGGACTGCTCGGCGAGCAGCTCGCGCCGGTCGCCCGCCGCCTCGAGCGCCTGATCCAACACAAGCACCTCCGCCTCGGCGAGGCCGCCACCCGCATCCGGATCGTCAGCCTCGCGTCGCGACCCCTCGGTCAGGCGTTCCGCGTCGCTGCGGGAGCGACGCTGCAGCGCCGCAAGCTCCGCCTCCGATACCACTCCCGCAGCAGGGACGAGGTCACGACGCGCACCGTCTCGCCGCAGCGCCTCATCCATTATCGCGACAACTGGTATCTCGACGCGTGGGACGACCTGCGCGGCGCCCTGCGCACGTTCTCGGTCGACCGCATCCTCGGTGCCGAGTCGCTCGAGCAGCCCGCGGTCGACGTGCCCTCGCAGCAGCTCGATGACTATTTCGCGAGCGCGTACGGCATCTTCTCCGGCCGCGCCAACAAGACCGCGGTGCTCCGCTTCTCGCCGGTCCGCGCGCGTTGGGTCGCCGATGAGCGCTGGCATCCGCGGCAGGTCGGACGATTCGAGATCGACGGCAGCTACGTGCTCGAGATCCCGTACCGCGAGTCGCGGGAGCTCGTGATGGACGTGCTGCGATACGGAGCGGACGTGGAGGTCGTGGCACCGCAGGGATTGAGGCAGGAAGTGCGCGAGGCGCTGCAGGCGGCGGTGGCGAGGTATGCGACATAAGTCCATGTCGGAAATCTTGGCGGATGCGCTCTCGAGATTTGAGAGCCCGCGTGAGCAGACTGATCCCCGTCACGGAGCCACAGATCGAGGGTTTGTCGGATGCGGTTAGTGTTCAGTGTGGCGCGCAACACGGTCAGGGTCCCCGTCACGGGAATGACCGGGGTCGGCGGAGCCTGAGGGACGCACCATGCTCGGGCTGCGCTTCGTGCTCGATGTCCGTCTGGGGCGCGGTATTCGAAGGCGATGCCGGACCCGCGCACCGCAGGACGCCGCGCTGCGCGAGCCTCGACTCGAGCAATCCGGCGGATGTGAGCCCGTCGCGGCAGCGGCAGGGCCGCTCGGTGTGGGGCCGCTCGAGCCGGAGTCCCTCATCGAGAGGGTAGGTCGCGAAGGCCGAGCCGTCGCGGAGAGATCCCCATGAGAGCGGCCGACGCGCGGCGCTTGCGAAATCCTCCGTCCCCAAGGCACGGCGCCGACGGGAAAGGGACCGTCTTCAGCCCGCAGGTCGTCGTCTGCGCGCTCGAGCCGCAGTCCGCCGCTCGCCAGGCGCTGAGCCTCGTGTGCGCGCCCCAAGTGGCGCAGCGCTGGCGCGAAGCCCTCCTCACGCAGATGAGCGATGTGCCGGAGCGTGTGCGTCGGTTGCTGTCGGGACATGATTCCGACGGCACGCCACTGAACGCTCCGCATCTCGCATTTGTGCCGATCGCCAGCGTCGGTCATGCGCACGCCGACGGCCAGCTGCAGGGGATGGGGCTCGCGTTGCCGGAGGCAACGGCCTGCGACGAACGCCGCCACGTGTTGCGTGTGATCGCGCGCGTCGATCGTCTGGTTCTCGGCCGGCTCGGCGTCTGGCGCATCCGCAACGTCGTCGCGGCGGATGCGCCCTGGAACCTGCGTCCTCAAGTCTGGACGGCGCATCCCGGCGGTGCGACGCACTGGTCCACCGTGACGCCCATTGCCTTCGACCGGCATCCGAAGGGAGCGGACGGCGCGGCGGACCAAAGCGAGGTTGCCCGCATCATCGCGCAGTCCAGCGTCCGGATCGGCCTCCCCGCACCGAAGGAGGTCATCGTGAGCGCCGTCTCCGCTCACCTCGGCGTCCCGCCGGCGCACGAGTTCCCGCGGATCGAGCGCAAGGACGGCAGTCGGCGGCGCCACGCGCACGCCATCCTCGTGTTCCACGAGCCGGTTTGCGGGCCAATCCTGATTGGCGCCGGGAGGTTCCGCGGGTACGGCGTATGTCGGCCGCTCGACGGATTCGAACACGGACGCGCAGGTTCCATCGTGGAGGGCGCAGCCCGATGATCGAATCGTCGCCGCTGCCGGCACCGCGCAGGAGATCGGCTCGGGGCGGCTTGCGGGCGCCTACGCGCTCTGGCCTGCACGCGGAGAGAAACGCACGGGTACACCACCGGCGCCTCGCCGTGTGGCCGGAACACGATTCCGCCTCGCGCTCGCCGTCCCTACCCGCTTCGAGACAGGAGTTGCGAATGCGCTTCGCGCATGGACTCTCCTTGGCGGGGTGGCGACACTCGGCTCCCATGCGCGCCTCGCGCGCAACGAACCGCCGCGACTTCGTAGTCGAACCCTCGGGCACAACTGCTCGAAGCCTTTCGGTCGCCGAGCCCGGGACTGCGAGTCGTTGCAGTCACACGGCGTCGTTTCGAGCATGGCTGGCTGCCCAACGGATTCACCGCGAACCGCACCGAGTACCGGGGCCGCCTGCCTGGAATCGACGTGAAGTTCGTTCTACGCGCCGCTTTCCTCCCGCAGCCCGTTCATGTGTCGGGACGACGCACGGCGGTTGGGGGTGAACAGCGATGAGGGCCTTGGTCGTCTCGTCCCTGTCGGGTGGAGTCACGTGGAGAGTGCCGAATGAATGACGAATTCGCGACTTTCTTCGAAAACGTGACAAAGCATCGTCCTCACGATTGGCAGCGCCGGCTCGCCTTGAAGTCTGTCTGCGAAAATCTGCTCATTCGCATTCCGACGGGTTTCGGAAAAACCGCCGGCGTCGCAATCGCCTGGCTGTTTAATCGTGTGCATCGCAAGGACGCCGCCTGGCCGCGGCGACTTATTTTCTGCTTGCCGATGCGTACACTCGTGGAACAAACGCACGGTGAGGTCTCCCGCTGGCTCGAACGGGCGGGCCTCGATCCGAAGCAACATGCTCACGTGCTGCTCGGCGGGATGTCGCCGTCGGATTGGCATCTGGAACCGGAGCGAGACTGCGTCCTCGTCGGTACGCAGGACATGCTTCTGTCGCGCGCACTCAATCGGGGTTACGGCGCCGGACGAGCGCGTTGGCCAATGGAGTATGGATTGCTCAACGTCGATTGCCTCTGGGTCATGGACGAGATCCAGCTGATGGACGTGGGGCTCGCGACGAGCGCGCAGCTTCAGGCCTTTGCCATGACCGACGAGCAGGCCGGCAAGCTTCCGCGGCCGCGAAGGACTTGGTGGATGAGCGCGACGCTCCAGCGCGATTGGCTTGGACGAGCACCGGCGCTCCAGAACGTGGAGTCGCTGCCCATAGTTCAACTTGAGTACGGCGAGCGGACGGGCGATCTGTGGAACGTGAAAAAGGACGTCCGTCGCGAATTTGTGCCCGCCAGCGAGGACAAGAATGCGCAACGGTGGGCGAACATCGTCGCCCGTGCTCATCAAGCGTCCGACGGTGGGACCACGCTCGCGATTGCCAATACCGTGACGAGCGCAGTCGCACTGCACAGCGCGCTAAGGAACCGGCTCGATGGGGTGGAAGTCCGGCTCGTACATTCCCGCTTTCGTGGCGAAGAGCGCAAGCGTTGGGCCGAGGAGTTTCTCTCGCGCGAAGTGTCCGGACCAGGTAAGAACCGAGTGATTGTTGCGACTCAGGTCGTCGAGGCTGGGGTCGACATCTCTGCAGATGCACTGGTCACCGAGATCGCACCATGGGCTTCTCTGGTGCAACGTTTCGGACGCTGCGCCCGATACGGTGGGAGTGGGCGGATCGTCATCGTCGATCGTCGGCACACCGACGAGACTGCCGCACGCATCGAGGCGAAAAGTGATGCCGAGCGCGCCGAGAAGCGCCTCGCCGAGGATCGTAAGACTGTGTTGCCCTACGAACTCTCGGAAATCGAGGCATCCTCCGAGGCGATCGCTCTGCTCTCCTCCGGGGCGGGTCCGGCCGCGCTGAAGGCGTTCGAGGAAACTCAGGCTGCCGCTCCGCGCCAGGACTTGCTAACTCGGCTCTTTCCCTACGCTCCGCTGCACATCCTCACCCAGCGGGAGCTGCACGACCTCTTTGACACGACGCCCGACCTCACAGGCGCGGACATCGATGTCTCCCGATTCGTGCGCGAGGGCGAAGAACGAGACGTCACGGTTTGGTGGTGGCCAATTCCCGCCCGCGAGAGTCCGCACGCGCGCCTGCGGCCGTCGCACGAGGCGCTGTGCCGAATTCCGGTCCGCGACGCGAGGAAGTGGCTTCTCGTCGGCGGAAGCGACGATGACGCAGGGGAGACACCACCCGAGGCGCCGAGCTCGCGTCCGAAGAAGGTTCCTCCGCGCGCCTGGGTGTGGAGCTATCTGGACGGCGCCTGGGAGCCGCTCGACGAACGGCACCTTTATCCCGGCCAGACGATCCTCGTCGATGCAGGAGCCGGTGGCTACGATGTCAAGACCGGCTTCACAGGGAAGGCGGGGTCTTCCGTTCCAGTCGAGGATACACACGCGCGCGCGGTCGGTGCTGCTGATGCCGCCGACGCAGCGGACGAGCAGGACGAGCTGAGCGAAGGCATCGGGGATGCCAGCCGCCAGTACAAGACTATCGCGACGCACGTCGCGGAGACGGCCGAGCAGGCGCAGCGCCTCGCGTTGGAAGTCGGGTTTTCCGCGACGACTCCGGAAGCGCAAGCCCTAGAGCTGGCGGGCCTCGCACACGACGTCGGAAAGGCTCATCCAGCCTTTGCCGGTGCGATCAAGGATCGGAATGGCATCTCGCTCGAGATCCCCCTGGCGAAGGCGCCGAAGGGCCGGTGGCACGCGCTCCGCGAGCTCTACGACCATGTCCCTGGGGGGAGACGACCGGGGTTTAGGCACGAACTGGCGAGCGCTCTGGCGCTCCTAGAGCTGGCGTGGCGCGCGCGCCCCCATCACTCTGCTCTGCAAGGAAGCCGGGAGGAGATTCTCGACGCGACGGTCGGTCGCGAGCTCCCAGCGGACGACCAACGCATTGAGCCGCAGGGTCTCATCGCTCGTCTCGTCGCTCTAGACGAGACCATGTTCAACCTGGTGCTTTACCTGGTGATGTCCCATCACGGCAAAGTGCGTTGCTCGCTCGCGATGAGTCCGCGAGATCAGGAGAACCCCGCTCGCAACGGCGGTTTGCCGATCCGAGGTGTCCGTGAAGGTGACGTCGTTCCGACACTCGACCTTGCGGACTTGGGTGGAACCCCGTTCACGCTGCCGGAAGTCAGGCTTCGTCTGGATCTCGCGGAGCTCGGTCTTTCGCCTCGATATGGGCCTAGTTGGGTCGAACGAGTCGTCGCATTGCGCGAGAGGTTTGGGAGCTTTCAGCTCGCCTGGCTCGAGGCGCTGCTGCGCGCAGCGGACGTGCGTGCATCGAAGATAGCGAGTCCCGACCCGCGTCTGCCTCGGCACCTGGCGGAGGTCCCTCCCATTCCAGAGAATGAGGACCGGGACGCCGCGTTGCGAGAGTGGATCGAGCGAACACTCGCGGCAGCAGCGGAAAGGGATGAGGCTCCTAGCCAGCGCGCCAAGAGGAAAGGCCGCGCGGCGACGTCGAACGGATCGCAGGGCGAACGGGAGTAATGATGGCGAAGGTTCACGTGCACAACCTGAGGGGCCTCAAGCCCGACGCGCTCGCGACGTACCTCGCGGGGCTTGGCGTCCTTCGTCTGCTCGCAGAGCAGCGAGACCCCGAGGTGCGCGCGCTTTGGCGAGACGAACATTTCGTACTGGTGACCAGCCTCGATGCGAATGAACTGCAGGACTTCTTTCTGCATAACTACGAGCCGAGCCCCATCATGGCTCCCTGGGGCGGCGGCGGAGGCTTCCTGGACGCCAACGGCGACGATGACACCACGAATTCTCGACCCGGCTCTCCGATTGAGGAGTTGTCAACCTACACAGCACCGCGGTTCACAGAAATACGGCCGACTATTCAGCAAGCTCTTAGCGTCATCCCTTCGAAGCTTGTGGAAGTTCGCGCTGAGAGAGATCGCCTGACAGCGGATCTGCACAGCGTCCGGCGAGAAATGCAGGGAGTCGCCGCGGAAGGCGCTGAGTATCACGAACTCAACGACCGGCTGAACAAGCTGGAGAAGCAGCGCGAAGCGGTACGCAGGAGAGTCGAGAAAGTCAAGAAAGAGGTGAAAGCAACGTTACTCCAACAACTTTCCAACGTCTGGAGCGGGAAGGCTCGCGAGTGGTTTGACGCCTGCGTCATCCTCGATGAGACCGGGTTGCCTGGGTACGCTTGGCACCTTGGGTCAGGCGGTAACGAAGGAAACCAGGACTACACGGCCGGATTCCAGAAAAACATTGCTCTTCTCTTCCAAGCCGACGGGAAGCCACGGCCAGATGCCAACAAACGTCTCAAGGTGGCTTTGTTTGGCGGTACGGCGCCGGTCCTCTATCCACAAGCCGCAGGACATTTCTTCCCCGGGCGGGCCGGTGGGACGAACATGGGGGTCGGCTTCGGAGGCGATGCTCGGGTCAACCCTTGGGAGTTCGTCTTGATGCTCGAGGGCGCGATCGCCCTTGTCTCTGGATTGAGCCGGCGCGGCGAGGTGGGTCGTCCACGCGTGTCGTCGCCCTTCTGGGTGGAGGCTGCGGCCGCCGGTTTCGGCAGCGCCTCCGAGCGCGAAGGGTCCCCGCGCGGCGAGCAGTGGCTGCCGCTCTGGTCACAGCCCCTGCGCTACTCGGAGTTGATCGAACTTATCCGGGAGGGCCGCGCGCAGGTCGGGCGGCAGCGGACGACGCGGGCCGCGGATCTCGTGCGCGCCACTGCGCGGCTTGGTCTCGCGCGCGGCATCGAGTCGCTCCAGCGATTCGCGTATCTCCAGCGGAACGGACAGTCGAACCTCGCCGTGTTTGCTGGCCGGTTTCACGTTCGAACACGATCGCACCAAGAACTGCTCGACGACGTCGCTCCCTGGATCGATAAGCTGGCCCAATACGCGAAGCAAACCAAAGAGAACAATGTGCCGGCGAGCCTGGGAGCGGTGGCTCGGCGAACCCAGGACGCCCTCTTCTCAGTCTGCCGGCGCGAGGCCACGGCGAGGGATTGGCGAGACCTCCTCATTGCCCTCGGCGAAGCGGAGTGCGCACTCCTGCGCTCGGGAAAGAACTCGGCGCGACGGCCGCTCCCGCTCCTCAGCTCGAAATGGATTGACGCCGTGGACGACTCGACGCCCAAAGGTCGGTGCGCCCTTCGGCTTTCGCTAGCGTTCGCTTCGCAGCATCGGCCCGTCGAGGACGAGAAGGGGAGGCTGTCCTTTGAGGAGTCCATCCGTCGGCACTTCATGCCTATCGATGACCGCGGCCGATTCGAGCTCGACGAGCGAGGGCGCCCGAAGCTGGGTCCGGAGCAGGTCTGCGGCGGCCGCGATCTCGTTGCCGACGCGATCGCGCTGCTCGAACGCCGCTCCGTCTGGGCTCGGTCAGCAAGCAAGGAGCAAGAGCGCACACCATTGTTGCCGCTGCAGGCGATACCCGGCTTCGAGGCAACGCTCGATGAGATCGGCGCGTGGATTCATGGCGAGGTTTCGGATCGGGAAGTGCTCGACCTCGTGCGTCCCCTGCTTGCGCTGGATTGGAGAACGGTTCGGGAGCAGCCAGTTTGCCGTCCGCTCATCAAACCCGTGCTCGACGGCACGCCGGAACCGCTCCACCTTCTATTTCGCCTCGTCCACCTCCCGTTCGACGTGCCAGTCGCGGATGCCGATGGGAGGAACGAGGCAATGGTTACCGTGCGTTTGGATCCGGAGCCCCTTCGCAGGTTGGCGAGCGGCGACATCGGCGGTGCGCTTCGCGTCGCAGTCAGACGGCTCGAGGCAAGCGGCCTCCGGCCGGTATTCCGGCGCGCCGTCACCACGCGGAGCCTAGCGCGTCGCCTGGCGGCGAGCCTGGCTTTTCCTGTCTCGCAAAGGGACGCCGCGTGCGCGGTACGTCTCATCTGCAAACCTTACGCTGTAAAGGAAGAACAGCCGGCTGTGCCAGCCTGAGGAGATCACTATGTCCATCGATCTGAGCCAACTAGAGGAACACCACGACCTGCTCTTCGAAATCCCGTTGAAGGTTCGACAAGGACATCGGTTCCAACCGACGGGGTTCCCGGATCTGGGTGCGGCGGAGTTCGACACTCCCGAGGGGCGAGCGTTGCTCGTTGAGTCCGCACAGAGCATGGCCAACCGCCTAGAGGCGGTGTGCTGGGACGAAAGCACCAACGAACTCGTTGAAGCGCTGCGCGGGCTGAGCTACGTGAAGGTGATGCGCAATAGCGACTTTCTCACGAGTTCGATCCTGGAAGCTCACCGCCTCAACAGCCCGTACATCGAAAGGACGACCGAAAACCTTCATGCGACCATCAAGAACGAGATCGGGGTGGCGAAGAACAGGCCTATCGACCGGCCGAGGTTCTTGAAAGCCCTTTTGAACTACGATGTGGGGTCGCTGCTGCACGGGGTCTTCCTGGAGAGTATGGATGGCCGACTCCGTGTGTCGCGCGCTATCTCGTGTTTCATCGAGGCCGACGGCGCGAAAGTGGCTGCGTCGGGTGGGGTCAAGAACGACCGCGTGCAGCCGGCCAAGGATGAAGCCGGGGGCAGAACGGCGAGCGAGGGGTTCGGAAACCTGCCGTTCCCCCGCGACGAGTACACTGCGGAGAAGATCACGCTTTACGCCAGCATCGACCTCGCTCAGGTCCGCGGTTACAGCCTCAGCAAGGAAGCGACGGAGATGCTGATCCTGCTCGCACTTTACAAGCTGCGCGCATTCATCGATCGCCCGATGCGGCTTCGCACAGCGTGTACGTTCGAGCTGAAAAATGGCGACGAGATCGCGAGCAAGAACGTGAGCGGCTTCAAGTTGCCGAAAGTCGCGGACCTCCTCGGGCAGAAAAATGGAGGCGCTTGGACTGGCCCGCTGCCGAAGTTGATCGCGGAGCTAAGCAGCGATGGCGACGACAAGATGCGCGTCACGACAGTGACGTTCAAGCCGTAGGCGAGCCAACCGTGCTTTGCCTGCTCTTCGAGTTCCCTGCCGGGCGCTACCACGCAACCCCGTGGGGACATCACGTCAACGAGGGGCTTGTCGAGTGGCCTCCGAGCCCGTGGCGCATCATCCGGGCCCTGCTCGCGACGGGCTACACCAAGCTGGGGTGGGAGCAAGTTCCGGACGAGATGCGTGCGCTTGTCGAGGTGCTGGCATCCAGCTTGCCGACATACCGGCTCCCGCCCGCGACGCTCGGCCATTCGCGACACTACATGCCCATCAAGGAGCTCAATAAGCATCGCCTACAAAATACGAGCTTGGTGATCGATGCATTCCTCCACCCGCGCGGATCTCTGGGCGTGGTGTGGCCCGTCGAACTGGACGCACTCCAGCAATTACTTGCTTCGAGACTTCTCGATCGCCTCGGTTATCTTGGTCGAGCCGAATCTCGGGTCAAAGCCCGACTTGTCTCGCGAGACGCCCTCCCGGCGGGCCGCGAGGTGTCGATTCAGCCGCAGGATGCGGACGACGAGCCCGTCCGGCTTTTGGCACCGCTACCCACGGACGAATACCACGCGTGGCGCTATAGCGCTCCTGACGCCCCCGAAGACTTGCTGGCGGCGCTTCAAGTCGAGACAACCTGGCTTCAGCAGCATTACTGGAGTGCACCGCCGGGCTCGCGGGAGGTCATCTACTGGCGTCCAATTGGCGCACTTTCGCCGCGGTCCGTAATTCGATCTGTCAGGGACGTGGAGACCACGTCGGCGGACACGGCGCTGTTCGCGCTCGCAACAGATCGAAAACGTGACGTTCTCCCCCAGATGGAGCGCGCGCTGCCGACCATGGCACTTTTCCGCCGCGCGCTGCTGAGCAAGCTCGGTGATCCGGAGTCGCCCGGCTTCTGCCCCGAGCTCGCGGGAAAGGACGAAGTCGGACGGCCCCTGCGGGACGGGCATCGTCACGCGCACTTCATTCCGCTTTCTCTTGATCCGCGAAATCGCGGCCGGATCGATCACGTTCTGGTCCACGCGCCCATGGGGTTCGGGCCCGACGCGCGGCGTGCGCTGACGAGGCTGAGAAAGACCGTTGCGAAAGGAATAGACGAGATCGCAGTCACGTTGGTCGGGACGGGTTGTCTTTCCTCGTTCCGGTCTATCTCTGGCGATCCGATTCCGGAGCTCGGTAGGAGCACGACGTGGGAGAGCCGCACGCCCTTCATTCCGCCTCGGTTCCTGAAGCTTCGGGGGAAAGACTCGCTCGAAGGACAGGTCCGTGCAGAGCTGCGCGCTCGGCGTCTGCCCGACCTCGCGGTTGCCCCTACTGTTGCGCGGCCAACCGATCAGGATGACGCGGGTCTCCAGGCGCGGCGGTTCCGCCACTTCGTCCGAACCCGCCAGGACCGCGCAGCACCGCGACATCCGCCTGGACTTTTTCATCTGACTCTGACGTTTCAGAAGCCGGTAGATGGGCCGCTGTGCCTCGGTTGGGGTTGCCACTTTGGACTTGGATTGTTTGGAGTTGTAGACAAACGGTAAGAAGGACTGTCGCGATGAACAGCCGCCCCTTCCTCATCCACGCCCTTTCCCCTCTTCACGCCGGCACCGGCCACGCGGCCGACGTCGTCGACCTCCCGACCGCACGCATGAAGGCGACCGGCATTCCCTTCTTGCCCGGTTCCTCGATCAAGGGCGTGCTGCGCGACCCCCCCGTGCCAATCTGAGCTGAGACACCTGCCTGGGGCCATTTAAAGTACCGGCAGGTGCAGACATGACCGACAATGGGACTGGATCTTCCTCCTTGATCGACATACAGATGAGTTCTGCTGCGGGGGCTGCCCCGCAGGGAGCCCGAAGGGCGAGCGAAGGGGCGGCCCCCGCAGCGGGGCGCGCGCCGGACCCGGAGGTGGTGGCCACGGCGAAGCGGCGACGATTCTCGGCCAGCGAGAAGCGGCAAATTCTTGCTGAGGCCGACGCGTGCAAGAAGCCCGGGGAACTTGGAGCACTGCTGCGCCGCAAGCGTATCTATGCCTCGATGCTCTCGACGTGGCGCCGGCAGCGCGACGAGGCTGGAGAGAAGGCCCTGGCACCGCAGCGTCGCGGTCGCAAGGTCGATCCGGCCCGTGCTGAGAAGGAGCGCATCGCGCAGCTCGAGCGCGACAAGGCCCGCTTGGAACGCGAGCTCGCCCAGGCACGCCTGATCATCGAGGTCCAAAAAAAAGTATCCGCCTTGCTCGGGATTGCGACGGCGGACTCGACGGACGAGAAGTGATCGAGGCGTTCGACACCCTGCGCTCGGGTCTGGCCGTCACCGCGGCGTGCCAGGCCCTGGGCGTGCCGCGAGCCACGGTCTACCGGGCTCGGCATCGGCGCAGGGCCATCATCTCGCGCGCGCAGCCGATTCCTCGGCCGCGCCCACCGCTCGCCTTGAGTGATGCCGAGCGAGAGACATTGCTTGCCGCCCTCAACAGCGAACGCTTCGCCGACATGGCTCCCAGGGCCATCTACGCCACGCTTCTCGACGAGGGGCAGTATTTGGCGTCGGTGCGCACCATGTACCGGGTGCTGGCCGCTGAGGGTCAGAGCCTGGAGCGGCGGCGCCAGAGAACGCACCCTCCGTACGCAAAACCGGAGCTGCTCGCCGTGGCGCCTCGGCAAGTTTGGAGTTGGGATATAACCAAGCTCAAGGGCCCCGTGCGCTGGAGCGTGTATCACTTGTACGTGATCCTGGACATCTTCAGCCGCTACGTGGTCGGCTGGATGGTGGCGCTGCGCGAGGCGGCGGAGCTGGCCGAGCAGTTCATCGCCGAGACCATCGCCAAACAGCAGATCGCCCCCGGCACCCTGACCCTGCACGCCGACCGCGGCACGAGCATGCGCTCCAAGCCTGTCGCCGCGCTCCTGGTGGATCTGGATGTCGCCCGCACCCACAGCCATCCACACGTCTCGGACGACAACCCGTACTCGGAGTGGCAGTTCCGGACCCTGAAGTATCGGCCTGAGTTCCCGCAGCGCTTCGGATCGCTCGAGGATGCCCGAGCCCATTGCCAGCGATTCTTCTACTGGTACAACAACGAGCATCGCCATAGCGGCATCGGCCTGATGACCCCGCATGCCGTTCACTATGGCGCCGCCGAGACCCTGCACGTCCAGCGTGCCCAGGTGCTGCAGCAGGCCTACGAGGCCAATCCGCTGCGCTTCAAGGGTCGTTTGCCCCAACCGCCTGGACTTGACCCGCTTTCGTACACACCCGACAGTTTGTGTTCGAGGTGTCAGCCATGGTCAAGTCAAAGGCATTGAAGTCGAAGTTTGCGAAGCGGTATCCGAAGGAGTTTCACCGGCAGATGGTGGAGCTACATCGAGCGGGGCGCAGCACAACCGAGCTGGCGCGCGAGTTCGGATGCTCGCAATGGGCGATCAGTCGGTGGATTCGGCAGGCGGATCGGGATGAGGGTCGCGGCGACGGTGGTCTGACCAGTGCGGAGCGCGAGGAGCTTGTGCGGCTTCGTCGGCAGAACAAGCGGTTGCAGATGGAGCGGGAGATCCTCGCAAAAGCGGCGGCCTGGTTCGCGCAGGAGACCGCTCCGAATTCGAAGCGCTCTTTGGATTCGTGAGAGCGAACCAGGACCTGTATCCGGTGAGCGCCATGTGCCGGTTGCTCGATGTCTCCGCCGCCGGGTTTTATCACTGGCAGGATCGCCCATTGTCGGCGCGCGCCCGCAGGGACGTGGAGGTGCTTGCGCTCATTCACGAAGTTTATGGGCGTTCCGACAGCACCTATGGTGCCCCGCCGTGTACCGGGAGTTACGCAAGTCGTACGGGATACGTATGGGATGCAAGCGGGTGGCTCGCCTGATGCGGCAGGCCGGTTTGAAGGGCGTGCAGAAGAGGCGCTTCCGCCCGACCACGCGAGCGGGAAATCCCGAGCTTTTCGCCCCGGACCTCGTGCAGCGGCACTTCACGGCCGATCGGCCCAATGCCCTGTGGCTCGCCGACGTGACGTACGTGCCAACTGACGAGGGCTTCCTGTACCTCGCGGCCGTGCTCGATGTGTTCTCGCGTTACATTGTCGGCTGGGCAATGGAGGCTCATCTCGGCAGCCGGCTCGTGCTTGCCGCGCTCCGCATGGCCTATGCGCAGCGCCATCCGCAGCAGGTGATCCATCACTCCGATCACGGCAGCGAATACACGGCGGTGGCTTTCTCCAGCCGCTGTCGCGAGCTCGGGATCACGATCTCAATGGGCAGCGTCGGGGACTGCTTCGATAATGCCATGATGGAGTCGTTCTTCTCGAGCCTGGAGGCGGAGGTGTTGAATCGATATCGCTTCGCCACGCGCGAGCAGGCACGCACAAGGCTGTTCTCGTGGATCGAGGGTTGGTACAACAGTCATCGCCTGCACTCGGCGATCGACTACCTCTCGCCACGGGAGTTTGAACAGGCATTCATGATAAAGAATGCGCGTCCTTCGGCCGCGCCCATCCCGCCTTCGCGGGAGGCTGCGTGGCGGGGGACCGATAGATCAAAGCATCAAGACCGAAGAGGAGGAAATCCATAGCTCAGGAACAAGCTCAAACTCTTACCCGTGTACGGAAACGGGTCAACCGTAGAGGCGCGCTACAGAAAGCCGCGCACGAGCATCCCGGCGCGCGAAGGGGCGATCCATCCGTACCTGCTCGGTGGGCTCTCGATCGAGCGGCCCAACCAGGCGTGGTCCACCGACATCACCTACATCC
>Ga0209061_1000640_pt1 | contig 78051 bp, 72 predicted proteins | sample Coa_R1_10_FD_187157 | JGI IMG/M metagenome (GOLD analysis project Ga0209061, IMG submission 187157) | Surface soil microbial communities from Centralia Pennsylvania, which are recovering from an underground coalmine fire - Coalmine... | ecosystem: Environmental > Terrestrial > Soil >... | reverse complement strand
TGAGCTGGGCAATACGGGCGCGCAGCCCTGCAATATCCGCGCGTGCCTGCTCGGGCACCACGGTGGCCGCAACGTCGCACTCGGCAAGGGTAAGGAGGTCTTCAAGGTAAGGCCCGCACTCGCGAATTAGGCGTTTTACGGCAGCATCGCTCCAATCCGAACGATACTCGCCGGGGCGCATGTGCAACTTCACCAGCGTGGTAACGGCCTCTATCTCCTCATTGGAAAACTTGAGGCGACGCATGATACGATGAACCATCTCGGCCCCAACGGTTGCATGGCCGTAAAAGTGCACCTGTCCATCCACCTCGGTACGGGTTTGCGGTTTGCCGATGTCGTGCCAAAGCAGACCGAGCCTCAGCGCCAGCCCGGCGCTTTCGGGCAAGCACTCCAGAGCCACGAGGGTGTGCTCCCACACATCGTAACGGTGCCATCCTCCCTGCCGACAGCCTACCATCTTCACCATCTCCGGCAGAAACTGGGGGAGGAGATTCAGCTCGAGCAGCATCTGCAGACCCCGGCGCGCTTTGGTGCCGGGCAGCATAACGATCTTCACAAACTCATCTCGGATGCGCTCATACGATAGGGCCGGGGGGCTTAGCCGATAGGCGTCCTTCATAATTCCCTCTTTCGTTTTGGGTTCGATCTCAAAATCGAAGCGTGCGGCAAATCGCACGGCACGCAGCATGCGCAAGGGGTCGTCGTAAAAGGTAATGGCCGGGTCAAGAGGCGTCCGAATGATTTTGGCGCGTAGATCGGCCATGGCCATACCGGTAAGATCGAGACGCTCGCCGGTATGAAGGTTTTCTAAAAGCGTGTTGATGGTAAAGTCTCTCCGAAACACATCCTCGCGTAGACTTGCAAGGTGCACGTCGGGTTTGCGCGATTCGGGATGGTAGCTTTCCGCCCGCGCAGAAACCAACTCGACGTTACAATCGATCCCCTGAGCCGTTGCCACGGTAATGCGTGCGGTGCCAAAACGGGGGTAGACGACCGGATGGTGCGTCGAAAGGCCTTTTTTGTGGAGGAAATAGGCAAGTTCAACGGCATCCCCTTCCAAAACAATGTCGAGATCGGGAGAGGAGGGGACGCCTAGCTCCCGATCGCGGAGCAGGCCGCCCACCAGGTAAAGCCTGCCCTCATAGGGGGTGCCGCGGGTGGCCTCACGCAGTTGATGGATGGCATCCTCAATCGCCGCCTCTTGAGTGGTGAGAGGGTTTCTGTTCTCGCCCAAGGCAGGTTCAACGTCGCTCATTTCTTTAGTGTACCTTGAGGCGGGCTTCCTCATCCCCACATGGGCACCGTTTGCCGCTATGCAGGTCTCCTTACTACCACTCCGACGCGCTGATTGAGGAGAAGGCGTGATGGTGCAGAGAGTTGTCGTCTAGAGGGGAATGTCTTAAGCGCTCTGCTGCAGTGAAAGCAGGCACTCACGCGCCGCCGCCTCCACTTCAGGAGGAAGTTCCGGGAGCTTAAGAAGGTCGTGGAGCGCCGGGACGGCTCGCCTGTCGCCCCTGCGCTTAATGTCATCGAGGATCGAATACACCAGTTGATGATCGCCTTGTTTGCGTACGGCCGCGCGCAGCAGAAGGGCGATGTCCTCCTCAGAGTCACGTTTGGACGGCCGGAGAAGGTTGGCCGAGGAGGAGGTCTCGGAGGCAACGCGCAGAAGAAGGTCGCTCTCTTTATGTTTGGCGAGACGCTCTTCGATGTGGGCTATCACCTGGGAAGCGGCAGCCCGAACGGAGGGCAGTTTTCCTGCCTTGTCCTTTCCGCGAGCGATACGGTTGAGAATGGGCAGCACGCTGCGATCCCCCACTTTGTCTAGGGCGTCCAGAATGAGATGGGCGTTTTCCACTTCCGTCTGGTTTTCCAGCATGATGGCGAGGAGGCGGAGGGTGCGTGTCTGTAGTTTGCCGTAGTGGTCGGGGGTAAGAGCGGGAAGAAGGGAGAAGATGGTCTCGCGCATTTTGCGCTTCAACGTCTTCAACACCCCAAACTCCGCCTGCACCAGGCTGTCCAAAGCTTCCACCGCCTTCAGTCTCCCCAAAGCGCTTGCGGCCTCTTCACGTACGGGGTTGGCGAAGGCGGCTTTGAAGGACATAAAGCTAGAGAATGTAGCAAGCACATCGAGAAAAGCCGAAAAGGCTCCCGCCTTTTTCCATGTGATGATCGTTATTACCATAATCACCAGCGCAACAACCCCAATGCCGGTCAACATCTGAACGGAGAAGTCCCCGCTGAGAACCTTGGCGAAGGCGTCAACAGTCTTCTCACGTTGCTCATTCCGCTCGGCCAGGCGGGCTAAGGCCCACACCGCCAGTTGCTGCTCACGCCATCGTCGCCAACTAGGCCGGCGCAAAACGGCATAAAGAGGCTCCGAAGGCACCGTGGCCTTTGGGTCGGCAAGCAGGGCTTCGACGGCACCACGTACAGGGCTTTTAGAGGATACGGTTGTCAGAAGCGTTTCAATGCGCTGACGTTCTTCGGGAGAAATGGTGTCGGAAGCGAGCCTAGAAACGGCTCCTTGTGAAGAGACCTCGGTGGCCGATTGGCCGGAGAAACTCTGTTCCTGTGGGGACATGCTAGGAATCCTATGTTTGATCGAAGAGACGAGAGAACGGTGTGTGCGGTTTCAGAAATTCTCCAAAGAGGACAACGGCGCCGGCAAACAAAAAATGGGCGAACAGGGACTTGAACCCCGGACCTCTTCGGTGTAAGCGAAGCGCTCTACCGACTGAGCTATTCGCCCATTGCTGTTTTATTATACCGCAAAGCAGGCCTATTTTGAAAGACGTTAAGCCTCTTTCCAAGAGGCGCTGACGGATGAGAGTAGGTATAATGCTTCTCGATAACCGGTTATCTCACCCAGTTAAGAGAGTCAAATTGCGTATTCTGCTGACGAATGATGATGGCGTGCAGGCCGCGGGTCTCCATGCAGCCCGCCGTGCGCTCGCCCATGTAGGGGAGGTTTTTGTAGTTGCGCCCGAACGCCCTCGTAGCGCCGTAGGGCACTCCATCACGCTTCACAAGCCCCTTCGCCTTACCCCCGTCGCCTTGCCGGATGGGGCAGAAGGCTATGCCTGCAACGGCACCCCTGCCGATTGTGTGGCCTTGGGTTATGAGGTGGTAATGGGCGGGCGGTGCGACCTCGTGGTTTCAGGAATCAATGCAGGGGCCAATCTGGGGTGGGACGTGGTCTACAGCGGCACGGTTGCCGGCGCTCGGGAGGGGGCGGTGATCGGCATTCCCTCTCTCGCCGTCTCCCTCTGTTTGCCCGAAAATGTTCCTGCGGGCACCGTCTCTTTCGAGCCTATCGCGGCCTTCATCGGGCAAGTTGCCACCCGCATTCAACAACATCGCCTCCCTCCACACGTGCTTCTCAACATCAACATCCCCTACAGGCCCGATGCTTCAGAGCTGCCCATAGCCATTACGCGACAGGGACGAAGGGAGTATGTGAACCGCATTGCGGTGCGTGAAGACCCCTATGGGCGACCCTACTATTGGCTTGGAGGTAGCGTGCGACCGGAAGAACCCGAACCCGGCTCGGATGTGTACGCGGTTCAGCACGGTGCCATCTCCATCACCCCTATCCATCTCGATATGACGGCCTATTCCCTTATGGAAACTCTCCAAAGTTGGAACTGGGAACCCTTTCGGGTGGAAGGAGCGACACCATGAACCGACGGGAACTGCTGGGCTTTTCGGGCGCTTTTTTCCTTTCCGGAGGAGGCCAAAGCGGATCGGCAGCAAAAGAGCTTTGGTGGGATGTACGCCGTTTTGGCGCGGTTGGAGATGGAAAAACCAAGAACACCGCAGCGCTTCAGCAGGCGATAGAGGCCGCTTTTCGGGCCGGCGGAGGAACGGTGTATGTGCCTGCCGGCACCTACCTTACCGGCGGCCTTGTGTTGAAAAGCAACGTGCGCCTCTATCTCGAAGCGGGGGCTACCCTGTTGGGCAGCACCGACCCCGCGGATTATGAAGACCATCCCGGCCCCGCCCCTGGCGGCGATGCCAATACGCGCCACCTCCTCTTTGCCGAAAACGCCGAAAACATCGCCCTCTGCGGTTTGGGAACGGTGGATGGGCAAGGCCCTGCCTTTTGGCAGCCTACCCATCGCCCACCTCCCCGCCCGGAAGACCTTTGGCGCGACGTTATCGCCTACGACTATAGGCCTATTCGTCAGAATGGGAAGCAGATACGCCCTTCGCCGATGTTAGAGTTTGTTCGCTGTCGAAACGTGCACATCGAGGGCGTGCTGCTTGCCAACTCGCCGGGCTGGACCCTACGCCCCATCCTTTGTGAAACGGTCACCATTCGCGGCATCCGTGTGCGTAACCCCGTCTACGGCCCCAACACCGACGGGATGGACATTACCTGTTGCCACAACGTCTTCATTTCCGATTGCGATATCGCCACCGGCGACGATGCCATCTGCCTGAAAAGCGAAAACCCGTACGGTGGGCCGGTGCAAGCCAACGAAAATATCACGATCACCAACTGCGTACTTACCACCTGCTGCAACGGTTTTAAGATGGGCACGGCCACACACGGCGCTTTCCGAGACATCACGTTTGCCAACTCGGTGATCTACAATGCAGATGCCGACCCGATAAACGCGCGGGTTATTTCCGGCATTGCCGTCGAGATGGTGGATGGGGGATCGGTGGAAGGGGTCGTTATCTCGAATATCGCCATGCGCAATGTGCGTACCCCTCTTTTTGTGCGTCTCGGCACGCGAACGGAGAATCCGGCCGCACCCACGTCGCTTCGAGGTGTTCGGATAGGCCATATCTATGCCACCGGTTCCTTGTTAACCTCTTCCATTACAGGCCTGCCGGAGCATCGGGTACAGGATGTGCAGCTAGAGAATATCTGCATCGAGACCGTGGAAGGCGGCAAGGCCGAGTGGGTTGAGCACACGGTGCCGGAGCAGCCCAAAGCCTACCCGGAAGCGCGTATGTTCGGCAGGTTGCCTGCCTACGGCCTTTACTGTCGGCATGTGGATGGCCTTCGGCTTTCACAACTAGAGCTTGTAAGCAAGACGCCGGATGGGCGTCCCGCCCTGGTTTGCGATGACGTGAAAGACTTGGACGTCAATGTCCTACACGCTTCGAGTCCCTCCACAGAGATGCCTGTGGTGCAGCTAAACGATGTGCAAGATGCCTTTTTGCACGGCTGTGCGGCTCCGCAGGGCGTACAGGCCTTCTTAATGGTTTCGGGCGCACGAACCGCGCGGGTGCGGCTTGTTGGAAACGATCTTTCCGAAGCCAAACAGGCCTTTATCGTGAAGCCCAATGTACCAAAGGGAGCTGTGCGAGAAGCAGGAAACTTGAAATAGGGCTGAAAAGCTGGTAAAGTATCTTCTGGCTTAAAAAACATTCAAGAGCACAGAAGTGTCCTGAAAGCAAATTTGGCATGAAATTGCGAAAAACGAAAATTGTTTGCACTATAGGGCCGAGTAGTTGTCATCGTAAAACCTTGGAGCGTATGTTGCAAGCCGGCATGGATGTTGCCCGCCTCAACTTTTCTCATGGCGACCATGCCTGGCACGCTCAGGTGATCGCCGACCTGCGCGAAATCTCACAAAAAATGGGCAAACCGCTCGCCCTGCTGCAAGACCTCTGCGGTCCGAAAATTCGGCTCGGCGACCTCGGAGCCGACGGCGTATCCTTGAAACGAGGACAAGTGGTGGGCCTCATCGCGCACGACGCCCTAGAGCCTCCTGCCAAAGCCTCCGAGAACCTGCTTCTCCCTCTGCCGGTGCCGGAGCTGCTGGCGGCGCTTCAGCCGGGGCGCAAGCTGCTGCTCGATGATGGCAAAATTCTCCTTCGCGTTCTGCGCACCGAACCCACAAAGGAGGCGCCGGCCCCCATTGTGTGGGCGCGATGTCTCTCAGGGGGAAAGCTGCTTTCGCGCAAAGGGGTCGCTGCACCGGGCACTCGGTTCTCCATTCCCGCCCTCACCCCGCGCGATCTCGATGACCTCCGTTTTGGCCTGAGCCAGGGGGTGGACTGGGTGGCCGTCTCTTTTGTGCGCCATGCAGAAGACCTTCAGCCCATCTTTTCCACAATGCAGCAGCTGGGAGTGCGGGTGCCCGTGATGGCCAAAATCGAGAAGGCGGAGGCGGTTCATCATTTCGAGGCCATCTTAGAGGTTGTGGATGGGGTGATGGTGGCGCGAGGCGATCTGGGGGTGGAGATGCGCTTTGACGAGGTGCCTATCGTTCAAAAGCAGCTGATTCGCGCCTGTAACCGAGCGGCAAAACCGGTGGTTACGGCCACCCAAATGCTCGAATCGATGATGCAGTGCCCGCGCCCCACCCGTGCCGAAGCGGCCGATGTGGCCAACGCCATCCTCGACGGAACCGATGCCGTCATGCTCTCGGCCGAGACGGCCTCTGGAGCCTATCCGGTCGAGGCCGTACGCACGATGGCCCGCATCGCATTGACTACCGAAAAAGCCATCTTCCGCAATCGCGACTATGCCGAGCGCCTGGCAACCCCCCACCAACTTACCGAAGCGGTTGGCCATGCCGCCGCGCAGATCACCTGCGAAATCGGCGCCAAAGCCATCCTCTGTGCAACCTCCACCGGCCGAACCGCTCGCCTGGTGGCTTCGCACCGACCACCTGTGCGCATTCTCGGGGCGACCCCAAGCCGAGCGACCTATCACGCGCTTGCCATGGTGTGGGGCGTGCAGCCCTGCCTTGTGGAGGCGGTAACGGATACCGATTCCATGATGCGTGAAACGCTGGAGGTAGCCCAGCGGTTGCAATTGGTGCGCCCCGGCGACACGGTGGTGCTGACGGCCGGTGTGCCCGTGAACCGCCCCGGCACTACTAACCTCATCCGCGTGCACACGGTGGGCACGACACTGGAGGCCAACCCCTTAGCCCACTCCTAAAGAGGCCCTGTCGAAGGAGAGAAAAACCTGCCGTTGCCCTAGCTCTGTCCAAAGAGGTCTGTTTCACGCCCAAAAAGCAGGTCGTAGGGGTAGGCCTCGTGCCTACCTACCCCTACAGCCGATTCGGGGCACATATCTGGCAACAGTGGGCAACCCCGTGGCAAATCCTCTTTTCTAGGCGGTTTCGAGCAGTTGCCTCAGCACATACTGCAGTATGCCACCGTGCCGATAGTACTGCACCTCTTGGGGCGTGTCTATACGGGCAAGCACCCGAAACTCTTTGCGACTTCCGTCCTCTGCGGTGGCCTGCACGGTAAGCTCTCGGCCGTTGGCGAAGCCGGTGGCGATGGCCTCACGCAACCCCAGAATGTCGTAGCGCTCTCGGCCGGTCAGCCCTAAGGTCGCCGCGCTCTCTCCCTGGCGATACTGGATGGGAAGGATGCCCATGCCCACAAGGTTGGAGCGATGGATGCGCTCGAAGCTTTCGGCCAACACGGCGCGAACGCCTTGCAGGTAAGGGCCTTTGGCTGCCCAGTCGCGGCTGGAACCAGAACCGTACTCTTTGCCGGCCAGCACAATAAGCGGCGTGCCATCCTGCTTGTAGCGCATGGCCGCTTCGTAGATGGTCATCACCTCTCCGGTGGGGAAGTAGATAGTGACACCCCCTTCGGTGCCGGGCACCAGTAGGTTTTTAATGCGCACGTTGGCAAAGGTTCCTCGCACCATCACCTCATCATGTCCGCGACGCGCCCCGTAGGAGTTGAAATCGGCCGGGTCTACCCCACGTTCAATGAGATAGCGCCCTGCCGGTGAGGAGGGTTTGATGGAGCCGGCAGGCGAGATATGGTCGGTGGTGATGCTATCTCCAAACATCGCCAGTACTCGGGCACCGCGTATATCCTCCACCGTTTCGGGCGCCTCGCGGGGCATGTTATCGAAGTAGGGTGGGTTCTTGATGTAGGTCGAATTCGAGTCCCATGAGAAAAGGGCGCCACGTGGAGAATCGATCCGGTTCCAGTTTTCATCGCCTTTGAAGACATCGGCGTAGTTTTCGCGGAACATCTCGGCCCGTACCGCCTTTTCTATCGTCTCGGCTACCTCCTGCTGGGTCGGCCAGATATGGCGCAGATACACCGGGTTGCCCTCCTTATCCATGCCCAGCGGGTCGTTGTAGGGATCGAAGTCCATGTGCCCGGCCAGCGCGTAGGCCACAACCAGCGGAGGCGACATCAGGTAGTTCGCGCGTACTTCGGGCTGAATGCGCCCCTCAAAATTGCGGTTTCCGGAAAGCACCGAACAGACCACCAGCTTGCCCTCTTCAATGGCGCGACTTACTTCGGGCGGCAGCGGCCCGGAGTTGCCGATGCAGGTGGTGCAGCCATAGCCCACCGTGGCGAAGCGAAGTTGCTCGAGGTAGGGCAGAAGCCCGGCCTGCTCTAAATAACGGGTCACCACACGGCTGCCTGGGGCCAGCGAGGTTTTGACCCATGGCTTGGACTCTAGCCCCAGCTCCACGGCCTTTTTTGCCAACAGGCCGGCCGCCACCATGACGGAGGGGTTCGAGGTGTTCGTACAGCTTGTGATGGCGGCGATAACAACAGAACCGTGGCTCAGCTCGTAGGTGGCCTTCTCCGTCTCCACCTTCACACGGGTAGCCAGTGCGGTCGCTCCGTTTGAGGCGGTGCCAGGCCCTAGTAGCGAGGGAAGGGCCTGCTCCCAAGCCTTTTTCGCGTTGGAAAGCGGGATGCGATCTTGCGGGCGCCGCGGGCCGGCAATGGAAGGCTCCACGGTGTTGAGATCGAGTTCTAAGGTCTCGGAGTAGAAAGCTTCGGGCGCATCGAAGCCGTGGAAAAGCCCCTGCTCCTTCATGTAGGCCTCCACAAGCGCGATCTGCTCTTCGGAGCGGCCGGACATGCGGAGGTAGCGAAGCGATTCGTTGTCTATGGGGAAGATACCACAAGTTGCCCCATATTCCGGCGCCATATTCCCCACCGTTGCGCGATCTGCAAGGGGAAGCGAGGCTAGGCCGGGGCCGTAAAACTCCACGAACTTGCCCACCACGCCCTTCTTGCGTAGCATCTCCGTAACCGTCAAAACCAAATCGGTGGCCGTAGCTCCCTCCGGCAGCGCATTGACTAAGCGAAAGCCTACCACCTGCGGAATCAGCATGGAGACCGGTTGCCCCAGCATGGCCGCCTCCGCCTCGATGCCGCCCACGCCCCAGCCCAGCACGCCGAGACCGTTGATCATCGTCGTATGCGAATCGGTGCCGACAAGGGTATCGGGGTAGGCCACTATCGTACCGTCCGCACGGGCATCGGCAAAAACCACACGCGCCAAATACTCCAAGTTCACCTGGTGCACGATGCCTGTGCTGGGCGGAACAACCTTGAAGTTTTGAAAGGCCGATTGGCCCCATTTCAGGAAGGCGTAGCGCTCTCGGTTGCGCTCAAACTCCTTGGCTACGTTCAGAGCCAAAGCATCTTTCCTACCAAAATAGTCCACCTGCACCGAGTGGTCAATAACAAGCTCCACGGGCAGCAGCGGATTGACTTTTGAGGGGTCTCCTCCAAAACGGGCCATGGCCTCGCGCATCGAAGCGAGGTCTACAAGGCAGGGCACGCCCGTAAAATCCTGCAGTAAGACTCGGGCGGGGCGAAACGCGATCTCCCTTTCGGGCACCTCATCGGGACGCCAGCGTGCCAGTGCGAGAATGTCTTCCGCAGTTACCGTAACGCCATCCTCATGGCGTAGCAGGTTCTCTAGCAGGATTTTGAGGGAGTAGGGGAGTTTGGTGAGGTCAATACCGTGCTGTGCAAGGGCTTCGAGACGGTAGTAGGTGTAGGTTCTATCGCCCACACGCAGTGTGGTGCGGGCATTAAAGCTATTTTTCATGAAGGCCTCCTCAGAATTCTTTGATCAGCAGGCGCCTTAAAGGAACATTCAATGCGACTCTGTTGAATCTACGTAGGAATTCTACCACTCTCCGATGAAAGAATACAAACACAAGGCTGCTTGAGGAGCGGAACGGCATTAAACCGAAAAAAGGAGAAGTGGTCTATGTCCTCAACTCCCTTTAATAGAATGGAGATTGTAGAAGGCGACATTACCCGTTTAGAGGTGGACGCCATCGTGAATGCGGCCAACACCACGCTGCTAGGGGGTGGGGGGGTGGATGGCGCCATCCACCGTGCGGCGGGACCGGAGCTTCTTGAAGAGTGCCGAACGCTGGGGGGATGCCCCACCGGAGAGGCCCGCATTACGAAAGGGTATCGCTTGCCGGCCCGCTATGTGATCCACGCCGTAGGGCCGGTGTGGCACGGAGGCGATCGTGGGGAAGATGCCCTTTTGGCGAGCTGCTATCGCCATAGCCTCTGCCTTGCCAAGGAGCACGGGGTGCGCACCATCGCCTTTCCGGCGATCAGCACAGGCGCCTATCGCTTTCCCTTGGAGCGCGCCACACGTATTGCTCTGCAAGAGGTAGCCGACTTTCTCAGACACGAGTCGCTGCCGGAAAAGGTGATCTTCTGCTGCTTTGGCGCGGAGGCCTTGAAAACCTACGAAAAGATGCTTCAGGAGCTGCGAGCTGCATCGGCATAGGGAAGATAGAACCATGAACATCAAAAAGCGTCTACAGCAAATATTTCCATGGCTTGGCATCGGTGGGATGCTGGTAAGTTGCGGTTTCACCCTGCTTTCAGCACGGGCAGGCGCTCCGCAGGCCTCGATTTTGACCGTGCACCCGCCGTCCAATGCCCCAGAGGCTCTGCAGCAAGCGATTGAGGCGGCCTATAAGGCCGGCTATAGGGGGGTGCGCATCGCCCCAGGAACCTACCCCATCGAGGACCCTCACAATGACTATGCGCTGCACCTGGTGAACATGAAGAATTTCGAGGTAGACGGGCGCGGGGTGACGTTGGTGCGGCTGAACCCGCGCCAGGGCGGAATTCACCTCGATCACTGCACTCATGTTACCTTGCGTGGTTTTACCGTTCGCCTGGCGACCACCGTGCGCACTCAGGGCGCCATTGTGGCGATAGACCCCCAACGCAGATGGTTTGATATCGTCGTAGATAAGGGCTATCCAACCGACCTCGATAACCCTGCCGACTTTGACCCCCATCCTACGGCCTATTTTTTCGACCCGAAAACCCTACAGTGGAAGCCGGGCGCCTACGACGTTCCCATCAGCCGTGTGGAGCGGCTAGGGCCTAACAGGTTTCGGTTTTATGGCGGCTTTGGAGCCGATCACACCATGGCCGTTGGCGATCTTGTAACCTATCGCAACTACCTCTCAACCGATCTGGAGGTGGGCGATTGCTCTGGCATCAAGGTGATCGGCCTCACCTTTGTAGGGCCTACCGGCTGGGTGGTGCATGAGGGAGGTGGAGAGGGAGGGAACTTCTATAACTACTCCATTCTCTATCCGCCGCCCCCGCCGGGCGCGACACGAAGGCCGTTGATGGCTGCCGGAGCGGATGCCTTTCACTCGAGCGGCATTCGGCACGGCCCGACGGTTGAGGGATGTCTTCTACAAGGAATGCCGGATGACGGCATCGCGATACATGGTCGCTACGCCATGGTGCAAGAGTCCGATGGAAACCATCTCATCGTGCGCGTTCCTTGGGGCAACTTCTTTCAGACCGGAGATCGCGTGCGAGTTTATACGAAAGACCTGGTGCCCATAGGGGAGGCCAGGCTAAACGCCGTGGAGGTTCTCTCTAACTATCGGCCTCAACGCCAGACCGACCTAAAGGCCTTTAAAGAGGTAAATATCTTTGTGGCACTTACCCTCGACCGCGATCTGCCCGCTCCATTTGAAGGGTTGGTAAGCGATCCCGATGAGGATGGAAGCGGTTATGTGTTGCGCAACAACGTGATCCGCAATCATCGCGCGCGTGGCATGTTGCTGAAAGCCGACGACGGGCTGGTTGAGAACAACACCATCGAGGGAAGTACGATCGCAGGCATCGTGATCGCGCCGGAGATGTGGTGGAACGAGGCCGACTACAGCCATCATGTCATCGTGCGCAACAACCACATCCTTAACGTGGGCTATGTTACTTGGCAGGGAACCGACCAGGCGGGAGCCATCTCGGTAATGGCGTCAAACGACCACGGCTTTGTGCCCGGCTATGGGCATCGGGATATCCAGATTGATGGCAACACCATAGAGAACTGCGACGGCGTGAACCTGCTGGTTACCTCTGCCGAAAATGTGGAGATTCGCAACAACGTTTTTCACGGTGCGCAGCAACACCCCTCCAATCGCGGCGCCAACTGGCTTGACCCTAAAGCCCTTATTTACCTTACCGAATGTAAGAACGTGCACCTAGCCGGGAACCGGGTGGAGCGGCTAGGGCGGGAGAACGCCCACCTTGTGGAGGCCACTCCAACGGCTTTGGAGGTTCGTGGCGTGGGCCGGGGCGTGCGTTTGGCCGCACGATAGAAGCGGTTGTGCGGTAAGGGCGGGCTTTCATCGCTTGAAAGAGGGGCACAAAGGGTTTCGGCAACTGCTGAAGCCGATCTGGTAGAATATAAGTAGCTTTGTTGTTGAAATAGGTACCCAATATGCCCGAACAGGGGGTTGAGACTCTCGAAGAGGCGCTTGCAAGAGGAATCCGCTATGCGCGCATGGCGGAGTGGGGGCGCGCTGTGGAGGCCTTCCGAAAGGCTGTGGCGCTAGACCCGGAGAACACGGAGGCTCGGTTTCGCCTCGGATGGGCTTTATGGAATTTGGCCGATACCGACAGGCCGACTTTGGCCGACATGGCTCTGCTCTATGGAGCGCAACTGCTTGGGTTCGATCAAACGGTTCGCGATGGCCGTAGGCGCTATCGCGCCTGGCGACAAACTTTGGAGGATGCGGCCTACTATTTGGAATCGGTGGTGGAGCGCGACCCCAAACATGCTCGTGCCTACCACTATCTGGCCCGGGTGTTTCAGGCGCTCGACCGTCGTGAGGAGGCCGAACAGGCCGCCCGGGCGGCGGTTCAACTGGATCCCTCTAACACCAACTACCGAAACTTTGCCGCCTCGCTGAACGCGCTCTCCAACCACCGCTACGTCACAACCGGCTCCGATCTTCCCCAACAGAGCGCTCTTACATGGGACGATCTGGTATTGAACCCGCGCACGAAACGCGAACTTCGTCAGATGCAGCTCATGCTGGAGCAGCCGGAGCTGGCGCGGGAGCTAGGTGTACAACCGCCCACGGGCATCCTGCTTAAAGGCCCACCCGGTACCGGAAAAACCACCATTGCGCGCGTATTGGCCAACGAGGCCAAATGTCACTTCTACGCCATTACGCCGGCCGACATCAACCAGATGTATGTGGGGGAGAGCGAAAAAAGGGTGCAGGAGCTATTTGCTCGCGCACGCGCCAACCCGCCTGCCATCATCTTCATTGATGAGATAGATGCGCTGTTGCCTGTGCGCCAGGGCGGTGTGGCCATCCATTCCGACAAGGTGGTGAACCAGTTTCTGCAGGAGATGGACGGGTTAACGCCCAACAGCCGTGTCTTCATTATCGGCGCTACCAACCGCCCCGATATGCTCGACCCGGCCGTGCGAAGGGGGGGCCGCCTTTCGCGCGAGATCGAGATTCCTTTGCCTGACTTTGAGGCGCGCCGGCAGCTATTTGCCCTCTGTACCCGAAACGCCAATCTGGCGCCCGATGTGGATATTGACGAGCTGGCCCGGAAAACCGACGGCTATAGCGGAGCCGACATTCGCGCCCTGGTGAACGAGGCGGGGCTGTTGGCCCTCATACGCATCGCCGACCAGGGGCCGGACACGCCGCGCGCGCTCACCATGGCCGACTTCGAGGGCGCACTGACCAATTTGGGCTAATAAGGCGGGTAACCGATGGAACATCCCAAAGGCCACAGCGAAAGCTTGACTCGACGCTTAAGGATGTTGTATTCTACCCTCGCCAAGTTGAAACGAAAACCGAGTATATAAGGAAGCACCATTTGTTATGCAGGTAAAAGTCGAACATGCGACTCCACGTACGGCTACGGTCGAGATCACCGTGGATGAGGAGCAGGTAAGCCGCACCTTCGATAGCGTGTATAAAGAGTTTAATCGCTACGTCAACGTGCCGGGGTTTCGACCGGGGAAAGCGCCTCTCGCCCTTTTGGAACGTTATGTAGACCCCGAAAGGGTGCGACGGCGGGTTTTAGAGAAGCTTGTCGCCGAAACCGGCTCCAAGGCGTTGGAGCAGGAGTCGCTGGAGATAATGAGCGGCTATAACCCCGAAATTGATGCCCCCGACATCGAGAACAACAAACCCTATACCTATAAGCTGATCGTGCCGCTGGAGCCGGAGGTCACTTTGGGAGCTTATACCGGTTTGACCGTGGAGAAGCCAAAGCGGGTGGTGACCGACGAGCTGGTGGAGCAGGAGATCGAGCGGCGCCGCAAGCCTTATGAGCGCCTCGAAAGGGTGACCGATAGAGGGGTAGAGCCTGGAGACGTGTTGAGCGTGGAGATGCGCGTTCAAGAGGAGGGCGCGGAGGAGGATAAGGGGCCTGCACGGCGTCGCCTTATCTTTCTTGGGAACAATATCCCCGGTTTTGATGAGGCCTTGCTGGGCATGCAGATCGGGGAGGAGCGCACCTTTACTCTGCCTTATCCCGACGACTACCCCGACGAGGCCAAGCGCGGAAAGCAGGCCACCTACACCGTGAAGCTGATCGGCATCAACGTGCGCAAACTGCCGGAGGTCAACGATGCCTTCGCCAAAGAGCTGGGCTATGAGAACGTTGAGACCATGCGCCGGCGCGTGCGAGAGGAGCTGGAAGACTACTTTGAACGGCTGGGTAATGAGCTTGCCGAACAGCGGCTTATCGCCGAGATCGTGAAGAACTCCACCGTGAACTTCTCGGAAATCTTGGTGAAGGAGGAGATGGAATCTCGCCTCGAAGCGCTGGCGCGTGAGCTGCAACAGCGCAACCTGACATATGAGCAGTATCTGGCGGCCATCGGCAAAACGGCCGAGGAGCATCAGAGGGCGCTCGCAGAACAGTCGGCCTATCGCATCGCGGCGTTCCTTGTGCTGCGTGCCATCGCCACCCAGGAGGGGCTGCAGGTTGACCAAGAGGATATTGATGCCGCCTTCGACGATATGTTAGAAAAAGGTCAAATTACGGAAGAACAGTATGGGGAGTTTCGGCAAAACCCGCGCAAGCGATTGGAACTGGCCGATGCGCTGGTGCGACAGCGCCTCCATGACTTTCTGTTTGCCAACAACACGATTCGAGAGGTAGAGGTTTCCGATCTGCCCCAAGAAGAGGTAGAGGAGGAGATCGCCACTGCAGAGGGGGGTGAATAATGGAACGGAAAATAGAGACACCGAAGAACGTGATTCCCATGGTGGTCGAGCAGAGCGCCCGAGGAGAGCGTGCCTACGATCTCTATTCGCGCCTGCTGCGCGATCGCATTGTGTTTGTTGGGGAGCCGATAAGCGACCACCTCGCCAACCTCGTGATCGCTGAACTGCTTTTCCTGGAGCGTGAAGACCCCGACGCCGACATCGAGCTGTACATCAACAGCCCGGGGGGCAGTGTCTCGGCAGGGCTGGCCATGTACGACATCATGCAGATGCTCAAATGCGATGTGGCCACCATCTGTGTTGGTATGGCGGCCTCGATGGCAGCTGTTCTTTTGGCCGGAGGCACCGCCGGCAAGCGCTATGCGCTCCCAAACTCGCGAATTATGATTCACTCGGTGGCCGGTGGCTATGAGGGCCCTGTACAGGATGCCGAAATTCGCCTGCGGGAGATGATACGCATGCAAGACGTGCTTACCGAGATACTCGCCCGACATACCCATCAGCCGACCGATAAGGTGCGGCGCGACATGGACCGCGACTACTTTATGTCGCCTCAAGAGGCGCTGGAGTACGGCTTGATAGACAAAATAGTAGATAAGAACGAACGCTAGAAAACGGAACCCTTCCGTTTCAAGGAGAGAGCTTTGTCGAGAGTTTTTGAGAGATCGGACAACCGCTGCGTGCTGTGCGGCAAAACGCGAGAGCAGGTGGGCAAACTGATAGCCGGCATGTACGGCGCCGTCTGTTTTCAATGCGTGGACCGCTGCAACGAGATCATTGCCCGCGAAGGTCAGGAAGCTACTCCGGGCATAGGGCCGGCTTGGGGTTCCATCCCGAAACCGAAAGAGATTTACCGCATACTCAGCCAGTATGTGGTGGGGCAGGAGCGCGCCAAGCGGGTGCTCTCGGTTGCGGTTTATAACCACTACAAGCGCATCAACGCCCCAAGCAACGACGTGGAGTTGCAAAAGTCCAATATCCTTCTTATCGGGCCAACCGGTTCCGGTAAAACCCTGCTCGCACAGACCCTCGCCCGCATCCTAAACGTTCCCTTTGCCATCGCCGATGCCACGACCCTTACCGAGGCCGGCTATGTGGGCGAGGACGTGGAAAACATTCTGCTGAAGCTGCTTCAGGCCGCCGAAAACATGAACCCCAATGGTGGGCTTGAGCAGACCATTCGCAACGCTCAGCGAGGCATTATCTATATTGATGAGATAGACAAGATCAGCCGTAAAAGCGAAAACCCTTCCATTACCCGCGACGTAAGTGGGGAAGGGGTGCAGCAGGCCCTGCTGAAAATTCTGGAGGGTACCATCGCCAACGTTCCCCCTCAAGGGGGCCGCAAACATCCCCAGCAAGAGTATGTTCAAGTAGATACCACCAACATTCTTTTTATCTGCGGAGGCGCTTTCGAGGGCCTCACCGACATCATCTCGCGCCGCATTAACAATCGCACCATGGGCATTCGCGCCAATATCGGCGACAAGCAAGACCGAGCTTCGCAAAAAGGCAATCTCTATCAGCATGTGATGCCCGATGACCTTCTCAAGTACGGCCTCATTCCCGAATTTGTGGGGCGCCTGCCGGTGGTTGCGACCCTCGATCCGTTGGATGAAGAGGCCCTCATGCGCATTCTGGTAGAGCCGAAGAACGCTTTGGTAAAACAGTACGCGCGTTTCCTCGAATATGAAGGGGTAGAGTTGGTGTTTACCGAGGCCGCGCTGCGTGCCATCGCCCGTGAGGCCATTCAACGCAGCACCGGCGCCCGTGCCCTACGCACCATTATTGAAGAGGTGATGCTCAACGTGATGTACGAGTTGCCCTCGCAATCCAACGTGAAAAAGTGCGTGGTGGATGAGGAGACGGTGCTGAAACGCATTGACCCTACCCTCATCACCGACAGCGCGGAAGACGCCATGCGCCAGGCCTCCTAAATCGGGCAAGGGGAAGGGCGTCGGCCTTAATGTGGCTTTGCAAAATCGGCTGCCGTCACAGGGTTGAAGATAATGCCAAAACCTTCTTGGTGTTGTATGCGCACGCCCTTCCCTAGCCCAAAACGGTCGCTGATATACTCCTGAACCTTGTCTGGGAGAATGGCCACAGTCCCCGGCGGCAGTTGAAACACCGATGTAGGCAGGCTTTTCAAGATGCGGCAAGTATAAACGCGCGAGGCCATGATCAGTCGTTTGTGGTTCGGGCTGCTCTGCGGCCAGGTTTCGATGCGGCGCTGCCAAACCATTCCGTCGCTTTTTGACACCCAAAGGCGTGTCTGTGTCACCTGTCCGCGCGAAACCTCTCGCTTTTCATAGACCCAGCAGGGCACTCTACCGACTCGGTCCTCCCCTATCTTTTTGCCGAAAGTGCGAATTTCCGCAGGGGTAGGAAACCAGGGCACATTGGGAAACTGGTTGTAGAACCGAAGTTGCCACTCCATCCGCTTTTCCAACTGCGTTTGCGCATAAAACTGATTGTCTCGGAAAACCTTCTGCCCTTCCGGCGTAATGTGGTTTTCGGCTATGACCCTATCAAGCCCTTTCCGCTTTACCTCCTGCCAAAACGCCCACCATTCCAAGTCGCTATAGACTATCGCCTCAGGAACCCCAAGCATGCTTCTTTTGGAGTAAAGCCACCACATCCCGTTGGGTACGAGATGAGCATAGAAAGTATCGTAAACGTCAGACGCAGGCAGGGTGGGACTTTTCATGGGGTCTATGCGCAGGAAGGTGCCCATGCGCCATATGCGCTGATAGTTCTTCTCCTTACCGAACTGGTTCTCTATCACCAGCTCAAAGGCGAAGGGCGGCTGCTGCGCCGGTGCCACGCGGCTTATCAACGCCAACCCAATAGCGATAAGCAGCATCCGTTTTCTCATGTTGGGAAACCTCCTTCTCCTGTGGATTTCAAAATCTCTTGAGATAAATCCGAGCGGGGCCGGCAGGTAAGGGCTGCCAGATCGTACTTCAGCATCCAGAGCACATACCGATAGCCTTCCGAATCGTTCACGCCATAGCACCGCCTTAGCAGCTCCACCAGTCGCGCCACCGAAACGCTGCCGCTCCAGCGGCATAGAGTGCGCAGTCCACGCAGGCCACGAAGTACCCACTCCTCTTTGAGGAGGCCTCGTGGCTCCTCAATCTGGCCTAGCGGTTCCTGGCCTTTCAGCACCTTAAGCCCACGCTGGGTAATCGTTAACCTTTCCGCTCCACTTAGTCCGTAAGAGGCAAAGCAACCAAACGTCTCGTAATAGCGCGGCTGAAGCAGCCTATAGTCCTCTTTCTGCATCTCATCTTCTAGAGTTTCCGCCTCTTTGGCGAGCTGCACCCAGGCTTCCCAGAGACGCTTTACCCCTACTTCCCAGCTATACTCCTGCAGGGCATAGGCACGTGCACGCTCACCCATTTGGTGCCGCAACGCCTCGTTTTCCACCAGGAGAGACAGGCCCTCTATTAACTTCTGGTGGTCTAGGCCTACCGACTGGCCCACATAGAAGTGGTCAAAGCTCCAGTCGTAGAAGGGCGCCCATTCGTTTAGGTCTGCATCGCTGGGTCCCCAGAAAGTCGGCACTTTAAATCCGGTTTCGCCTTCCTTCACGCTCTCGCGATAGCCTGCCCAATCCGTCACCACCACCGGCAGCCCGCTTGCCATCGCCTCCACCGGTGTGAGGCCAAAGTTCTCTTGAAGCGTATCGCTAAGGGAGACAAACAGATCGGCCGCCGCATAGTAGAGAGGCACACAGCCTTTGGCCACATTGGAGCGCAGTTGCAGGCTATGCGAGGGCAATCCTAGCTCTTGGCGCAGCGTCTCTAGTTTGGGCAGATAGGTTTCGTTCACCGGCCCCACCAGCAACAACAGCAGCTTATCGGGATGCTTTTGCCATAGGTTGCGATAGGCCAATAGCAAAGGGAAAAGGTCGCTCTTGCTGTAGGGGTCAATTCGCCCCATATAGAGCAGAATGGTTTTTTGCAGAGGCAACTCAAGAAGCGTGCGGGTTTGGGCGCGGTCGCGCGGACAGAACAGGTCGGTGGGCACACCATGAGGGATGACGAGCAGTTGGAATTTGGGAGTGCGTTGTATGCCGAACCGGCTTTGTAGCTGATGGGTAAGGCGTTGGAGGAGGTTGTGGGTAGCCTGTTTTGCAACGTTGGTAGTGCAGAAGAGGGCGTCGCAGGGCTAGGTAGGAACCAGCAGCAGGCGGACAATGGCGTCGAGGAGGAAAGATTGAAAGCTAAAGCCATATTCCATGCAGGTGATGGGAAGTAGGCGGGGAGCGAATTGCGAACGTATGTAGGCCATTAGGTCGAGATGAGGGCCGGCAAGGTTATGTAGGGCCAGGCAGGGCTGATTTTGCAAGACTTGTGGAATCTGAGGAAACGGATGGAGGGCGATGGGTTGTGCAGAAGGCGCGTTTTGCTGGAGAAGCTGCAGTTCGTTTTGGGCGTTTTGGAGGAGATGTTCTGGAAGAAAGAGAGTGACCGGTTTTGGGGAGAAGCGTAAGAGGGCGCGCAGGCACTCGCTGCCGGCCACAACAGACCCTGGGTGGTTGGAGGGCATATCGGGTAAGCGCAGCAGGTTGGTGCTGAATAGGGGTAAGCAGAGCGATTCAGAGTATGTGCTCATGGGATAACGGCTCCTTGTAGCATTTTAGATGGCACTTCTCCTCTAAACACTATAAGCTTTAAGGCACGATGATACTTTTTTTCGAGGGAATCGCCCCCATGCCTAGGAAGTGTCCTTTGATGTCCCAATACATGTTGGCGTATTCAGAGCCTCGAATGCCCGCTTGAGCGGCTAAGATATTGTATGGTTTCGCTGACATCCTACAGGCCTCAATAAGCAGGTTAGGTAAATCGAAATACCATCTATGATCTGGTCTTTCCAGAACAAAGAGAGTCATGTCCTGGCGTACCTGAAAATGGGGATGTCTCCACGTTACGACCCACTGCTTCACGCCATCTGGCACCGGACCAAAGGGGCTATAGGTCGGCTCTTGTAGAAACCCATGCTTCCATAGCGTCTGTGCCAAAATGAGATGCGCGTTTTTGGGGGTAATATGAAGATAGCTACAGGTGTCCTTTGCGCTAATAGCATACAGATCGTTAATGTCACCGATTTCAAGGTCATGCAAGGCCCTATTGAGAACGTATTCGGGGCTTTTAAGGTATTGCCGATAGCGATAGAGTAAGAAAAGCATCACAAGTAAGAGAAGACTTGCGCCTGCTATCACGGGCATTTTTCTGTAGAATTTTGCATCTAGTCGCTTGATATGTAGAGTAACCGATTGCATAGGTTATTCTCCCTATGATCGTAAAACAGAATAAATCAAAAGGAAGAGGAAGCAGACAAACTGTTTTTTGCTTCCTCTGCTATGATAAGCAAAATTTATGCTAACTACAAACAGAAACCAGTATTACTGCATTTCCTGTTTGTATAGGTGGCCACTAGGGTTTCATTGACGTACGAACCACCCTGACAGCCGCTTCCTAGACATGCATATAGGTCGCAGCTGAACTGACAGCAAGCTACGGACTTACCGCTGGAGTTGACGAGGGAAGCACAACAGAAGAAGCTGCGAACCAACGATGACATGCAACCATTTGGACAGCTGCCTATCACCGGTACGCAACTCATTGAAGCCGCACCTGCCCACTCCTGGATGGCCTGCAGTCCCATCAGAAACCAGCCGGTTCCCAACAAAGCCCGTGCGGCGGTTCGTCGGGTGAGCTTGGGCTTGGGCAGAGGTTGACGGGCTGAAAAGCCAAAGGCAAACTCCTCCCACTTGGCGTAGACTTTCCGATAGAGTTCGGAAACGATACGGCGAACCTTCTGTTTCATACTAAGATAACCTCCTTATGGGAAATGGATTTAAACAGCTGAGAGGGGCATAGATTTATGGCCAGTCATTGAGATCAGAGTAGATGGGTACTCTGAAAGTCTGCACTTGATTGTTTAGGCGTAATACGATCTCGTGCTTTGTTTCCCAATAGGGTTCTTTGTAGAGCTGAGAACGCGGTATGAAGTCGTTATGTTCCTCACAGTAGACGGTGATAGCCCGATTCCCTTTCTTAGCAACTTGTGTACTAAACCGGATCGCCTCAGGATATGGGTCATCGCAGCACATATAGTCCCAACCATAACTTGATCCTAAGCCCTTTTTCTGGTTTTCGGAAATATTGGGATCGAGCCAGAAGTCGGGACAGTACAAAATGCGACGGTCTTTAACATAGGCTGTGTCGAAAGTATAGGAGCCACTGCTGCCCATCGGCAGTCCGAGTTGAGAGGCGGTCATAGGCACACCTTGCATGGCCTCCTGCCCATCGTAATCCGAACGGTAGAGCGATAACGCCACCCCAATCTGGTGCAGGTTGGAGATGCACACACTCTGGCGTGCCTTCTCCCGTGCCGGGGCAAACACCACCCACAAGATGCCCGCCAACAACGCGATTATCCCTAACACCACTAATAACTCCACTAACGTGAAACCCCGCCTGCGCATCCCCACAAACCTCCACGACTTCCTTTCCATCTATTTGATCGATCCACTCACGCAAAAGCGAACAAAAACTAAACCTTAGACCCCACAACCTACCCGCATCGCTTTACTCCCTACCAAGTGCCTGTATCATCAGACCATACAGGTACCTCAAGCGTTTGTACTTGGTTGTTCGACAAATCTAGGGAAGACCTGCATTGCTCATACCGGGCTCGCGCATTAAATGGCCTTGTAAATCCCAAAAGCGATTATCTATCTCAGAACCGGTAATGCCTCCACTCAATGCCAGCAGCTTATAAGATTTATTAGCCATAACACAGGCCATCTGCAATAAAAGCGGCAAGTCCACACGCCAGCTACCATTCGGTTGTTCTAATATAAGCATAGCCATTTGCTGCCGCACCTTGAAATGAGGACGTTTCCAGGTGATTACCCACTGCCTCTCTCCCTCCGGCACCGGCCCGAAAGGCTCACAGGTTGGGTCTTGAGGAAACCCATGTGCCCATAGTGTCTGCTGCAAAATGAAGCGGGCGTTTTGGGGAGTGATGTGCAGATATTTGCAGGCGTCTTGGTTACTAATGGCATACAGGTCGTTGATGTCTCCGATTTCGATGTCGTGTAATGCACGATGGAGCACATAGTCGGGGCTTTTGGTGTACTGCCAGTAACGGTAGAGCAACAAGAGAAGCAGCAGTATGAGCAGGAACAGACCTCCGACAAAAAGAGTTCTGCGAGAGGCTTTAGGATTTGCTTTCAAGTTATTGAGAAGTAAGGTAACCAGTTGCATAGGGTGTTCCCCCTGTCGTCTAAGAAGAAAAGAGAAAGGAGAGGAGGAAGGCAGCTACATCTCTTCTTCCTCTCCGATTGTTATCTATGCACGGGGGAGTATTAAGTAGCGAGCAGGATACATAGAGGTGCTTCCGCTACCCCCGCTGCCGACCGAACAACCACCGCTAGAACATTGCAGTAGAGAGTATACGCCAAGTAGGCTTTGTATATATATTGTACCACTGCAATTTGCCACACTGGAGCTAGAACTGAGTGGAGGAAAACAGGCATCCTGTTCACAGGTGAACTGACAGCAGGCGATGGGTGACCCAGAGGCGTTGAGGAGTGTGGCACAACAAAAGACAAAATTCTGCAGTATGGTACTACAGCCCGAACTGCAACTGTAAAGCTGTGTTGTGCTACAGGCTGTCGAAGCCGCGATCGCCCATTCCTGGATGGCCTGCAGCCCCATTAGAAACCATCCAGTTCCCAATAGGGTTCGTGCTACCGTTTGGCGGTTCATCTTGAACTTGAGTAGAGGGCCACATGTTCCTAGCCTAAAAGCTAATTCCTCACACCGCGATATAAGTCGCTGAATGGCTTTGCTCAGCTTAGATAGCATTGATCGGATCATTGTAGAGTTCCTCCTTATTGTGTGGGTTACACAGGTTGTAAGGCACCGACTCCTTGCAAACACAACGCACTATGGCCAGTTAACTATCTCTAAAGAGCGTACAGGGACGAGGAGAGTCTGAACCTGGTTGTTTAAACGAAGCACGATCTCCCGCTTTTTGTACCAATAAGGTTCTTGATAGAGTTGTACAAGACTTTTAAAGTCGTTATGTTCTTGACAGTAGACGAGAATGGCACGATCTCCTTTTTTAGCTACCTGTGTGCTGAAGCGATATGGTTCTGGCAGGGTATCCTCATCAGCGGTATAATCCCACACGTAGCTTGATACCAACTGCTTTTTCTCTGTCTGAGAGCGATTGGGGTCAAGCCAGAAGTCGGGACAGTGAAGCACCTGAGGGTTTTTGATATAGGCATGAATAAACACGCCAAAGCCAGCATTGAGGAGAGGCAGTCCGAGTTGAGAGGCGGTCATGGGCACGCCTTGCATGGCCTCCTGCCCATCGTAATCCGAACGGTAAAGCGATAAGGCCACCCCAATCTGGTGCAGGTTGGAGATGCACACACTCTGGCGTGCCTTCTCCCGTGCCGGGGCAAATACCACCCACAAGATGCCTGCCAATAACGCGATTATCCCTAACACCACTAGTAACTCCACTAACGTGAAACCCCGCCTGCGCATCCCACAAACCTCCACTAGACACTATCATAACAGTTTAATAGGGCGGCACAAGCGGGGCCTCTACAATGGGAGGATTAACCGGACGCCCGTATCCGCCATAATTTTTATCCACCAAAACCTTCACTCCACTCCATAGCCCATAGCGGTCCTTTAAATACTCAACCACTTTTTGGGGAAGACTGGCATACGTGCCGGTTGGTAAAAGGAAGAGCTTCATCGGTAAGGCAGGATATACATGAAATGCAAGAAGGCGATAGGTTACTACATCATGGGATGTCCCTAGGGTCTCTCCTCTATCACGTCTCTCCTGCCAAACCATTCCTGTCTTTGGCTCAACCCAATAATCCACCGCTATCCGTTTGTTCCCCTCAACCTGCTCTTGATGATAAATCTTGCATACGATGTTGCCTAATTTTTCTTGCCCTGTTGGTTTGCCAAATCCTTGCAGTACCTGTTTTGAAAAGTGAAGGGGAGAATAAGGAAAATGAAGATATACGTTCCGCGTTTGTTGTAGGTCTTGTTCGATATGTTCTAGCGAGAGCACCTGCCCTTTTTGAAACTCAAATTGTAATACCTTTGGGATGTGGTTCTCGTTCATAACCACATCAAACCCTTTCTGCTTTACCTCCTTCCAAAAGGCGAGCCACTTTATCTCATCCCATACATCCGCTGACCGGCTAGGGGGCTTGTTGGGGCGAAAAGGGGGAAAAACCTGGTAGGTCCAGCGAAGGCCGTCAGGTACCAAATGAAGAAAGTGAATAGCGTCGGGGTTTTTCTTCAGTAAGCCTTCAAACAGCTCTACACGCCAATAGGAACCCATTCGATAGAGGTGACGATATAGCTTCTGTTGGTTTTTCGTTATCTCTATGGTCTCTTCATAGCAAGGTATGCTCTTTAACTGCGCAATAGTCGGCCCTGCTATCCCTCCTGTTACTAAAACGAGGAGAATGCTGAGAAACTTGGTACGATACCGATCTGGCTTCATGGTGCTTGCCTCCAACCCTATCTATCGTCCTTCGGAAAAACTTTGTTCGGAAACGACCTGACCGTCAAAGTCCATGTAAGAATAGGGTTCTAAACAAACCCCTCGCAGGCCCTCTTTTTGCGCGAGATCATTATATGAAAGGCCGACCATACGACAAATGTTGGCCAAAAGCGCACTGACATTAAGGCCCCAGCGCCCATTAGGACTTTGCATCACCACCACCGCTAAATTTTGACTTTCCTTAAACTTCGGTTTTTCCCAGGTAACTAACCACTGCTTTACGTCCTCAAGATTGGAGGGAAAATACATCACTTTTGGCTCTTGGGGATATCCATGTCGCCAAATCGTCGCCTGCAGGATATCTTTAACGGCCTGTGGTGTGATATTGAGGAACTTCCTCTCTGCTGGATATCCTAATCTATAGATGCTAGAGAAGTCGCCGACCTGTAAAGCATGTACTGTCTCATCAAGTACGAATTGTGGAGAGCGGAGATAGGTGATGCGCCAACATACAAAGAAGACTATCAGTGCCACTACGGCACAAACACTCGAGGCCAGAAGGAGAACTTTTTTGGGCTTAACCCTTGCTAAGGGCAGCACTCGAAGTAGGTTTTGTAAAGAGTTCATGTGTTCTCTCCCTAAGGAACAATATAAGGACTAGTTGAGAACAGGATGAAGCAAGAGAAACAAAACGCTTCTCCTGCTTCGTTTCGTAAAAAGTATTAGACTTTCTTGCCCATTGAGCGGTGAAAACTATGCGCTGTCTTCACATTGGAACCACCACTCGAACCGCTGCTCATAGGGGTACAAGTTCCTGAGGACCCACAGAGATAGTTTAGCCATAGATTAACATAACTCCAGGCGGCAAAAGACCCTTGGCAGCTTGACGTAGGATTTCCTGTGGCGCAATCGAAAACTTTGTAGTATCTGCACACATACTGACAGCATAGGTTGACACTGCTACTCATATAGCCCACACAGCATAGGCTCGACCCAACATACTGCGTGCAGCATCCAGATGGAGGTGTACCCATGGTGGCAGGACAAAACTGCGCCCAAGCCCAATTCTGTAGGGCTTGCATCCCTATCACGAGCCAACCAAGGCCTATACCTGTATGGGCTATTTTCTGAGAGAGCGAACCCCTTTTCCTTGATCGAGGTTGACGAGTTACCAGCTTAAAAGCCAACTCTTCGATCAACTCTCTGGTTTTCCGCACGAAGTCGGAACACATTTTAACGGCGAACCGTTTCATAGTTTTTCCCTCCTTTGCTTGGATAGGTTATAACGAACTCGCTACCTTATTAGCCATCTTAAGGCCAATCTTTCAGCATGGAACGGACGGGGACAAGTAGGCTCTGCACCTGGTTATTCAGCCGCAAAACAAGTTCTCTCTTGGTTTTCCAGCTTGCTTCGCGGTAAAGGTCTGCATTGCTCTTCATGTCGTTGTGTTCCTCGCAGAACACAACAATGGCTTTATTGCCGTGTCTAGCGACGATAAAACGAAACCATTCTGGTTCTCCTGCTGGCGGACCATCCATTTCATAATCCCAGTAGTAGCTTGAGAGGGCGTGTTGTTTTTCGATAGTGGGAATGTTCGGATCAAGCCAGTAGTCAGGACAATAGAGGAGGCGACGGTCTTTGATATAGGAGTGGATGAGGGTTCCAAAGCCAGTACCAACCGGCATACCTAGCTGGGCTGGCGTCATAGGCACGCCTTGCATGGCCTCCTGCCCATCGTAATCCGAACGGTAGAGCGATAAGGCCACCCCAATCTGGTGCAGGTTGGAGATGCACACACTCTGGCGTGCCTTCTCCCGTGCCGGGGCAAATACCACCCACAAAATGCCCGCCAACAACGCGATTATCCCTAGCACTACTAATAACTCCACTAACGTGAAACCGTGCTTACGCATATTTCCCCCTCCCTTAAGTCCACTTTCAGCCTAAGGGTAGCACCTATCCCAATCAAAAACCTTATAAACTCGAAGCATTACTCTCTTTCGGGACTCCGTTCATACTCAACGAATGCCCGCGTAAATCCCAATACATGTTCGCTTCTTCCATACCCACAATGCCCTCTTTTCGCGCTAAGGATACATATGACTTGCCTGTCATGTTGCACGCCATCACTAACAATTGAGGTAAATCGAAATACCATCGCCCATTGGGACGTTCTAATACAAAAGCACCCATGCTCTGTTTGACCTCATACTTCGGATGTTTCCAAGTTATCAACCATTGCTTGTCTCCTTCTGGCACCGGCCCAAAAGGCTCACAGGTTGGGTCTTGAGGAAACCCATGTGCCCATAGTGTCTGCTGCAAAATGAAGCGGGCGTTTTGGGGAGTGATGTGCAGATATTTGCAGGCGTCTTGGTTGCTAATGGCATACAGGTCGTTGATGTCTCCGATTTCGATGTCGTGCAGGGCACGATGGAGCACATAGTCGGGGCTTTTGGTGTACTGCCAGTAACGGTAGAGCAACAAGAGAAGGACTAAGACAAGACCCGTTGCCCCAACTAGGAACCACTGTCTTGACGCCAAGGGCCGGATGCGACGAATGTTTTTTCCATACCGGATGTATTCTACAAGTTTCATACATTCTACTCCTATAGGGAAAGAGGAGAGAGGAGATAGTTCTCTCTCCTCTTGTGGTTGCTCGGAGACAGTTTAGACGGGATACGGTAATCTTAGTTAGGAGCCACCCCCGCTTCCACCGGCTAGGCAAGAACCACTCGCGCCACAAATGTTATTTGCTGCTGTAAAGATCAAGGCCTGTCCGTTCCCCGATCCACTGCAGTTGATACCGCTGGAACTGGAACTGGCGGTTGGAAAACACTGCCATTGGAAACACCGGAACTGGCAGCAAGCTATGGGCTGTCCAGAGGCGTTAAGTAGCGTGGCACAGCAGTTGAAGAAGTTGTTAAATTGTACGCCGCACTGGGAGTTGCAGTTGGGTAGTATACTGACACAAACTGTTGAAGCTGCAACCGCCCACTCCTGGATGGCCTGCAGTCCCATCAGAAACCAGCCGGTTCCCAACAAAGCCCGTGCGGCGGTTCGTCGGGTGAGCTTGGGCTTGGGCAGAGGTTGACGGGCTGAAAAGCCAAAGGCAAACTCCTCCCACTTGGAGTAGACTTTCCGATAGAGTTCGGAAACGATACGGCGAGCCTTTTGTTTCATGCTAAGATAACCTCCTTGAGTTTTTTAGTATTTTGTGATGATAAAATGGCTTTGTGCCGATTATTTAACCCCGTATCATGGCCACTCGCTCATGTCGGAGTTGGCTGGAACAGTAATTGTCTGTACTTGGTTGTTGAGGCGCAGAACGATTTCTCGTTTTGTTGCCCAGTAAGGCTCACGCGCAAGTTCTATCTCGGTTTTGAAATCATTGTGCTCATCACAGAAAGTCGTGATCACACGGTTTCCCTTCTTTGCCACCGCCGTAGAAAACCGATGCACCTCGGGTATCTGAGATTCATTTTGAGAGATGAATGGCCACCAATAGCTTGAAAGTGCTTGTTTTCGCAGCTGTGGCGAGACATTGGGGTCGAGCCAGAAGTCAGGGCAGAACAAAATGCGACGGTCTTTTACGTAAGCCGTGTCGAAAACATAGACGCCACTACCTACAGGCAGTCCGAGTTGAGAGGCAGTCATAGGCACGCCTTGCATGGCCTCCTGCCCATCGTAATCCGAACGGTAGAGCGATAACGCCACCCCAATCTGGTGCAGGTTGGAGATGCACACACTCTGGCGTGCCTTCTCCCGTGCCGGGGCAAACACCACCCACAAGATGCCCGCCAACAACGCGATTATCCCTAACACCACTAATAACTCCACTAACGTGAAACCCCGCCTGCGCATCCCACAAACCTCCACGATTTCCTCTCTATCTATTTGATCGATCCACCCACGCAAAAGCGAACAAACCAGACCCTAATCCCCGCAACCTCCCTCATAAACCACCAGCACTCGACTCTTTGTGAGGTACCCCCGTCGCACTCAGCAAATTCCCCTTCAAATCCCAATACTCATCCATCCCCTCCATCCCCCTTATCCCTACCTGCAAGGCTAAGGAGGCATACGATTTGCCCGTCATGTTGCATGACATCTCTAATAATTGAGGTAAATCGAAATACCATCGTCCATTGGGACGCTCTAAAACGGCTACCCCCATATGTTGCTTCACCTTGTAATGGGGATGCTTCCAGGTGACTAGCCACTGGGCTATGCCTTGAGGCACCGGCCCGAAAGGCTCACAGGTTGGGTCTTGAGGAAACCCATGCTCCCATAGTGTCTGCTGCAAAATGAAGCGGGCGTTTTGGGGAGTGATGTGCAGATATTTGCAGGCGTCTTGGTTGCTAATGGCATACAGGTCGTTGATGTCTCCGATTTCGATGTCGTGTAGGGCACGATGGAGCACATAGTCGGGGCTTTTGGTGTACTGCCAGTAACGGTAGAGCAGGAAGAGAAGCACAATCGAGAGCAGAGTGGCAAAGCCCGCTTGAAAGCGTTGTTTGGTGGAGAGAGGTCGAGCCAGCTTGGTGATTTTGAGGAAGAGGGTGCGTTCATGGAGTTTCATTCTCTTTTCCTCCCAAGAGGTAAAAGGGAGAGGAAGGAGAGGAGCTGCTTTTCTCCCTCCTCTCGGTAAGTGGCTTTTAGGCTTGGGGATGGTAAAGTCTCAAGGCCGCGGTAGAGCTACTGCCTGAATTAGGTAAGCAGACACCCGCGCTTCCACAGATATAGTCTGCTTTTGTGAAAATTAAGACTTGTCCGTTCCCCGATCCGCTGCAGTTGATGCCGCTGGAACTGGAACTGATAGTGGGAAGGCACTGCCACTTAAAGCAGACGAATTGACAGCAGCCTACAGGGTTACCTGCGCTGTTGATGAGCGTCGCACAGCAGCTAAATGAATTAAATGTAGAAACAGCACACTGTGAGTTGCAGCTAGGCAGAACGTTAATGCAGAGTGTTGAAGCCGCAACCGCCCATTCCTGGATGGCCTGCAGTCCCATCAGAAACCAGCCGGTTCCCAACAAAGCCCGTGCAGCGGTTCGTCGCGTGAGCTTGGGCTTGGGCAGGGGTTGACGGGCTGAAAAGCCAAAGGCAAACTCCTCCCACTTGGCGTAGACTTTCCGATAGAGTTCGGAAACGATACGGCGAACCTTCTGTTTCATACTAAGATAACCTCCTAAGTATTGGGTTTGTATAAGAAGATAAGGGCTGAATCGCTAGTCATGTCCTATCACCAAGTGCTTATATCATCAGACCATACAGGTACCTCAAGCGTTTGTACTTGGTTGTTGAGGCGCAGCACAATCTCTCGTTTTGTTGCCCAGTAGGGTTCTTGATGAATTTGCACGATGCTTTTGAAATCGTTGTGTTCCTCGCAGAAAGTAGTGATGAGGCGATCTCCCTCTTTGGCTACCCGTGTGCTAAACCACATGCTTTTCGGCATAGAGGGATCATCTGGAAGGATGAAAGGCCACCAATAGCTGGAACCGAATTGTTTTCGTTGCTGGGGCGAAACATTGGGGTCGAGCCAGAAGTCGGGGCAGAACAAAATGCGACGGTCTTTAACATAGGCTGTGTCGAAAGTATAGGAGCCACTGCTGCCCATCGGCAGTCCGAGTTGGGAGGCGGTTATGGGCACGCCTTGCATGGCCTCTTGCCCATCGTAATCCGAACGGTAGAGCGATAAGGCCACCCCAATCTGGTGCAGGTTGGAGATGCACACACTCTGGCGTGCCTTCTCCCGTGCTGGGGCAAACACCACCCACAAGATGCCTGCCAATAACGCGATTATCCCTAACACCACTAATAACTCCACTAACGTGAAACCCCGCCTGCGCATCTTACTCCTCACTTCCCTAAAACAGCCCGAAATGTAGCATCTCCGAACGGGTCGTACTGCGGCCCGGGAGAACGGTCTATCCACACCAGGCGCCAGTTGCTATCGAAGAGATAGCACCGTCCAGGCCATAAGGCCTTAAGTTGCTTCACCAAATCCCCCTGGATATCGCACACTATCGGCACCTGTAAATCCTGTCCCTTCACAAAAGTCTGCGCCACCAAGGGTGGGGCGGTGGTAAAAAGAACCAGGCCAATGTCGTGGGCTTTTGCCTCGGCTTGCCACGCTTTTAAGTTCACATTCAGACACGAGGCGCAGTTGCCCACATAGCCAAGCAACGTATAGCGAACTCGCTTGGGAGCTACGCGCCGCACCACCGTGCCGATGCCCGTCGGCAGCAACAGCGTGCCGAGCTTGGGGTCGTTCTTCATCGCCGATAGGTAAGGGTTCTGTGACGAGCTTACCACAGGAGAGGAGCGGAAGGGCAATGCGCTTCGCAAACGATACAGGGTCACCTTGTCCTGCGGAAGCAGCCACAGAAAAACGATTCCTTCGGTGCCGAAGAGCAGCAGCAAGAGGGTACGGTATCTGCTTCGTGAATTCCTCACCGGTGTGGCGCCCACCTCTGCCTCGCCTCCCTTCGAGGCCACAGAGGCGTTGCCCTCAACGACCGATGTGGTTGCTGAAAGCGACTGCTTTTGGAACATCGCGTTACTCTCCATGCCGTTCTCTTGAGGGCTTTTCCTCTAAGAGGGAAAGGCATTTTTTTGCTTCCAGTTATTTGATCGATTCACAAACGCAAAAGCGCACATCGAGTGCCGACTTTGCGTAAACCCCCTCTCTGTTTTGTGGCCTGGTCGTCTAAGCTCCCCCCCCCCCGTGCACGGCGGCAGGCGGCCAAATACTCTATGGCCTCCTCTTCTGTCAGCCCGTTGGCTTCGGCAACCGCGCGCAGATGGGCGATGGCGCGATTATAGGCCATACGCACGGCGCCAGCGCTGCGCCCCTGCTGTTGGGCGATGGCAACAAAACTCTGCTGCTCGACGGCATGGGCTACGATGAGCGCGCGTTCCTTTTCGCAAAGGCAGGCCAGACAGACCTTGAGGCGGTTGTGAAGCTCTTGTTGCAGAAGAAGGTCATCGGGATTGAGCGTCTTAAGGTTGCATATGGCCGCTTGCTTAAGATGCTCCAAACACTTTTGCCCGGCCATGTGGTGACGGAGATAGTCCACAGCAAAGTGATGGGCATAGCGGTTGGGGCGCGCACGAATGGAAGCCCGCTCTTGGGGAGGTCTTTCGAGCAGGTACACCACAAACTGTTGGCCGCAATCTTCTACATCCTCTGCTGACAGGCGAAAGCGGCGGGCATACTTTTGGATGAGCTTGGAAAGCTTTTGTAGCTCTTCTTCACCGAACGCATCCATAGACAACTCGCTTTCTGAAAAAGCAAAGCGAACGAACCACGAAGAGAAGCGATGCGTGTTAAACGCTATCAGATACAAATAAAGACGACGCCAGAGCGGTTTGGGTATCGGTGAATTCTTGCTATCGTTGTTCAAGATTTTTGTAGAAAAAGCGGCAAGAGAGAAAGGCAAAAGCTCAACCGATTCAGCATAGTGACTATTCGAGGAGGATAACCGCCGGCATGAGCGGGGCGCGACGTATAGCGAGCTGTGAGGGGCACGTGGCTCTGGTCGAATGAGGCCCTCGTTGAGATGCCTTACAGCCTTCAGGCTAAACACAAGCAACGGCATCATCTGCCGGATGAGAACGCACAAAGCCTCTGAGTGCCGAGGAGGAGGGAGCCGCCCCTTATGCGTCCTAACGGCGAATGGAGGGGGATGTCTGGCCGTGCGCCGTTCTCACGGCCTCGATCTCCTCGAAGGTGCAGAGCAGAAGGTCGCCGGGGAGGGTATGTTTGAGGGCGGCCATGGCCATGCCCATCTCTAAACCGAGCGGGAGATTTTGCTGAAGATAGCCGAAAATAACTCCGGCATCGAAGGCATCGCCGGCGCCCACTCGGTCTACCACATGGGCAATGGGGTAGGGGGCGGCGAAATGCTCTCCGGAAGGGCTAAAGGCATAGGCGCCCTCGCCTCCACAGGTCACCACCACGTTCTCGATGCCGTAGCGAGTGTGAAGAGCGCGCGCCATTTGCGCTTTCTCCTCTGCCATTGCAAACAGCAGTTGTGCTTCCTCATGAGGTACAATAAGCAGGTCAACTTGAGGAAGCAACGGCTCGATGGCAGCGCGTGCGGCCTCGACCGACCAAAGACGGGCGCGGTAGTTTGTGTCGAAACAGACCCGCGTGCCCACCTTTTTGGCGACCTCGATGGCGTAACGAACGGCGGCGGCACATCGGGAGCTAAGGGCCGGGGTGATGCCGGTAACGTGCAGGAGGCGTGACCGGGCGATGCGCTCCGCGTCCACATCCTCCGGCCCTAGGCCGCTAGCAGCGGAAAAGGCCCTATCGTAGTAAACCTCGGTGGCGCGGGGCGGCACGCCAAAATCCAGGAAATAGAGGCCTGCGCGGGCCTTAGGGTCTGTATCCCAAATAACGCCGGAAGTATCTACACCCCAACGGCGAATCTCGTTCTCAATGCGGCGCCCTAGGGGCGTGTTGGGGAGGCGTGACCACCAACAGGCTCGTAGGCCAAGGCGACAGAGGGCCACGGCCACGTTCGATTCGGCTCCGCCGATTCGCACCTCTAACGATGTGGCCTCTTCAAGCCGTGCATAGTGCGGCGGGCTAAGCCGCAGCATCGTCTCCCCGAATGTAATAACATCCCACCTTACTTCGGCACACATATTGTAAACTCTTCCTCTTTTGAAATTAGGTGCATATTTAGCATACCTGGGAACAAAAGCGAACCTGCTTGCAATCTAAAGGAGAAGTGGGGTACAATGAAAAACCGGTGTGGTAAAAGGCGAATGAGAAATTTTCATCTTTGTGCTTAACCGGTTAAGTTAACCGCTAACAGGCCGTTCGCGTATGAATAAACGAGCTTCAGCCCAATTTGAGACATCAGTCCAGAATGCACCGGCGAAAGTCCCATTCACGCTCCTGTTCCTGGCTGTTTTTCGAGGTAATTTGAATGACCATCTCAGTGTGTGAAGACAAAGAACAGTTGGCACAGCGTGCCGCCGACCTCTTTCTCCAAATAGCCCATCGCTCCATCGAGGAACGCGGGCGCTTTGTGGCCGCCCTCTCCGGCGGCTCGACCCCAGAAAGAACCTACGCCCTGCTGGCGCAGCCGGAGCGCGCTGCCCAGTTGGATTGGAATAAAGTCTACCTCTTTTTTGGAGACGAGCGCTTTGTGCCCCATGATGACCCGCGCAGCAACTACCACATGGTGAAACAGGCCATGCTCGATGCCCTGCCGCTGCCTGCCGGGCACGTTTTGGCGGTGCGCACCGATCTGCCCACTCCAGAAGCCGCTGCCGAGCACTACGAACAGATGCTGCTGGCTTTCTTTGCCCTGCCCAACCGCAAGACGCTACCTCGTTTTGACCTGGTGTTTCTAGGCCTTGGCGACGATTGCCATACGGCCTCTCTCTTTCCCGGCGCCACCGCCCTCGCGGAGAGGGAGCGCCTGGTGGTGGCCACACCCCCCGGCACACTGCCGCCTCCCGTTGACCGCATTACCTTCACCTTCCCACTCATTAATGCGGCGAGGCAGGTGGTGTTTTTGGTGGCCGGTGGCAATAAGGCAAAAACATTGCACAGCGTGCTGGTAGAACGACCGCCCATCTGGCTTTGCCCTGCCGTGGGCATTCGCCCCGCCGATGGGGAGCTGCTTTGGCTGGTGGATAGGGAGGCTGCCGGCCTCTTGCCGCCCGAACGGCTCAACCCCTAGGTCTGTAAAGCGGCTTGATCCTTGTTGATGGCTTTTCTTTCGACCGGCGCCTCTCCTTGCGGTACAATAATCTTTAGCGTCGGGATGCCGTTTTAAGCACCCTTAGCCTCGTTTTGATGGTGGGTAGGAAAGCCTAACACAAAGAACAGGCAAACCGCTTAGCGGTGTCTGTCATCGTTGAGAGGAGAGCGCATGAAAGCCCAAATACTCGGAATGCGTCCTGGAGAACCTTGTGTGTTGGATGAGGAAGGGCGACGGGTTGGATTGATCTTACGCATCGTGCCGGAGACCCCCGAAGAGGTCGCCGAGCTGAAACGGTTTTGTCGTCTCACCGAGGCGTTCACGTTTGTGATTGACGAGGAGTATCGGCTCAATCAAAGCCAATGCACGCCGGTGTACGGTGAGCGCAGCTTCGCACTGGTCTCCACGCACGGGTTGGAAGAGCTTGTTTAACCCTTTTAGACCCTCTCAAAGGCGAGGGAGAGCCGCATAAAATAGACGAAGGAGTAAGAATGCGTAGAGGAGTGATCGCCGGCAACTGGAAGATGCACTGCACCCTGGAGGAGACGCGCCGCCTGTTAGAAGAGTTAGTGCACCGTCTGGAAAGTCAGCCGCCTTGTGAGGTGGTCGTCTGCCCACCGTTCACCGCTTTAAGCACGGCGGCCGCCTTGTTGCGCAATACCCCCGTTAAGCTCGGCGCTCAAGACCTGTTTTGGAAGGAGAAGGGGGCCTATACCGGCCAGATCGCCCCAGGTATGCTCGTGGACGTGGGGTGCGAGTATGTCATTGTAGGCCATTCCGAGCGCCGTGGGCGCTTCGGAGTGCCGGAGCCGGATTTCGATGCAACCATTCTTGCCTATTTTGGCGAAAGCGATGCCACCGTGAACAGAAAACTACGGGCGGCTCTTACAGCCGGCCTCACGCCCATCTGCTGTGTGGGCGAGACGTTGGCCGAACGCCAAGCCGGCCAAACCGATGCCGTGATAAGAACCCAAACGCGCGCGGCTTTGGAGGGAATCGACAAGGCGGAGGTGCCGCGCATCGTTTTCGCCTATGAACCGGTTTGGGCGATCGGCACAGGTGAGGTGTGCGCCGCCGCTGAGGCCAACCGCGTGTGTGGGCTTATTCGCGCCGCCGTGGGCGAGGTGGCCGGAGCCGACGCCGCAGCCGCCGTGCGCGTGCAGTATGGCGGTAGCGTGAAACCGGAGAACGCCGCCGACCTTCTCGCGCAGCCGGAGATAGATGGCGCCCTGGTGGGAGGGGCCAGCTTAAAAGCGGCGGATTTCTTGGCCATCCTTCACGCCTACCCTGCGTCTTAGCTTGCTCGCAGTAGAAGCCTGTTGGCTGAGCGGCACTCCGCTTGTCCCAACGGCTAATCCCCGTGCATCCATAGCAAACGTTTGGTAGCAGGAGAAAACGGTTCCTTTATAAAATATTAGCAGCGCAAAACTTTCGTGTAGGAGCATCATGCCGATGAAGGTTCACAAAGCTCTCTTGCTGCTACCTCTTGCCTTAGCCCTCTCCCCTCCCTTACCATCGCTTGCCGCGCACGGGGCGCGCGCCGAATCGCCTTTTGGAGAACGGCAGAAAATCCTCTTCGATGCCGATTGGCGTTTCTTCCGCGAGCCAACACCGCATTTAGAGCAAACCGTTCCTATTACCGATTGGGTCTACCTTCCTATAGCGGAAGGGGCCGGCGACGCGCAGGTGCTCGCCGATCCCCATCTGAATACCTCGACGGGCGGCTGGAAGCCGGTAAAAACCGGCACCGATGTGTTTGAGGGGAGGGTGGGCTTTGCCTGGTTTCGCACCACGCTGCCCTCCATCGCACCGCCGCCTAAAGGTTACTCGCTCTACCTTCTCTTTGAAAACGTGGATGATAATGGTACGGTGTACCTAAACGGCAAAAAGCTATACTATCATGCAGGCTATGGAGAGCCTTTTGTCGTTCCGCTGGCCGAGACATGGCGCCCAAACGGCCCGAATCTGCTGGCCGTGCAGGTAGATAACGCCGGAGGCGGCCCGGGCGGCATTTTGGGCGATGTGCTTTTGGGCTATGCCAAAGGCGTCGAGATAGGCAGCGGGGCCGAGCAGCCCGATTTTAACGATAGCACCTGGCGCATCGTGCATTTGCCCCACGACTATGTGATCGAGGGGCGCTTCGACCCGAAGGCGAGCGTCTCTCACGGTTTTCTGCCCACGCCGCCGGCATGGTATCGCAAAACCTTCTATCTGCCGGCATCGGATAGAGGCAAAAGCCTTTGGCTCTATTTCGAGGGCATCTTTCGAGATAGCGATGTCTGGCTGAACGGCAAATTTCTCGGAAACCATCCTAGTGGCTACACAAGCTTCTTCTACAATATCTCTAAAGCCGCCAACTTTGGCGGCAAAAACGTGCTGGCCGTGCATGTAGACCCCGGCAACTACGAGGGATGGTGGTATGAGGGGGGCGGAATCTACCGACATGTATGGCTCATCGTTGCAAATCCTGTGCATATTGCGCAGTGGACGACCTTTGTGAACCCGCAGGTGGTTGGGGACGATGTGGAGCACCCCGCCATGGCGCAGGTGAATGTGCACACCACCGTGGAGAACGACACCGATGCCGAGGTCGCGTGCCGCCTGCGGTTTCGTGTGCTCGATGCGCAAAACCGCCTCGTTGCCCAAACGGAGAGCACGGCGAGCGTTCCTCCGAACGGCACACAAAAAGTGGCCGCTCTGCTGCCTCTCCATGCACCGCATCTTTGGTCTCTAGAAAGCCCTTACCTTTATAAGCTGCAGATAAGTGTTTTGCGAGATGGGCGCATCGTGGATGGGAACGAGACCCATTTCGGCGTGCGCACCATTCGGTTTGACCCTAACAAAGGCTTTTTCTTGAACGGTAAGCATGTAGAGATACAGGGCACCTGCAACCATCAAGATTTTGCAGGCGTGGGAATTGGCATGCCCGACTCGTTGCTGGAGTGGCGCATTCGCAAACTGAAAGAGATGGGCTGTAACGCCTATCGCTGCTCTCACAACCCGCCTGCACCGGAACTGCTCGATGCCTGCGACAGACTGGGCATGTTGGTCATGGATGAGAACCGGCACCTTGGTGACGTCTACACACCAAAGACACCACCGAACGCACCCTACTCCGATCTCTCCGACCTCGCCTCCATGGTGCGTCGCGATCGCAACCATCCCTGTATTATTCTCTGGTCGCTCTGCAACGAAGAGGGAATTCAGGGCACGCCGGCGGGAGAGCGCATGGGCGCGGCGATGAAGAAGGTTGTTGAATCGCTTGATCCCACCCGCCCCGTCACTGCAGCGATGAACGGAGGATGGGGATATGGCCTCTCGCATGTGCTGGATGTGCAGGGCATCAACTACTCGTATGGGGTGTACGACTCTTTTCACGAGTCGCATCCCGATTTCCCCATCATCGGCAGCGAGATCGGCAGCGATGTAAGCGATAGAGGCATCTACGCAAACGATCCCGAAAAGGGTTACGTGAGCGCCTATAACAACGTCGAGGGCACCTGGAAAAGCGTAGCCACCCATCCTTTTGTGGCTGGTGGATTCGTGTGGACGGGGTTCGACTACAAAGGCGAACCCTCGCCTTACGCCTGGCCCTGTGTCAACTCCCATTTCGGCCTGATGGATCTATGCGGCTTTCCAAAAGACGATTACTACTACTATAAGGCATGGTGGGATCAGGAACATCCGCTCGTTCACCTGTTTCCCCATTGGAACTGGCAGGGGAAAGAAGGCCAACCCATAGATGTGTGGTGCTACAGCAACTGCGATTCGGTGGAGCTGTTCTTAAATGGGAAGAGCTTGGGTAGAAAGGAGATGCCCAAATACTGGCATGTGGAATGGCATGTGCCGTATACGCCGGGCGTTCTGGAGGCGAAAGGCTATCGGGATGGGCGGGTCGTCGCTACGGATCGGGTAGAGACCACAGGGCCGCCTGCGGCCATTCGTCTTACCACCTCCACACCCACCATAAAGGCGGACGGTGAGGAGGTAGGTATGGTGGAAGTGGCGATTGTGGATGCTCAGGGGCGCGTGGTTCCTACCGCCGATAATCTGGTTCATTTTCGGGTGCTTGGGGCCGGAAGCATCGCCGGAGTGGGGAACGGCGACCCAAGCGACCACGAGCCGGACCAGGCCGACTACCGTCGCGCGTTCAACGGGCTTTGTTTGTTGGTGGTGCGCGCCGGCAATCGCCCCGGCGCCATTGAGGTGGAGGCGACCTCCGAGGGGCTGCGTTCGGCGCATCTCCGTTTGGAGGCGGTGCGCTAAGCAGAAACGAGGAAAGGCTCGTCTTGGAGCCTTTCCTCGTCGGTAGGCACTCGCCAGGAAGGCGGCGAGGCTAGCTTTCTTGTAAGCTGACGGTGATCTCGATCTCGCCGAAATCGGTGCAGAGGGGCACTACAAGGGCGGGAATATCGAGGGTGGTCATCTTCACGTTGGTGCCGCGCACGATGGTGGGGGGCGTGATGTTGCACGGAAAGCCGGCTTCGGCCAGGAGGGTAGCGGCGTTGCCGGTAACCATATTGCCTAGCTCGGCAATGGCGCTTGCCGCAAGTTGGTCGAACGTCCTTACCGGTTGGCCTAGCATATGCGAGGCGATCTTATCCGCCGTGATAAGGCTCATACCGTAGATCACCTGCCCCTCTACCTTGCCGGTAACGCCGGTGATGATGTTGCACTGTTGGCTTGTGAAGATGGACGGGCGCATAGAGAGCGTGCCTTTCGCGGGTTTGCTGCCCAGCACCATCTCCAGCACTTGGAAGGCCGCCGAGATGAATGGGTTGATATATTGAACTTTCATGGTCTATTTTGTCTCCGTATAGTTTGGTTGGCTTTTAGGGGTTTAGGCACCGATGATCTTCTGTACGGCCTCCAGCACCTTATCGGGCTGGAATGGCTTGACAATAAAGTCTTTTGCGCCGGCAGAAACCGCTTCGAGCACCATCTGCTTCTGGCCCATGGCCGTGCACATAATGATATTGGCTTGGGGGTCTATCTTCTTGAGTTCGCGAACGGCGGTTATTCCATCCATCTCGGGCATGGTGATATCCATGGTCACGAGGTCGGGTTTGGTTTTTTGGTAAAGTTCCAGCGACTCCAGCCCATTCGAGGCCTCGCCAACGACCTGGTAGCCGTTTTTTTCCAAGATGTTTTTCAAGGTAACGCGCATGAAAAGCGCATCGTCGGCAATTAATATCTTCTTAGCCATCTGTATTCCTATCTCCTTAACTTGCTTTAGGTTCGTTTGAGGGGTTTATGGTTGGGGGCGTCCCCGCGTTTTCGATAAAAGAAGGGCAGGGGGGAATCGAAACCGATCTCGCGATAGCGAAAAATTCGTTCCGATCCGCCCACAAAAAGGTATCCACCAGGCTTCAGAGCGTCGTAGAAGCGTTGGTAAAGTGTCTCTTTGGCCTCTTCGGTGAAGTAGATCACCACATTTCGACAGCAGATGAGGTCGAAATCTTTTTCAAAGGGGTCGCAGAGAAGGTTATGAGCGCGAAATGTAACCCGATCGCGAATTCGAGGGCACAAGGTGTAGCAGGCATCCGCATCGGCCGGAAGGCTGGCGTTTGGTGTGCCCTCGAAATAGCGGCGTAGAATATTAGGTTCCACATGGCGCACATCGGCGCGTGTAAACCGGCCTTGCTGCGCCTTCTTTAAAATGGAGCGGTCTAAGTCGGTTGCGAGTATCCTATGAGGCCTCTCCGGCGCGATTTGATCCAGCAGAATGGCCAACGAGTAGGGTTCGGCCCCGTAGGAGCAGCCGGCGCTCCATACGCGCAGCGGGCCGCCCTGCGCTAAAAGTTCGGGCAAGATGTGGGTGCGTAGCTCCTGCCATTTCTCCGGGTTTCTAAATAGTTCCGACACGTTGATGGTTAGGCGGTCGAGAAACAGAGCGTACTCTTGCGGGTCTTGTTCAAGCAGTGCATAGTACTCCATAAAGCTCTTCTTGCCGGCGCGCTCTACCAAACCCCAAAGCCTACGGTGCATCTGCTGCTGTCGGTAGAGGTTCAGGTCAATGCCGGTTTTTCGAAGGATGCACGCTTTAAACTGACTGTAGTCCGCAGTTTCCAAGCAACGCGCATCCGTCTCGTCGTGTTCTTGTAGATAAGTCTTTGCGAATGCCATTTCATAGCCTCCTTTTTACGCCGCCTTTGCCAGCGATGAGGGGTTCATAGATTTCCACGCAGGCGCTTTCTCCGAAGCTCCGAGGGCAGCAAGCAGCCGCTCCTCTTGTCCGGGAAGACGCACGTAGACGCGCCCATCGCCATAAAAGAGAAGGGTTCGACCCACATTTCCCCCTAAATCGGCGGCCACGATGGGCAGTCCAAATCGGGCTAGCTGATTCTGCACGGCCTCTATGTTGCGCGGCCCGATGTCGAGTTTGCTAATGGTGCCAAACCCTTTAAAAATCTGCCCACCGCCGGCCAAAGCCACCCGCATGCGTGAACGCAGAGCGCCTTCCTTCTGCAGCAGCTCAACGAGCTGAGGAACTGCGATGTCGGCGTAACGCGGGTCGTCCTCCGCCGGATTTGTGCGGTTCGGTAAAACCACATGGGCCATGCCGGCCAAAGACAAGACGGGGTCGTAGATGCAGACGCCGACACAACTGCCTAAGCCCAAAGCGATCAAGATGGAGTTTTCTGAGCGGCATATTTTGACCTCGGCCATTCCTACCGTTATCTTCTCAGCCAATGGGGCGCTCTCCATAGAGGGCGTTCAAAAAAGTGGACAAACTTTTCGATTCCGGAACATACAAAAAGAAACCTTCCAGGTCGCTTTCACCCTGTTCCAGATTGGTAACGATGGTAAGCGCATCCTTCTGCAGAGTTCCTGCCGCGGCCAGCATAGACGCTAGGCTGGAGAGGATGCTGGCGGTGGCATCGCAGGCGAGCGCCGGTGGGGTGGTGAACAGAGTTAGGCCGGTAAGTTCACCGATGGCAACAAGGAACGAGGAGACGATGATGTTGCCCAGTTCCATGAGGGCGGAGCACTCTAGTTCTCCTAAAGTCTTTGTGGTGCCAGGCGGTAGCCCCAAGAGCCTATCGGCCATGCGCAGGGCCCCTTCTTGAGATAGCAGAAAGGCGACGTGCCCAGGGGCATCGCCCTCTACGGCCAAATAGATGCCGATGGCCTCGGTCTCCGGCCCGCAGACGATCTCGATGAAATGAGAAAGCGGCACGATATCCACACGCGGCACATGCATGCCGATGCGCCAGTCGGTGAGCGTCGCAAGCGCCGTTGCCGCGTGCCCCGTTCCGATATTGGCGATCTCGCGGATGGCATCAATCTGTTCGGATGTTAGTTTTAGACAGGTCGGGTTCATTGCGCTCACTCCGGCGAAATTTTCGGCCCAAGCCGCCCTCTCATTGAGGGTCTTTCTAGGGAAAACTCGGATTTTTGACTAAAATCCGGTAGCTTTGCGAGGGACTCGTGATGGTTGGCGAAATTCAAGAGGAGCATTAGAAATAAAGAATAAGTCAACCGAGAGAGCAAGAGACACTCTCTCGGTTTCAGGCTATCGTGTGCGTGTGGAAAGTTATCGTAGGGGAGGCTTTGAATTTTGGCCTCCATATTGAAACCCGGGAGGGGTGGGTGGGGGGCCCATGTGCACAGTAGGCGGCGGTGTGCCGCTGATGATTTTGGGGCCGCTAAACAGGTGCACTGCGAAGTAAGCACCTACAATGATAACCACAACTACGATAACAGCCACGACCAAGGCCGGGGATATCTCTTTTTTCATCATAGCTCTATCGCCTTTCTCTTATCTAGAAAATTTTAGGGGGATGAAATGCGCCATCCCCCTACGATATCCAAGCAGATTCTAATGGTGGCAGAATGGATCAACAGAAGCGTCGTCTTGTACCGTCCATTCGTTAGGACAGGTTGAACCCCACTGTCGGGTGCTAACGTGTCCATCGGTGAAGAGCACGTTTTGGCGAGAGTTAAAGAAACCCTGAATATTGGGGTCTTTGGAACTCCAGTCGGTACCGGTACACGTCCATGTATTTAGATTGCGATAGAGAGGATAGTCTAGATGTCCATCCTGCCACGAATCGGGACAATGCCCATTGATAACATAGATGGTATCCGATGGCACAGCCAGCATAGCATCGCTCGGATTCATCCACCATACGATGCCATAGTGCGCATTAGGGTTATTATCTAACCACGGCGTGAAGTACCAGTTGGATACTCCATTAAGCATATAGCTAAAATAGAGGGTGTTTCCATCTGGGCTCAGGTTAATGTTGAGTTGTTTGCAAACCCATGGCGCGTTGGCATTGTAGGCAACTTGAAATTGGGGTGAAAGGAATATTTGGGTGTTTTTGGCATAGGGTTGAAGCAGTGCAGGCCAATAGACCCATGGGCCTGGGCTACATCGTGGATCGTTGTAGGGTAATCCGATTCCCAATAGGTGCTCGTCATAATCTTGGGAATACATTAGGAGCGCGAGGCCGATCTGCTTCAGATTACTCATATCGCTTGCCTGACGCGCTTTGGTACGCGCCTGAGCAAAGACTGGAAAGAGGATCGCTGCCAGTATCGCTATAATAGCGATAACTACAAGCAGTTCAATTAGTGTGAAACCACGTGATTGACGAGAACTCATAGGGTTACCTCCTTAAAGATTGAATTAAATTTGAAGTTAGAAGTTGAGAAAGCTAGGGAGAAAAAGCAAAAATGGCCTTATGCATCACCTCCTTACCGATGATTCTCTCACGACAAGCTGAGGACGCAGAACAAGCTGTTGAGGAGGCAGATCGGGGTTTTGTATTCTGGTTCGGAGAAACTGCCAGCCGATGCGACACATCTCTTCGATAGGCTGAACAATGGTGGATAAGGGATGGTCTAAATACTCTGTGTCCTCGATGCCATCGCAGCCTACGAGGGCTACATCATCGGGTACGCTTAGTTTGAGATCGAGTAGTGCTCGGTAGGCACCTATTGCCATCTCATCATTAATGCAGAAGAGACCTGTAGGAGCACCCCGTGCTTCGATATAGTGTTTAAGGGTTTCGCGAGCATCGCTCCGTGTTTGCTGCGGAGCAACGATCTGTTCTGCTTGAAGGCCACTTTCTCGGCAGAAAGTGAGATAAGCTTCTAGCCGTGCATCTCCCGGGCGATTGCTGGCTTGGTCGAGCAGGTATGCGATACGGCGACATCCTACCTCATAAAGATGGTTCAGGGCTAAAGAGGCTCCGTAGAAGAGATCGACTCCAACATGGTCTACCTCTTCACAGTAGTAGGCTCCTAAACTAACGATGGGAGAACAGGAGTTCGTTGCATTTGTTCTCCATAGAAGAGGATAGGCGGTTTCAAATGCGATCACCCCGTCGGTAGGAAACTCTAAGCGAGGCGGGCTAAGTTCACTATCGGTATCTTCCGGAACACTACGGATGAGCAGTTCATAATTGTCTGCCTTAAGTTGGGTAAAGAGTGCCTGAACCACTCTTACTTGGAATGGGGTATGCAGATATCTACTCCAAAAAGCAATGAGGTTTGTGCGTCCTGTTACCAGTGCCCGAGCGGCCAAATTCGGTTGATAACCAGCATTTTTTATAGCTTTTAGTACGCGTTGTCGGGTGCGCTCGGATATGAAATCCGTCCGGTTATTCAGCACACGTGAGACGGTCGTATGCGATAGGTTCAGCTCTTTCGCAATATCACGAATCGTTTTTCGCATCTCTAAGCTTCTTTATTCGAAACACACACGGTAAACCGCACACGGTAACATTATAACAAATCTGCTGCTACTTGTCAAGTCTTTTGTGTTCTGTGCCGTCATTGGCTGTTTTAGGAAGGAGCGAGTGTGTTTGAAAGAGAACAGCAATTAAACTAGAACTCCTAGACGAGAAGCTCGTCTTTAGAAAAGGGAGAAGATGCTTTTTAGGAAGGATGGACGCAAGCATGTTTTTTCTATGTTCTCTGCGAAGGCTCTGTCGAATCGTGCCGACGGGGACGATGGTGGCCTTGATGGGGTGGCCGGCACATCCCGCATGGGCTCGGCAAGCCCCGCCGGTTACCCTTTCCGAAACGTCTCGGTCGTTCGTGCTCTCTAACGGCATCCTTACGGTGCAGATCGATAAGTACAGTGGCAATATCACCTCCTGGAAATATAAAGGCTTGGAGCTGATGAGCCGTGGGCAAGGCTATTGGTCGCAGGTGGGGAGCACCCGCCATTTTGGGGCTAAACGCATGGCCTTGGTGCGTGTCAGCCCGGCTGCCTCGCACGGTGCCGAGGTGGAGGTGGCCGTGCGCGCCCTCTATGACCCACAAAACCCATCCGATCAGTTGCCGGTTGATGTGGAGTGGCGCTATACCCTGTTTCGAGGGGCCTCCTGGCTGTACGCAAGTGCCCTGTGGCATCACCCGGCAAGCTACCCATCCTTTTCGGTTGGCGAGGCGAGGATGTGTCTTAAGCTAAACCCTGCCGTTTTCGACTTTTTGGTGGTAGATGCTCGACGCCAGCAGCGGATGGCCACCGGTTACGATTGGGACCACGGCATTCAGCTGAACCTGAAAGAGGCGCGGCGCCTAACAACGGGTGTGCGAGCCGGCGAGGTGGAACATAAGTACGATTATGCCGCCGTGCTCTACCAAACGCCGGCTTATGGATGGGCAAGCACGCACGATAGGGTGGGCTTTTGGATGATCAATCCGAGCTTCGAATATCTCAGTGGAGGGCCAACACGACCGGAGCTAACCGGCCATGTAGACACGGTGCTGTTGAATATGTGGCTTAGCAGCCACTACGGCGGGAGTTGGCTCGCCATAGATCAAGGACAGGATTGGACGAAGTTTGTAGGGCCTTTCGTGCTCTATGTAAATAGTGGCTCGACCCCACAAGCTATGTGGCGCGATGCCCTGCATCGGGCGGCGTTAGAAAAGGCGAAATGGCCCTACAACTGGGTGAACGATCCAAACTATCCTTCGGCCTCTCAGCGCGGTGCTGCTGACGGCCAGATCGTGGTGCACGATCTTTACCACCCCCATTTGCAAGTTCGGGATATGTGGGTTGGGCTAACCGCTCCGGACTATCCGGCGCATCAGCCGGCCGGTTTTCCGCCGATGGTGGATTGGCAGCGCGATGCGGCCCACTATCAGTTCTGGGTTCAGGCAAACTCCAACGGTTCCTTTCGTATACCAAACCTTAGGCCGGGTCGCTATACCCTCCACGCCTTCGCAACCGGTGTGCTCGGAGAGTTTGAGAAAACGGACATCTCCATTAAACCAGGAGAGACGCTCCATTTGGGGAGATGGGTATGGGTGCCGAGATACTACGGACAACCGCTCTGGGAGATAGGAGTGCCAGACCGAACGGCGAGAGAGTTTCGCCACGGAGACCACTATTGGCAGTGGGGGTTGTACTATCTCTACCCTAAAGAGTTCCCTCATGGAGTTCAGTACGTTATAGGGAAAAGCGATTGGCATCGCGATTGGAACTACTGCCAGCCGCCCATCATCTACGGCGACCCGGAGTGGGGCACGGTTTGGCATGTCAGCGATAGCGTATGGTCTATCCTCTTTACGCTGCCGAAAGCGCTCGAAGGAAAAGCCTACCTCCGGTTGGCGTTTTGCGGTAGTCGGCAGGGAACCCATATCAGCGTGCTCGTTAACGGCAAGGTCGTTGGGGACACCGGGCCGCTTCCTAATTCGGGGGTGATGCATCGGGATGGAATTCAGGGCTACTGGTGCGAGCGCGATATCGCGTTCGATGCCTCTCTCTTGCATGCCGGCCAAAACGTGATTCAGCTGAAGCTGGAAGCTCGCGACTGGCCCCAAGGCGTGCTTTACGACTATCTGCGGCTGGAGGTGGCAACGAGCCGAGTCGCTTCAGCGAAAGTGCGCTCGCTCCCGCCATCTCACGCGAGGTGAAGAGCGACAAAGAGGGATGTCTGCCCTTCTCTCTAGGGGCCTGAGGAGGTTGCCGGGACCGGGTTAGGATCGGGAGTGGGCTTGCCTCCGTTGGAGAGTGGCAAGGTTGTTGTGGGCGGGTTCGGTATGTTATCGGAGGGCACCGTGGCCGTGATGGATTGTGGCGTGATGTTGGCGGCAGCTCCGGCCACGGTGAAGGTTCCATCTGTGTTGAGCGTAGCGACCCCTCCATCTACGATAAGCGTAGGAAAGATGGCGAGGAGGTTGCCTTGGGCATCGTAGACCTGAGCTTTGTAGAGGGGGACATTCCCGGATGGATTCGACACTTGGGTTATTGTGATTTTGGCCACATTGGCCGCATTAAAGTTGGCCGGTAGAAGAGCGATGACGAGCTGAGTAGGGCGATTATTGGCCAATAAGAAGGAGAAGTGCTGGCTCTGTAGCGACGTATCGTTGGGCTGTACCTGAATGGTTACCGGACTTTCCACGCTGCCGGTAGGAATGCCGTTGATGGAGAACTGCCCATTAGAATCGGTATAGACGCGATAAGAGAGAAACTGCCCATTGGGCGTTGATGTGGTGATAGTGACCGTGGCGTCGGGCACAGGCGCTGTGGGGTTGGCCGCCTGAATCACCTGACCAAGCACGGCGCTGCGCCCGGGTGGAATGCCCCCGCCGGTAAACGAGCTGATGCCTCCGCCGCAGCCATCGAGCAAAAAGGCGATCACGCTCCAAATGAGCGCCAATTGCAGCTTGCTGCGTTTCCACGTCCTGTTTTGTTGGATACCGGCAAGGGGCATCGTCCAAATCCTTCTAGTGCTCTAAACGATCCAACAGCGGAGGCCAACTCGTCTGTTCCAAGAAGGCTTCTCGTTCCTGACGGCGATTTTGACTGTGTAGCAGGTTGGCATAGCCGGCATAAACGGCCAAGCAGTCCTCATTTTCGAGAAGGGTATCGGGCAGTTGAGCTTCTTGAAGGGTGCTACGCAACTGGTTGAGCAGGCGGATAGCCTGATTCCAGTGCTCTTCAACCTCCTGCAGGTTAGGGGCTGCGAGATCGAGGCCAAGAAGAGCGAGGAGATGGTGCGCCCGCCATGTCGCCTCTAGGAAGCCGGTCTCTTGGGCCAGGGCGAGGGCGCGTTCTGCATGTTCTTGCGCTTGGCGCAGCGTTTGAGGGTCTTTGCTCTGCTGGCGCAGGGCCTCTGCCAGGCGGACACGTGCCAACGCTTCGAGATGGCGTGCGCCGAGTTTTGCGGCGTCGTTCAAAGCATTCTGGGCAGCCTCTCTGGCAGCGCCCGCTTGTCCTTCGGCGAGGGAGAGCCGAGTGGAGCGAAGTTGACACTCGATACTCGAACCGGCGTAGCGCACCGAAGCGGCAACGGCGTGGGCTTGTGCGACGTGATAGCGCGCCTCCGGAAGCCGCCCTGAAAGCCCTATGTAGGCATCGGTGAGAGCCAGCTGGGCATAGAGTTCCGCTTGTCGGTCGCCACGCGAAAGCGCCTGCGCCAAGGCGTCTTTGCCGTGTTGGATGGCCGTATTAAAGTCGCCGGCCGCTGCAAAGAAGATGCCGAGCCAGGCACGAGAAAGGGTCTCTCTGCGCTGGTCGCCTAAAAAGCGGGCGAGTTGCAGGGTGGCCGTCCAACCGGTATAGGCTTCCTTCCATCGGCCGGTGGCAAAATCTATCCAAGCGAGGTCGAAACGCGCTTCTAGATGCTGGTCGGCATTCCCAAGCTGTTCTGCTTCGTAGAGGCAGGTCTCGGCCAGCGCGCGGGCATTGGCGAAGTCGCCACAGGCCATGTAGACGTTGCGTTGGTTGGTATTCACGTAAAGGCGGCCTATGCGCGCCTCAAGGCCATCGCCCTGGTCAAGGCTGTCGAGAACGCTGTTTGCCTCCTCGAAATATCGCATAGCCTCTGCAAACTCTCCGAACTGTTCGTGAAGGCTGCCCAAGGCCAACAGGCCGCGCCAGCGTGCGGAGGGGAGGGAACTGTTGGCTACGATGGAAAACTGCGCACGAGCCTCTTCGATGCGCCCCAAACCCCAAAGCGCCTTGCCCAGGCTCTGGCGGGCGGCCAGCTCGGTTTGGGTATCGCCGAGTTCGGAGGCCAGCGCAATGGCGCGGGTGAGGGCATCGGCAGCACGAAGATTTTCGCCGCAGGCAAGCAGGGCGTTGCCAAGCTGCTCTTGGGCGCGCACTTGGGCTGCTCTATCGCCAAGCTGATCGGTGAGGGAGACAATGCGTTCACAGGTGAGGACAAGAGCACGCTGGTCGGGAGGGCCTGCCTGTGCGGCAGCCAGCTCTTGGAGAGCGCGAAGGCTTTCGGCTAGCCGTATGGCGATAGGCTCTTGAGTCGGTTCGGGCTTCTCTTCAAGAGCCTCCACCGTATCGGCGTAGAAGTAGGTAAGAGGCACGTTGCAGATGGCCGCGATCTGCTGAAGCCGGTCGGGTTGCGCCAAGGTGCTGCCGGATACATATTGATAGATGAGGGCGCGCGAACAACCCAAGCGGTTGGCCAACTCCTCTACCGTTAGCCCCGCGCGTTCCACAGCCTGCTGTAGGCGTTTGCCCTGTTCGCGTCTACCCTCGCGTGTTCTTAAGTCCATGCCAAGCCTTCAATTCACAAGGCCAGCGGGGGAGCGGGGGGCCGGATGGCCATCAAAAATTTACAATGTTCATGCTAAACTTAGGGAGAGATCACTAACACCTATATCATAACACAAACAGATTGGCGCTGTCAACAAAGCGCAAAATAAAAAGGCCGCCTCCGCAAAACGTTCCAGGGCCACGGAGGCGGCTTGCCAGACGGCTAACACTTCAGAAAGGAGATCACGCACTTTCTTTGACTACGTTTCTGTTGTTTGTGTTCCAAACCCGTTCTGCATGGCCTGCTCTAGAGAGGTGCGAAGGCGATTTTGGGTAAAAGTGAGCGTGAGATCGGCTCTGCTTCTTTCAAGCACGGCACGAAGGTTATCTACGGAACGACGTAAACCCTCCGTGAGCGCATCGGGAAAGTCGAAGGTGATGAGCAGATCGTAAATGGCCTCCATCGAGTCGAGCACTCGGCTTGCAATATCGAGCTGGTCTCTGCGAAGGCTATCGAGAAGATACCGACGGCTCTCGCTGGCGGCTTCCGCGAGGCCGTGAAGGTAAGCCGCCGATTCTACGCCAAGCTCTTCCGGAGTGGGAAGAGGGGTTTCCATCACGATGGCGAGCATGGCTTCGGCCTCAACATACTCCTTTTGCGCGTCGTGGATGTAGCCCGAATAGAAGAGATCGGGATAGGGTTTGAGCAGGGTGTGAGCGGCAAAGAGCTTTTCACGCGCCTCCTGAATAAGCTGTTTTGTGGCGTCGAACTCTTTTCGATGGACGGCACGGGTTGCGCGCGATGTGTATTGAATGATCTCTCGGCATAGACGCAACGTCTCCTCTCGCGCCTGGTTTTTTGCCTCGAAATCGGCGCGCAGCCGTTGACCAACGGTTTCTAGCATGGCCGAATAATCCATAGCCTCTTTTCCCCTCCCTCTTTCCTAAAGGTATTTTACCAGCCCTCCATTGCGAGAGGGAGGGTGCGGATGGCCGCTCATAGGTGCGTTCGAGGCAAAACAGAAGCAGGATATAGCGAGCCGAACGCGAAATCTACAAAAAACATGGGGAGGTGCTGCCCGATGAGCTACTTCCGTGTTGATGATGACCATGTGGCGCGATTTGAAAGAGACGGCTACCTGATTGTTCATCAGCTGCTCGACCCCGAAGAGACGGAACTGCTGCGTAAAATCGCCAAAGCCGACCGAGAAATTTTGGAAAAGCGCAGTGGAAGGCAAGATGCAGAAGGAAACAAAGCCTTAATTATCCTGCATACCGATCTGCGGGAGGACATCTACGGTGCCATCGCGCGTTCGCGGCGTATTGTGGACACCATGGAGCGGCTTTTGGGCGGTGAGGTCTACCACTGGCACCATAAGATGACCATGAAAGAGCCGTTTGAAGGCGGGGCTTGGGAGTGGCATCAGGACTATGGGTATTGGTACAACGACAACTGCCTCTTCCCCTACATGGCCAGCGTGCAGATCGCCGTAGACCCCTGTACCAAAGAGAATGGTTGTCTGCAGGTTATTCGAGGCTCCCACCATTTAGGACGGCTCGACCACGGCCGAGTTGGTGACCAGACAGGGGCAGATAGAGAGCGCGTTGAGGCGGCCTTACAGCGCCTTGAGCTGGTCTACTGCGAGTTGGCACCGGGAGATGGGGTGTTCTTCCATTGTAACTTGCTTCATCGCTCCGATGCCAATAGAAGTCCACACCCTCGGTGGACTTTTCTCTGCTGTTACAATGCGGCCCGCAACGACCCGTTCAAACCGGGGTGGTATCCCAACTACTCCCCCCTTGAAAAATGGGACGATGCGCGCATTAAAGAGGTAGGGCGTCGTCAATGGGAGGCCATGATGTCGTCGGCAACAGCTTAGAGTTTGTGCGTTTCCTAAAACACGCTTTCCTTCCGGTGGAGGGAAGGAGAGGCGGGGAAGCGTTTTTACAGAACGGTAGTGGAGGCGAGCGATTGAGAATAAGACGAGAGAGACCACCCTCTTTATTCCGACTCGATGAGAAAGTGGCCGTGGTCACAGGGGCCGGATCGGGCATTGGCGAGCAAATAGCCCTCCTCTTTGCGCAGCAGGGAGCACGCGTGGTGGTGGCCGATCGGGATGAGACGAACGGCCGGGGGGTGGCAGAACGCATAGGGACGCAGGCGCTTTTCCTGCCGATGGACGTAACGAGTTCACAGAGCGTGCGAGCAGGTCTGGAGCAGACATTCGAGCGCTTCGGACAACTCGACATTTTGGTGAACAACGCGGGTATCGGGTTTGTGGGCAGCGTGGAGGAGACGCCTGAGGAGGAGTTTTCGCGCCTGATGGATGTGAATGTGTTGGGTGTCTTTCACGGTTGCAAGCATGCGGCTCCTTTAATGCTGCGTCAGGGTAGAGGGAACATCATTAACATCGCCTCGGTGGCCGGGCTGGTGGGCATCCCGCGACGCTTCGCCTATTGTGCTACTAAAGGCGCCGTGATCGCCATGACGCGCCAAATGGCCGTGGACTATGCCAAGAAGGGCATTCGTGTGAATGCTATTGCCCCTGGCACTGTGGAAACCCCCTTTGTAGAAAGCTACCTGCAGCGTTTTCATGCCGGAGAGATCGAGCAGACACGCGCCCAACTGCATGCGCGCCAACCCATTGGGCGTATGGGACGCCCGGAGGAGATCGCCACGATGGCACTTTACCTTGCTTCCGACGAATCGGAGTTCGTGACCGGCTCAGTCCTCGTTATTGATGGAGGTTGGACGGCAGCATAGCAGCCAAAATTAAAAAAAATAATGAAACGGCCTCGTAGCGTCCCTCGTCAACAAAAATAGAAGGAAATGGGAAAGACTCTCAAGAATTAGCCATCTAAGAGAAACGATCTTGAGAGGTCAAGGGTATGGGACTCGCATCCTTGTTGCAGTGGCAAACGCTCGTCTTTCTATTGCCCTTCTCGATTTCCGCTTTGCTGCTGTTGCTTGCTTCTCTGCGGTTAGGGCATCATGGAGGGCATCATGCCGGTGGTCATGCAATGTTTGGGCATGCTCACGATGTTGGCACTGCCGTGGGGCATCATGCGGCAGGGCCTGGTGTGGGTAGCCATACCATAAGTCATCAAGAGACGGCTAGCCCTATAGCCCCAACCGGCATAGGGCACCAGCATCACGGCGCCTTAATGGGGATCAAGCATCTGCATTGGCCTCATCTGCAGGCGCATCCCTCTTCGCATCACGGCCCTGGCCAAGGGCGATCTCAAGAAACGGCCGTGCTGGTCTCGCCCCTGCTTTTGCGTGTCACGGGGTTCGGCAGCGCCTCACCGCTTATCCTCTTCGAGCTTTTTTGTCTCATGTGGGGGCTTTTGGGGCTTTGGGCGCGCTACTATCTTGTACCGATAGAAAATCCCTCGCTTTCTCAAATGGTGTTGCCCTTGCTTGTTGCGTTCCTAGGAGGGCTGCTTGGGATGCGGCTCGGCGTGGCCCTGCTGGTGCGCCTTATTCCCAAAGAGGAGTCGCTCGACGTTTCGCGCAACCATCTTTTGGGTTTAACGGGAACCATTGCCTTCACTGCAACAGAGACGCAAGGTAGAATTCAGGTGTACGATGCCTACGGTACCCTGCACGACGAACGCTGCCGTGTTGCACGCGCCGGAGAGGTTATCCCGAAAGGAAGAACGGCTTTAATTACCGACATTGCCCCAGACGGCTGCCTTTTGGTGGAGGAGGCTGCTGCTCCGTTAAAAGAGTAGACGTGCTACGCCCTCGCAGGTTGTTAACTGTTGACATACTCTCTGCGCTCATGAGCCATCCTCTGGCTGAATATTTAAACTGAATATTTAAACGAAGTAGGGTAGGCCTTATGCCTATCCATTACGGAAACATCGAAGTGGCGCCTGTAGAGAGGCAGGCTCTGGCATGGGGCTTGAGCCGCGCGTGAAACCGGCCTCAGTGAAGCAGGAATAGAGCCTGTGCTCTTTGAGCATGGTTTAAACAACGACATAGAAAGGATAACGCATATGATAGGCTTTCTTGTCATCTTGCTCGGCCTACTCACCGGATTGGTGGGGGCCTTAGGGTCTGCTTTTGGCCTGCCCATTCACGGGGCTACAGGCATCCTTTTGATTTTTGGTGGTGTCGTTCTCGTGATCGTGGGTCTGGTGATGGTCTCCATGTCGTTTTATCGCCGGACAACCGCCGATATTGCCTTTGTGCGCACCGGCATGGGGGGAAGTCGGGTGGTTTTAGACGGCGGCATCCTCGTGATCCCCTTTTTGCATAATCTGTTGGAGATCAACCTACAGACCATGAAGCTTGGGGTCAATCCAAAAGGCCCAAATGCCCTTATCACCCGCGACAACCTGCGTGCCAACGTGATGGCGCAGTTCTACATTCGGGTTCAGGCCGATACAGAGCACATTCTCAATGCGGCACGCTCTCTCGGCCAGCACAGTGTGGATGCGGAGGCGGTAGAGGCGTTAGTGAGCGAAAAGCTGATCTCCGCCCTTCGTGCGATCGCCTCGCAGATGGATCTGTTCGAAATCCATACTAAGCGCGATGAGTTCGCCGAGCGTGTTAAGGAGCATGTTCGCCTCGACCTGGAATCGAACGGGTTGCTGTTGGAATCGGTGACGATCTCGGAGTTAGACCAAACCGACCCAACAGAGCTAAGTGATAACAACGTTTTCGATGCCCAGGGCAAGCGAAAAATTACCGAAATCACGGCGGCCGCTGCCGTTGAGCGGAATAACCTTGAGCGGGAGGCCGAGCGTGCGCGCAAATTAAAGGATGTGGAGACGCGCCAGCAGATTCTGGAGTTGGAGAAGCAACAGGCGGAGGCCGAAGCGCTTCAGGCCACCGAGATAGCCAAAATCAAGGCGGAAAAAGACCGTGAGGCCCAAGAGGCGTTGATCGCCCAACAGAGGGCGTTGGAGCTGGCCCGTATTGAAAAAGATCGGTTGGTGCAAGAGCAGGAGATCGCGCGGCAAAAGGCGGTGGAGGTGGCGCGCACCGAGCAGGAGTTAACCGTGCAGACCGCCCAGATCGCCCGTGATCAGCAGGTGCAGGCGGCGACCGTGGCGCGGGAAAAGAGCATTGCCTTGGCCGAGCGAGAGAAGGAGATCGCGCTGGCACAGAAAGAAGCCGAGCGGGCACGCGCTGAAGAAGAGGCTCTGCGCGCGGCTGCCGAGAAAGAGAAAGCCAACCAACAGGTAGCCACCGTGGTGCAGTTGGCGGAGGCCGAACGTGAGGCCAATAAAAAGCTTATCGCAGCGCGTCAAGAGATCGAGCAGGGCCGCCTAAAGGCGCAGACCAACGCCGACGTCGAGGCCTATATGAGGGTGAAGCAGGCCGAGGGAGACTTGGAAGCGGCGCAGAAACAGGCGGAGGCGAAACAGAGGCTTGCCGAGGCTGAAGCACAGGCCAAAGAGCTTGCCGCGCGTGGCGAACGCGCGCTGCAGATGGTGTCGGTAGATGTAGCCCGTGAGCAGGTGAATGTGGAACAGGCCAAGGTGGAGGTGGAGCGGCAGCAGCTCCAAAACCGCCAGGAGTTTGCCGAAGCCGGTATTCGGCTTGAGGTGCAAAAGCTTACCATTCAGGCGGAGCGTGACGTGCAGATCGAGTTCGCTAAGGCACTGGCCAACTTCTTAGCAAACGGGCATATGACCCTCTATGGTACGCCGGAGACGGCCACTGTGATGCTCGATAACATGGCAAAAGGTTTCGGGTTGCGTACCATGATAGAGAGTTTCCTCAACGGCAGCGGAAAGGACGGCAGCGATGGGCTTTCCCAACTCACCGCACAGCTGGGGCAGCTTCTAAAACCCGCGTTGACGAAGCTCGGAGCCGATGGCGCCCAATCTCTGGACATAACGTCGCTGGCGGAGTCTTTAGCGTCCAACCCCGATTTTCTCAAAGCGCTTCAAGCGGCCATAGCCGCGCAAAACGCGGGGCAGGGGAAGAACGAGGAGGCAAAAAAAGCGGAAAAGACACCCCATACGCCCTAACAAATTACCGGTCTTCTCGATCGGTCAATTCAAAATAACCACAAACGTCCCTTATCTTAGGAGGAATAGGTTGACGGTTTCTCCAAAACGGAGTTTGCAATTTTCTGTGGATTGTGATACAATATAAAAGCACGTACGGAGAGATGGCTGAGTGGTCGAAAGCGGCTGACTGCTAATCAGTTGTAGGGGCGTATTGCCCCTACCCCGGGTTCGAATCCCGGTCTCTCCGCTCTAGAGCACTGTTCACGGCACAGTTTATCCGCTGTGCCGTTTCCCTTTTAAAGCAGCTTGCTCGGAACAGCGGTCTATGCCACCAAGAAAAACAGTTCTCCTCGTTCTCCTGTGGGTCGGTTGGAGCGGCCTTTTGAACCTTCAAAGCGCCAAAGCCAGCGACGGTGCCCACTATCTGCTCTTGCGTGCCCGTGCCCACTACAATCCCGGGCTTAACCCGAAACAGGTCGAAGCCGATCCGGCCCGCTATGAAGGGTGCACACTGGAGGTGCAGGGAAAAGTGATGGGGTGGGCCGGCGGCGGCAATAACGTAACTGTGCTGCTTTTGCCAACAAACGATTTGAATGACCCTATCTCTCTCAACGTCCCTGCCAACGAGAGGACTTTTTTCAACGAGCTGCAGGATATGGGCGGTGCGGCAACCATTCGCGTGCTTTTGCGGGTGGAAGCGCTCGATGCCGATTCCAACATCCCCAAATATAAGGTGCTTGCTGCCGCTTTGGAGGACGATGTAGAGGCCGCCTTAACCGACGCCAAAACGCGAGCCGAGGCGCAGAAACTGCAGAAGATGTGGGATAAAGCCCAATGGCTACAGGCCTTCCGTCGCTCACTGCCGCCCGATCTACGAGGAAGTATGCCCGCTCGTGGTGGCGAGGTGCGAGCGCCTCTTGCCGTGGAGGGAGATGCTAGCGTTCAAACGGCCGTCTACACGGCCGCGATGCCGCCCGAACTTCGCCCCCTGTTTCTTCCCTACTTCCAATATATCGCTTCGCGCAACCCCTCTCTATCCGATAGAGATGTGGGCCTTATTACCTACTGCTTGTTGACCGACTCGTACCAGTTGCAGGTTGACCCACGGTTGACCGTCTCCATGATTATCGCCGAGTCGGATTTCGACCCCAAATGCACCTCCAACAAAGGCGCCATGGGGCTTTGTCAGCTAATGCCGGACGAGGTGCAGCGCTACGGCTTAACCGATGGCTACGATATTGCACAGAACATTTGGGGGGGCGTGATGGAGTTGCGAGAGTGCCTGGACCGCTATCAAGCCTACGCTGCTCCCGATGGCTCGCTTAGCGACGATCAGATTCGGCTTGCTATGGCGGCCTATAACGCCGGCCCCGGCGCTGTGAAGAAATATGGGGGGGTTCCGCCGTATAAAGAGACGCAGGACTATGTTCGCAAGGTGTTGCGCTACTTTCACCAACTCTGCGGCACCGGTTCAACCCCATGACCTCTTTAGGAAGGGAAAATGTTGCATAAAGTGATCATTCTCGGCTCGGGGCCGGCAGGCTATACGGCGGCCATCTATGCTGGTCGAGCCAATCTCCGTCCTCTTCTCATTGATGGCGGCGTAGGGCGTGGGCAAGAGTTGCCCGGTGCCGGCGGCCAGCTGATGATCACCACCGAAGTCGAGAACTACCCCGGCTTTGCCGACGGCATTCAAGGGCCGGAGTTGATGATGAATATGCGCAAACAGGCGCTTCGTTTTAACATTGAGTTGGTAGAGGATTTGGCCACCAAGGTAGACCTCTCGCAACGCCCCTTCAAAGTGTGGGTCGGCGACACGGTTTATGAGGGCAAAACGCTGATTATCGCCACGGGCGCTGTGGCGAAGTGGCTTGGCCTGCCAGAAGAAAAACCGGTTTGGGAGGGCGGCCTCGGTGGGGCCGGCATCTCGGCTTGTGCCACCTGCGACGGCTTTTTCTTTCGAGGCAAGGAGGTGGCCGTGGTTGGAGGCGGAGATACGGCCATGGAAGAGGCCATCTATCTCACCAACCATGCCACAAAAGTTACCGTTATCCATCGGCGAGATACGTTGCGCGCCTCCAAAATCATGCAGCAACGCGCCTTCAGCAACCCTAAAATCGAGTTCATTTGGGATTCGGTGGTCGAGCGCGTGCACGACCCGGCTCTAAAAAGAGTGACCGGTCTCACCCTTCGGAATGTAAAGACGGGAGAGCGGCGTGAGCTGCCCGTATCGGGGTTGTTTGTGGCCATCGGGCACAAACCGAATACCGACCTCTTTGTGGGACAACTCGAACTCGATGAAAACGGCTACATACGAACGCATCACGACGTTCGTACGAGCGTCTACGGGGTTTTTGCAGCGGGCGATGTGCAGGATCATGAGTATCGGCAGGCAGTTACTGCCGCCGGATCGGGGTGTATGGCCGCCATTCAAGCAGAACGCCTTCTCGAACAAGAAGGCGATGCCATGCCCCAAACCAGCCCCGATTGGTAAGCATTAGGGACTTGATCACTCGCTTTGGCTTAAGCGTTTCTGCGCCTCTCCTTGAAGCATCGCGTGGGCTTCGCGCAGTATTTGTGGAATGCGATCGGCAAAGGGGCTTTGCGCCAGAGCCGAACGTAGCCGGGCTTCATCGAAAGAGGCGGCATTGTTTCCGGGAAACCAGTGCCCGCCGTTGCCCAACAGATTATAGCGCATCCGCCCCCATTCCACCAGATCGAAGGCGCGTGCATAGGTCCAAAGACGCAGTATCTCCATAACGTTAACCTCACCGGGAACCTCATGGTACTCCGGAATCCCTTGCCACCATCCCTTCGCCCAGTCGCTTCCCACAACACGCTCTAGTTCTGCTCGCAGGCGTGCTTCGACCGGAGCGATGGCCTCCGGCAGCCGGTCATAAAAGTCGAGGGCGGCCACGTGCTCGTCGAAGTCGGTAGGGCAAGCGGCCCCCACGCTCAGGGTGTGCACCTGAGGGCGAGCTAAACAAAAGAGATCGTTGAACTGCATGGGGGTGAAGGGGGCACACAGGGCAATGAGTTTGGCCGGAGGCCGATAGAGCATCCCGCCCTTATCCGATGGGGAGATGATGAACACGCCCATATCGTGACGCGCGGCGGCTTCAATGGCCGGCCAGTTCTGCTCGTTAACAAAGTACCAATGCAGGTTCACGTAGTCGAACTCGCCGGTCTCAATGGCGCGTAGGATGACGCGACAGGGGGCGTGGGTGGAGAAGCCGATAAAGCGCGCACGCCCGTCGCGTTGCAGGCCCCGGGCCGCCTCTAAACAGCCGCCCTTGCGAAGAACCTGATCGAGCAAGGCGTCGTTATTGACACCGTGAAAGGCCAGTAGGTCTACATAGTCCAGTTTAAGATAGGCCATAGATCGCTCGAACGTTTGGAGGAAATCCGCCGGGTTCTCGGCCGGAGCCACCTTGGTCTGCACGATAAGTTTTTCACGAGGCAGCTTCGGAAGCACCCATCCAAGTTGCATCTCGCTGGTGCCGTAGCCACGCGCCGTCTCGATGTGGTTGATGCCGAGTTCCAGGGCGCGATGGATGGTGGCTTCGAGGTTGGCCTGTCCTTCGCTCGGAATCTCTTCGGGCGGCACGTCCTGCCATTTGTGTTGGTATCGCATGCCGCCGCAGGAGAAGACGGGCATCGAAAGCTCCGTACGGCCAAAACGTCGGTAACGCATAGGTTTCTCTGGCAACGTGTGTCTCCTTAGGTCGAAATTCGGTCTATTTTGAGGGAGTGGACGAACTCAGGTAGAAGCGGATGAGAGCGCTGGCTGCCGCATCGCAGGCTTCGGCTGCGCGATCTCCGCCGATATTGGTGGCGATGAGCACGGCGAAATCACGCTTTGGGGCCACCCATGCCACGCAGAAGTTCATCGTGTTGCTGCCGGCATGGGTGTAGACGCGCCCGTCAGCCCAGGAACGATCGGTGATGATCCATCCGCCCGCATAGCTGCTGCCTGGGGAAGGGGCAAGTAGCTGCTGTAAGGTTGTGGCCTTCAAAAGTCCGTCGCGACCTTCCATCCCGCGCAGAATGCACGCAATGAACTTAGCCCAATCTTCTATGGAGCAGTGGACTTTTCCTGCCGGGGCGATGACGTCGGGGTTATCGCTAAGGGGGCCGGGTGGAATGGGAACCGGTTTCCCATCGGAGCCGAGCACGTGTTGCCATGGGGCATCTAGATGGTTTGGAGTTCCCATGGCGCCGAACCCGGCTGTGTTCATGTGAAGCGGGCGAAAGAGTTTTTGGGTGATGAGCGTTTCCCAAGGGGTATGGGTGATCTGCTCGAGGATGACGCCTAAAAGGGCGTAGTTGCGATTGGAGTAGAGAAAGGTGGTGCCGGGAGTGTGCACAGGGGGATCGGACAAGATCATGCGGGCGTAGGCAAGCCGTTGCTCCATAGGGGTGCCGGGGAGATGGTGCAGACTTTGAAACGTTTGGCCGGGGGGCCAGCTTTCCGCAGAAAACCCGCTACGATGTTCCAGAAGCATACGAATGGTAACGCCCCGATAAGCCGGTTGCATTTGAGCGAGGAGTTGGGGAAGGACTGTAGAGAGCGTCGTATCCCATTGAAGCTTGCCCTGTTCAACCAAACGGGCAACAAGAAAGGCGGTCATCGCCTTCGTGTCGGAACCTAGATGGAATGGGTCGTTTAAGGTAACAGGCACCTCGCTGCCATACTTACGCACTCCAACGGCGCCGACGGCAAAGAGACCTTTGGAGGTGACGATGCAGCCGGTCAGGGCGGGAAGGTTGTATTGCGTCTGAATGGGGGTTAGGAGGTTATTTAAGGAGGGCGGAGGCGGTATCGCCCCAGGTAGATTCGAGCAGACCGTCCCTAAGGTCACCAGGCTAAAGAAAAACAGTTTCATAATGGCTCGATGGGTTTGGGTATCGGCTATCGGGTTAATTATACTTGATCCTTGTGTTTGGTGTGATATACGAGCAGTAGGTCATATGGGCGTTCTTGTAGAGGATAGATGGAAGCTTAGGGGTTACTTTTCTTATTCTCTTTTGCAAGCGATCTCCCAGATGAAGGCATGTAGGAGCATCTCCTTTGACTAAAGAGGACTTGACAAGTCAGAAAAAATACTCTATAATATAGAAAAAGAACAGAATATGATAGGCCCAATCTGCGATTTACAGGGATTTATGTAATATGTGTTAGTCAGTGAAATAAAGGAAGGGGGGATGTAACAGGAACATAAAAAGAACAGAATCGAGCAGTCTCTCAACTCTTCGTTCAATGACCTATTAGGTCATCAAACTATGCTAGAAAACTGATGAGGAGGAAAACGAAAATGCTCAAGAAAAAGGGTTTCACCTTAATCGAATTGCTCGTCGTCATCGCGATTATCGCGATTCTGGCGGCGATCCTCTTTCCTGTCTTTGCCCAAGCGCGTGAATCGGCTCGCGCAGCGGTCTGTTTGAGCAATGAGAAGCAGATCGGGTTGGCCTTGGCCATGTATGTGCAAGACTACGATGAGATCATGCCCACCGCCTTTGCCAACATTCCGCCCATTAACGGCGGGGGAGGCTGGAGCCCCTTCCCCATTCCCTTCGAAATGCAACTGATGCCCTATGTTAAAAACGACCAACTGTGGACTTGCCCTAGCGACGCGATTAGAAGAGATAACAGCTGGATCGGCGCCTTCTGGGATGGGAGTTATGCGGCCAAGCAAATTCCACGATCTTATGGCTACGTCGGTAACATCAACACCTATCAAGGGGATGCTACCAATAACGGGAACGCCGACCCCAATACGGGTATGAGCGCTTGGGGACAGGGCTATTCCATTGCCGGTATTGATCGCCCTGCAGAGACGATCGCAATTGTGGAATCCTACGCAGGCAATATTGATAACGGCACCGCTAACGATGCGATGGTGGGTAGCCCCTGGGGAGATCTGTTCACCGGCTGCGATACCTCTAAATTAGCAGGAAGGCAGTTCCCACCCGTCGCTCCTGTTGACTCCTACAACGGGCCTTGTAGCGGCGCCTACAATAGCACTGTTCCCTCTAAAGGCCATCGTAACCAAGGTAACTACGTCTTCGCAGATGGACACGTAAAGGTGATGCGCTGGGGCGATGTCCGTCACGATGATTTCTGGCTGTTCAAACGGGTTAAGCCAACCCAAACGTTCAGCCCGTAATTCTGCTCGCTCATTCAACAGAGGGGCGGTGTGATCTCTCACACCGCCTCTTTCCCCTAAGGTCTTATAATGAAAGCTTTTAACGAAAGGAGCGACCAAGATGACTTATAGAAAATGTCTAGAACTGTGTGCTCTTCTAGGGTTAACCTTGCTCGTCGGCTGTGGAGGACCTCCAAAGGCGAAGGTCAATATGGATAAATCGCATATCCCTCCGAGCGCCATGCGATATCTCAACATGGCACCCCCTGCCTATCGTGCTCAAGTGGAGCAGCAGTTGCAACAAAAAGGGCAGGCACTCCCTCCGAACACAACGGCTCCTAGCTCAAGCCCCCCACCTACGAAGCCCTGATGCCCCAACCTATCTGTACAAAAGCGGGACGATGAGCCAGCCAAAGGCCGCGATTACAGGAAAACCCGTAGGCTCCGATAAAACGGCCATTCAAGGAGATGTAAGGCTTCGGGGAAACGTTCGTTATCTCGTTAGACTGCTTTGTCTGGTAGCACTTATTGGCTTCAGCACGCTCTGCCTACGCGCCTGGCACCAGACGTGGCTTTCCGAAGCCTATCTGTCCGATCTCCAAAAAGCGGCTCGACAAAGGCCTTACGATAGTCCTTTGATGGCCTTATTGGGTGCGAGACTGGCCCAAGCCCGTCAATATGATGCCGCTGCACGCCATCTGGAACAGGCCGTCTCCGTTGGAGAAGATAACCCGTACTTATGGCTCACTTGGGCGGCGACCGAAGCGGCACGTAACGAAGGAAATCTGGCTTGGGCCGTCCTTATGGCGGGAATGCAGCATCCTCAAGATGCCCCCTTGCTGCAGTCTGCCGTTCAGCGGTGCCGTGCTCTGCCGCCCGATACTTCCCCGCTCACCTTGGCTGCGACCATCTCGCCTGGAGGGCCTCATAGCCTTGTGGCACGCTATACCAAGGGAAGTTTTCTGAACCTTTTCGCCGATTGGTATGGGCGCTGCTTTCCGGAGCGTAGCGGTTATGCCACGCGAAAAGCGTGGGCACTGCAGCAGCCCAACAATCCGGCAGTCCAGCGTCTATGGGGCGAGGCCTTGCTCAAAGATGGACGCTATGCTGAGGCGGTGGCCGTACTCCGAAAGGCCTATCGTCTTGCCCCCAACTCGTTGCGCATTCATCGTGATCTTGCCGATGCGCTTTTTCATGAAGGAGAGGTTGGAAAGGCCGGCTTAGAGTACGAGGCCTGCCTCAAAGCACATCCAAACGATCTGGCCTCTCTGTTAGGGCTAGGCCAGGTCGCGTTGGATAAGCACATTCTGCAAATGGCTATAGATATTTTTCAAAAGGCCGTGGCGCTCGATCCTAAAAATCCTGATGCCTGGATCGGGCTGGGAAGAGCCTATTTCAACCAACAGCTTGATCTGGGACGTTCCCTGCAAGCCTATCAGCAGGCTGTAAAACTCGCACCTAATCGTACGGATTTCTATCCGCACTATGCCGATACGCTTCGGGCAACCTATCACTACCGCGAGGCAGAGCAGGTGCTACGGCGTCGTCTACAGGATGCACCTTACGAGGCACGAACCTACTTTCTGCTAGCGATAACGCTGCAAGAGTATAACGTCACCCCGGCTCGCCTGCAAGAGGCCGAAGGCGATTTGCGTGTAGCTGTGAATTTGGAGCCACAGAATTCGGCTATGCTTTCAGCGCTAGGGCGGTTGCTTCAACAGGAGGGAAAGCCCGAACAGGCCATTCCTTTTTTAGAGGGCGCACTGAAGCGGGATGTGCACGATGTGGCGGCAACGATCGCTTTGGCACGTGCGTGCCATGAGGCAGGGCGAATTCGTGAGGCGCAGGCTGCCGAGCGAAGCGCTGCCGATCTGACCCGCTATCTGGCACAAGTAAAAGCGCTGCAAGATGCCATACAGCAGCACCCTGAAGAGAGTATGCTCTATCGTAAGCTTGCCGAGCTTTACCTGAGCGGGGGCGAACCCGATAAAGCTCAGAACTACCTTGAGGCCGCCGAACTTCTAGAACGCAATCGGGCGAAGGCTTTGCAGGGGTTGCAAGCTTTGCAGCACGCAACCTTCAATACACAACCGCTGAATAGACGCTAAAGAATCGGTCTTTGCTTTTTGCTATACCAATACAGACGATGAAGAGGTTTCGATGAGACGATGTGAACTTTCACGCCGCGATCTTTTGTTGCTACTCGGCGGTGGGCTTACTATGGGAGGTTGTTCCCTTTCTCGGCACATCTCCGCTGTTGGCACCGGTGCGCCTGCAAAAGCAGATGCGCCCTTTCACTATGAAGAGGTAACCCAACAGGCGGGCATCCGCTATCGCTGGGCTGTGCCTGGCCCTCGTCCCCTAAATATCTTGCAGACGATAGGAAACGGTTGCGCCTTCCTAGATTTTGATAACGACGGCAATCTGGATATCCTTCTTGTCGGGCCTCAGCTAGCGCTCTACAAAGGCGATGGGAAAGGAGGTTTCACTGAGGTCACGCGGGATTTGGGGCTGCATAAGTTGAAGGGCGACTTTCGGGGCTGTGCAGTGGGAGACTTCGATAACGATGGCTATGTGGATGTTTATCTTTCTGCCTATCGGGGTGGCGCTCTCTTGCACAATGAAGGAGGTAAGGGCTTTCTCGATGTCAGTGTCGATATGGGGATACCCCCTCAACCATGGGGCAGTTCCGCCGCGTTTGTACAGTTAACCAACGATGGCCGGCTCGATCTCGTGATCGGAAACTATGTGCGATTCGGACCTCATGTTAACCCACAACTTTGCAATTTTAACGGCGTGATGGGCGCTTGCGGTCCGCGCTACTATAAACCGGAGTATCCGGTTTTCTTCAAAAATGAAGGCAATCGTTTTCATAACATCACGCCGCCGATCTCGTCCGGCGTTACGTCGGGGAAAGCGCTGGGCATCGCATGTGCCGACTACGATGGATCGGGGCATCAAAGCATTGCTATTGCCAACGATGAGATGCCTGGGGATTTGCTGCACTTTTCGGAAGGAGTTTTTCACAATGTGGCCTCCATCGCAGGGGTAGCTCTCGATTCTGAGGGGCACGTGCACGCCGGCATGGGCCTTGATTGGGGTGATTATGACAACGATGGGCGGCTAGACTTGGTCGTGGCTACCTTCGAGCGTGAGGTGAAAAATATCTATCATAACGAGGGCAGCGGCCTGTTCGTAGATAAGTCCACGATGCTCGGTGTGGCTCCAAGTGTTATGCGGTACGTAGCCTTCGCTGCGAAGTGGCTCGATGCGGATAACGATGGATGGCTCGATCTCATCTTCACGAACGGTCATGTGCAAGATACCATAGCTGAAGTGGATAAAACCGCCTCTTATCGGCAGCCCTGTGCGGTGTTTCATAATGAGCAAGGACAACACTTCACAGAGGTCACGCGGGTGGCCAGTCCTGCTTTTGAGCGACCCATTGTAGGAAGGGGACTTGCAGTTGGAGACTACGACAACGATGGGAAGGTGGACATTCTCATTGTAGACAGCGAAGGGGTACCTCTGCTCATGCACAACATAACGACCAATACACATCATTGGCTTGGCATTCTTTTGGAGGGAACCCAAAGCAACCGCGACGGTTTAGGCGCTTTGCTCATCATAGAGACTTCCCAAGGAAGACTGTTACGCCATTGTCATACGGATGGGTCTTATCAATCGGCTTCCGACAAGCGCGTACATGTTGGGCTGGGAGATTGGAACGGACCGGTAAATATCACTGTACATTGGCCGAGTGGCCATCAGGACACTTTCACTCAAATTCCGGTAGACAGATATGTCACTCTTCGTGAGGGAGAGCGGCAGAGAGCCTAGCAATAGGCTGAGGCACTATCTGCCACCATGCTGAGCTAGGAACGCAACGATATCGGCATTTCCCTGTTGCCGTGCCATAGCAAGTGGGGTTTGGTTAAGGTTGTTCAATGCGTTGATATTGGCTCCATGGGCTATAAGCCAGCGCACCATAGAGAGATGGCCTTCATACGCGGCTCGATGCAGCGGGGTATCCCCCTCACCGTCCTTCACCTGTAAGGAGGCCCCGTGCTTCAGCAATATGTCCGCCATGGCGACATCGCCTACAAAGGCTGCATGGAGAAGGGGAGTTGCCATGGCATTATCCCGTACATTCACGTTGGCGCCTTTGGCGAGGAGGAGCTTCGCAACTTCGAGATGGTCGCTTTGTACGGCGACGATGAGGGGGGTGAAACCTTGCTTATCTTTCGCTTCGATGTGCGCGCCGTGGGCGATCAAGAGAGCAGCCATAGTGACATGACCATGCACTGCAGCGCGATGAAGTGGGGTGGTGTTGTAATGGTCCATCGCATTGACATCGGCTCCAGCTGCAAGAAGCTTTGCTGCAATGGCGGTATAGCCCATATCGGCAGCAAGGTGCAGCGGAGTCTCTCCAATCCGATCTTGTGCGTTGACATTCGCTCCGGCTTTTAAGAGGGCGTCCACGGCCTGCAGGCCGCCAAGCGCTGCCATATGAAGTGGTGTTTTGCCCGCCTTATCTGGGGTGTCTACAACTGCACCGTGGGCAATGAGGAGGGGAATGAGATCGGCAGCATCTGTGGAAGCTGCGGCATGAAGGGGCGTTCTCCCTTCATAATCAGCGGCCTGCACATTCGCGCCGTCGGCGATAAGCCTCTCGGCAATCTTATTACGCCCATCAAGAACGGCCTGTAGAAGAGGGGTGCGCAGCCGGAAATCGGGCGCGTTGAGAAGAAACGGGTACGCGCGCACGGCCTGAGCGACTCCGTTGACGTCGTTAACGAGAATAAGCTCCTCAATGTTGGGTGGTACTTTCCGAGGGTAGAGAGCATAGAGGAGCACCGCTCCTAAGAGAAGAAGGGTGACAACCCAAAAATTTCTGGCGATTTTTTTGCTTTGTGAGGCATGCATTCCAGTAAATCCTATTTTGCATCTTGATTATACTACCCAAAAAACGGCGACTTGGCAAAGAGGAGAAGGCTCAGCAGTGGCTCCCAAGCCCTGGCAATGTGAGACAGCTATCTTTCTACAGCGAAGAAATTGTATTCTTGACATTTGGGGAGTTGTGTGTTATAATGAGAGATGAAAACGTTTTCGGAAAGAAGTTTCATGCAACGAAATGCTTCACGGAGTGCGATAGGTGCCGATATCTATTCGTGATGTGGCTGCCGCCGCCGGGGTCTCTACAAGCACGGTTTCCAAAGTGCTTAATGGAGGAAACTACGCCGATATCGCTCCGGCCACTCAAGAGCGCGTGCGCCAAGTTGCTCAGGAACTAGGCTACCACCCTCGTGCTGTGGCGCGTGGGCTGGTGGGTAAACGGATGAACTCTATCGGCATTATCATTTGCCACAATCTGCCCTCCGTTACCTCCGATCCCTATGTCGGCCCCGTGCTCGATGGCATTCTCGATATGAACAAACGGCATCATCAAAAAACCGTTATCTTTGCCGAAGACACTTGGGATGACGCCTACTCCAAAATTCCCATCTATTGCGATGGTTCCTGCGATGGGCTTCTCGTTTTTATCCCGCTTGTTCAAAGTCCCTTCCTTCAACAGCTTCAAAAGCATGAGGTGCCCTTCCTCCTCGTGGGAGATAGCCGAGAGCAAGAGGGGCTCTCAACGGTAGACGTGGATAATGTGGCCGTCGCTCGTTTGGCGGTCTCTCACTTGCTGCAGCTCGGTCATCGCCGCATCGGCATGTTCTGCGGCAATGCCGCCTTCCTTAGCAGTGCCCAACGCGCGGAAGGCTACCGAAAAGAGCTGGAGGCCTGGGGAGTGCCCTACGACCCGGCCTATGTATGGAGTGGGCAATACTGGGAGTGGGCAGGTGCAGAGAATGCAGAGAAACTGCTGCAAATGCCGGCCTACCGCCGCCCAACGGCCATCTTTTGTCAGGATGACCGACTTGCCGCTGGGGCCTACGACCGCCTGCGAGAGGCCGGCCTGCAAATTCCACGAGATATCTCTATCGTCGGGCTTAGCGACTATGCTGAAGCTCAAGAGCGCGGCATAACTACCGTGCGGTTTCCGTTGCGCCAAATCGGCGCCGAGGCCGTGAAGCTGCTGCTTGCGCTCATTGAAGAGAAGCTGCCGCATGGCACGACGAAACGACTCTTAGGCGAATTGGTGGTGCGCAACTCAACCGCACCTCCTTTGCATAAAAACAACTAACACTAGGGAGACTGCTATGAAAAAACAAGCGTTCACGCTCATTGAATTGCTCGTAGTAATCGCAATAATTGCGATACTCGCGGCTATTCTGTTCCCTGTCTTTGCCCAAGCGCGGGCTAAGGCACGACAGATTACCTGTATCTCTAACGAGAAGCAGATCGGCCTGGCCATGATGATGTACTTCCAAGACTACGATGAGCGCGCTCCGCTCGTTCGCGTTGTGGACAACAACCACCCCATCTTCACGCCCAAAGAGCTGATCTGGAAAGACCTCGTCTACCCCTACATCAAAAACGGGGGGCGCGATTACAACAACGGGCAGACCTACAACAGTTCCGGTGATGGTGGCGCCTTTCAGTGCCCCGATAACACCACGGCATGGGCCTCCTCAAAAGCGTGGGGGCTAGGCCCTGGCCAGCCCGGTGACGAGACCACGCGCTACCCGCGCTCCTATGCCGTCAACGACGATGCGGGCGTCAACGAAACCGGCCCCAACGTGCAGTTCTGGCCTGCCAGCTACAATAACGCTTCCGGTGCCATTGCGCTGCTGCAGCAACCGGCAAGCACCATTATGATAGGCGAGACCCGCATTATCTTCCCCGATATCCACGCCGAATATACTGCCTACGAGGTGCGCTCCGATGGGACACCATGGGGTGGTCAACCCTGGTCGGTAATTAAGGGCCATATGGGAGGCATGGTGGACTTTATCTTCTTCGATGGCCATGTAAAAGCCGTCCAGGCTCTTCAGGCGCTGCGTAACGACTATTGGGACTGTTACGGGCCGAACGGCTATGGCACAGGCACAAACTGGCCTGGGCAAGCAGCGGTGCTGCAAGCCGCCAGCCAGGTGCCGGAATGGAGCGGTCACTAGAAAAATGCTGGCTATAGGGAAACGAATACAAAGAGGTATTCTGTTGGCTGTGCTTGCTGGGCTGGCCCTAAGTGGATGCCATTCGGCCCCACCACAGCAGCCGCCAGGCTCGCCCACGGCCATCAATGCCAACGGGATTCCTAATGCGGCACAGGGCAGTGGAAAGATGCCGGCGGTGTTGCAAAGAGACTTACAAGGAGGTCAACGCGGGCCTTCTAGCCCCTAAGCGCCAATCTAACCTGTTCTGTTACATGATGCTCCATGGATATCTCCATGTTGGGGGAGCCTCGATAGAGGCTCCCTTTCTTATCAGTTCGGGAAAGCCGTGCCTTATGGTAGAATGATAGTCTGACTTTCAGTACGAGAGAGAAGGATGCTTTTAGGAACTCAGCGCATTAACGCGCAAGGACATTTGGAGATCGGTGGATGCGACGCCGTACAACTGGCCAAAGAGTTTGGTACGCCGCTTTATGTGATAGATGAGGCGGCGTTGCGGGCAAACTGTTGTGCCTATCGGGCGGCCTTCGAGAGCCGGTACCCTAAAAATGAAATCTATTTTGCCGGCAAAGCCTTACTCACTCTGGCCATCGCCGCCATTATAGACCAGGAGGGCCTCGGCATGGACGTGGCCTCTTTAGGCGAGCTTTACACAGCCCTGCAGGCCGGATTTCCTGCCGAGCGTATCTCCCTCCATGGCAACAATAAGTCCAAAGAGGAGTTGGAGGCTGCCCTGAGAGCCGGGGTAGGGCTTATTATTCTGGATAACTTCTATGAGCTTGAACTTCTCTCCCAACTCCTCGAAGCGCACAGGGCAGAAGCTGCCGTGTTGGTGCGGGCCACTCCGGGAGTCGATCCGAAGACGCATCGCCTCATTCGTACCGGCCAGGCAGATACGAAGTTTGGCTTTAACATCTCCGATGGCTCAGCCCTCGAAGCCGTTCGGCGTGTGCTGCATACGCCCAAATTGCGCTTCAGAGGCCTTCACTGCCATGTCGGCTCGCAGTTGCTCGATGTGGAAACCCACGTGGAGGCCGTACAAATAATGGTGCAAACCATGCAGAATGTGGTTCGCGAGACAGGAGCGAACGTGGAAGTTCTGAATATCGGCGGTGGGCTAGGAGTGCGCTATTTAGAGGCGCAGCGCCCGCCAACCTACGACGAGTTCGCCGAGGCCGTAGTCTCTACGCTGAAGTCTGCTCTTGATGCTGCCGGCTTGCCGTACCCTATTCTGCAACAGGAGCCGGGGCGCTCTCTGGTTGGTGAGGCAGGCATCACGCTCTACACAGTGGGCGCCATTAAAACCGTGCCCATCTCAGAGCCTCCCGGAAGGCGCACGTACGTGTCGGTTGATGGAGGACTTTCGGACAACCCGCGTCCGCAAATGTACGAAGCGCTCTATGAGTGCCTGCTGGCCAACCGAGCCAATGAGCCGGCAGAGGCCGTCGTTACCGTTGCCGGTAAGCACTGCGAGACCGATACGTTGATCCCCTCCGCGAAACTGCCGCAGCCGCGCCCAGGCGATATCCTCGCGGTGCAGACCACCGGCGCCTATAATTTCGTAATGGCCAGTAACTATAACCGTTTCTTGCGCCCGGCGATGGTTTTGGTGCATGAAGGCGATGCGGAGCTGATTGTGGAGCGTCAACAGCTCGAAGACCTCCTCCGGCATGAGCGTATTCCGGAGAGATTGCGCCGACATCGGCCGGTATTGGCGCAAAAGTTAGCAGAGTGAAGTTGGGGCCGAAACATGCCGGGCGAGTGGCTGCTATTTCAAAACCCCAAACAGTTCTTCATCGAGCTGGTGGTGATTCTCCTCAGCATCACGCTGCATGAGTTCGGGCACGCACTCGCAGCGGATCGTTTGGGGGATGATACGCCACGGCGCCAGGGCCGTCTGTCGCTACGTCCCGATAGGCATTTCGACCCTCTGGGCCTGCTGATGATCTTTATTGTGCTGAACGCAGGCATCGGGCTGGGGTGGGGAAAACCGGTTCAGGTGGATTCGAGAAACTTTCGTAACCCTCGTCGGGACATGCTGATTGTAGCGATCTGCGGGCCGTTGATGAACCTGCTTTTAGGCGTGGTTGGTGGCCTCATTCTGCGCTTCACACTGACCTCACGGCCAGAAGATTGGCTTGCAACCGGTGGAGGACGGTTTCTATTGACTCTCGTGCTGGTGAACTTTAGCCTGATGTTTTTCAATCTCATACCGCTACCACCGTTGGATGGATCCAAAATCTTGGGAGCGCTTCTACCACCGCAACTTGCTTGGCGCTATACCTCAGCGATGAGTCGCTACGGCATGATGATCCTCCTACTCATCGCTTTTGTGGCGCCACAGGTCATCTTTTGGATCGTTGGCCCGCCAACACAGTGGCTGGTGGGAGTTGTGGTGGGGCTGGGCTGAGCGCACCTCAACCAGAGTCGAAAGCGTAAATTTTAATGGAGGATGTATGGCTGTATCGGGAAAACCCTGCCCCTCGTGGGCGGGGATGAGAGCCCGGTTCCCTACCCAATCTGAAAAATATCTGCAAGACGCACACAGTCGGCAATTCTAGATGAACTTGGAAGCCCTACCCCTTGGGGGTGAGGAGACTTCACTTCAATATAATATTGGTTTAGAAGGAGATCGGTTCGCGTGAAACCAGAGCACTCCGGTATGTTCACACCGCCGGCGACAAAGACAGAAACGAGAAAACGCATTCTGAGTGGAATGCAGCCCACGGGTACAGGAGCTCTTCATCTAGGAAACCTCGAAGGAGCTTTGCGCACCTGGGTGCGCCTGCAAGATGAGTACGACATGTTCTGCTTTATTGCCGATTGGCACGCCCTTACCACCCGCTATCAGGAGCCGGAGCAGATTCGTAAGGCCTGCCTCCAAGTAGCTGCCGACTATATTGCTGCAGGGATAGACCCCAAAAAGACGGCTATCTTTCTTCAGAGCCAGGTCAAACAACACGCTGAACTGCATCTGCTGCTTTCAATGATCACTCCTTTGGGCTGGCTCGAGCGCGTGCCCACCTTTAAAGAGAAGCGCGAACTCCTGCAGGAAAAGGGAGAAGGGGACGAGTCGATATCCTACGGGCTGTTGGGCTACCCCGTGTTGATGACGGCAGATATTTTGCTGTATCGCGCCCATGCGGTGCCGGTGGGCAAGGATCAGGCCGCCCATTTAGAGATATGTCGCGAGATTGCGCGAAGGTTTAATCGGCTGTACGGCGAGGTGTTCCCGGAGCCGCAGGCCCTCATTGGAGAAGAGACCGGCGTGATTCCTGGGCTAGATGGGCGCAAAATGAGTAAATCGTACGATAACTGCATCTATATTGCCGACGATGCCGATACGGTGGCGAAAAAAATTATGAATGCTTTCACAACACCCACAAAAATTCGCAAAACCGACCCCGGCGTGCCAGAGCAGTGTGCGGTGTGCCAGTTACGAAAACTTTACGACCCAGAAGGCTATCGAACCTCTTGGGAAGAAGACCGGGCGGGCATCCGGGGCTGCGTCCAAAATAAACGCGAACTTATTGACATTCTCAACACCTACCTGGAGCCGATGCGTGCACGTAGGCGCGAACTGTTGGCCGACCCCGGCGCGCTTGAACGCATTTTGGTGGAGGGTGCAGAACGCGCGAGAGATTTTGCCGAGCAGACCATGCGGCTTGTGCGTGCTGCCCTCCATTTTGCGTAGTGAGGTAGAGAGGTCAAATGGAAATGTGTTCGACGCCTAGAACGCTCGATACCAATAAGAGCAAAACACTCTGGTTGGTGGCTCTGCTCCTCGGCCTCGCGATGGGACTCGTCGGCCTCTTTTTCTTTGCCTTTCGCCAAGAACAACGCGCCGTACAATCACAAGAAGACCCAGGTTTCGTTCATGCGTGGATAGAGGGGGTGCGCTACGGCCCCAACTTAACCCTGAGAACCGGAGATCCCTTAACGAAGTGGCTCGCCCGTCATCATCTGCCCTGGTTTCAAAAACCCCATCTTTTTGTGAGCCGCTATCAGGCCAACCCCGGAAGCCTGGAGCTTTGGCTAGGGTATCAAAGCGAAATACCCAATCATCCCGACCTCGTATGTCATCGAGTGGGGAGGACCGCTTTTCTAGATAATTTTGGCCAAGCCTATCATGGGTTCCTCGATATTTTGCCGCATGCCATCGGCATCTACCTACCGAGCTACGATCATGCGGCCAGCGAGCTGATATGCACCTTGCGGTGGATGCCCGCCCCGCCCGATCCACCGTTTCCCGTCTCTGAGCCGATGCGCTTTTTTATCTCTTTACCGCACTATGCCCGCAAGCTTCCACCGGCTACGGAGGTGCCTGACGGCCCTGTCGTACAAACGCGCCAAGGCGTTACGGTAATGTTGAGCCATGTGCGCCTTAGCGATCCTCAATTTTCCGACCCGGATGCGGGCCGAAACGAGATCACCTTTCACCTAAAGATCGTGGGTGGTGAGCTTGCGGCTTCCAACGTGCTGACCACGGCCATTGCCGACCCCTTTTCCCTACAGCGCAGCCCTGCGGCATGGCCTCCGGCACGTAACCCGCTCTCTATTCTAGACCCCTATGGCTTTCCGCTCATCTCTCCCGAACGCAGCATCACCCCCATGTACTCGCTCGGTTCTTCCGGGGGGCCTCTGCAAGAACCGGATGGAGCGGTTTGGATAGCTCCGGTAGATGGTGCAGGCCGCTCTACGGATGTGGTGCGCTTTCACTTCGATGTGCGTCCTAAGGAGGGCGGAACTCTGATTCCTTTTGATATGGTGGTTCGTGTTCATCACGACGCTTCGGTGTAGAGTTTCTTCGGTAAGTAGCTCCTCGCAGGTCATCCACGCCTCGCTTTTTTGACTTTTCCTCTAAATAAAAAGCCGAATCCTGGCAATATTTCTTGCGTATTCTATGGGCGCTTTCCAAATTGTTCATCGGGAAGGGAATCGGCGTTGAAAGGTTCGGCATGGGCGGCAAGAGTTTTCTGGTTGGTCTGCCTCTGTCTCTGTGTGCACTGCAAAGCGTCGGACTTCGAGGATAGCCCGGTGCCGATCGTTCCTGTCCTGATGATTCGGAGCAGTAATAATGCCTTTTATGATGCCACCCAAAAAGGCTTTCTACAAAGCTTGAAACAGCAGGAGCAGGCGTTGAACATACGGACGAAAGTAACGGTTATCTCTCTGGCCGGGTCGCAGGATACCGATCAAAAAATGTTGGATTGGAACAGGCGTTAAAGCAACATCCACAGCTCATCGTTACTTTGGGAACCGATGCGACGGTGGAAACAGCCGCTCTTCACCCGGATGTGCCGGTGTTGTTTACTTTGGTGCTGAACCCGGTGGCACTTGGGGTGGTCAAGTCGCTGGATGCTCCGGGCACAAACTTTAGTGGCACTACCCTCTTGGTAAGCCCAGGCAAACAGTTAGAGGCGCTTTTACAGGTGGATCCGTCGGTTAGCCGTGTGGGGGTTCTCTATACGCAGGGCGACCCGGTGTCACAGGCGTTTCTTGGTGCGGCACAATCCGATGCCCAGCGACTCCACATCACTTTGGTGACGGTTGCGGTGAAGAACGGAGACCCTTCCGATGCGGCCCTGCAATCGTTAGATGGAAAAGTGGACGCGCTTTGGACGATTGCCGACCCAGCCTCCAGTGGCCCACAAGCCCTGCAGGCCACTTTGAACTATGCGCATACGCACAATCTGCCCGTGTTGGGTTTGTCGAGTGCGACTGTACATGCCGGCGCGTTGGTGGCGCTCTCGCCCGACCTCGAAGATGAGGGCGCACTAACCGGCGAACTGGCCGGTTACCTACTTAGTGGTTCTCAGAAGATCGAGCAGATGCGCGTTCGAGGGCCGCGCAAGGCCCTGCTCTGCATTAACCTCGATGTGGCGCGGGCTTTGAAAATTAAGATTCCAAACGATGTGCTTCACCTCGCCGATGAGGTGATCGATTCGGAAAGATAGGAGAATCGCTTATGCGTAGCAAAATGGCGCGAAGGCTCATGCGGCAGTTCATCATTCTCACGGCGGTTCCGTTGATTATTACGGTGCTGGCCCTGCAACGCCTTGGTCATGAACAGATTTTGTGGACGGGCAACACGATGCGTCGCATCAACCAGGAGATGCTGCAACAGGCTGGCGAACAGTTTGAGAAGCTTGGCAGCCGAGCCATTCAGGAATCCAGCGATAAAACACAGGCGACCTCTGCGGCGACCATCGAGGCCATCAGTCAGCAGCTTCTGAAGCTTCAGGCCGATACCATGCACCAAGCGGCCGAGGAGTATGCCCACGCCAGTTCAAAGGCGCTTGCTACGGCCTTGCGTCAGTCCGTGACGACACAACGGGATGTTCTGCTGCATGTGGGCGATAAAACCAAGGCGCTATTACACCACACGGTGCAGGAGGCTCAAAGGCAAGCCGGCGGCAATGTGGAACGGGCTATGATGGCGCTGAATCGAGAGATCATTCAAGCGCGTGCTCTGGACATCAGCAATCAAATACAGGATGTGCTTCACGCTGCCCCTCAGTTTTTGCGACTTACCTCTCAGATGATAGACATGTCGCCGGAGAGCGATAGGGATAGAAAAGTCAAGCTCGACGCGCTAACCCGTCGTATTCCCGGGTTTTTGCGTGTAAGTGTCATCACACCTCAAGGGCAAGAGATCACCGCATCCGCAGCCGATAGGCTTATCACAAGTGCCGATTTGGGGAACTATGCCAAAGCCTCATGGTTTGCCGAAGCGCTTAAAGATCACACTTTCATCGGCGGGGCAGAAGAGGATGCGGAGCCTGGAGTTCCTGCACTTCGCATCGCCGTGCCGATAGAGTCCTACCCAGGACATGTGGTGGGAGTGTTGGCAGCACGTTATTCCCTAGAAGACATTTGGAACCAGATCCGCAACACGCGAATCGGGGCCACCGGTTTCGCTTGTGTGTTCGATGAGAGCGGCCAGCCTCTTCTACAGCCCCATCCGGTGCCCTCGGATGCGCTTACCGCCGAGGCCACACTGCCAATGCTGAACTGGCGGGTCGTAACCGTTGTGCCGCGTTCAGAGGCCGTACAGCCCATTGTGGCGTTGAAAGCCGATCTCGACCAGGCGGCCAACAGCGTGGACTTGCAAACCCAGCAACTGTTAACGCAGGTGGCCAAAAAGGCAACTAACGACCTTGAAGTAAAGCTGACACGCATCAATCGTGAAGCGGGCAGCACTATGCAGCACAATGCTCAGGCAGCCCTCCAAAATACGGCCAAGCAGGCGCGTATCCAAACAGGGACGCATCTTGTGGCGCTGCAAAAAGGCATTCAGCGGCAAACCGAGCTGGCTATGCAGCAGAGCCGCGCGCAGATGAGCCAGGCCGTTGCGCTTACTGCCCATCAGATGTCAGATAAGGCACGGGCTTTAACGGTGCAGGCCCAGCGACGCGCCGATGGCCGTCTCTCTCTACTTGCCGTTGTGCTTACGACGCTTTCCTGCTTGATAACCGGTTTGGCTGCGCTTCTAACGGCTAATCGCATTGTACGCCCGGTGGTTCGGTTGTCGCAGGCAGCGGCGGCCATTGCAGAGGGAGATCTGAATAAGCGTGTGGAAGAGGATGGCCCGGATGAGATAGGGGAGCTTGCCGTTGCTTTCAATACGATGACGACTTCCCTCCAACAAGGCCAGAGTGAGCTGCGGGAAACCCAAGGTCAACTGGTGCAATCGGCTAAACTGGCATCGCTCGGAACGCTTTCGGCAGGGGTAGCTCACGAGTTGAACCAGCCTCTGGCCATTATTCGCGGCATCGCCCAGCAGATTATCGCCGACGAGAGCCTCCCTGAAGAGATAAGAGCCGACCTCGAGATCATCGAAGGGCAGACGGGGCGCATGGTGAAAATCATTCGGCATCTGCGCACCTTCTGTCGAATGGGAACAACCGATTTCACCCTGGTGGATGTGAACGAGGTCGTACGAAACTGCTTCATTTTAGTAGGGGCGCAGCTAAAGGCGCACAATGTGGAAGTAGACCTACAGCTTGCCGACAACCTTCCCTCTGTTCTAGGCGATGCTAACGAGCTAGAGCAGGTATTTCTAAACCTCATTACCAACGCACGTGACGCCCTTGAGGGAAGGCCGGATGCGCTCATTACCATTCTCTCAAAAGTTGAGGGTGACCGAGTGATCGTTGAGTTTCGAGATAACGGCCCTGGAATACCTGACGATGTGCGACCCCATATTTTTGACCCATTCTTTACCACGAAAGAGGCAGGGAAGGGAACGGGGTTAGGGCTTTCGATAAGCCACAGCATTCTTAAGCGCCATCAAGGCGGGATAGAGTTTCACAACGATGGAGGCGCTGTGTTTACCATCACGCTGCCCATTCCAAAAGAGGCTCGACAAGGAATGCAAGAGGCGGCCTAGGGCAATATAAACCTCGCCCGCAAAAAAACCGATAATTCTACGCGCTCAACGCATTACGCAAAGGATTGGTCTGCAAGTCATTGAAAAAATGAGAATGCAACGAAATCAGGGGAAAAGACGATGGCGAAGATACTTCTAGCAGATGATGAAGAGGGGCTGCGCATGTTGTTAAGTAGACAACTGCGACGTGCAGGCCATGAGGTAACTTTGGCCGAAGATGGCATGGTGGCTTTAGAGCATTTACAAAAAGAGCGATTTGAATTGGTGGTTTCGGATATGAAAATGCCACGACTGGATGGCATGGGGCTTTTAGCGAAGGCCGCCGAGATCGCGCCGGATACCGAGTTTATTATTTTGACGGGGCACGGCAATCTAGAAAATGCAGTGGAGGCCTTTAAAACCGGCAACGTTTACGATTATCTGCTAAAGCCTTTGGACGATATCAATGAGCTGAATGCGGTGGTAGACCGCGCCTTGGAACGGAAATACCTGCGTGCCGAAAACACCCGTTTGGTGGCCGAACTACAGCAACGTATAGCCGAGCTAGAAGAGGCTCACAAAGAGTTAGCCCGTATGGCACAGACCGATGGGCTTACCGGCCTGCTGAACCATCGCACCATTCATGGCAAGCTGCAGGAACTTCTGGAACAACAGCAGCCTTTGAGCGTTATCCTGGTGGATGCCGACGATTTTAAGCGGCTGAACGATACCTACGGGCACCTTATGGGCGATACCGCTCTTAGGCATATTGCGGGCATTCTCCAAAACTGCTGTCCACGTGAAGCGTTTCTCGGCCGTTGCGGTGGAGATGAGTTTATGGTGATATTACCAGGTCTTGAGGCGGCACAGGCGATGGAGGTTGCCGAAGGCATTCGCCATCAGATCATTGAAAACCCCTTGCATACGGCTGAGGGCAATCGGCTACCTATTCGCCTCTGTTTTGGCATCGCCGACACAGCCACAGCCGGCTTTGGCCCCGCCGGGCTGATCACGGCTGCCGATGCCGCTCTCTACGAAAGCAAGCGGGATGGCGGTGATCGCGTGAGCCTATATGTGTTAGATGACGATCCCAATCGGGACGACCTCGGCAGAACCGCCTACTCGGTGCTGGACGGTTTGGTAACGGCAGTGGATCGAAAAGATCGCTACACGCGTGCCCACTCCGAACACATGACCCAATATGCGCTCACACTGGCCAAAGCCCTGAACATGTCGGAGAACGTTTGCGAGATCGTTCGTGTGGCAGGACTGTTGCACGATGTGGGCAAGATAGGGGTTCCGGATTCGGTTCTACGCAAGCCGGGCAAGCTTACCGATGAAGAGTATGAGATCATGAAAACCCATGTCTCTCTGTCTGCCGCTATTATTCACGGTTTGCCTAACCTATCCGACATCCTCGATGCTGTGGCCCACCATCATGAGCGATGGGATGGCAAGGGCTACCCCTATGGCAAGAAAGGGGAAGAGATTCCGCTGCTTGGGCGCATTATGG
>Ga0209061_1000637_pt1 | contig 78247 bp, 74 predicted proteins | sample Coa_R1_10_FD_187157 | JGI IMG/M metagenome (GOLD analysis project Ga0209061, IMG submission 187157) | Surface soil microbial communities from Centralia Pennsylvania, which are recovering from an underground coalmine fire - Coalmine... | ecosystem: Environmental > Terrestrial > Soil >... | reverse complement strand
GGTATCGGCGGAAAGACCGGAAACGGCAAGGAAAGGTATTTCCCGCAAGCACAGCTTATTCGCGAGTTCGATGCAACTTCTGTCCTGCAACTCTACGTCAACAATTGCCGCATCGGGACTGTGGGCACTCAACCATTTCGCTGCGGACGCATAATTCGACCAGGATGCACCCACCGAGAAGCCCGCATCGAGAACCATGCTCTCATAAGATGTTGCGATCACGTCGTTGCGCTCCACGATGAGGACAAGAGGTCTCGCGCGCGGCTGCGGGCGCTCTGATTTGCTCGCTGGCCTCAGATCTTTGGCCGGAATCCGGGCTATGCAACATTCCCCCGTCTCTGACGGTTTCCTCATGCAGGCCGGAACCCGGCCTGCGCGGCACCGCCGGCACCATAACTCCATGACAGACCAATCGTGCTTCAAAGCCCATACCCCGCCGACGATCCACATCCAGCAAATCGCGGTATGCTCGGTTTCAAAATCCGCTTTCCACACCTCTTGGACGTTTCGCGCATTGTCCAAAAAGGTGAGATGAAAATTCATGTCTTTGCGAACTCCTTCGGGAAGTTCAGCCATTTCGCGCACGAGTCCGGCACGTTTGCTAAATTTGGGTGGAGCTGCCACCTGGGAGGAGAGAGAACCGATCCTTTCGCCACACCTTCCGCGATTCCGGAGTGAGACACGTCTTGAGAATTTATGGTCCAACGTCATCTCCTAGCTTCATCATTTGAAGTGGGGGGCGAACGTAAAGTGGCGGACGGAAGCCAATGGTGCATTCTTTGTTCCGGGGCACGCCGTTATGACGCGGCATCATGACATATTGACCAATATATGGGGTCAGATGCGTGACCTTGTCTGTTCCTTATGCCACAAAGCTGATTATGTCACAAAGCTGACGGAATTTATCAGGCGGTTTGATCCCATCCCTCATGCTTTACAAACCGGGTTCGTAACCTGGGGAAAGCCGCGTATCTCGCAAGTGCGAAGTCAGGATGGGCGGGGCTGGGGATGAAATTCCGAAAGGGTTGAAAAATCGGGATTTTCTCTGGAAGAGTCCGGGTCTTCTCCGGTTACGTGCTGCGGCTGCCGCATGAAGCCTAAACCGTTTGAAGCAAACCGCGCACATGCGTTGCCAGCCTGTCATAATGGCAAGCCCAGGGCCGAATCCGCGGCTCCCACGGCCTGCATTCAATAGAGAACCGGTGTTTTCGGCCGCGGTCTCCGCCTCGTACATGTCCTTGACGCACCTATCGTCATCCAAGAACGAAAGCTAATAAAGCACAGATATTATTCATAGATGTTATATAGCGCATCTGCGGGAGTTGACGCTTATGAAAATTATAAAATCATTTATTTGTTATTTTAGATGAAATTTGGACCATTAGCAACTTCGGCGGGTTCCGTGCGTTAGCTGCGCAAAAAATTACAAAAATTGGAGGAGGCGACCATGCAGTGGCAACGCGGCAAGCTGACTCCATCCAACCAGCTCCTTATGGCGTTTGATCGCGCAAGCCGCACGCGGGTCAGCAATTCCATTGAGATAACCGAAGTCAAGGAAGGCTGCGTCATTTGCTGGGCAGGCGATCGAATCGAGCATGTCTACTTTCCCGACAGCACCGTTCTTTCCATGCTGACGGTTCTTGGGGATGGATCGGCGATCGAAACGGCGAATATTGGGTGCGAGGGAGCTTTCGGCCTCTTTGAGGCAATGTACACTCATTCCTCTTTCAGCCAATGCCTTGTGCTGATGACAGGCGCTCTCTTGCGCATTCCATTCAATGAATTGCGGTATTTATTCGAGCATAATCTTAATATTCGCACGCTCTTCATCTGCTATGCCGAGGCCTTGCGGGATCAGATCCAGCAGACTGTCGCCTGTTATGCTTTGCACACGACCCAGCAGAGGCTTTGCGGGTGGCTCCTCACAATGGATGATCGGAAATGTGGCCGGGATCTGGAATTCACACATGAATTTTTGGCCCATGTTTTAGGCACCAACCGCAAATCGGTCACGCTTGCTGCGCGTGCGATGCAAAATGCCGGTCTCATCAGTTATCAGCGGGGACGCATACGAATTCTCAATCGCTCTGGTCTCGAAAAGGCTTCGTGCGAGTGCCACATGGTTGTAAAAAGGCGCTTCGCTAGTTTCAAAACGCAGTCTGCCGTGCCGGATGACAAGGAAGATTGCGCGTAAAGAACGGCGTGTGTGACGAGGCAGGACGGTGAGCTATGAAAAAAGCCGCTTGTGGAGACGCCAGCTTCCGCCTTCTAGCGCCACAGGATGTGTTCATTTCCTGAGAACCCGATGAGGCAAGTACTTCATGCCCTGCGGATTCAAACCAAGCGCAAGGGTCTCGCCGAGATCACCGCACAAGTGTCCGCCTGGCTCGAAGGGCAAAGGATCGAAACTGGGCTGCTGACCATTTTTTGCCGCCACACCTCGGCTTCGCTGCTTATTCAAGAGAACGCCGACCCCGATGTCCGCACCGATCTCGAAACTTTCTTCGACACGATCGTACCGGAAGACAGCAAGCGCTACATCCATCAAATGGAAGGGCCAGACGACATGCCGGCGCATATCAAAACCGCGCTCTCTCAAACGCAGCTTGTCATTCCGGTCGTGTCAGGGCGGCTGGCCCTCGGGACTTGGCAGGGGATCTACCTGTTCGAGCACCGCCGCACGCCGCACCGGCGCGAGATCATACTGCATCTTTTAGGGGAGTAGCTTTAGAGGAGTAACGTTCTTGCCCGCTGGCGGACAAGCACTTGCAGCGGGCAAGGAGGGGTGGCGCCGTTCGTTTGGGTCTAAGCCGCGGGTGGCGCGGACTGGGTCGCGCCGGCGAGCGCCGCCCGCAAGGCATCCTCTTTCGTATGATCGAAAGAAGTCCGCAAGACCGTTCCGCCAACACCTCTGAGATCTTCCAGAACCTTGTCTGTCGTAAGCTTCCGGATCAGCAAGAACAATGCTGCATCACCCGAATGCAGCGTCTGCCCGACTTGCTTCATGAATTCGTCATTGACGCCAATGTCTGTCAGTGCGCCGCCAATCGCGCCGGAGGCTGCTCCAATCGCAGCGCCAGCCAGAGGCATCATGAAAATCAAGCCGATCAGAGTGCCCCAAAAGGTCCCGGACACGGCGCCCATGGCGGTCGTATTGAAGAGCTGGTTGAGCTTGACGCTTCCATCAGGCTGTTTGACAGCGATCGCTGCGTCGCTCAGCTCAATCAGATATTCTTTTTGCAGCTCCAGGATTTTTTGCCGGACCTCCTCGGCCTTGGCTTCGGAGGGGAATGCGATAACGACGAGATCGCTCATCATCTAATCCTTTCCTTACTCATGCGGCGGCGCATTTTGGAGCCGCGGTATCCTATGGGACCGCCGCAGCATCTTTAGCGGTTGCGTCATGGATGTGAACCGGAATCGCCAAAGAGCGAAATCTCATGTGGAAACGCGCGGTTCGTTATAGCAAAGGTCAAGCTCTAGAGCCCGTCAAAAAGCACGCCCGCGAGCAGGGCTGCGTAGGCAGCCGTCATGACCCAGAATCGATGTGCGGCAATGAAATGTCCGGCCGCCGGGACGTGGGTATAATACGTCGCCACCGCCAGACCTGCGAGAACGAGCGAGACAAGCAAAATCGGAACGCCGGGTGGAGTCAAATGGAAGCGCATGGCCAAATCCCGAATCAGTGGATCTTGATCTCATGCTCTTACTCCAAAGCCTCAACGCATTGGAAAAGTTGGGGCCGCGCTCCCGAAGAAAGCGCGGCCCCTTTCTCTGGCTCCCCCGAGGACCTAAGGGGAGCGGTAATCCAATTCATCCAGCTTAGCCGCGCATGTCCAGTAAAGTTTGCGCGACTTTCGGCCCGCTCGCGATGGCGGCCGAAGATCGTCCGAAGCTGTCCGCCCAGCCGGGACGCGCGAGCACCGCGAGGGCGAGAGCGGCAATCCCCAGCACCACCACGAGCATAACAGAAATTTGAAATTGCCGGCGGGCGGCATGAGCGTCATAGGCGCGGATGAAGCCGGCATCGGATCTGTTATCGAAGTGATCCGCGATCGACATATCGAATACTCCCCCTGCGGCACGGACTTTGAAAATGCCGCTTGCGTTTTGCCAGCCTTGCCCCATGGGCACGGTGCGCGGCCACACATTCCCCCCCGGCCGGCCTGCCCGGGCAAAGCCATTTGAGAGTGAAACGCAAGAGTCTGCGTGACGTTCCAGCTGTACCGGCTTTCCGCAGCCAGCGCACCGCCAAAGCGGATTCGAAGTTAAGGAGCCGTAAAACGCCCGGCGGCCTCTTGGCCGCGGCCAGATCTGGGGCCTGAGGGTTTTTCCTGTTGCCATCCGGGGGCTTGAAACCTAAGGTCCGCCACCGGTAAGAGGGCCTGCGTTACGCGACTGTTCCCCTCGATCCCCATTCCCCTGACGGAGCTTTCCAATGTCTTTCATCGCCGATGCCCTTCTGCGCGTAAAGCCCTCCGCGACCATCGCGGCCACGCAGAAAGCGCGCGATCTCAAGGCCGCGGGGCGGGATGTCGTTTCTCTTTCGACCGGCGAGCCTGATTTCGATACGCCAGACAACATCAAAAAAGCTGCGATCGCCGCGATCGAGCGGGGCGAGACGAAATATACGCCGGTTGCGGGTATCCCGCCCTTGCGTGAAGCCATCGCGCAAAAATTCAAGCGTGAGAACGGCCTCGACTACAAGCCTTCGCAGACCATTGTCGGCACGGGCGGCAAACACATTTTGTTCAACGCACTCCTCGCCACCCTCAATCGCGGTGACGAGGTGATCATCCCCGCGCCCTACTGGGTGAGCTACCCGGATATGGTTTTGATCGCTGGCGGCACGCCGGTCTTCGCCGAGACCAGCATGGAGCACGGCTTCAAACTGCAGGCCGAAACGCTCGACAAGGCCATCACGCCGAAGACCAAATGGCTGATCCTGAATTCGCCGTCGAACCCGTCGGGCGCTGCCTATACTTGGCATGAATTAAAAGCGCTGACCGATGTGCTGCTCTGCCATCCGCATGTCTGGGTCCTGACCGACGATATCTATGAGCATCTGACCTATGGCGGCTTCAAATTCGCGACGGTGGCGCAAGTCGAGCCGGAGCTGATCTCCCGCACGCTGACCATGAATGGCGTCTCAAAAGCCTATGCGATGACCGGCTGGCGGATTGGCTATGCCGCTGGCCCGGATCAGCTGATCAAGGCGATGGACACGCTGCAGGGCCAGCAGACATCGGGTGCCTGCTCGATCGCGCAATGGGCGTCCGTCGAGGCGCTGACCGGGCCGCAGGATTTCATCAAGGAGCGCGCCAAGATCTTCGAGATGCGGCGCGATCTTGTGGTCTCGATGCTCAACCAGGCCAAATATTTGAGCTGCCCCTCGCCGGAAGGCGCGTTCTATGTCTATCCGTCTTGCGCCGCGGCGATCGGCAAGAAGACGCCGGACGGCAAGGTCATCACGAATGACGAGGCTTTTGCAACGGCCCTTCTCGAAGCCGAAGGAGTCGCAGTGGTGCACGGCGAGGCCTTCGGGCTTGGCCCGAACTTCCGGATTTCCTACGCGGCCTCGACAGAAGTGCTCGAAGACGCCTGCGCGAAGATCCAGCGCTTCTGCGCAAGCCTTTCGTGAGCGCTTTTCCAGGAAAATCGGGCCAGAAAGTTTCACGTGAAACCTTTTGGTCCGATTGGCGGTCCGCGCAAAAGTACCAAGACAGAGCGCAAGGGGGCAGGGAGCCGGAATTTACTACAGCCGCTGGCGTGCAAGTGGCGGCGGGCGATCTCAAAGCCGCACTGCAAGCCTAATGGCGCCTCCGGTGCTGATTTCGCGCATCTTGCACGGGAAAACCCCATTCACCGCTCGGCCGCCAAAAAGCGCATTTAAACTTTGAACTCAAGAATCATGATTGCTGGAGGAGGCGGCGCTTCGCGCCGTCCTTGACTTTAAAGTTCAGATACGCTCGGTTTGGCCGTGCAGTGAACGGAAACCTATGACCTGAACGGCCCTTTATCTAAGGTACCAAGTTGTTCTTGCCCTCCCAATGCCGGCTCCTCATCCTTCGAGACGCTTGCTACGCAGGCTCCCCAGGATGAGGATCGGCGGGCTTTCGCAAGATCTCAACCCACATAGCCTTGGGGTCTTCCAATGGATTTGATCGATCACACTTCTGGTCCAGATACCACCCTTTCAAAGCAGATTTCCCCGGTGAGCTCGCACAATGAGTGGGACCCGCTGGAGGAAGTGATCGTCGGGCGGCTTGAGGGGGCGGTCATTCCGTCCAATCATCCGGTCGTCACTTGCAACATTCCGGGCATGGCTGCGCGGGCCCAATCGCTGGTGGCAGGCTTCCACTATCCGAAATTCATGATCGAGCCGGCGCAGCGCGAGCTCGATGGCTTCATTGCTCTCCTGGAGTCGCTCGGCGTCGTTGTCACGCGGCCGGAAGCCATCGATCACGGAAGGCGCTTCGGCACGCCGCGGTGGTCTTCGCGGGGGTTCTGCAATTCCTGTCCGCGAGACAGCATGCTGGTGATCGGCGATGAGATCATCGAAACGCCCATGGCATGGCCTTGCCGCTACTTTGAGACACACTCTTACCGCCCCATCTTGAAGGATTACTTCAAGCGCGGCGCGCGCTGGACCGCCGCGCCGAGGCCGCAGCTGACGGACGAGCTCTTCGATCCGGATTTCCGTATCCCCGAGAAAGGCGAGCCTATCACCTATATTCTGACCGAGTTCGAGCCGGTCTTCGATGCCGCTGATTTCATCCGCTGCGGGCGTGACCTCTTCGTCATCCGCAGCAACGTCACAAATGCGTCAGGCATCGAGTGGCTGCGCCGCCATCTCGGCGATGGCTACCGCATTCATCAAATCGAGAGCCGGTGCCGTACCCCCATGCACATCGATACCACGATCCTGCCGCTTGGGCCCGGCAAGTTTCTGGTCAATCCCGAATATATCGATGTGGACCGTCTGCCGCCCATTGTGAAGAAGTGGGAGATTCTTATCGCCCCGGAGCCGGACCCGATCACGGATCGCATGCTCAAGATCACGTCTCTTTGCGGGAAATGGCTCAATATGAATGTGCTGATGCTGGACGAGAAGCGCGTCATTGTTGATGCGCACCATCAGGGAACGATTCGAGCGATGGAGAAATGGGGATTTGAGCCAATCCCATGTGAGTTTCTGCATTATGCGGCGTTTGGCGGCTCCTTCCATTGTGCGACGCTCGATATCCGCCGGCGGGGCACGCTGGAGAGCTATTTTTGAGCGCGGCGCTTTGAAGAGGTAGGCGGATAAGAAGCACGCGCAGACTATGAGGCGAGCTTCAGCCCGATGATTCCCGAGATGATGAGCCCGATGCAGGCAAGCCTTGGCAATGTGGCGGGTTCATTAAAGAGATAGATACCAAGCAAAGCCGTGCCGGCAGCTCCAATCCCTGTCCATACCGCATAGGCCGTGCCGACCGGAAGCGATTTGAGGGCGAGGCCGAGGCATCCGATGCTGGCTGCCATGGCAGTGAGCGTGATGACCGAGGGCAACAGGCGCGAAAATCCATGAGTATATTTGAGGCTGATTGCCCAGGTAACTTCGCAAAGGCCAGCAATGAACAGGAAAAGCCAGGCCATGAGGTTCTCCTTGCCGGTGCCGTTTCGCCGCTGGCCGGGATTAACGCGGCAGATCGCTTGGTTGAGGAGCAAGCATGAATTAGGGCGAATCACAGCATAGCACCGCCTCATGACGCGGACCAATTTACCGCCCAAACAGAATCGTAATTCTATGATTTCATCGCGGGGTAATCACAGCCAGGACCAGATTATCTCCCTCCTCTTCAGCCTCAAACGGTCCGGGCAGGGCAAAGAATGAAAAATGCACTCATTCTCTCGGGTCCGGGGCCGGATCGGAAGCCTGTGCTATTTTCCGCGACGATCCTCGTTTATACGCTCGCCCGGAGCTGCCTCGCGCCGGTGCGCATCAAGGCGCTTTTCTTCCAAGGCTCGCGCTTGTTCAGCGGCGTGCCGTTCCGCGCGCGTACGGCCAGATTTTACACGGGCAGCGTCCGCCTGCTTAGAGGCTGCCGCGCGTGCTTTCTCCTTGCGAACGCGGCGAAGATTGATGAGCTCACCTGTCTTTTCGCTCATGATCCTGCCAAGAAATCAGCAACGTCTCATGTCCTCTTGGCGGCAAGACTGCGTTGCTGGGGCCGCTCGCGGTGGCGATCATGCTGGCCCTGATAGGCAAGGCTGGAGTGGCAGGCACAATAAGGTCCCTGGCCCGGCAGTTTTTTCGCTCCGCAGAAACGGAAGTCGGCACTGGAAGGATCGCCGATCGGCCAGCGGCACATCGACTCCCGTAAATCCATGATGGTCACGGGTTCGCAAATCGGCACCACAATGACTTCGGCCGGTTGAGGGCGGGGGGCTTCAACCACTAAGGGCTCCAATGCGAGAGCCGTGTTGCCAATGGAAGCCTGCATGCTCTGGCGCGGCTGCGCGGCACGCCGGGCCGCCCTTTGATGCACAGAGGCGGCGGGCGCATGCCCCGAATCTGCCTTTGCCCGGCCTGAGAGACCAAGCCGGTAGACCTTGCCGATCACCGCATTCCGGGTAATCCCGGCGCCAAGCTCTCCGGCGATCCGGCTTGCACTGCATCCTTCAAGCCAAAGCCTTTGCAGCATTTCGATTCGTTCATTGGTCCAGGACATCGAGGCCTCCTAGAAACTTGCCGCGTTGAACCAGAAGCCGTTTCGAACTCCGCTCAACATCAGAGTGACCGGAAATTCTTCAATAGGCGAGGCGTCATCAAAGAGTATCTCCGCCGGCGGCAAGGTTCGACACGCACAATTTCAAGCTCTCTATTGCCTTTGCTTTCAGAGCTAACTTCAAACAAGCTACACTAGCCGTTGAATCGCGCGCAAGCCGCGTATCACGCCAGAAAATGTTTTCAACAAAAGCTTGCATGGGGAAGGCAAGCATCCTTGCCGCACACATGCCATGAATCACAACCGGTGAAACTTGATCCTGGGGCGCCCAACGCTGGGATCGATTCGACTCCTTCAGCCGCCTTGCTCATGCCGGCAGTGCCAATCGAAATGAAGGTGTAATTTTTGCCGCCTTCCTCCATTGCGCTTTTAACGCGGCTGACGATACATGGTTGCAGGGTGAGCTTGCGCCAGGCTGGCCGCAAGGCCGCGAGATGACGGCAATGTCACTCGATGATGTTTCCAGCGGCTCCATGATTGGCAGTTGCGGATTGCAGCAGGATGGCTTTCCGGCTGCTCTTGAAGAGCAGCGCTGGGATACCCGAATCATGATTGATCGCGCGAAGGCGGACCCGTTAGGGTGCGGGCGGCAGGGCTGCCGCGTTCATTGCGCTTTCTTCGGGAAAGGCCGTCTCCCAGCCGCCGCCCAATGCCTTGTAGAGCTGCACGAGATTGGTTGATACGGCTGTCGTGCTTTGCGCATATTGCAGCTCCGCCTGCAACTCTGTGCGCTCTGCGTCGAGGACGCTGATGAAATCCGCGACACCGCTCGCATAACGCGCGCGCGCGAGGGAAAGGGCTTGCCGGGAATGACTGGTTTGCTCCCTTAGGCTCGCGCGCCGCTCCTGTTCGGTCCGGTATGCGACCAAAGCATTGACGACTTCATGCCATGCCTGCAGCACGGTCTTATGATAAGTAATGGCCGCCTCTTGCTGCTGCGCCTCGCGAAATTCCAGAGTCGATTTGAGGCGCCCGCCCTGGAAGATCGGCAGCGAAACGGTTGGTCCAAACACATATTGCAGCGACGTCCCCTGCCAAAGCTTTCTCAGATCAAGGGCGTTGAACTCGACGTTGCCGCTGAGCTTCACGCTTGGATAGAAGTCAGCAACGGCGACACCAATCGCTGCCGTCGCGGCGTGCAGCTGCGCTTCGGCTTGGCGGATGTCGGGGCGGCGGCGGGCGAGTTCGGAAGGAATGCCAAGAGGCACGCGCGGCGGGGACGGCGGGATCGGCTTTGCCTGCGCGAGTTCTTCCCGCAGCGAACCTGGCGGTTCATCAAGAAGAAGGCTCAAGGCGTTGATATCCGCGGACTCCTGATTTTCAAGCGCCGGCAGGGCCGAGCGGACGGAAGCCACTTGCGCCGCGGCGTTCTCGACGTCGAGGCCGGTTGTCAGGCCTTTCTCGGCGCGGGTCTTCGTCAGTTGCAGGATATCGGTTGAGCTCGCAAGATTTGCTTTTGCAATGGCGATTTGTGCCTGGATACCGCGCAGATCTATGTAATCACGTGCAAGCTCTGCCAGGCTCGATATGAGCGTGTCCCGGCGCTGAAATTCGGCAACTTCGACCTGCGCGCTGGCGGCTTCGACTTGGCGCCGGATGCCGCCCCAGATGTCGAGTTCCCAGGAGGCATCGAGCCCCGTCTGCCAGATGCTGATGGGCGGGATCACGAATGGTGTGCCAGGCGAAACGAAGGGTTTGACAAGGCTCAGAACGCCATTTTGGCTGAATAATTCACGTTGATAGGAGGCATTGCCATTGATGGAGGGGAATTGCGCCGCGGCGGTCACGTTCCTCTGAAAACGGCTTTCGGCCAATCTGAGAGTGGCTGTGGCCACATCGAGATTGGCGGCCGCAAGGCGTCCTGCGAGCGAGGTGAGAATCGGATCGCGGAACGCCTTCCACCATTGAGGATCGCCTCCGGAAAGATCATCAAAGGCAGATGCCGGGCTCACAATGGCGGGTTCCGGCTTCCCGAAAAAAGAGCCGCTTGGCAGCATCGGATCGGGCGGCACGAAGTCGGGCCCAACAGCGGAGCAGCCACTGAGTGTGAGCATACCAAGCGCCGCCGCCAAGGTGCGGCTTATGTCACCCATCGGCAATCCTGAGGCATTTAGTGTACCGCGCCACCGCCGCTTCCTTTCACTTCGGATAGGAAAAAGCAGAATGGCACGGCCGCAAAAGCGGCGAGACTGCAATATAAGAAGGCATCATTATAAGCGAGGACCTCGGCCTGCCTCATATAGACCTGATAGACTTTGCCCACAGCAATATCGTGCACCGCATCCGCGGCATGTCCCATCGCCAGAAGGGATCCTTGATAGTTCGCGATCAGCTCGTTGAAGGGCTGATGGAAGGGTGTCGCCCATTGCGAGAGATAGGCTTGGTTGACCTGGGTACGCTCGATGATCGCGGCGCCCGAAAGGGAGATTCCAACCGAACCGAAAACGTTGCGTAACATTATGAAAAGAGCTGTTGCATCACCGTTCAATTCGCGTGGAATGGTCGCGAAAGCGATGGTGCTGATCGGCACGAAAAGAAAGGCGAGCCCTGCCGTTTGCTCCGAGCGCATGAGCATCAGCGTGAAGAAGTCGATGTCGGGAGTAAGCATGCTCGAATGGACAAATGCCAGCCCCATGATGATGAAACCGGCCGCGATGATGAAGCGCGTTTGAATGAATTTCGATAAGATGCCAGCGACGGGAATGAGGAGGATTACGGCAATACCGCCCGGCGAGAGAATGAGCCCTGCCCAAAGCGCGGTGTAACCAAGGACGGTTTGGGCAAATTGCGGGACAAGGACCGCGCCGGCATAAAGGACTCCGCCTGTTGCGCTAATCAAGACGCTGCCGAGTGCGAAGTTCTTGTCCTTGAAGACGTCAAGATTGACGACCGGTTTCTTGGCGATCAAAAGCCAGCCGATCGCGCCGGAAATGCCAAGCCCGGCCAGCAAGGCCATGAGCCGGATAAAAGACGATCTAAACCAGTCATCATTCTCTCCCCGGTCCATCATGATTTGTAAGCAGCCAAGCCCGAGCGCAATCAGGGCCAATCCGGGGTAATCGATGGTTGTGGACCGGCTCTTTATCCAGGGCGGGTCTTCGACAAGAATGGAGGCGAAAAAGACCGCGATGATCCCTATTGGTACATTTATAAAAAAGACCCAGCGCCAATTATACTGATCCGTCAAATATCCGCCCAAGGCCGGGCCGAGGACCGGCGCAACAATTGTTGCGATCGCAGTCACTCCGAAAGCCACAGCGCGCTGCTCTCGCGGGAATGTGTCGAGAATGATAGCTTGCTGTGTGGGTTGCAAGCCGCCGCCGAAAAATCCTTGCAAAAGCCGGAAGAAGACGAGCTGCGACAAGCTTGCCGCTGTGCCGCAGAAAAATGAGGCGGCCGTGAACATGCCAAGGCAGATCAAAAAATAGCGTTTCCGGCCGAATACTGCGCCCAGCCAGCCGGAAATCGTCAGAACAATGCCATTGGCGACAAGATAGGAGGTGAGCGTCCAAGTCGCTTCATCAAAGCTAGTCGCCAGCCCTCCCGCGACATGTGGCAAGGCAACATTGACGATGGTTGTATCGAGAATCTCCATGAAAGCGGCGAAAGTGACCACGATTCCAATAGCCCAGGGGTTATGGCTTGGCCTCCACTCCTCGATGCTCGCTGTGTCTAACTCGCTCATCGCACAGTCACCGTGGGGACAACGGAAATGCCAAGCGGGAGCGGAATGGCCGGATCAAGGCCGCTATCGATCACGATCTTCACCGGCACGCGCTGCACGATCTTAATGAAGTTGCCGGTTGCATTCTCTGGCGGAAAGGCCGTGAATTTCGAGCCGGATCCAAGCTGGATGCTGTCGACATGACCCTTGAGATGAAGTTGCGGATAGGCGTCGACTTCGATATCCACTTTCTGTCCTGGCCGCATGCGGGCAAGCTGGGTCTCCTTGAAATTGGCGGTTACCCAAACCTCCGGCGCAACGATTGAAAATATCTGCTGTCCGGGAGTCACGTAATTGCCCATCTCGACATTGCGCTTGGTAATCCAGCCGTCCTGCGGCGCCGTCACGACCGTCCAGGACAGATTCAAATTTGCTTGGTCGAGCCGCGCTTGCGCTTGCTCCAACTCGCCCTCGTACTGGCCGACCTGTGCCACGGCCTGGCCGATTTCCTGCGGCACCGGCTCTGCCTGCAGCACCTGAGCCTCGGCAAGTTTCACCTGGGCCTGTGCTTGTTGAAAGGCGGCTGTTGCAGCATCGATGTCCTGCTGGGTTGTCGCCTGCTTGGGCAAGCTCCGCTGGCGCTGATAATCCGCTTGCGCCTTGGTTTGCGCCGCCTGCGCCGATAAAAGCTGAGCTTGCGCCTGTTGCAGCCGGGCTGGAAAATTCTTGCGGGCAATCTCAACGCCGAGTCTCAGGCCTTCAAGCTGTGCCTTTGTGGTTGCAAGCTGGCCTTCGGCAAGATCACGGGCGATTTTGTACTGTCGCGGATCGATGTGGATCAAGGGTTGGCCTTGGCGGACGAACTGGTTATCCGTCACATCGAGTGACACGACCTGGCCGGAAACCTGCGGTGCTATGCTCACGGCACGGCCATCTGTATAGGCATCGTCCGTTGTTTCGACATTGCGTGTCGAGAGCCAATAATAAACGCCGCCAGCGGCCAATAGCGCGAGAATGAAGAGGCCAGGTAAAAGGGCCGGATTCCGCTTTCGGCGCGCCTGCGGTTCGGCCTGATTCTCTTTTCCGGCCGCTGCCTCGCCGGCCGCTGGCTCTGCGGTCTCATCCTTGCCGCGTTCCCGGACGTCATCCTCACCGGGGCGTTCTACACCGTCTCTGAGGAGGTCCGTCATGCAAGGCACCGCTGTTGATTTGGCATCGCCATAAGTTTTCCAGACATGACTTGCCGAAGCCCGGGAATTCGTTCATTGTGCACTAAACGAACTGGCTGGTACGGTTATAGAGGCAGCGAACATATGTCAATATCGCCGCATCATTGCGCCGGAAAAGCAGCGCGCCGTGTGCCTCGCGGGGAGAAGCGCCGGGAGGAAATTGCCGCGGTTGCCGAGCGGGTTTTTCTGGACCTCGGATTTGCCGAAACGACGATGCAAATCATCGCGGAGGAGGCCGGTGCTTCCAAAGAGACACTTTACCGGCACTTTGGCAGCAAGGAAGGGCTGTTTTCCGAGGTGATACGGAATCGTTCGGCGCGCATCACCGGCGGCGATGGGGAGGAATTATCTGTTGAAGGTTCGCCGCGAGAGATCCTTCGTGATCTCGGGTTAAGTCTTCTGCGTTTTCTCGTTGAACCCGATTCGCTTTTGCTTTACCGCGCAATTGTTGCTGAAGCGCCGCGCGAGCCGGAGTTCGGCCGGATTTTTTACGCCCAGGGCCCGGAGAGGGTGCTGGGCAAATTGGCGCGTTACCTCGCCTCGGCCACACGCTGCGGAATGCTTCGTTGCCCCGATCCGGATCTTGCTGCCAAACTGTTCGCCGGCTCGGTCGTCGCGCATCATCAAATCCTCGGGCTTGTCGCGCCGGATGAAGGCGCATGCAGTAGCCAAAAGATGAAAGCTCATGTCAACGAAGCGGTCGATATGTTCCTTGCCTGGTATGGCCGTAATTCATCCTTCCGCGCCGGGGACGGCTGGCCGCCTGCCGGATGAGCACAACCTGTCAAATGCCGCAGTTACGCTTACTGACACCTGGGTGCGTCACAATGCCAGACCGGCCATTGGCGTGATTTCTGACCTTGATCGTTTTGTTGATTGAGAGGCTGCGCCGGCAGCGCACGGTCCCGGTCCCCTCCCAGACTCCCGTTCGCAGGATCGTTCATCGGGCAGCCTCTCACAACAAACAGGGAAATGCTTGCTTTATTCCGCGGGGGCCTGCCGCAATCCCTTCACCGCAACGGCCGGGGCGCCCATGCGAGCGAAGGGCGGTACGAAATGCCGCAACCTCAGCGCATTTGTCACGACGAAGACCGAGGAGAATGCCATCGCGCCCGCAGCGAGCATCGGCGAAAGAAGGATGCCGGAAAAAGGATAAAGCGCGCCCGCCGCAATCGGAATGAGAACGATGTTATAGGCAAAGGCCCAGAATAGATTCTGCTTGATATTGCGCATTGTGGCACGGCTGAGCGCGACTGCGGTTGCCACTGCTCGGAGATCATCCGCCATCAGCACGACATCGGCAGTTTCAATCGCAACATCGGTCCCGCCGCCGATGGCAAGGCCAACATCGGCTTCCGCAAGGGCAGGCGCGTCATTGATGCCATCACCCACGAAGGCAACCGAGCGATAGCGTGACCGCAATTGACGGACGGCTTCGATCTTGCCCTTTGGCAGCACTTCGGCAACGACATGATCGATACCGGCTTGCCTCGCGACGGCTTCAGCCGCCCGGCGATTGTCGCCCGTTACCATGACGAGTTCGAGGCCCTGTGCTTTGAGGGCATCGGCTGCTGCCCGCGCACTGGGCGAAATCGGATCGGCGATCACAATGAGGCCCGCGAGCTTGCGGTCCACCGCCACATAAAGGGGTGATTTTGCGTCCTTGCCAAAACGGGCAGCCGCCTCGGCAAAGCCGGAAACATCGGCACCCATAGCCGCCATGAAACGGTCCGAGCCGACCGCGACATGACGGCCCGCAACCTCGGCTTCAACGCCGAGGCCAGGCTTGGCTGCAAATTTGGCAATTTTGTCTTGGCCGGCCGCCGCATTCTCGTGTGCTGTCACGCGGTGCCTTGAGAAAGGCCACCAGCTCTTGGCGGAATGCTCCCGCGCGGGGGCGGCTTCTTCGTGTGGAATCATCGTCCCGCCCGCGGCCTTGATGATCGCTCGCGCAATCGGATGTTCCGAACGGGCTTCGACCGCCGCGGCGAGGGCTAGAACTTCATCGCGATCGAACCCTGGTGCCACGAGAAAATCCGTGAGTTCGGGATGTCCTTTGGTGATCGTCCCGGTCTTGTCCAGGGCAACCGCCGCAACATTCGCGAGGGTTTGCAAAGCATCGCCCTTGCGGAAAAGGATGCCAAGCTCGGCGGCGCGGCCGCTTCCCACCATGATCGATGTCGGCGTCGCCAGGCCCATAGCGCAAGGACAAGCGATGATCAGGACAGCGACCATCTCGATCAGCGCATAGTTCAGCGAAGGCTGAGGCCCGAGCCAAAACCAGAGCACGAAGGTCAAAGCGGCGATGCCCATCACCGCGGGCACGAACCAGGCCGTCACCCTGTCGGCAAGTGCCTGGATCGGCAGTTTGGTGCCTTGTGCTTCCTCCACCATGCGGATGATCTGCGCAAGCACTGTATCGGACCCTGTCTTGGCGACCCGGAAGGAGAAGCTGCCCGTCGTGTTGAGGGTGCCGCCTACCACTTCGGAGCCAGGGGTTTTGGCGATCGGCTGGGGCTCTCCGGTCAGCATCGATTCATCGATGAAGGAGGAGCCTTCGATCACTTCTCCATCAGCCGGGACTTTTTCGCCCGGCTTGACGAGGACCACATTGCCAGGTGCGAGCTCCTTGAGCGGAATTTCCACTGCCATTCCCTCACGGAGAACACGCGCGGTTTTAGGCTTTAGGCCAATCAAACGTTCGATCGCCGCTCCGGCACGCCCCTTCGCGCGCGCCTCGAGACTGCGCCCAAGCAGGATCAGAGTGACGATGACGGCCGCGGATTCGAAGTAACAATGAGAGGTCCCGGCCGGAAAGAGGAAGGAAGCGAAAGTGACCAAGGTTGAATAAACATAAGCGGAGCCCGCGCCGAGCGCCACAAGCGCATTCATGTCCGGCGCGCCGCGCCAAAGCGCGGGAAGGCCCGTTTTAAAAAAGCGAAGGCCGGGACCGAACAGAACCAAAGTTGTCAGCACGAACTCCGTGGTCCAGATCGCCTGGAGCCCGATGGTGTGCATCAGAAACAGATGAAAGGGGGGAGCGATATGAGAGCCCATTTCGATCGCGAATACGGGCGCGGTCAGGATTAAAGCCGTGAGAAGCGCACGGCGAAGAGCCTTTGATTCTTCCTCGTGCCCGCTTGGCGTTGATTGAACTTCTGCGCCAGCCTTGATCTCATGGGCTGGATAGCCTGCCGCGGCTGCGGCTTCCGCAAGCGCTTCCGGTGTCGTCACGCCGCTCGCGAAACGCACTGTTCCTGCATTCGTGGCGAGATTGACATTGGCTTCGATGACGCCTGCGACGCTTTTGAAGGCCCTTTCGACGCGGCTGACGCAAGATGCGCAATGCATGTTCTCGATGCTGAATCGTGCGGTTTCGGTCGCGGTCCCATAACCGGCCTTGCCAATCGCGCTGATGACACCTTCCACATCTGGCGAGCCCGAAAAATCAACCGTCGCACGTTGCGTGGCGAGATTGACGGCGGCCGAAGTAACGCCGGGCACGGCGCGGATCGCCTTCTCAGCACGCGCAACGCAGGACGCGCAGCTAAGGCCCGTGACCTGAAGATGAAGAGGAGAAGTCTGTTTCTGACCGGCTGGAATGGACGACATCAACGCTTTCCTTTCCGGAGCGGGGAAGCCAAGGCCTTTTCGGGCGGGATTGCGCCGCTACGCCGCGCGACTCTCGATCGCGGCCTCATAGCCGGCCTTGACGATCGCGGCGATGACCCCTTCCGCGTCAGGAGTTCCTGAAAAGGTCACTTCCGCACGTTTCTTCTCAAGATCGACATGGGCGGAAGCCACTCCCTGCGTTGCGCGGATCGCTTTCTCGACGCGCTCCGCACAGGAGGAGCAGGCCATGCCCTCGACGTGAAGACTAACAGTTGCACCTTTTGAATTTGACGGCATCGGCATTTTCCTTGGCAAAGTGGTTTTGTGTAGCAAAGCTGGAGCCAGCTCACGGCTTCCTAGAGGCATGGAGAGGCGGCAGAGCACACGATCAGGTTTATCCCCATCATTTTGAATTCGCCATCATATGCATGGCCTATAATGGCCTATAACGGCCAAAAGGCGATCTTCTTGCCAGAGCCTCCTGTCCCAGGCGCCGGGAGGAAGTGCCAGCTTTGTATGAAGATCATGCGGATCTGTGCCCGCGATCCCGGCAGCCTATATGTTCATATAGGCAGAGGGGCCTGCCTCCTCCACCCCATGGAGCCACAGGAGTCACCCGGCCTGAAAGGACGTGCCATGACGAGCGCGCGCTATCATAAACTCCGCATTGGCGCTCATGCGTTGAAGCCAGAAACCTTGATGCTGGGCTATGGGTATGATCCTGCCCTTTCCGAGGGCTCGGTCAAGCCGCCGGTGTTTCTAACCTCCACTTTCGCATTCCGGACGGCGGAAGAGGGGCGCGATTATTTCGATTATCTGGCTGGACGCCGTGCGCCTCCGGCCGGCCGCGAGGCCGGTCTTATCTACTCCCGCTTCAATAATCCAAATCTCGAAATCATCGAAGACCGGCTCGCGGTCTATGAGAAAGCGGAAGGCGGCTTGGTCTTCTCCTCTGGCATGGCGGCAATCGCCACCACCATCCTTGCTTATGTGAAGCCCGGGGAGGCGATCCTGCACAGCCGCCCGCTTTATGGCGGGACCGAGGTTCTGATCGAGAAGTCTCTTACGCCATTTGGCATTCGAGCCTTTGGCTTCATCGATGGGCTCGACGAGGAAGGCATTCGCTCTGCGGCCGCTCAAGCCATGGCGGGCGGGCGGGTCGCCATGATCTTTGTTGAGACGCCTTCAAATCCCATGAACACTTTGGTCGATATCGCACTCGTGCGGCGCGTGGCGGAGGAAATCGGGCGCGAGCAAGGTGCACGGCCCGTTGTTTGCTGCGACAATACGCTTCTTGGGCCAGTCTTTCAGTCGCCGCTCGAACATGGAGCCGACCTCTCTTTGTATTCGCTGACGAAGTATGTTGGCGGACACAGCGATCTGATAGCTGGCGCAGTGATGGGTTCCGATGCCAATCTGAAGCCTATACGTGCTCTGCGCAGCGCCATTGGCACGCAACTCGACCCGCATTCATGCTGGATGCTGACCCGTTCGCTCGAGACGGTCACCCTCCGCATGGAGCGGGCGGCGGCGAACGCGGCTATTGTCGCGAAATTCCTTTGCGGCCACCCAAAGGTAGCGCGCGTCCATTACCCCCCATTGCTGCCAGAAGGTCATCCGGCGCGAGCACTGATGGAGCGCCAATCGAGCTCGGCGGGTTCGACTTTCTCTTTCGACGTCAAGGGACAACAGGCGGAAGCCTTTGCCTTTCTCAACCGGCTTCAAATTTTCAAGCTTGCCGTTAGTCTCGGCGGCACGGAATCCTTGATCTGTCATCCAGCGACAACAGTTCATTCAGGCCTCACCGAGGAGGCCCGCCGCGAAATCGGGATCACGCCGGCTTTGATCCGCATTTCGGTTGGGATCGAGAACCCCGATGATCTTGTTGCCGACATCGCAGAAGCATTTGCACAAGAAAAAATCGTGGCAGCGGTGCCCCCCTGGCCAGCTCTTGATTGATGCGAGAGCTGCGCCATTTACTGGAACTCTCTCACGAAGATGAGGGCCGTTCAATGACACGCCGCATAGACATCGCAAAAATCCTAATCGTAGCCATTATCCTCGCGATCATATTCTATTTCCTGGCCCATCGCGGCGCATAATCGCCGCGCCACGCGAGCCCGGGCGGGTTGCGTCCGGCGCCGAAGCTGTGCGGAAGTGCTTGGAACAGGCCCAGCCATCGCGAGGGCCGGAAGGCAGAGGTTTGGGTTATTCAAATTTGCTGCGAAAAGCCCCTGACCCGGTGTCCGGAGCCAGATCAGGGGAAGGTATCGTTACCCGGGAGGATGCTCCAAGCAAGCAGGCTGCACTAAGCAAAATTTAAACCATGTGTCTGTTTGGCTGCTTGTCGCGCGTCAAGACAGCGCAGTCCCTGGCGCCGAACGAAGGGGCTTCAAAAGGCCCCTGATCTTGCCGTTGGTCAGACCAGGGGCAGGTTTACCACGAGAGGGGGGGCCGTGGGGGGTCTGGCGGCCCCGATATAAGGATATCGCTCTCAAGCTTCCGAAGTTCCCATCCGGGCAACTAAATTTAATGCCGCCTTGGCATGGACGGGCCAGCATCTGTCTCGACTCAGCGAAAACCTCAATATCAGTGGTCTAGGCCACAATATCGAGGAGAAACCAATGGCTGGGACACCCGAACAAATCGCCGCCGCGAGAAACGCATGGCTTGCCGAAATGGCTGCCCATGAGGAGCATAGGCTCAAGGTCAATAGGCTTTGGCTTGAGTATCTGGAACTCGCAGATCCTGCCCGTGCACGGAAATTCCGGCGCCTCTTGAAGTGCGATTTAGATGCTGGCGCAATGGTCAGCGAGCCGTCTATGGCTGCCGCAAAGCCTCGCGGAGCATCCATGCCAAGGCCCCAACGCAATGTTCCTTCACTTGACCATCTGCCGCCGGCTCCGGCTGTCCGCCCTGGCGGCGCGGGTCAAACTCTCCCATTTGAGTGATGCACTCTTGACGGCGGGCCGGCAAATGTTTGCGGTAATCCAGACCGTGAGTACTGCTGGCCCCCATCAAGGCTCTAGCGGTGGAGCAGAATCAGGCGGCGATGACCATTGATATCAGACTCGCTGGTAAGGGAATTATTGAAACTCTTCGCGATCGGATTGCTGAGCTTGAGGAGCTGGAAGCTGCTGGCAGGGCAACCCTTGAGACGCGCGAGGAGCTTGCCGATCTCCATGCGTTCCTGGAAAGGCTTTACGAGATATCGCTAGCCCATGCGGGCAAGACGCTTCACTGAAGAAAAGCCGTCACATCCACGGGAAATAGGGATGGCCGTATGTTTAGAGATTATGGCCGGGGCTTTTGCGGTGCCGCGGCCTCACGCCGCAGGCGGCTGCGGCGCTTGCTTCGTAAATTGTTGATTTAGTAAGTCGTTGATTTAATGGAGGCCTCGCCCGGAATCGAACCGGGATAGAAGGATTTGCAGTCCTCTGCGTAACCATTCCGCCACGAGGCCCGGGCTGAGAAGCCGAGCGGGTTCCCGCCTATACTAGGGATAGGATTTTATCGCAAGAGATGCGTCCGGAAGCCGAGCCCGGCGCTAAGTGGAGGGGCTGGCGATTTGCCTTTGCAAAGCCGGCGCAGGCTTGTTATATGGCCTCGCACAGCGCGCGGCGCGATTCCCTGATAGCTCAGCCGGTAGAGCAATCGACTGTTAATCGATCGGTCGCAGGTTCGAGTCCTGCTCAGGGAGCCACGCTCAACTGGCCTATTGATGTCTGGCAAGACCATCCAGGCAGCGCCCGCGGCGGCCTTTTCCGATTACCCTCAGAACACCGCTGGCCAATCATACTGCAGCGCGGGCCGGAGCTGGGCGCTCCTGCCGCTGCAATGCCTGGTTTTTGCCATTGAGGCGGCGCGGGCTTCTGTCCGGATAGGCGGCGTCCGTTTACAAAAATGAGAATAATGATAAGTATGAAAATCAGGAAATTAATACCAATCGTAATTCATCTTTTTCCCGCCTGATTTTATTAAACTGTTCAGCCGAGAGCCGCGCATGACCTTCTGTCAGCATGAGATCAGCCGCAGTGTGGCAACGCGCCTCCGGTCGGATGAGAAACGATTGAAAGAGATTTTCAATCAGCCCGGCCACAACATAAGATGTTGCTGGTTTGACAATCTTCTTCCTTCGGAAATTCTGGACGAAGCATTCGCCGGGCTGCCCGAGCCCCGAACTATGCTGAGGCGGCAAAGTCTGAAAGAGTGCAAATATGTCTCGGCTGCGCTTGATCAGTTGAGCCCGGCTATAAGGACACTGATCGCGGCATTCAATGACCAGGAAATTGCGGATGTGGTTGCCGCGATCATGGGCGGTTCCCGGCTCGAAATCGATCCCTGTTTCTATAACGGCGGGATCACCATGATGATGCCGGGTGATTTTATGTCCCCGCATCTCGATAATTCTCATAATTATGACCGGACGCAGCGCCGCGCGGCCGTGCTCCTCTATTATATTTCTCCTCCTTGGCGGGCCGGCTACGGAGGGGCCCTCGAATTATGGGACGATGGCCTTGGGACAAAGCCGCGGGTCATTGCGCATGAGCCGAACCGGCTTGTGATTCTGGAGACCACTGAGCATTCCTGGCATGCCGTGCAGCCGGTTACCGGCCCGCAGCCCCGGATCAATCTTACGACCTATTATTATGCTCCCAAAACCGAGATCGCTGCGCCAAGACTGACACGCTATAAGTCCTGGCCTGGCCAGACGGTGCGCGGGCTTTATTTCGACGCAGACTTCTATCTGCGAACGCTGGCGCTTCGCCTTCTCGGCGGCTCAAGACCGGTGCGGAACAGTCACGCCTTTTGGAATAATCGAGCCGCCAGCCGAAAGAACTGAGCCGCTCTTCCGTCTGGTGATAGGGCCGCCTCACCCCTCCGCTGCGATATCGAAGGCCCCGCGGTCGATGCCGCCGCCAACCAGTATCGCTCTTTTCCCGGAATGATTGGGGGCGCTGACGACACCCTCTTTTTCCATGCGTTCAACGAGGGAAGCGGCTTTATTGTAGCCGACGGAGAGGCGGCGCTGGATGTAGCTCGTCGAGCATTTCCGGTCGCGAAGGACGATGTTGACGGCGCGGTCATAAAGATCGCCTGCCTCCTCTGCATCCATGGTGCCGGGCGCGGGCCCGCTGGCGTCTTCCGTATTTCCAGGATCGTCCTCATTGGTGATTGCATCGAGATATTCGGGCTGGCCTTGTGTCTTGAGATGCGCGACGATCTTTTCGACTTCCCCGTCGGCGACAAAGGGCCCGTGCACACGCGAAATGCGCCCGCCTCCGGCCATGTAAAGCATATCGCCCTGGCCAAGCAGCTGCTCGGCGCCTTGCTCGCCCAAAATTGTGCGGCTGTCTATCTTGGAGGTCACCTGAAAGGAGATACGTGTCGGAAAATTTGCCTTGATCGTGCCAGTTATGACATCGACGGAGGGTCTTTGCGTCGCCATGATAAGATGAATGCCGGCGGCGCGCGCCATCTGGGCAAGCCGCTGGATCGCGCCTTCGATATCCTTGCCCGCGACCATCATGAGGTCCGCCATTTCATCGACGATCACCACGATGAAAGGCAGAACCGAAAGCTCCATCGCCTCCTGCTCGTAGATGGCTTCGCCGGTCTCGCGGTCATAGCCGGTCTGCACCGTGCGCATGAGCGTCTCGCCCTTGGCGGCCGCCTCGGCCACGCGGGCATTGAAGCCCTCGATGTTGCGGACGCCGAGCTTCGACATTTTTTTGTAGCGGTCTTCCATCTCGCGGACCGCCCATTTCAGCGCGACCACCGCTTTCTTGGGGTCGGTCACGACCGGCGTCAAAAGATGCGGAATGCCATCATAAACGGACAATTCCAGCATTTTCGGATCGACCATGATGAGCCGGCATTCCTGCGGCTTCAGCCGGTAGAGCAGTGACAGGATCATGGTGTTGATGGCGACCGATTTACCTGAGCCCGTCGTGCCAGCCACGAGAAGATGCGGCATGCGCGCGAGATCGACGATGATCGGCTCGCCGCCAATGGTCTTGCCAAGCGCAATCGCTAGCCGGTGTTTGCTTTTCTCGAAATCCTGCGAACCCAGTAATTCGCGCAGATAGACAGTCTCGCGGCGGTGGTTCGGCAATTCGATGCCGATTGCGTTGCGCCCTTGAACGACGGCGACGCGGGCCGAAAGGGCCGACATCGAGCGGGCGATATCGTCGGCAAGACCAATGACCCGCGAAGATTTGATGCCGGGCGCAGGCTCGAGCTCGTAGAGCGTGACCACAGGACCCGGCCGCACATGAACGATCTCGCCCTTGACGCCGAAATCCTCAAGGACGCCTTCGAGGAGCCTCGCGTTCTGGCTGAGGGCGTCTTCGGAAACCTTGCCCGCGGCCGAAGTTTTGGGTTCCGCGAGAATGTGCAGCGGCGGGAATACATAATCATGCCGCGCCAGCCGGCCGAGCAATGATGGCTGCGTTTCCTTGATCGCCCGCGTTCCGGGCTTTAATGCCGCCGCCGCCGGCGCAATGACGCGGCGCGGCGCATAGCTCCCGGCATCTTGTTGCTGCGCTGGCGGCGTCTGGCGCGCCTTGCGGGTGGCGGGCGGCGCATAGACGCTGGGGTCAAAGCTCGATTCCAGAGGCTCGGGCCCCCATTGCAGCGGCTCGGCGGCAAGATCAAGCGGCCTGTCGAAAAAGCTTTCGTGTTCGTGCATCGCCATCGGGTGCGATGCCATTTGCGATTGGCGCGACTGGCGCCAGCGCGCGATTTGGCGCGTCACGGCGGCCTTGAGGCTGAGGCCAGCGTGAATGAGCGCACCAAGAAGGATAAGAGCGGCGCCTGGATCGCCGGCTGCATCCCGGTCTTCCGGCAGCGGAGCGGCAAGCCGGTCCTCTATTGACTCCTCTCCATTGTCCTCATCCGAATCATCTGCCCTATAGTCGCGCAGGCCAATACAGCCGGTGAGACTGAGAATCGCGCCGCCCGCCAGAATAGCGGCAAAGAGAAGCATCGCGGCCCCATGCCCAGCAAGCAAGTGCTTCGGAATCGCGATAATCGCGTCGCCGATGACGCCGCCAAGGCCAGTTGGCAGAGGCCAGCGGCTGGTGACCGGCATGAGGGAGGCAAGCCCCGCCGAGAGGACTCCGCCAGCGAGCCATAACAGGAGCCTCGCTCTCACCCTTTCGAGACGCCGGACGAAGAGGAGCCGCCATCCCCAAAGGCTCACGGGGGCCAAGAAGGCGATGACCGAAATCCCGAGCATCTGCACGGCAAGATCGGCGGCAACGGCACCCGGCCCGCCGAGAAGATTATGCACAGGGCCTGGAGCAGCGTGGTTGAAACTCGGATCTTCGACCGACCAGGAAGCAAGGGCCAGGGCCATAGCCGCGCTAAGGCTGATGAGGCCGATGCCGGCAAGCTCGGCGCCGCGCCGCAGGGCAAAGGCCCGCAGAGGTTCAGGAATATGACCGAGTGTGAAAAAACGAGCTGTTGTCCGCATTCGATCTTGCCGCCGCCTTCCCGCCGCCGCCATATCCGTTCCGTTCCCAGCTGGCCGCGCGGGCGGAATGCGATCCGCGAGCGCGGACCCGGCCCCATGAAAATGGCCCCATGAAAATCATGCGAAACCGCGGCTGTTGATGCGGCTCAGCGCTTTTGCGCAAATTAACAAGATGCGGTTAACGGGGCTTTAACCGGCCCCGCGCGAGCCGAAGGCAGCTCACGGTGTGGAAATGGAGATTCAGTATATAAATCAAAATCATACATGCTTATTGCGGCGTCAGGGGAGCAAGGCCGCCAATTTTCGCCGCGGCCGAGCCTTGACGCGCCCAAACCCCTAGCATAAGAGACATTCGCTCCCAATTAACCGCAGGCAAGATTAAGGCGCAGGCCTTTGGCCCGGCGAAAGAGAGCGTTGAACGATTGATTGAAGCTTGAGGAAAAACAATGTCCCGCCGTTGCGAATTGACTGGAAAGGCCGTGCAGACGGGCAATCTCGTCAGCCATTCTAACCGCAAGACGCGGACACGGTTTTTGCCGAATCTCTGCAGCGTGACGCTTATCTCCGAGGTTTTGCAGCAGAAAGTCCGCTTGCGCGTAACGCCCCACGCGCTGCGTTCCGTGGAACATCGCGGCGGCCTCGATGCGTTCCTGGCCAAAGCGAAGGATTCCGATCTCTCCAAAGGAGCGCTTGCAATCAAGCGCGCGATTGCCAAGAAGCAGGCTGCGGCCAGCTAGGCAAGACCCTGACTCGGTGTGGAAGCACGGCCCTGCGCGGCGTGCTTTCCAAAATGCCAGCAATCTTAGATAACCTGAGCCCGGCGGCTGAATGAGCCGCTGAGAAACGCTCGCGGCGCCTGTCTGCCGGCTTCGCGAGACCGCGCCCTCTTTATCTTATCGTTGCATTGAACATTTAAGGCTTGGAACATTTAAGGCTTGTTCCACCTCCGGCTTTTGGGCGCGCGGCCCGGCTGAACTGCCGCGCCCAAAGTGGGGAGAACCGCGCGATGAGCGAATTGAGCTGCGCGTTAGGGAAACAGGAGACAGAACCATGCATGTCACAATCATCGACGCGCAAGTCGCCATAGAAGCCGCCCGCAAGCGCGCGAAGGAACTTGGCACCGAAATGTGCATCGCCGTCGTCGATTCGGGTGCAAATCTCAAGGCCTTCCACCGCATGGACGACGCCTGGGTTGGCAGCATCGATATTTCCATCAAGAAAGCGAAGACGGCGGTCTTCTTCGGGATGCCAACCGGGCAAATCGGCAAGCTCTCGCAGCCGGGCGGCTCGCTCTATGGCATTGAACATTCAAACGACGGGCTGATTACATTTCCTGGCGGCCTGCCTATTGTCGATAAAGACGGAGTCCTCATTGGTGCGATCGGCGTCAGCGGGAGCTCCGTTGAAAACGATCATGAAGTCGCGCTGGCGGGCGTCGCCCCGATCGGCGTCAGCGATTTGCCTGCGCATCCCTGGCGCACCTGAGCCGGACCTGCCGAGGCGAGGTGCGCTCGGGCCCAAAGAATGGAAAGCCTCGAAATCCTGGCGAAAACGCTTCTTGTCCTTGGCGGCGCGCGATCGGGCAAGAGTTCCTATGCGCAAAGACTCGCCGAAGCCTCCGGCCGTCATCCCGTCTTGCTTGCCACGGCAGAGGCGACAGACAGCGAGATGGCCGGGCGCATCGCCCGCCACGCAAGTGCGCGGGATGCACGCTGGGCGCTTGTAGAAGAATCCGTCGCGCTCACTGAGACCCTTTTGCGCGAGGCCCGCAAGGATCGTATCATTGTCGTTGATTGCTTGACGCTCTGGCTTGGCAAGCTTCTTTTGCATGACGCGGATCTCGCCGCCGCGGCGCGCGATCTCGCGCAAAGCGTCCCGGGGCTCGAAGGCCCGGTGATTTTTGTATCCAACGAGGTGGGCGGCGGCATCGTCCCCGAAAACCCGCTCGCACGGACCTTCAGGGATGCGCAGGGCCTGCTCAATCAGGCGCTGGCGGAGTCGTGTGACGCCGTGGTTCTCATCGCCGCCGGTCTTCCGCTTTGCCTCAAGCCCGCGCCGGAGCCAAGGCTTTCCTTTTGACGCCGCTGCCTGTGGCATGATGTTTTCCGGATAATGCTGCGGGGCCTGCCCGGCCGGGGCTTCTGCTCCGAACCTTCCGGAGGCAAAAAGGACTGCCTGGGCAGCCGCCTAAACTCTTCCACCTTGCCGGCGTCTTAGTCTCTCAGCTTCACGGTAAACCTCGCCTCATCACTTCCGCTTTCTGGGATCTGAGCTGGCGCGGCGCCAGGCCCGCAGCAAGAAGCGCATCGGCCGCGAGAAGACGAAATGCCCCGTCCGCATTGGGCGAGCGCTTTTCCGCCGCGGCTCCAAAGGATCCGAGACCTTACACAGCATCTCTGCGGGCGGAAGCAGAAAGCCGCGCCGGGGTGTGATTTGACAAAACGCTCCGCGCCAGCCATTCGCGGGAGCCTTGCTAAACGGGCGGCGCTGTCATAATAACGAAAAACTGCGTGAAATTCCTATTATTACAGGAATAACTTGTGAAATATTCCCTCTCTCCGCATTTGCGCCGGCTCGAATCCGAATCGATCTTCATCCTGCGCGAGGTGGTTGCGGAGTTTGAACGTCCCGTCATGCTCTATTCCATCGGCAAGGATTCGAGTGTGATGCTGCATCTGGCGCAAAAGGCTTTCTTTCCCTCAAAGCCGCCTTTTCCTCTGCTGCATGTCGATACAACCTGGAAATTCCGCGAGATGATCGCTTTTCGCGATGAGGCCGCGAAAAGGGCGGGCATGGAACTGCTCGTGCATGTCAACAAGGAGGGATTGAAACGCGGCATCTCGCCGATTGCCTCGGGCTCCTCGGTGCACACGCAGGTGATGAAGACCGAGGGGCTGCGCCAGGCGCTTGATCTTTATCATTTCGATGCGGCTTTTGGCGGCGCGAGGCGCGACGAGGAAAAAAGCCGGGCCAAGGAGCGGGTCTTCTCGCACCGTTCCGCCGCACATGCCTGGGACCCGCGCAATCAGCGCCCGGAGCTTTGGCAGATTTTCAACACCAGGATCAAGCAAGGCGAATCGATGCGGGTGTTTCCTCTGTCCAATTGGACCGAGCTCGACGTCTGGGACTACATATTGGCAGAGAACATTCCCGTCGTGCCGCTCTATTTCGCCAAAAAGCGCCCCGTCGTCGAGCGTGACGGCGCCCTCATCATGGTTGATGATGAAAGACTGCCTTTGCGGCCCGGCGAGGTTCCGCGCATGGAGAGCGTCCGCTTCCGCACACTGGGCTGTTACCCTTTGACAGGGGCGATCCGCTCGCAGGCTTCAAGCTTGCCGGACATCATTGCCGAGATGCGCGCTTCGACGACATCGGAGCGGGAGGGCCGTCTCATCGACCATGATGAATCCGGCTCAATGGAAAAGAAAAAGCGGGAAGGCTATTTCTGATGCTCGATGCCGTGCAAGCCGTTTTGTCTCCTCCCGGGAAGACGCCCGGGCTTCCGGCCCTGAGATTGCTGACCTGCGGCTCGGTCGATGACGGCAAGTCCACGCTCATCGGCCGCCTGCTTTATGAGCAGCACCTCATTTTCGATGATCAATTGGCGGCGCTCGAGCGCGACTCACGCCGGCACGGGACGGATGGCGATAATATCGATTTCGCGCTGCTCGTTGACGGTCTCGAAGCCGAGCGGGAGCAGGGCATCACGATCGACGTTGCCTATCGCTATGTCTCGACGCCGAGACGCTCTTTCATCATCGCTGATACGCCCGGCCATGAGCAATATACGCGCAACATGGCGACCGGCGCCTCCGGCGCTGATCTTGCGATTCTGCTGGTCGATGCGCGCAAGGGCCTCTTGACACAGACGTGCCGCCACGCCGCGATCGTATCTTTGACGGGCATCCGGCATGTCGTGCTCGCCATCAACAAGATCGATCTGACTGGCTTCGACAAGGAAGGGTTCGAAAAGATTGCCGCGGGCTTCAGGTCTTTTGCCGCCGCGCTCGGTTTCAAGACGATTATGCCGATCCCCGTGTCCGCGCGGCACGGCGACAATATCTCGAAAAAAAGCGCCAATACGCCCTGGTACGAAGGCCCGTCTCTGCTTGATTATCTCGAAACCATCGATGTCACCGAAAACATGGGCGCCTGCCCGTTCCGCATGGCCGTCCAGTGGGTCAATCGCCCGCATCTCGACTTTCGCGGATTTTCTGGAACCATCGCGAGCGGCACCATCCGCCCTGGCGATGAGATCATTGTTGCCGGATCCGGCCGTCAATCGAAGATCGCGCGCATCGTCACCGCCGATGGCGACCGCGAGAGCGCTACGGCAGGGGATTCCGTCACTCTAACGCTCACAGATGAGCTCGATATCGCGCGCGGCGATATCTTATGCGAGCCCAAGGACCGGCCCGAGGTTTCCGACCAATTCGCGGCGCATCTCATCTGGATGAGCAGCGGCAAGCTTCTGCCCGGCCGCTCCTATCTTCTGAAAGCCTCCTGCCGGACCGTCCCCGCGATGGTGACCGAGCTGAAGCACCGTCTCGATGTGAATACGCTCGGCGAGCTTCCGGCGAAGACTTTGAGTCTCAACGAAGTCGGCTTCTGCAATATCGCCACCACCGCTCCCATTGCTTTCGACTCTTATAAGGCAAATCATACGACAGGTGCTTTCATCCTGATTGACCGTGAGACCAACGCCACGGCGGCGGCGGGATTGATTGCGCATGGTCTGCGCCGCGCGGCCAATATTCATATGCAGGGCCTCAGTGTCGACAAGCACGACCGCTCGCGCATCAAGCATCATAAGCCGGCTGTCTTGTGGTTCACCGGCCTTTCGGGGTCGGGTAAATCAACGATCGCCAATCTCGTCGAAACGAGGCTCTACGCTCATGGCGTCCATACGATCCTGCTCGATGGCGATAATGTGCGCCACGGGCTCAATAAGGATCTGGGCTTTACCGAAGAAGATCGCGTCGAGAACATCCGGCGCGTCGGGGAGGTGGCCAAGCTCATGACGCAGGCCGGGCTCATTGCGCTTTGCTCCTTCATATCACCCTTCCGGGCCGAGCGGGCAATGTTGCGCGAACTCCTTGGCAAGGATGAATTCATCGAGATTTTCGTCGACACGCCGCTTGATGTTTGCATCGCGCGCGATCCCAAGGGGCTCTATAAGCGGGCGATGGCCGGAGAAATTCCGAATTTCACCGGGATCGATCAGAGCTATGAGCCGCCGGAGTCGCCCGAACTCATTGTCGGCCGCGGCAATCAGACGGCCGGGCAGGCGGCGGCGCAGATCATCGGTTTTCTCAAAACGCGCGGCCTCATCGATCCCATCGATGACCTTGGCGGCGACTGGTCGATTTGAGCCCTTGCTTCAATAGAGCCCGGGGATCAGCCGTGACGTGCGGGCGCAATAGGCCGCGTACTCGGTGCCGAACTCGGAGCGAAGCAGCGCCTCTTCCGCGTGAATGCGCGCGATGAGCGGCGGGATGGTGAGTGCCACGAGCAGCAGCCCCACGCCAGAACGGAACGCAAGTGCCCATCCCAAGGCGTTGATGAGGAGGCCGAGGTAGCTTGGGTGCCGGATAACGCCATAAATGCCATGGGTTACCAGCGTATGCCCGGGCTGGATCGCGGCAAGGCCGCTGAATCTGTGCCCGAGCACAAAGACCGGCCACATCCGCAGCACCCCTCCGGCGGCAAAGAGAAAGACGCCAAGCCAGCGAATGACGCCGCCATCGAGGGTCCAGAACCCCGCCCGGTCCGTATAAGCGGGGAGATAGGCGGCGAGCAGCCCAATCAGCCCGAAAGCGGCAAGGACCCAGCGGTTGCCCCGGTCCTCACGCTTGCCGGGGCTCAGATTTGCGCGGCTGAAGAGCGCGGAGCCGGACAATAGCGCAAGAACAATCGTAAGGGTGACGAGGGCGGGCTGAGAAAAGAAGGCGGCAAATCCGCCGAAGCCGAGCACGGCGAGCCCGAGATAGGCGAGGGCCGAGGCCGTCACGAATATGGCTAATCTTGCTGTGGTCACGGCCGTCTCGTTTCGGTTTCTCCGTTGACGTATCCTATAAAGCAGTGAATTTCAAAAAAGCCGTGGAATCATCATGCCATGACATCTGTGCACATCAGTCTGGTTTCAATTCTTCTCGGTAACCCAAAGGCGATAAAATCCCCAAACAATCAGAGTCCAAACAATCAAAGCCCAAGCAATCAAAACCATTGCGCAAATCGCACCGCCGCCGCTGTTTGAAGTCTCAAGGCACAAAAGTGATAAAACCCGAATCGGACGTGTAATCATCCGAGCGCGCGCAGACCTGTGCGAGCGGCCTAAGCCGCGTGATATGGTCCTTCGGAAACTGTCTCTCTCAGTTCCACGTTTTGGTTACTTTTTTCGCGCGGATCGCTCATAACATGTTGAAATCATTTTTATCCCAGCTCTTCCGCAAGAAGTCCGTCGAGCAGCTTCAATCGGAGTTTGGCCGGGCAGGGGACTTCCGCCGGGTTCTCGGCCTGTGGCAGCTCACCGCCATAGGCCTTGGCGGGCTCGTCGGAGCGGGCATCTTTGTGCTCACGGGCGTTGTCGCCGCCACCCAGGCAGGGCCCGCCGTTTCGCTGTCTTTCGTGATCGCGGGGATGGCAAGCGCGGCCGCCGCCCTTTGCTATGCCGAATTTGCCGGCATGATCCCTGTGGCGGGCAGCGCCTACACCTATGGATACGCCGTGCTTGGCGAATTCGTCGCGTGGATCATCGGCTGGGATCTGCTGCTTGAGTATGCGCTCGTGGCCGCTGTGGTATCCATTGGCTGGTCGGGCTATTTGCAAGCCTTGCTCGGCCAGCTGGGCCTCGAACTTCCCGGCTGGCCAATGGGCGCGCCAGGAACAGGCCCCGGCCGCATGTTGGATCTTCCCGCGATGCTGGGGAGTCTTGCCGTCGCGGGCCTTCTGACGCTGCACATCGAATGGGGTGCGCGCTTCAATACGGCGATGGTGATCATCAAGCTCGCCGCGGTTGTCCTCGTCATCGCCGCCGGTCTGCCTCACGTGAACCTCGCCAACTGGCATCCTTTCATGCCTTACGGCTTCGGAGGTGTGGTTGAGGGGGCTGCCGTCGTTTTCTTCGCTGTCTTTGGCTATGACACGCTCACCACCGCCGCCGAGGAGGCGCGCGACCCGCAGCGGCAGCTTCCTCAAGCCGTCTTGCTTTCTCTCTCTGTCTCGCTCGTGCTTTACATCGCGATGTCTTTGGTCCTCACAGGCATCGTCCGCTATGACACTTTGAACAGCCCGGCCCCGGTTGCGGTTGCGTTCACGGCCATTGGCCTGCCCTGGGTGACGCTGTTCGTGTCTGTCGCAGCTGTGACGGGCATCGCGAGCGTCATGCTCGCCTTCATGCTGGGCTGCGCCCGCATCTGGTTCGCCATGAGCAGGGATGGCCTGCTTCCCGCATGGTTCGCGCAAGTGCACCCGCGGTTCCGCACGCCCCACCGTCCAACCTTGATCGCAGGCGGGCTGACGGCGCTCGTTGCGGGTTTCTTCCCGATCAAGGAGGTTGCCGAACTGGTGAATATCGGGACGCTCTCGGCCTTTGTGATCATCTGCCTTTCGGTCATCGTGCTAAGGCACACCCGGCCCGGTGTTTCGCGCACCTTCCGCACGCCGTTCGTCCCCTATATACCGCTAGCAGGCATGGGGTTCTCTCTTTGGCTCTTGTCCAAGCTTCCCGCCGCCGCCTGGGAAAGATTCATTATCTGGATGATGCTCGGTTTTCTCCTCTACTTTTCCTATGGCCGCAGGCACAGCCGTCTTGCGAAGAGAGGAAGCGAGCCTGCCGGAGGCAAAAGGCGCAGCAATGTCCATAGCCAGTAGGCAAATCTTCGCTCTGCCCGTTGAGCAGGGTCAAAGATAGCGGGAAAAGCCAGTCTATATAATTTTGTGAATATTGAATCGGGTGTGCCCATGCAATTGAAGACCGTTTTCCTTGGTTTGAGCTTTGATGAAATCACCCCGGAAGTTTCCGGTGAAAGCCAGGCCGCCGAACGCTATGCGCTGGCGCTTTGTGCCGAAGATCAAGCTCATCTTTCCGTTTTTATTGGCGCGCCAACGGCCCATATCCCCAGTGCCGGGCTCATTCCGCTCTCGCATGCCCTTGTAGATGAGATCAATTCCTTGCGGCGCACGCATGCAGAGGAAGCTGAAAGAAGAATAAGAAGTGCTGCGGCGATCGCGGGCGTGACCGCAGAATGCCATATCATCCAGGGTTCCTATTCGAACACGCGCGACCGCCTCGCCGCGGCGGCAAGGCTGAGCGACGCCGTTATCCTCGCGCGGCCATCCTATGAGATTGCCCTGGACCGGGATATCATTCAGGCGATGCTTTTCGACTCCGGCCGGCCCATTATTGTTATTCCGCCCAAGTGGGAGCGGGATGCCAGTTTCGAGAACGTGCTGGTTGCCTGGGACGGAGGTGCGCGAGCGGCGCGCGCGGTTGGGGATGCCATGCCATTTCTGACACGGGCCGGGCAGGTCGAAATCCTATGTGTCTCCCCCGAGGCTTCAAAGAGCATCGATGGGGCGGATCTTGCTGCTCATCTTGCGCGTCATTGCAGGAGAGTGACTGTCACCGTCCTTCAAAAGCAGCATGGCGATGTCGCCAAAGCCCTCTGCGCTCATGCGTCAACAGTCAAAGCGGATCTCCTGGTGATGGGCGCCTATGCCCATTCCAAGGTGCTGCAGATTGTGCTCGGCGGCGTGACCAGCGCCATGCTTGCCGAGGGGGAGCTGCCGGTTTTCCTCTCATATTGAATGTGGGCTACACGCTTTGAATGTGGGCTACACGCTGCTCTGCTTTACTTCAGCCGCAGGCGAAGACCTGGATCCGCCAAACGTGGCAGCGCTCGCCTTTGACTCCAGGATGCGCCCTGTTGACTCCAGGATGCGTTCTGCCGAACATTTTAATGCTATTTTAACAATCTCTATGATGTTTCGCCGTCATGTCCTTCCCTTCCATGTACTCTAAATGTTCTGGACTATAACAAGTACATATAAGCAACATTTTTACAGAAATAAAATGTTCTTGTGGATAATGTTGGATAACTCTTGCTGCTTCCGGGCAGATGGGAACGCCAAAAGACAGATTCGTACGTTGCTGTCAGGATAAAGACATTTTTCATGCGGCTTCCGCCCCCGCTCTAAGCCAATGGGAAGCTTCTCGGGCGAGAGCCGCTGCGGTGCGATTGCTTCATTCTGGCTGGCCAGCTCTCGCCCGCGGCGAACCAGGCATTGAATTCGCGCTTGAATGCCGCCGCTGCCTCCGGGCTCATGATCATCTTCGAGTCGTCTGTGCGGAGCAAGCTCCCGTCAATTAAGTAGCTATTCTGGTGGGCTACGGAGGTGCCATCACGTTTGAACCGTATCGTGACACCAGGCCTTCCGGCGAGATCATCGAAGGTATCTGCAGGCTTGCTGTTGGCAACGCCAGCCCCATCGAGAAAAATACGCACTTTGACGCCGCGGTCCGCAGCGCGTATGAGGGCCTGGATGACTGTCCAATCCCTTAGCTCAAGAGCCGCCATGTCAATTTCATGCTGTGCGTGATCGATTAAAGCCACGTCCGAATATTGGAGTTGCGCTTCCGCCACAGAGTTAATGACGGGCAGAGGGCCGGATTGGCACGGTGCGATCGAGGCAAAAGAGATGATGCCTCCCGCCAATGTAAGGCGTATCGTTTTCATTCCTGCTAGTCCTTCGGCTGTCAGTCACTGGGATGATGAATTTGTGCATCCGGCTATGACGAACTTATTCTTCCCCGGAGGCGGGATCAAACAAATGCCCGATATCCGGCTCCGGCTTTGCCAGTGGCAAGCTTAAGCTGCACCGCCTGCCCGGCACCCGCGATCTGCGCTTCGGCTTGGGATTTCGGTCATGTTAGCCGCGCGAGCGGCGCGGCTGTCATTAATAGCAGTTGCTGCAAATGCTTCGTTCCCACCGGCCGCTCAAATCTTTGAATTTGCGTTTCGGCCGCGGATTTGGAGTTGGAGAAAGGCTTGGACGCGGAACCGTTTGCCCGGTCGCAGTCAAATAGTCTTTGTTCAGCAATCCTGCCGTATTCAAATAGTCTTTGTCCGGAGGCCAAGGCCCCATTTCGTCCAAATCATGCGGTTTCAATTGACGCGGGGCCGGTTGAACAGGGTTCGGTTTCGCAACGTCAATGTTGGTTTGGGCGCGAGCGATGTTGGTTTGGGCGCGAGCGATCAGTGCGCTGCTCAACAACAAAACCAAAGCGAGATTCCGGCATCTCACGATCATTGAAGGTTCTCTGCTGCCCTGGCGCAAAACGCCGGCTGCGCGGGAAAGTTTCAGAACCGAAGTATCAGATGTCCTTTCAGCTTATACTCTCAACGGCGTCCGTGCCTCGCCGGCGGGCATCCACTACCGTAGGGAACAGCAATCATGCGAGTCTATAGCATTGCATACAAAGGTCATGCTGCTTTGCTAGGGGTCTTCGCCGCGCGGTACGGTGCTTGACGCCGTGCTATCACCCTAAAGCGGCCTGCAACAGCCCAACGCATCCAGAAAATGTGGTATGAATTGGCGAAGCACCGGTCAGTCTGCGCTATTTAGGTTCAATAATTGGGGTGGAAATCCTGGCGGAGAGGGAGGGATTCGAACCCCCGATAGGCTTGCGCCTATGCCGCATTTCGAGTGCGGTGCTTTCAACCGCTCAGCCACCTCTCCGGATCCTTCGCGCAGGCCCGCGCACTTACCACAAGGTTGCCGCATGCGGCAAGGGTCCATCACGCCGCGAGTCATCGCGGCGCGGCCTCTGATTTCAAGCTGTCGGGGTGCGGCATGAGAACAATGTTATACCCGGCGTCCACATTGTGGATTTCCCCGGTGACTCCACTCGAGAGAGAAGACAAAAGATAAAGCGCGGCGCCGCCGATGTCGGCAAGATCGAGATTGTGGCGCAGCGGAGCATGCGTTTTCGAAAAATTAAAGAGAACCCGCCCGTCGGCGATGCCAGCGCCTGCCAAGGTGCGGATGAGCCCCGCTGAAATCGCGTTCACTCTTATGCCCTGAGGCCCATAATCGGCGGCGAGATAACGCACGCTCGATTCCAATGCCGCCTTGGCGACGCCCATGACATTATAATTTGGCATGACCCGGCTTGATCCGGCAAAGGTCAAGGTCAGAAGCGCGCCGCCTGGCTGCATAAGAGCTGCCGCGCGCTTTGCGATTTCAGTAAAGGAGAAGGCCGAAATCAGCATGGTGCGCAGGAAATTTTCCCGCGTGGTGTCGGCATAGCGGCCCTTCAGCTCGGAGCGATCCGAATAGGCAAGGCAATGCACGGCGAAATCAAGTCCACCCCATTTTTCCTCGATGGCTTCAAACAGCCGGTCTACCGAGGCGACATCCTCGACGTCGCAAGGCAGCACCAGCGCGGCATCAAGGCTTTGGGCGAGGGGCGCAACGCGCTTGCCGAAGGATTCGCCCTGATAGCTGACAGCAAGATCCGCGCCATGCTCGCGAAGCATCTTGGCGATGCCCCAGGCGATCGAGTGGTCGTTGGCAATGCCCATCACGAGGCCGCGCTTGCCGTGCATCAAGCCGGACTGGCCCTGCGCAATTTCCTTAGGCATCGACATGCTTGAAAACGAGGCTCGCATTGGTACCGCCGAAGCCAAAGGAATTAGACAAGACAGCTCGCAGTTGCACGCCATCGCGGCGCTTGCGCACGATGTTCATATCGGCAAAATTTGGGTCAAGTTCCTCGATATTGGCGCTTTCGCAAATAAAACCATTCTGCATCATCAGGAGGCAATAGATTGCTTCCTGCACGCCGGTGGCGCCGAGCGAATGGCCGGTCAAGGATTTGGTTGCCGCGATCGGCGGGCATTTTTCGCCCGGGCCAAAGACTTCTCTGATCGCCTCGATCTCCTTGAGGTCGCCGATATCGGTCGAGGTCGCATGCGGATTGATGTAATCAACCGGCGTTTTCACGCCTTCAAGGGCCATGCGCATGCAGCGCACCGCCCCTTCGCCGGAAGGAGCGACCATGTCATGGCCGTCTGAGCTGAGGCCGTAACCGGCGATTTCACCATAAATTTTTGCGCCGCGCGCGCGGGCGTGCGCCAATTCCTCCAGCACCACCACGCCTGCCCCGCCAGCGATCACGAAACCGTCCCGGTTCTTGTCATAGGCTCTCGATGCCACCGCAGGCCGATCATTATAGGACGAGGACATCGCGCCCATCGCATCGAAGAGGACCGAAAGGGTCCAGTCGAGCTCTTCGCATCCGCCCGCGAACATGATGTCCTGCTTGCCGTATTGGATCATCTCGAACGCATTGCCGATGCAATGATTCGATGTCGCGCAGGCCGATGAGATCGAATAATTGACCCCCTTGATCTTGAACCAGGTGGCAAGTGTCGCCGAAGCTGTCGAGGACATGGCCTTTGGCACAGCGAAGGGCCCGATTTTTTTCGGGCCCTTGCTGCGCGCAAGATCCGCCGACTCGACAATCGTGCGTGTTGAAGGGCCGCCAGAGCCCATGATGATGCCGGTCCGCTCATTCGATATCTCGGCAGGTGAAAGGCCAGCATCCTGGATTGCCTGATCCATCGCGACATGGTTCCAGGCAGTGCCAGCGGCATGGAAGCGCATGGCACGGCGATCGACGATTTGGCTTGGATCAAGCGTCGGGGCACCGTGAACCTGGCTGCGAAAGCCAAGCTCGGCATATTTATCCGCTTTGACGATGCCCGGTTTGGCCTCCCTCAGGGAGGCAAGCACCTCTTGGGTATTGTTCCCTATTGAGGAGACAATGCCCATTCCGGTGACGACGACCCGTCTCATACTCAACAACTCCTGCTTGACCCCGCGGCCCCGGCGGGGCTGCATGGCGGCCCTTGCAAGGCGATGGACTGTCCAAGCCTGTCAGGCCGTGGATGAGGCCTCGGCCTTGAACAAGCCTACTCTCAGATCCTTGGCTTCGTAGATGCGTGATCCATCGGCCTCAAGCCAGCCATCGGCGATGCCGAGAACAAGTTTGGATTTGAACACGCGTTTCAGATCAACACCATAGATTATACGCTTGACCGCAGGCAAAACCTGGTCGGAAAATTTGACTTCCCCGACGCCAAGCGCCCGGCCGCGTCCGGTAAGCCCGAGCCAGCCCAGATAAAATCCCAGGAGCTGCCAAAGGGCATCAAGCCCAAGGCAGCCCGGCATGACCGGATCGCCTTTAAAATGGCAGCCGAAGAACCAGAGATCAGGCTTGATTGCGAACTCGGCCAAGATCACGCCCTTGCCATTGGCGCCGCCCTTCTCCGAAATATCGACGATCCGGTCGAACATCAAGAGAGGCGGCAAGGGCAACTGGGGATTGCCTGGTCCAAACAATTCTCCGCGCCCGCAGGCGATCAGGTCTTCATATGCGAAATTAGCGCGCCGCTCGTTCATGTCGTTCCACTTTCACTTCCCGCCCGGCGGCTGTTTAGCTCTTTCCGGCGAAATTAGCGCGCCTTCTAACATACCGGTCAGCCGGATGCCATTGGGCGCAAGCCCCTAATTGCGATGGATGGCACTCCGGCCCTGGAGGACGTTTTCCATTATTGGAGAATGCTTTCCATCATTTTGCCAAGTTTGCGACACTTGCTGGCCAGCGTACGATTCCAATTAAGGCCGCCGCGCCGTCCGGTGGCGTCCCAAGCAATTTCGTACACAAACCCAATTCGTACACCAAACTGATTCGAAGCCAGGATGCCATGATCGTTTTCAAACGGATGGAAGCGAAGGCGAGAGGGAGCATCCACCCGGCATTTGATGCGCCATCGGCGCGTCCGGTTCAATCAGCATCTAAGAGAAGGGGCCCATGAAGTTCCGCTACGATATCAATGCCCTCAGGGCGCTCGCGGTGACCGCAGTGGTTCTCTTTCATTTCAAGGCCGGTTTCATTCCCGGCGGATTCATTGGAGTCGATGTCTTTTTTGTCATTTCTGGCTATCTCATGACGTCAATTATCATGGGGAGACTGGCCAAAGGCAAATTCGATATCTGGGAGTTTTATTACGATCGCGCCAAGAGAATCATTCCCGGCCTCATGGGCATGTGTTTCGTCTTGCTCGCGGCGGGATATGTTTTTGCTGAACCGAGCACCTATCACTATCTTGGTTCCACCGCGATTTCCGCGCTCCTTTTCTTTTCGAATTTCCGATTCTGGTCGGCTACCAACTATTTTGATCCAACAAGCGATGCCAAATGGTTCCTGCACACTTGGAGCCTCTCAGTGGAATGGCAGTTCTATATGCTTTATCCACTTATAATTATGGTATTATACAAATATAATAAGGCGAAACTCCATATTGTACTAATCCTCTGGCTGCTGGCATGTCTATCTTTCGCCCTTTGTATCTATTTCTCGAAGGCGGAGCCATCGTCGGCTTTCTACCTGCTTCCACAAAGAGCATGGGAACTGCTGGCAGGCGGAATTGTTGCCCTTCAATTCCAGAATGTCGCGCGTAAATATTCGAAGATACTTCTATCGGCTGGGCTTATACTAATGCTCATCCCGATGGCCATGTACGATCAGTATTTGCCTTGGCCATATTATTGGGGCCTCGCTCCTGTCATAGGCACCTGCCTCGTGATCGCCGCTAATCAGCCGGAGGCGGCGGCCTTCAAGAACCCGCTCGTGCAAATAACCGGAAAGTGGTCCTATTCGATCTATCTCTGGCACTGGCCCATCGCGGTTTCCGCGATCTATTTCGGGTACACAAAAACGAACGTCTATAAAATCGGCAGTGAAATCTTGATTCTGGCGGCGGTCATAGGCTTCGGCGGCTTTCTTCTCGCCCTGTTCAAAAAGATCTGGCCGGAATTGGCGGCAAGGAAAAAGACTGCGGAGAAAAGATGGCCAGGAGTTGCGGCGGGAGCAGGAGCCCTGGCGCTCACCGTTTGTTTCGCGATCACTGTCACCGTGAATCAGGGTTTCGCCAGCCGCAGTAGCGACCGTGAAAGGCAGCAGATCGAAACCTACAGAGTCGCCGCCAAGGACTGGGATTATCCAGATGAATGCTCCGGGAGAGGTCCGCAGAATGAATTGCGGCCTTGCCAGCTCGGTCCCGCAAACGGCCGCGGCACCTTGTTCCTCGGCGACTCCTACACCATGCAAATCTACAGCCGGTTTGTCGAAAACGCGAAACTGAACCCCGAAAATTCCTATACTTTCCTGGCAACCCCCGCCTGTCCGCCCATCACCGGAATCCGGATTGTCCATGACCGGTTCAACTGCAATGGCTTTGTCGACCAGGCGTTCCAGTTTGCCGAATCGAGGCAATTCAGACAGCTCGTGCTCGTCTCGAATTGGTATGCCTATTTCCTTCTTCCCAGCTACAATATCTGTTTTGTCGAGGGAGACAGCTGCACGGTCAATCAGGATCCGGCTTGGTATTACAAACATCTCGATGCGGCGTTTGCTTCCTTGCGTGACCGCCTCTTGGAATTCAAAAAACGCGGCACGGAGATTGTCATTGTTGGAGCAACACCTTCCAGCGATTGGGATGTCCCGGCCGAACTCGCGAAGCGAAAATTTTGGGGAGGCGAGACCCAGGAGGTCGAATATATCGATCGCGATGAATTTGAGGCAAAGGCCGCTCCGACCAAGAGCCGGCTGATATCCTTGGCGTCTTCGCTTGGCGCAAAATTTATCGATCCGCTTGACTTCCTTTGCGACAGCCGCCGCTGCCCCACGGTGGATAAGGATGGAGTGCCTTATTTCAGAGATTCAGGGCATTACCGTTCCGATGCGGTCAAAACGACGCGGTTCCAATTTTTGGATGACGCCACGGGGGTCAGCAATAGGCTGTCCGCTGGTCCAATGCCTGTCGCGAGCAATCCCTGACGGGTGGCCGCAAATCTGGCAGACTGGGAGGGGAGTAAGCCGCGCTGCGGAGGGAAAGACTAATTGCCGGAATACACCGGGGCGCGCGCACTCCTATTCATCTTCGGAACCGTGCAGATTCGTTTCCTTTACCTATGTGTTCGCCGCCGCTTGATTAATCCACCGGCAAGCGGGTTTTGAAGAAGATTTTCTGCGTCAACACTACGGAGCAAAGTGCGAAGGAAGCTTATTGCGCGAAGGTGAGACGCCATTTGTGAAGGTGTGAAGGCCTCGGGAAGTAAGCCATGCAACGGCTGCGTTTAAGGCAGACAGCAGAGCCGCATCTTTGCACTTTTGAGCCGGACATCCCATATAGGCGCTTGCGGATTCTGCTTCCCGCGCACTTTCAGCTGTAGGATTCTCCCATGGCGTTCCGCCACAAAACTATGATTCTCGCCCTCGCCGCAACGCTCACGCTCGCCTTCGCCGGTGACGCCTCCGCCCGCGCCGGCAGCGGCTTTTCGTTTGGCAGCCGGGGCACTCGCACCTTTAGCATGCCCCCGGCGACGCCGGCAGCTCCGGGGGGTGCCTCGACGATCCAGCGGTCGATGACCTCTCCCAATCAAAGCATTTTTGCGCGCCCATCGCCCTATGCCTCGGGCGGCTTTTTTTCTGGAAGCTTCGGCCGCGGCCTGCTCGGCGGCTTCATCGGGGCAGGCCTCTTTGGCCTGCTGTTCGGCCACGGGCTTTTCGGCGGCCTCGGCGGCGGCCTGTCAATTCTCGGTCTGCTGCTCCAGCTTGGGCTTTTATTCCTGCTCTTTAAATTTGCCATGGGCTTCTTGCGCGGCAGCCCGGCCTTCCAAGGTGCATCTTACCGCTCTGGGGCCGGGCAGGGCGGCATGGGCGCACCGCGCGGTTTCACCGGCTTTGGGGGTTCCGCCGGCCCTGGCGGAGCCTCGGCGCGCAAGCTCGAAATCACCCCCGCCGATTTCAACGTTTTCGAACAGCGGCTGGAAGAGATTCAGACTGCTTATGGCGCTGAAGATTTTGACCGTCTGCGTGCCCTGGCAACGCCGGAGATGGCCTCTTTTTTCGCCGAAGAGCTCGCGGCCAATACGAAGAAGGGTCTGGTCAACAGGATTTCGGATGTGAAATTCCTGCAAGGGGATCTGTCCGAGGCCTGGCGCGAGCCGCAAGGCGAATATGCGACGGTCGCGATGCGTTTTTCCTTGATCGATACAATGGCCGACCGGCTTTCGGGCAGGATTGTCTCGGGCAACCCCTCGGTGCCGGATGAGGTAACTGAGGTTTGGACCTTTACCCGGCGTCTTGGCGGCGCCCCTGCCGACTGGAAATTATCAGCGATCCAGCAAGCCCGGTGAGAGACGCGGACTCCCGCGCGGTCCGTATGCGCCGCGCGGAGCCGCCCTGGGGGGCTCCCCGGAATCGCGCAAGAGACAAGCTTTCCGCGTGATTCAAAGGCTTCATATCTGCCGCTCTGAAAGCTGATACACGCTCAAGCCCTGCAGCCGGACCGGGATTTTCACGCGGAAACTTTTTGTCCCGCCGCGAAGCCTCTTTGTGCCATTTGGCAAACGCCAGCCTCGGGTAAGAGTGGGGCACTAAACCATCCTTGAAGGCAAATTCAGGTGGGATTGGGATGGAGTCCGTTCATCTTTTTGAACTTGCATCGCAGCAGGCGCGCTGGCTGTCCGCCCGCCAAGTGACGGTAGCGGAGAATATCGCGAATGCAAATACGCCCGGCTACAAGGCTGCGGATGTTCCTCCGTTCGAAGCTGTTCTTAACGGCACGAATTTAGAGATTGCCACGACGAACGCCGGTCATATCAGCACTGATCCGTCGGCGCCTGAGTCGATTGCGGCCAGGGAGGCGCCGGCGTGGGAAGTGACCCATTCGGGCAATTCGGTAAGCCTTGAGCAGGAGCTTTTGAAGTCTGGCGAGGTTACGTCCCAGGCCTCATTGAATAGGACGATTGTCAGGGCATTCAATCAAATGCTCATGACGAGCCTGAAGGGGTAGTTCCATGAACGATCCTATTGAGGCGGTCATTAAGATTGCCGGTTCGGGCCTTGAGACACAATCGGCGAGGTTGCGCATTGTCGCGGAAAATCTGGCCAATGTGCGATCAACAGGACCGGCGCCGGGCTCAAACCCCTATGTGCGCAAGACGGTGACTTTCGAAAGCGAATTCGATCAAGCGAGCGGAGCCAATCTCGTCAGAGTCAAGGCAATCGGAATCGACAAGTCCCCGTTCCGGATTGAGCACGATCCCGGCAATCCCGCCGCCGATTCAAACGGGATGGTTAAATTCCCGAATGTTGATCTGTTGATAGAAATGGCGGATTTGCGCGAAGCAAACCGTTCCTATGAAGCCAATCTGCAAGTCATCAAACAGGCCAACAGTCTAAATTCAATGACACTCGATCTCCTGAGGAATTCATCATGATACCTGCGCTTCCCCTTGTGACTTCACTGTTTGGAGCTCCCGCGCTGCCGCAATCGCAACCAGCGCAACAGCCGGCAAGCATTGCCGGCACGCCTCAGTTCGATCAGGTTTTTTCTCAGGTTGGCGAAGCGGTCAATACGCTCAAAGCTGGAGAGGCTGCCGCAATCTCTGGTCTTCAGGGTCAGACACCGGTGCAGAATGTGGTCGAGTCCGTCATGAGTGCCGAACGTTCGCTGCAAACCGTGGTCGCGATCCGCGATAAGATCGTGTCTGCATATCAGACGATCAGTCAAATGGCGATATGAGGACATCATGCGAGCTCTTTCGATTGCCGCGACGGGCATGGCTGCGCAGGACCTGAACGTTCAGGTCATTGCCAACAATATCGCAAATATCAATACAACCGCGTTCAAGCGTGCGCGCGCGGAGTTCACGGATCTCATCTATCAAGCAGAGCGGTTGCAAGGCATATCGAGCCGCGGGCAGAACAATACAATTCCGGAAGGAGCCCAGCTCGGCCTTGGCGTGCGCACGGCGGCAATTCGTAATCTCCACATTCAGGGCGCGCTCACGAATACCGGAAACCAGCTCGACCTCGCGCTGACCGGGCGCGGCTGGTTTCAGGTCACGGCCGCCGACGGTTCAATCTTATACACGCGGGCAGGTGCCTTTAACACAAATGCGAGCGGTCAAATTGTCACGACGGATGGGCTTGTCGTGAGCCCGGCAATGACGATCCCAACCAACGCCGTGTCGGTTACTGTCAACCAGTCAGGACAAGTATCGGTGACACTCCCGAACCAAACTGCGCCGCAGCAGATCGGACAGATTACACTTGCCAATTTTGCGAATGATGCCGGGCTTCTGCCTTTGGGGGGCAATCTCTATCAGCAAACCGAGGCGTCCGGCGCGCCGGTCACGGGACTTCCTGGCGATCCTGGCTTCGCGCTCATCAGCCAGGGCTATCTCGAAAGCTCGAATGTGGATCCGGTGAAGGAAATTACCGATCTCATTTCGGCCCAACGCGCCTATGAGATGAACTCGAAGGTTATTCAAGCGGCCTCCGATATGGCGAGCACGGTTTCAAAAAATCTAGGGTAGCACTATGGGAGGAACTCAGCACTCGGTGATCCTCGTGGTTAAATGGGCATTGCACGGGCTCCTTGGGTTTGGGCTGGTGTATTGGGGGACCTCTTTTGCCGCCGCCGATCCCTATATTTTGCCAGTGCCAAACATCGTCATTTATCCTGGCGATATCATTAAGGACAATTGCCTCGTCGATCGCGATTTTACCGCCGAGTTTCCGAAGCGAAATTTAACAGCAATTGACAGCCGCACCGCGCTAATTGGTAAAGTTGCGCGGCGTACCCTCTTCCCTGGGTCGCCAATTCCTTTAAATGCCGTCGGCGACCCGCGCGCGGTGGCAAATGGCGCCAAGGTCCGGCTCCTCTATGAGGACGGAACTCTTGCAATAATCTCCTACGGGACCGCGCTTCAGCCGGGCAGCGTTGGAGAAGTTATCTCTGTCCGGAATCTTGGCAGCGGCCTGACGGTTTCGGGAACCGTGCAGGCAGATGGCTCAGTTCGTGTGGGCGGTAGCTGATGTCGTGCAGATTGCTGCTTGTTCTGCTCTGCTTGATGAGTGTTCCAGCCGCGGCGTCTGTGCGGATTAAGGATATCACGGCGCTCCAAGGAGTCCGTGAGAACCAAATTGTCGGATATGGGCTCGTGGTCGGCCTTCAAGGAACGGGCGATACCCTTGCCAACTCGACTTTCACCGCGCAGTCCTTACAATCTATGCTGGACCGGATGGGTGTCAATATCCGTGGCCCTGGGAACAATGGACGCGGGAATATCGTGCGAACCCGCAATGTCGCCGCCGTTCTCGTGACCGCCGATCTGCCGCCCTTCATCCAGCCGGGATCGCGGATCGATGTCACGGTGTCTTCGCTTGGCGATGCGACCTCCTTGCTCGGCGGGACGCTGGTTCTGACTTCACTTTCAGGTGTTGATGGCCAGACATACGCGATTGCTCAGGGTCAGGTTGCGGTTGCTGGATTTTCCGTTGCTGGTCAGGCAGAGTCCATCACACAGAATGTGGCAACCGCCGGCCGGATCCCAAATGGTGCAGTGATCGAGCGGGAAGTTCCCGGGCAATTGCGTGATATTGGACCGCTCGTTCTGATCTTGAAAAATCCTGATTTTGCAACCGCGGTGCGCATTGCCGATGCGATCAATACCTATGCAGCCCGGCGCTATGGTATGAGGCTCGCCCATGAAGAAGACCAGCGGTCGGTCGTGCTCACCCGTCCCCCCCGGACCGGAACCGCCCGATTCGTTGCCGAGGTTGGTGATCTTCTGGTTGAGGCCGATACGCCCGCGCGAGTCGTCATGGATTCGCGAAGCGGAACCGTTGTCATCGGCCAGGATGTCCAGATTTCCACCGTTGCCGTGACACAGGGCAATCTCACCGTTCAGATCAGCGAAACGCCGCAGGTCTCACAGCCAGCGCCATTTTCGAGGGGCAGGACGGTTGTGACACCAAATACCGAGATCGATGCCAGTCAGCAGGCAGGCCCGATTTCGATTGTCAGAGGCACCAATCTCAGCACCCTGGTCAATGGCTTGAACAAGATCGGCTTAACACCGTCCGGGATTATCGCGATCCTTCAGGCAATCAAATCAGCCGGCGCTTTGCATGCCGATCTTATTGTTCAATAGATTGCGCCAGCCTCCAAGGCAGCCTTGCGCAAGCTTTGGAGGACATATTTGGTTCGGCGCCGCTGGATGCGGTCCCTGAAATTACAGTCAGACTCTGAGTGATTCATGAGAGCAAATGGGAGACCGCGCGTGTCTGGCCGGATCACAGTGCCCCAGGAAAATATATTCATTTGATCCAGCACGAATGATTCCAACTCACGATATTCTAGCTGCTGCCGCTAACATGCAAACTTTCATGGGCATGCCAAAGAATCAAAGCCGCATGAACCGACTCTCTTTCCCGCGCCGCTCAGCAAAAGTTCTTCTGGTGATAGGATTGGTTCTCGTCACTGTTCCGGGCAGCTGCCTTGAACAAAAGAAGTCCGGAATGGCCGCGGAATCTGCCACCTCTACGAACGAGGTCAGGCAGTTTTGCGCTAACAATATCGCCATTGCGGGCGATGCGAGGATTGCTTGGCAGACATCTAAGCTTCTCGACCTCGAAGCACGAATAAAGGAGCGGCTCGTTGAATTGGAGACAAGGAAAGCGGAACTCGTGGAATGGCTGCGCAAGCACGACGAGGCTATGAAGAAAGCGGCCGATGAAGTCGTGGCAATCTATTTACATATGAAGCCTGACGCAGCTGCCTCGCAGATTGCAGCTATGGATGATGCGACGGCTACGGCAGTCATCGCCAAGCTCCCGCCCCGTGTCGCTGGCACGATATTCAATGAAATGGAACCCGCGCGTGCCGTGCAATTGACCCATGGGATGCTCGCGCCGGAGAATGCGCAGCAAAGAAAAAAATCCTGACATGATGGTGCGGGCGTCCATTAGCCTCCTCGCCATTTGGCTTGCAGGATGTAGCGGCGACATCAGGGAGATCGGCAAAGAGCCGGCAATGAGCCCGGTTGGCACTGGACTCATTGCGGATGTGCAGCCTTCTGCGAGTGCTCTTTTTTTACCATCCACCGCGCGCAATCGTCAGTCATCCATATGGGATGGGGGACGTGCGGACATATTCAGCGATCCGAGAGCGGCCAAGATCGGTGATGTCGTGACCGTCCAAATCGCGATCAACGATAGTGCGAGCTTTGGCAACGCAACGGACCGGTCGCTCAATTCGCAGGTCAATACGGGATTCAACTGGACGCTCACGACGGGAACTCAAATGACTCAGTTCGAGCCTCAGATTACCTCGAACTCACAGTCATCAACACAGGGACAAGGAACAATCGACCGCGCGGAGAAAATTCAATTATCGGTCGCCGCGGTGGTAACGGATGTTTTGCCGAATGGCAATTTGATTGTCAGCGGCACGCAGGAAGTGCGTGTGAATTATGAGCTGCGCATGCTCAATGTTGCCGGAATCGTGCGGCCGCAGGACATCTCCAAGGATAATACGATTTCCTACGATAAGATCGCCGAGGCGAGGATCTCCTATGGCGGCCGCGGCCGAATCATGGAAGTGCAGCAGCCCACCCTCCTTCAGCAGATCTATGACCGGCTGAAGCCGCTTTGATGGAGGGCGTGCCGATGACCGATGACGCAGCACTGCCAGCGGCATCCGTGTCTGCAGCGCTACCACTCCCTATTTGGCTCAGCGTCATGGCGGGGCTGACAGTGTTTGCAGCCGCGGCAGGGATGGGTCTTGGTTTCCTGCTTGCCGGAACAGCAAACCAGGAGAACCCGTCTTCCGCCGCGCCTGCAACAAAAGTCACAAAGTATAGCGGGGAGATCAACGTGCGGGAACTTCCGCCGGTCATCGCTAATCTTGCGGAACCGAGCGATGCCTGGATCAGGGTGCAGGCTTCCATCGTGTTTGACAGTAAGGCGATTCCAAAGCCCGATGTAATCGCCGCCGAGATCGGCGAGGATATTCTTGGCTTCCTGCGGACCCTCTCGATAGCGCAAATCGGCGGCGCCAGCGGCCTGCAGCATCTGCGGGAAGATTTGAACGAACGTGCTGTCATCCGTTCCGGCGGATTGGTGCGTGAGCTCATCATTCAAACCTTGGTGGTCCAATGAAGAAATGCCTTCTTGCTCTGGCCTTGGTGACGATCTCCGTGACGCAGGCCTCGGCACAGGTGCCGGACCTCAATTCGCTCATCCCGCAAGGAAGCGGGACGGTGGCAAGCCGGATTATTCAATTCATTGCCTTATTGACAGTTTTGTCAGTCGCACCGGGTCTGCTTGTAATGGTGACAAGCTTCACGCGATTCGCGGTAGCTTTGTCGTTTCTGCGGTCAGGGCTTGGATTGCAAACAACGCCGGCGAATCTCATCCTCATAAGCCTTTCTCTTTTTATGACATTCTATGTCATGGGACCAACGTTCGAGCGGGCTTGGGATGATGGCGTAAAGCCTCTCATGAATAACAGTATTTCGGAAGAGGAGGCTTTCGGCAAAATTCTCGAGCCTTTTCGCGATTTCATGATGTCGCAGGTGCGCGAAAAGGATCTTAAGCTTTTCGAAGATTTGGCCAAGGACAGCTTCAAGACGAAGGATCAAGCGAAGGGTGAGATCAGAGTGCTAATCCCGGCCTTCATGATTTCGGAACTGCGGCGCGGCTTCGAAATTGGCTTTCTCATCGTGCTTCCATTCCTTGTCATTGACATGATTGTCTCGACCCTGACGATGTCCATGGGCATGATGATGTTGCCGCCTTCCGTGATCTCGCTTCCGATTAAAATTTTATTCTTTATTTTGATTGATGGATGGAATTTGCTGGTCGGCAGTCTCGTGCGATCCTATGCGTAGTGGAATACCCATTTTCTAGGTGTGCGCATTAAAGGTTGCGCAACGATCTTCTGATAACAAAAACACATGGCGGATTGGATCGGCTATAAGCATCCAAAGGCATCATGCCGTTCTGCCGTACCGGCGAAAATCCGGTATGTCCCCGCAGCTTCAATCAACCTTAGGGACATACAATGTCGAGCCTTTTAACGTCCAGCCTTTTGACAAATACGTCTGCGATGACGGCACTTCAGTCGCTCAACATGACGCAGGCGAGCCTCAATCAAGTAGAAAGCCAAGTATCGACCGGTTTAGCTATTGCGAATGCCTCTGATAATCCGTCTTATTGGTCGATTGCGACTCAGATGAACTCCAATGTTGGGGCACTTGGCGCGGTCAGCAGCGCGCTTGGCGAAAGCCAGTCGATGGTTGCGACGATGAGCGCAGCTTTAAATTCGACGATTTCTGTGATGGATGCGATCAAGAATGATCTCGTCTCGGCGTCTCAGCCTGGTGCCAATCTCAACGCAATTCAGACTGACATCCTAGCGCAGCAAAATGCATTGGTCAGCATAGGCCAGTCGGCCAGCTTTAATGGCCAGAACTTTCTGGCAACATCGGGCGGCAATGTTAATCTCGTTGCCTCCTATGATTCGACAAATGGGGTCAGTTTCTTGAGTGTCAACACGACAAACACGGCGCTGTTTGCACCGGGGGCCGCTGTGGGAAGCAGTGGCGGCACTGGCATCCTTGATCTTAATGGAACGGCTTCAGGCAAATCGGTCCTTGATATGACTGTTGTCGGGGCGACGGCTGGCGCAATCGCGAATATGCTGACGGATGTGCAAACCGCGATCGGCAGCATTACGACCGCTGCGAGCACGCTCGGCGGTCTGACAACCAACCTCGCGACGCAGGCAAGCTATGTTTCCAATTTAAGTGATTCCCTGACCACGGGCGTCGGCTCGCTTGTCGATGCGAATATGAACGAAGCCGCGACCAAACTTGCCGCATTGCAAGTGCAGCAGCAGCTGGGCGTTCAGGCTTTGAGCATCTCGAACTCGAATACTCAGTTGATTCTGAAGCTGTTCGGACTCTAAGAGTCAATCTTTGTAAATGGACCGCGTTTTCTTCGGGACGCGGTCTTTTTTGCAATGTCCGGGCAAGTTTGCCGCCTCAGATTGCGCATCTCAGCGGTGTGCAGTGTCGAGGTGGCGGATGGTGCTGCAGGAGCAGATTGAACGTCTCTGGGCCAATCTTCTAAAACTTGGCTCGCAGCGCCTCATCGCGCTTGGTGTTATTGGCGTCTCTGTCTTCGCGATGACTGGCTTGGCAGGATATTTCCTGAGCAGGCCATCCACGGAAATATTATATTCAGGCCTCGACCGTCAGGATGCCGGAAAGATCGCTGGTGCCTTAAAAGAGGCAGATATTCCATTCGATGTAAGCGCTGACGGGAGCAGCGTGCTGGTTCGCTATGGCGAGACAGCGCGCGCGCGGATGTTGCTGGCAGAGAAAGGCCTCCCGAACAGCCCAAATGCGGGCAACGAGCTTTATGATAAGCTTGGTTCTCTCGGCTTGACGTCTTTCATGCAGGAGGTCACCAGGGTAAGGGCACTCGAGGGGGAGCTAGCACGCACGATACAACTGATGAGAGGAATCAAGGCGGCTCGCGTCCACATTGTCATGTCAGACGAAGGTTCGTTCCGGCGTGCGCGGCAGCCGCCTTCTGCTTCTGTCGTCGTGCGGACAGACACGCCAGATGATTTGGTTGCGGCGAAGGCGATACGTCATCTCGTTGCCTCGGCGGTCCCCGGAATGACACCTGCGGAGGTCACGGTCCTTAGCACGGATGGCGTTCTACTCGCGTCCGGTGATGATCAAGCCGATGCTGCGCCAGGTGCAATGCTTGCGCTTGAAAAAACCGTATCACGGGAAATCCTCGATAATGTTCGCAAGACGTTGACGCCATACCTTGGTTTGTCCAACTTCCAGGTCAGCGTCACTGCTCGTCTGAACACCGATAAAAAGCAGACAAATGAGACGATTTTCAATCCGGACTCACGTGTTGAACGTTCTGTCCGGACTGTAAAGCAGAATCAGATATCACAAAATGCTACCAATTCGTCGCCGGCATCCGTCCAGCGCAATCTGCCGCAAGATAATCAAAGTGCGGGTGACGGCAAACAATCGAATGAGGAGAACCGCAAGCAGGAAGAATTGACTAACTACGAGGTCTCATCGAAAACGATCGCAACGGTGAGCGGCGGTTATGGGATTGATAATCTTTCGATTGCAGTGCTCGTCAATCGGGCTAGCCTTCTTGCCTCGCTCGGAAGTGATCCTGCGCCGGATGCAGCCAACCGGCGGTTGAACGAGCTTCAGCAGCTGGTGGCATCCTCGGCCGGCGCTCGCAGCGAGCGCGGCGACATCGTCAAAGTGTTAGCGGTCGATTTCGTTGATTCCAAGCGTGATCTTGAGCCGCAACCGCCCCCCAGCGTGAGCGATATGTTGCTCCATCAGACTGGGACGATCGTGAACGCGGCAACAATCCTCGTGGTGACGCTGCTGCTGATCTGGTTTGGGTTGCGTCCAGCTACGAAGGCGATCTTAGCCGTGCCAGGCATCACGGCGAGCGAGCCGGCGGATTTAGCCATGCTTGAAAATTTGGGTGAGCCCAGCCTCATCGGCAGCAGCCCGCAGCAAATTGCGAATTGGACCACGGCGGCGGAACCAAATCTCATTGAGGATCTGACGAAAGGTCCGGGCCATTCACCGCAAAAGCGTCTGGAGCAAATCGTTGAATTTGACGAAGCCAAAGCCGTGGCAGTTTTGAAGCAATGGCTGCATCAATGAGAGCACGGTTAGAGGCTCACCCGGTAGCTCGTTATCTTGCCCAATTCGACTCGCCGCAGCCTGCGGAAGTTCCGGGAGAGAATCATCATGCGGCAAAATGTCCGGAAGAGCCAGAGCCCGAAGTTCCCTCGGTTTTGCTGCAGGCGGCGCGTGAAGAAGGCAAGGCTGAAGGCTATGCAAAGGCGCAGGCTGAATATGAAGCCAAAATTCAGCAAGAGCAGGCCGCGCACGCGGCGCATCTTGCCGCCGAACGGGACAGATGGGTGCGCCAAGAAGGCGAAAGATTAAGCGGTTCCATCAAAGCAATCTTTGCCGAGCTCGAAGCAAAGTTAGCCGGAAGCGTGATGCGTGTACTAACGCCTTTTGTCACTGATGCGTTGCGTCACAGAACGGTCGATTTGCTTAGCGGCCATATCCGCATTTTGCTTGATGGCGGGCAAAACCCTCTCGTCGAAATCCATGGACCAGAAGATCTGCTGAACGCACTGCGTGAAAAGCTTGGAGCCGCTGCGGCCGCGATCAGTTATTTCCCGGAAGATTCGGCAGATGTGCGGATCATCGCTGATCAAACATTGATCGAGTCGCAATTGGAAGCGTGGCACGAACGTATCAAATCGTTAGCGGAGTAACGAATGGCAGACTCTGAGCACAGGGAGATTTTTATCATCAAGCGTCACGTCAGCCACGACAGCGATTATCATGGCGGTGCCTGGAAAATTGCCTTTGCTGATTTCATGACAGCGATGATGGCGCTCTTTCTTGTCTTATGGCTGATCAGTTCGACGAGCGAAAAAACGAAACATACGGTCGCGCAATATTTCAACCCGGTCAAACTTGTCGACATGACCACATTGAAAAAAGGTTTCCGTGATCCGAAGGAGACCGAAATGGGATCGGGGCCAAACGTGAAGGAATCGCCGGAAGAGTCTAATTCAAGCCGCCGCAATCCCGCGAAGGCCAAGGATGAAGTTAAATGTGAAGCCGATACAAAAACGCCATCTCAAACTGAAGCCGCGCTCTTTCGGGATCCCTATGCGGCTCTTGCAGAGATCGCGGCCAATGGGTCTGGCAAGGCAGCCAAATCCTCATCCGGAGCAGGGATGGCCGCGGCCGATGACGCTGGGAAATTCAGCGATCCGTTCACGACCACGCCGCATGAGGAGGAGCCTCAGCCCGAAAGCTTATTATCCTTATCTCTGGCCCAAGGCACAGGGGCGCATAGCAATCTCGCCCCTGATAAGGGCGGCCAGGAGGGCGGCTCCCAAGGCAAGGCCGCTGGCGTGCGCGAGACAGCTGAGGCAGCCAAATCAGAGGATGCCGCCGAGATAATCCCATCATTGCAAACGCCGGCTCCGAAAAGCAACGCGCAAGGGAAGGAGGTCTCGCATGCAGATGCAAGCGCAGAGGCAGCGCGTCAGGCTGCTGTCATGGCTGCCAAACTGAAGTCCGACATTACTAAAGCGATCGGCGGCAACACTCATGCTGTGAATAATATTCCTAACATCGAGGTTCAAGCTACTCCAGAAGGCATCCTCATCAGCCTGACCGATGACGCAAACTATTCGATGTTCGCCATCGGGTCTGCCGAGCCACGGTCAGAAACCGTCCAGATTATGGAAAAGATCGGTCAGGTTCTCAAAGCCAGTTCAGGCTCCATCATCATTCGCGGTCATACGGATGGCCGCCCCTACCGGTCGCCGGTTTATGACAATTGGCGGCTGTCCTCGGCGCGTGCACAGATGGCTCTTTACATGCTGACACGCGGCGGATTGAGCGAGAAGCGCATCGAGAATGTTGCGGGCTTCGCCGACCACCATCTGAAGATAGCCAATAATCCAAACGCGTCCGAAAACCGGAGAATCGAAATCTTGCTGCGGAAGGAAAATTCATGACCAGATGGAGAAAGCCAGCACTTAGTTTTGTTTTCGCGGCCATTGCTGTCAGCCAGGCGTTCGGAGAAGATGCGGCGCGGATCGAGGCCAAGCAGCCATTTGAAATCATCCGTTCGATACAGGCTATTCAAGATCAAATTGTCCGCGGAAATGCGAGTGCACGGGCCAAACTGCCACGGCTCATCGAACAAATCTCGGAGCGCCTGCTGGCAGCTGACCGGGAAACGTGGCGAGATCCAAGAAACGCCCGGGCGGCGGTGATCTACACTCTGAGCGGGGGGCAGGCTCGAGTGATTCGAAAGGTTATCGAGTTCGGCGTCAGCCCAGGCCCTGAGCTCGATCTGATGCGCGGATCGCTCGCCTATGTGGAAGGACACGAAGCGGATGCCAAGAAGATCCTAGCGGGGATCGATGCCAAGGCCTTGCCCTCCACGGTTGCTGGGCATGTGGCAATGATTCAATCGGCTCTGATGGCCAAGGAAGATCCTCTTCAAGCCATGCGGCTGCTCGATCAGGCGCGCGTTCTGGCGCCGGGGACCCTGGTGGAGGAGACGGCTCTGCGCCGCGAACTCGTTCTTGCAGATCAGATTTCCGACATCGAGAAATTTACTTATTTGACGAGCGAGTACATTTGGCGTTTCCCCAACTCTGCATATTTTGAGAGCTTCCGGCAGCGCTTCATATCGTCTGCCATTCATTTCGCCTTGACGGCCAAACCTGGCGAGTTCGCGGCCCTTGAGGAACTGGTTGGCCAGGCCGATTCCGCCGGCCAGCTTGCGCTTTATCTGCAAATGGCTCAACGGGGCATCGTCGAGGGCAAGCCCAGCACCGCGCGTTTTGCCGCCGGGAAGGCGGTTCTCTTATCCGAAGATGGCAGGGCGGAGCGCGAGAGGGCAAAGCTCTATGAATCAGCGGCGCTTATTTTGACGGATCAATTTGAAAAAGGAGTCGCTGAACTCGAAACGGTCGATACATCGCGCCTCGCAAAGCAGGATATCGAACTCAAAGGAGCGATTACCTCATTGGCCAAGATGATTGGCAATGGCACAGCAAATTCGCAAACAGCGGAGGCACCCGGACGAGATGAATATCGCGTTTCTCCATCGGGGGAATTTTCCACAGTGGCAGCGGCATCCGAACTGATCGATCTCGTGCAGCGGAAGCTTGGACAGGCCGATGAGGTATTGGAAGGGGGCGGGCCGTGAAAGGCATCGAGGGTTTCTCTGCAAAGCCTTTGATCGCGCGTGAACCGCGAGGGGTGCCGTCCTGCACGGCTATGCAGGCTAATGACATCGGCAAGGCATTTGGGGGCTATCTTGACGGCCTGGCGGGGCAAGATGGCCAAGCTGCCAGCAGGCCTGGCCCTCCAAGCTTCTATCAGTGTGTTCTCCCAACGCCCAGCGGGCCAGGCGTTTTGCCTTCAGCAGGAAATCCCCGGGGGGCCAAACCAGATGGGGACGGGCAGGGGGCAGAAGTGCCGTCTGCTTCCTTGAAGATCGCACTTGCCCGGAATGAGACCGCTGCCATCCTCCCGGATGGTGAAAAACCGGAGGCCAGCGGACCAGCCGGGACCGGTTGCTGTAGCGATTCGCCGGTGAGGCCGGTACCTGCCGAGGCCGCGGCCCCGGCGGCTTTACCGCATTCATCTCCTGGTGTCTCTTTTCCAAATGTTTTCATATCTCCAGAGCGGGGCAGGGCGCAGGGTGCAAAAGCCGGATCCGCCGAAGCAGTGCCGGCGAGACGAGGCAACTCTTCCCGCGCGGCGAGAGATATGGAGCCAGCAAAGCCGCTAGGTTCCATCCCCGGAACGCATGGCACTCAGCAATTACCGGGGAGCCCTGTCAGCGCTTTGTGCGGCTGCACGGCAAACGGGGGGGAGCTGGTCCAGATGCAAGCTCTTCTCACCGCTTCTCCTGTGGCCAGCGCGCCTGCGGGGGGCTGGACGCCTGCGGCGGCGTCCGTTTCTTGCCTGGCTCCGGTAGCTGGCAGCGGTCACGCTCCCTCTCCCGCGGCTGGACTGCTGCGGCCGGCAGTGGAAAGCGCACCAGATAGTGCTGCCGCGGCGGAAGCGGATATGGCTGCCATGAACCTTGCGGAGGAGGGCGGCAGCAATAAAGGCCAAAACTTCAGCGTTTCGGGGCAGGCCAGAGTTGTAGTCATCAGCCAGGAGACCCATCTCGCGCCGGCAATTATATCGCTGCCGGGCCAGCAGGTGGATGAGACGGCGGCCAGTATGCAGGCGGGGGCGGCGGATGCTGGCGGTTCCGCGCATCCGAGCTTTGAGGTGCCGCTGTCAGCACATGATGGCAGCATGAACGCTGCCATCATTCCCGGTGCCATCTCAACTCAAGCAGATACCGTCACGGGCCCTAAGGGAGGCCATGAACTGTCGCCGTCTGCGGCCCCTGCGCCGGCAAATGGCCTGCCTGTCACTCATTCTGCCGCACTCACGGCCTTCAGCGGATTTCCGCCTGCTCAGCAAATTGGCGAATACATCGCCAGAGGGGCAGGTGTGAGCAATGCTAACGGAAATGCTGTGCAGCCCAGCTCTGTGTTCAGCCCGCCTGTCTTGGTCAGCTCCCAGCCGCCCATGCCGCGGGTGCAGATCATGCAGCTGCAGCTTGACCCAGCGAATTTGGGGAAGGTTAGTATCAGCATGCGGCTCTCCGGCATGCATCTCGACCTTCATGTCGTGGCCGAACGGCCAGAAACTGTGCAATTGGTCAGAAACGACAAGGATGGGCTGGCGGATAAGCTTCAAGCCGCAGGATATTCCCTGGAGAGCCTTTCTGTCCAGGGGCCAGACATACAGGCTCCCCAGCAGCAGCCCGGGACAGACGGGCTGCTGCACAGCCAAAGCCAAGCCACAACCGGCCAAGCCAACGGAGGCCCCCTTGCGCATGACCGTCCTTCGGCGCAGGACAACCGGCAGCGGTCCCGCCTGCTCCTGGCGGACGATCACCAGGACGGCGGCGAGCTTCGCCCTACTGGTGATCTTTATATCTGAACCGCAATGCCTTGCGCGCGCCGGAGAAGTCAATGTGTGCGAGCGCGAGATGGCCGGAGCGGCAAAAAGATATGATGTCCCCCTTGCCGTGCTTTATGCTGTTGGCATGACAGAAACAGGCCAGCGGGGTTCGCTGCAGCCTTTTGCCCTAAATCTGCAGGGATCATCGTTCTATGCCGCCAGTCTGAGCGAAGCTGTGCGCCGCTTCAATGAGGCGCGCAAAAGGGGTGCAAAGCTCATCGATATCGGCTGTATGCAAATCAACCATTACTATCACTCAGGCCGGTTCCGCTCGCTTGAGGCGATGTTCGATCCGCACGAGAACGTCGATTATGCCGCTCGCTTTCTTAAGGAATTGAGGGTGCGGGAAGGCAGCTGGACATTGGCTGCCGCACGCTATCACGCGGGACCTGACAATGATTTGGCTCAGAAGCAATATGTCTGTCAGGTGATCACCAATATGGTTGCGAGCGGCTTGGGAGCATGGACGGCGAATGCGCGCGCCTTCTGCAATATGCCGGAGCATGTGCCAGTGCCGCAGGAGGTCAGCTCCCGGCGTGCGCAACCAAAAAGCGAAAAAAACAACTTATACGGGAAATAATGTTTGACATTTAACTTCTAGTTGTTAATTTTCAATGAACGGAAGGAGATTCTCCGGAGAGTTCAATGCTGGTGATAATTGACGAACGTGAAATTGTAACATCTGGCTACACTTGCCGTTTTGGCAGCGAAGGTGTCTCCTCCGCTGGATTTTGCCCCTCAGAGTTTCAAGAGTGGGTGGCGACGGTGTCCGATGCTGACATCTTCGCCGTTGAAGCTTTTCTTCTTGGTGATTGCCGCGACCGCCAGCTTTATCCCAAAATGATTAAGGACCGGACGAGCGCGCCGATTATCGCCATGAACGAGACGCCGTCGCTTGAGCAAACGCTGGATTTATTTGCAGCCGGTGTCGACGACGTCGTGCGGAAACCCATCCATGTTCGTGAAATCCTCGCCCGCGTCGGGGCCATCAGACGCCGGCACGAGTGCGAGCGCGACTCCGCCGTGGTTGGTGAACTGCGGGTTTTCTTTGATGGCAGGGATCCTGTGCTCAGAGGTGTTCCTCTCCCTTTGCCGCGGCGCGAGCGGCGAATTCTCGAGTATTTGGTCAACAACCGGGGCCGGCGTGTCAGCAAGGCGCAAATTTTTAATTCCATCTATGGAATTTTCGATGAGAATGTCGAAGAGAATGTGGTCGAGAGCCATATCAGTAAGCTGCGCAAAAAATTGCGCAGGCATCTCGGTTACGATCCCATTAATTCCGTACGTTACCTCGGTTACCGCCTGGATGAGGCGATTGGCGGGAATTAAGCGGTCCGCCCTCCGGGCGGAGAAGGATGATCGTTGCAGCACAAATTCTTTGTAAAGTTCACGTCATCCAGATTGCTCACTCGACCGGCTGACTCGCAGCTTCGTCTTCTAAAATTATTCCAGTTCCGTAAGACAGATCAAAAGGGCGTGGCTTTTTAGGGGTCACCGTGATTCAAATCATGCTACAGGCGAAAAACGAATCGGATAGGCCCTTGGGGACAAACATCAGCCAAAATAAAAAAGTATAGGGCCGGGGAATAACATCGTGAAGGAGGGGGGAATAACATCGTGAAGGAGCATGCCGGGGAGCAGCTAAACTCCTTGCGGGTGCCAAATGCGGCAAGAGAAGCTCATAGACGGCGCCGCCTTTGGAAACTATCCCTATCCTTCCATTGACGCCGCCCAGCTCGGATTTGCGCGGGTTTGGGAGAAAGTGATGATCCTGCTGGCTTTCTTTTTTGCGCCCGGGGCAGGTGTCACGGCCATAGATCGCGCGCGGAGTCCGGCGGCCGAAGGCGCAGCAGGCTTGGCACGGCAGCCGAACTCTGACAAATAGGGCCATGCAAGTTTCCTCTTCAGGCTCCAAGGAGACGCAATGGCCCTTGCGCAAACCGGAATAATGCCATCCGCCGGAAGCTATGACCTCTTTCCTTCGGCTCCAAAGGCTTGTTTGATCAAGATCCGCGTAATCTCCCAGCTTGCTGAGTTTGCTGCAAGGTCCAATGTCAAAACGAGCCTGCCATGACAAAGAAGCTTTTATTCCTGCTCGACACTGATCCGGTGCCGAGCGTCTTTGATACGGTCGTTGGTTATGATGGCGGTGCCGATCATGTCATCGGCTATGGCGGAGTGACGCCAGAGAATGCCGGTGCGCTCGTCGACGGGGCGATCTACACGCGTGGCCCGAAGGAAAAACAGTATACGGCGCTGTTCGTGGGCGGCGGCAGCATGGTTGCTGGCGAGGCATTGTTCAAGGCGGTGAAGAAACGCTTTTTTGCGAATTTCCGCGTTTCGGTGATGCTGGACAGCAATGGCTCAAACACCACGGCGGCGGCGGGAGTTGCGCTGCTCGCAAAGGCAAAGCCTCTCGCCGGCAAGAAAGCGATCGTTCTCGCCGGGACAGGGCCGGTCGGCATGCGCGCTGCCGCAATGCTGCATATTGAAGGGGCCGAGGTCGCGATCACCTCGCGTTCGAAACAACGCGCCGAGGCCGCGAGCAGGGCCATCAACGATCGCTTCGGCTTTGCGCCCGCAGCCATTGAGACCCCGGACAATAAAGCCGCTGCGGCGGCGGTCAAGGGAACGCATATCGTCTTCGCGGCAGGCGCGATCGGGGTCCAGCTGCTTGATGAGAAGGATTGGCAAAACGATCCAACGATTGAGCTCCTTGCCGATTGCAACGCGCAGCCGCCGCTCGGCATCGGGGGTATCGAAGCCACTGACAAGGCGAAAGAGCGCCACGGCAAGATCGTGATCGGCGCATTGGGACTGGGCGGCCTCAAGCTGAAACTGCATCGCGCGTGCATTGGCAAACTATTCGAGAGTTCCGATCAGGTTCTCGACGCCGAGAATATTTATGCAGAAGCCAAGGCGCTGGCGTGATTTTGAGGACCGCGACTATGACCAAGAACAGTTCGATCGGAACCTTTCTCGATGATCTTGCCAGCGAACGCCCGACACCGGGCGGGGGAGGCGCGGCCGCCGTGTGCGGCGCCATCGGCGCGGCGCTCGTTTCCATGGTGGCCAATCTCACCATTGGCAAGAAAAACTACGAATCGGTCTCGCAGGAGCTCGAGGCCGTGAACGCCAAGGCGCAGGCGCTGCGCGCGGAACTCACGGATGCGATCGAAGAGGATGTTACGGCGTTCAATTCCGTCATGGGCGCTTATGGCCTGCCGCGGGCGACAGAAGAAGAGAAAGCCAAGCGCACAGCTGCGATTCAAGCCGCTCTAAAGGACGCAACGCTCGCGCCTTTGCGTGCCGTCAAGGCTTGCTTTGAGGTCATGCGCCTCTCCGCTGAGGTGGCAGAAAAAGGCAATCTCAATGTCATCAGTGACGCCGGGGTGGCCGTGCTTTCGGCAAATGCGGGGCTGCGAAGCGCGGCGCTGAATGTGTTCATCAACGCCAAGGCGATCAAGGATCGTGAATTTGCCGAGAAGCAGATCGCTGAAGTCAATGCGCTGCTTGCGCAGGCGGCGGAGATCACGGAATCCGTCTATCAGACAGTGAAAACCAAAATCGGCTCGTAATTGCGCTAAACCGGGTCCGGAAGCGCCGGTTCGGTGACCGTTGCGATCTGTTGAAATGGGATATCCCGCACGTAAGGCCCGCACCGGTTTATCGCATGAAGTCTGTGGGGGAGTTCAAAAGTTAACTTCGCGGAAACCTTAACAGCGTCTTATGGCGCTGTTTGGTTCGTGGAGTCGGCTATGAACTGGCGCGACTGGGATGCGATTTGCGAAGGGCGGTCCCGCGGATGGGATCCCGGCTCGATTTGTGATGCCATCGCCGCCAGAAAATGGTGGCTGATCGGCCCGCCCCTCGCCGTTCTGCTTCTGACCGCTGGCCTGCTTGGCCTAGAGCCCGCGCGCTATAGCGCTGATGCGCAGGTCCTGATCGGGCCGCGGACGGGCGGCTTGACCGGCCTGCGGTCAAGCCTTGCGGCTCTTAGCGCCATGAAAGGTGACGGGCCTGCTGCCGGCCAGGCGCAGCTCATCGCCTCGCGGGATCTCGCCCGCCGCGCCATCAAGGATCTCGGCATCGAAAGCAATCCGGAATTCGACCCGGTGATTCAGAGCTCTGGCGCCGTTTCCCAGGCGCTTATCTTTCTTGGCGTCCTGCGCGATCCCGCGCGGGAAAGCGCGGAAGACCGTATTCTCGATGCCTATCTGGAGCATCTGCAGGTGAGTGCGCAGGGCAGGGGAAGCGTTGTTCGAATCACCTTCCAATCCGAGGACCGGGAGCTTGCCGTGAAAGCTGCCAATCACATTGCGGAACTCTATATCGAGATGAGGGCGCGTGCGAACGCTCTTCCGCATAATGGCGAGGCGCATATTGTTTCACGTGCGATCACGCCACTCAAACCGCTCTGTCCCAAGAAAGCGCTGCTTCTCTTATCGGGAGCCGCGCTGACTATTGTGGCTTTTGCAGGATTTGCGGGTTTAGCCACGGCGCGCAGGCGCTTGCCCCCTCGCTCAGAGGAGCCAGTCGAACAGCCGCGCGCGCTCGGGCAAGTTCGTGTTTTTGCCCGTCTTGGCTATCCAGCCAGGCGCGCAGAACCTTCGGGTGAAGGAATGGTTCTCGACCCGCCGCGGGCTGGAAATGATGGCGGCGGCGCCAAGGAGGCCGTGGTAAAAATCATTGAGCGCGTGCTCTCGGCCCGCTCCGCTGACCCTGGTGTGCAAGGCACTAGAATCGTTGCAACAGGTCTTGGTTCGGCGTCCGCAGCCTCTGACATGCTTCGTGATTTCGCCCGGGGGCTTGCCCGGGAAGGGCGCTCGATCGTTGTGGGTCTCGACGGATCCAGCCTGTTCGATTCTGATGTGTCCGCCTCTGGCCCGCGTGGCGGAGATGCGGCTGAGGATGATCCCGGCCTTTCCGAGCTGCTTAACGGGACGGCCTCGTTCGGCGAAGTCATTCGCCGCGATCCCGCGTCGCGGCTTCACTTTCTGCCGGCTGGGCGTGGAGAGGAACTCAATCTTGCCGAATTCGCCCAGGTGCTTGATGCCTTGGCGGAGATCTATGATTTTCTTCTCGTCATCGCACCGCCGCTTGATCAGGATCGGAGCGGAGTCGCTGAGACTCTCGCCGCGGGCGCCCGATTTACTGTGGTGGCGAGCCCGTTCGGGACGCAAGGCGGCTATGCCTTCGAAGCCGAGGCGCGCTTGAAAGATGCCGGCGCGCGCGAGGTGCTGCTCATCGGTGTGCCGGCTGCATTGCGGAGCCTCAGCCGCGACGCTGCGTGAGAGACACGAAGGTCAAGCCCTGGTGTCCGGCTTTTCCATCCATTTGATGAGCGGCATCATCGGCAGGATCCAAACGAGACCAATCACGGCAATGCAGAGAACCTGGAGAAAGCTGGGTGCCTCGCGGAATGGACGTGCTTGCGCAAGCGCCATGGCCGCGATTGCATAGGCTGGCACAAAGCAGATCATCACGGTTGTGCCGATGAGCTTGCGAAGAGGGCGGCGCATGCCGTTCCAGTTGTTTGATCGCCAGGAATGCCAGTTTGTCCAGTGTCAAGAAATGGGGCCGTGCCCTTCGCACGGCCCCGCTGAATTCTATCGGCCGGACTGGGTGCCGGGTATGCCTTCAACACCTGGTGCGCCAGCAGCGAGAGCCGAGCCGGTCATTGGGGGCGCCTGCTCCATCCGCACGTAAGAGGCTGACCGGCCTTCGATCTCCTTCTGAATGGCTGCACTGGGCTCGACATTGGTTCCGTTTGCTGGGCCGGAGATGGACGCATCAAGTGCCTGGGCTCCGGCAGTCAGCGCTGAGAAAGCCAAGGATGACATCAAAACGGTGGCAGACAAGCTTATCCGGTATGCCATACGATTCTCCATTTGCTTGGGAATCCGCCGGAAGCATGAACGGTGTTTCATTCGGCTCTACACATCTCCCGTCCACGCGGAGCCCCGGCGGATCTTCGACGCCAGCGGCACTCTTCCGCTCAGTGCGCAAGAGGGCTTTGATCCTTGGGAGTTTCGAGCTGCTGCTGACCGGACTGGCGTCTTTGTGCGAAGGCCTTGATCACGGGTTCAGCATCGATGCATTTAGGCGCCGATGATGGCGAAAACAAGAACTTCGCCTGCGGCGCCTGGGCACGATGCGGAGGGGAGGCGCTTCGCCGCGACTCTTCGGCGCTTGCGCGGCGATGACGGTCCCCCTTAGATGCCGCTGCATCGAGTGCGGCCCCTGAAAATCAAGTGCGGCCTCTGAAAAAGGACACAGTATGCACAATCTGGCACGCGCAGACGCCGGTCCCCTCTTGCGAGTTCCCCCCGCAGACAATCGCACGGTTGCGATCTGGCTGTGGAGCCTCGCTGCTCTCGTTTTTTTGATGGTGATCGCCGGCGGCGCGACAAGGCTGACGGAATCGGGTCTCTCGATCACCGAATGGAAGCCTTTGACCGGAGTTATCCCCCCGCTCAGCCAGGCCGCCTGGCTCGCGGAATTCGAGAACTATAAAAAGATTCCGCAATATGCGGCACTCTTCCCGGACATGGATCTGAGCGGATTCAAATTTATTTTCTTCTTCGAATGGACGCACCGGCTTTTGGGACGGTTGACCGGCGCCGCCATGTTGCTCCCGCTCATCTATTTTTGGGTGAGGGGGTATTTGCCAGCATCTCTCAAGCCAAAGCTGCTTGGCGTTCTGGCACTGGGGGGATTGCAGGGGTTCGTCGGCTGGTGGATGGTCAAGTCCGGGCTTGCGGACCGGATTGAGGTCGCGCAGGAGCGGCTTGCGATCCATTTGCTGCTCGCATCGGCGGTTTTTGCAGCGCTCGTTTGGCTCGCGGCTTCGCTGAGGGTACGCGCCGCCGAGCTCCCGCAACGCATTCTGCCAGGACTTAAAGGGTTTGCCGGGGCGACGGTCCTGCTCGTGCTGCTGCAAATCGCCCTGGGGGCCCTAGTCGCGGGTCTTCGCGCCGGGCGCGCCTACAACAGCTGGCCCTTGATCGATGGCTATTTCTGGCCGCCTCTCGATAAATTGATGCTGCTCACGCCGCCTTGGCGCAACTTCCTTGATAATATTCTTCTGGTTCAGTTTCAGCATCGCATGACCGCTTATGTGCTTTTGGGGCTTGCGCTTGCGCAAGCGCTTTACGCGGCGGGCGTGGCAGGAAGGAGCCGGGCGGCGCGGCGCGCCTTTGCCGTAGCCGGGCTCGTTGCGGGCCAAGCCGCAATTGGCATCGTGACGCTCGTTCTCGTGGTTCCGCTCTGGGCGGGGCTTCTCCACCAGGCTTTCGCGATGGTTGTCCTGGCGATGGCCACGGTGCATGCGCAGGCACTCTCGCAAGGGCGATAGACCAATGGCAAATGCAGAAAAGTCTGTGACCGAGGAGATCGCCATCACCGTGACACGCGAGGATAAATACCGCTTCACGGTTGATTTTGGGCCTGATATCGCCAAGGCCGTTGCCGACGAGCCGCCTCCGCTCGGCGAGGGTGCTGGCCCCTCTCCGGCACAGTTGCTGGCGGCCGCGGTCGCGAATTGCCTTTCCGCGAGCCTTATTTTCGCGCATGGCAAATTCAAGGAAGATCCGGGCCGGCTGACGGCGGCCGCCACATGCGAAATCGGCCGGAATGAGAAGAACAGGCTTCGGGTGATCGGCATGAAGGTGGCCATCACCCTTGGCGTTGCCCCGGAGTCGCTCGGTCACCTTGAGCGGGCTTTGATGCAGTTCGAGGATTTTTGCACCGTCTCACAGAGTGTTCGCAATGGAATCCCGCTTACCGTGACGGTCAAGGGCCCCGACGGCCGCGTGCTCAAATAGCATATGAGTATTGAGGCCAGGCATTCTCCCGTGAGCCATTCCCAGGGGATATTCAGCGGTTCGTATGAGATTGGGCTGCTCTGGAACTGAAGCCTTGACCCGAGGGGAAAGGCTGCATAAAAGGGGCGCCAACCGCCGCGAAGGCCCTCGCCAAGCTCGCGCTTATTTTCATGGAAATTTGAATGTTCGGCAAGACTTACTCCGCCAAGGCTGCGGATATCGAAAAGAAATGGGTGCTGATTGACGCCAAGGGGCTTGTCGTTGGGCGGCTCGCTTCGCTGATCGCCTTGCGGCTGCGGGGCAAGCACAAGGCGACATTCACGCCGCATTTGGACGATGGTGACAATGTCATCGTCATCAATGCTGAAAAAGTGGTTTTGACCGGCCGTAAGCGCGACCAGAAGGTCTATCATCACTTCACCGGTTATCCGGGCGGTATCAAGGAACGTTCGGCAAAATTCATTCTCGAAGGCCGCTTCCCTGAACGCATTGTCGAAAAGGCCGTCGAGCGCATGCTCCCGCGCGGCCCGCTCGGCCGCCGCCAGCTCGGCAATCTGCGTGTCTACAAGGGAAGCGAACATCCGCATGCCGCACAAAACCCGGTGACGCTCGATGTTGCGAGCCTCAACCGCAAGAACGCGAGGGTCGCCTGATCATGTCCGAGACTTTATCTTCGCTTCAGGATCTGAAGAGCGCGGCAGCGCCCGCCCCAGAGGCCGCTCCCCGCTACGTCCAAAAGCTCGACTCTCAAGGACGCGCTTATGCCACGGGCAAGCGCAAGAATGCCGTTGCGCGGGTTTGGATCAAGCCAGGCCCCGGCAGGATTGTCGTTAACGGCCGGCCGCTCGAAAATTATTTTGCCCGTCCCGTGCTCCGGATGATCTTGCAGCAGCCGCTCGGAGTCGTAAAGCGCACCGGTCAGTATGATTTGACTGTCAGCGTCGCGGGCGGCGGACTCTCGGGTCAGGCCGGCGCCGTCCGGCATGGCCTTGCAAAAGCGCTTCTCGCTTACGAGCCGGAGCTGCGAAGCCTTCTCAAGAAAGAAGGCTTTCTTACCCGCGATCCGCGCGTCGTCGAGCGCAAGAAATACGGCAAGAAGAAAGCCCGCCGCAGCTTCCAATTCTCGAAACGCTGAGCCTGCCAAAGCTCTGCATCAAGGATCAAGGCGGCCGCGGGCCGCCTTTTTCTTAGGATCGGCCGCCCCTTCTTTAGAAGAATGATGCCGCCTCCAATTGCCCCGAAGGCCGCGACATGAGCGCGAAAATTTTTATCGATGGCGAATCTGGAACAACTGGCCTAGGCATCCGCCTGCGCCTTGCGGCGCGTCCGGATATCGAACTCCTCAGCCTGCCGCCCGAGCATCGCAAGGACGCGGCTGCGAAAAAGGAGATGATGGAACGCGCCGATATTGTTGTTCTTTGTCTCCCGGATGAGGCGGCTCGCGAAACCGCGGCAATCGCCGCGGCGATGGGAGCAAAAAGTCCCCGGATTCTGGATGCTTCCACGGCGCACCGGGTTGCCAAAGGCTGGACCTATGGCTTTCCGGAACTTGCCGAAGGCCAGGCCGCAGCGATCGCTGGCGCGCGGCTCGTTGCCAATCCGGGCTGTTATGCAACGGGCGCGATCGCGCTTCTTCGCCCGCTTGTTGATAAAGGTCTTTTGCCGCCTGATTTTCCAGTCTCGATTCATGCCGTGTCCGGCTACACGGGCGGCGGCAAACCGATGATCGCATCTTACGAGCGAGGCGAGGCGCCGCCCTTCGAAGCCTATGCGCTGGGTCTCGAGCACAAACATGTGCCGGAGATCGAACACTATGCCCGCCTTGCGCGCCGCCCGGTCTTTGCGCCGTCCGTCGGCAATTTCGCGCAAGGAATGCTGGTTTTTATTCCGCTCTTTCTTGACGAGCTGCCTTTGAGGCCAAAGGGAGCCGATATCGAGGCGGCGCTGGCGGAGCGCTATGCGGCGAGCACTTTCGTCAAGGTTATTCTGCCGGAACCTTCCGGCAGGATGGAACCCCAATCTCTGAATGGAACCAATGATCTCGAACTCCGGGTTTTCGCAAATGACGCAAGGCGCCATGCGATCCTTGCCGCCAAGCTTGATAATCTTGGCAAGGGCGCATCCGGGGCGGCTCTGCAAAACCTTGATTTGATGCTCTTTGGCCTGGATTGAGTAAAAAATAAAAAATTTCTTTTAATAACAAATTTCAGAGCCAGCTGGAACTTTTCGGTTAGTTTGAAGGTTGGCCTTAACAGCAGCGGAGCTGCGGAAAAGATTTTTTATAAATCCAAATTTGGGAGTGAGGAACATGAGGGGAGCGTTCAGCACGGCGAGAAAAACCTTGATGCCGGGCCTAACCTTGGCGGCAGTTCTGGGCTTGGGTTCAGGGATACCCTTTGGAGCCGCCACAGCCGGACCGTGCCCGCCCGATCTCCCGTGTACCGATAAGGGCCCCGGCTCCTGCAGCGGAAAACTAGCGCCTAACGGCTTAAACCCGGCTCCCGTGAATGTTAATCACTGCACAACTTCGAATTGCCTTGTGCGCTTCGCGAACTATCAATGGTGGACGGCCTACGAATACCCTTTTTACAACGGCAATCTTAGGACGCCTTTCGCCCCCGAGCATGTCTTTATCGGTGCTGAGGGCTATCTGCATCTCAAAGTAGACAACGATATTGATTTGGGCGGCGGCAAAGTATGGTCCGGCGGCGAAGCAGTCTTGATGTTCAATGGAGACAATTCCGAAGCAAATCTTGGGTATGGAGACTATCTGGTCACCGCCAAGCTGGTCGGAAATAATTGGGCTGCCCTCGATCCAAATGTCGCGCTCGGCGAATTTATGTATGAGCGCCCATCGAGCGGGCCTCAAGCTAACCCAGCCCGCGAGATTGATCTGGCGGAGATCTCACGTTGGGGGTGGAACCATACAGGCACATGCCCCTTTTCGGGCAATAATGGCCAATTTTCTAATAATACTCTTTGCCAAGGTAGCGCGCAGTTCGCGACTCAAATTTATACGCAGAGCAGCTCCAGCGTTCAGCGCTACGATATAGGATCAACTCAAGTAGTCACGCTCGTCATGAGGTGGCACAACGAGGGCCAGCCAGTCACCTTCGAAAAGTATAATGGAGCTTTCACGCTTGACACCCTGCCCCCTGCTCCAGTTGAAACCTGGACCGCGCCGCAACCACTCTCGGGAGGAGATAATCTCAAGACAACGACAATACCTGCCCTGAACGTTTTTATCCCCTCACACACCTCCACGTCATGTGAGCGGTTCCATATCAACTTCTGGATGGGCAATTTCTCCAATCCGCCTCACGATGGCCCAAATCCTCCTCCGGGCAGCCCGCAGGAGGCGACCATTACAAATTTCCAGTTCCGGCCATCCGGGGGCCTGACTCTCCCTGGGCTCCCGACACTCCCTGGCTTCCCTATACTGCATGAGCTCCTCCCGGCTCTGCCAATCCCTTCAATCCTGTAGAATGACGGCTGCCGGATTTAGGAGAGAAGCAGCCGTTTTTGATGCGAGGCTTGAGCAGGATGGGCAGCCGCCCTGGCTGGCGTGATGATGGCCGGCTTGCACGCCTTTCTCAAGCCTTTCGCGGACCACGGTGGAAAAAAGCAGTTAGCTCAGGCAACTTTCCTTCGCGGCAGCAATTACTCGGGCGTTGGAATCTGTCCATCCAAGGAGATCATCCAGGAGGGCGATCTTCGCCAAGATCATGACTTTTGAAAAGCTCATTCAAGACATCAGCGCGCGATACCACCTTGGGCCGAAGGGGCGTGCTCTTGTTGAAGAGGCCCTGGATCTGATCACCGGGCAGCCCGGGGGTATTCGCGGCTTTTTGGAAAAGGTGAGAGATGCTGGCTTTGGCGGTGAGGTCGACTCTTGGACTGGAGGGTCCGCGCCGGTACCTCTTTCGGGACAGCAGATGGAGCGGGCGCTTGGGGCGGACGCCATCAGCCAGATTGCCCATAAGGTTGGCGTAAGCCAAGGCTTTACGCGGACGGTTTTGGGCTATACGATACCCAAAATCATCAGCCAGCTGGTGCAGGGCGGTCTTGCGGATTTGGCTCTCCCCCCGGCCAAAGAAATAACACCGGTTCAGAAGGAGCAAATTCCGCCGCCGCCGGCCGGGGGAAGGGGTTTTGTTCCCTGGCTCCGGGAGATGGCTATTCCGGCGGCTGCTCTTCTTCTTATTTTTGGCGGGATGGGATATCTCATCTCCGCCGGCAGAAAAGGCCAGCAGGAGGCCACGCAATCCGCTCCTGTTACGGCACAAAATGCGCCGGCAACCTCCCCGAAGGCGGCCGCACCTGTGGCACAAAATCCTTCCAGCGAGGCTCAGCAAGCGGCTTCGCAGCCCGAGCCTGCCATGACGCAAAGCGGGCCAGCTGCAGCCCCGCTGGCACCCTCGATGCCAGCACGGCTGACAGTCCGCAATGAGAACGGAGCCGTTGCCTTCTCCGGAACCGTCGCGGATGATGCAACTCGCTCCGCGATTGTTACCGCGCTTCAGTCGGTGTTTGGAGCAAATAAAATTTCCGGGGAGCTTAATGTCGATCCCAAAGCTGGTCCGGCGGGGTGGGCGGCGCATCTCAAGACGGTGCTCGCCAATTTCAAGGTTCCGGGTTCAGAGGTTCAATTTGAGGATGGTACGGTCAATGTCGGAGGAACGATCACTGATGCCAGCCGCGACAAGATCATCGGTTCGGTGAAATCCGTTCTTGGGCCGCAATTTGCCGTCGCTGCTCTTGCCAGCGGCGGTCCAGCGGAAATGGCGGCAGCCCCGTCACCCGCGCCCGCTACTCCGGGTGAGAAGCCTGCCAGCGGCCCCCCTCAACCATCCCTCAATCTGCCGGCTATTTATTTTGCTGAAAACAGTGCCAGGGTTCCAGCGGGAAGCAAGGCGGCGCTGGAGCGCGCGGCCACTCTCATGAAACAATTGCCCGCCGGATCCGTGGTGCATATCATGGGCTTTTCGGACAGCACCGGAAGTGCGGCGGGCAATCTGAGGATGTCCGAGCAGCGTGCGAAAGCTGTCCGTGAGTTTCTTGTCAGGGCAGGTGTCAACCCTGCCATGCTGGCTGCAGAAGGGAAGGGTGCGGCGCCTCCCGCGGTCAGTGAACAGGAAAGAGCGGAAGGCCGCAGCGCGCTGCAACAGCGCATGCGTGAAGGCCGGCGCGTTGAATTTCGCATAGCCGAGCAATAACGCCAGACCATGTTTAGGCGGCGCAGTAACCGCTTCGCTGTCCTGACAGCGGCAAAAGCAAGACTTAGAGAAAACAACAACTTGAAGAAAGACAGCGTTCCGGGAAACGCTGTCTTTCAAAGAGGCATCCGGCCGGTACCGGCCGCCCAGGCGCTCATTCGCCGCCGTTCACTCATTCATCGTCGTTCATTGGCGGCAGGGCAGGGCCACGCGTACTCGCTTGGGCGGGTTGCGGCTGAAGTTGCGGGATCGGAGCCATTGACATATCGGCTTCCGTAGGGGTGAAGCCATCGCGCTGGTAGATATCCTCGCGGAATTCGGTGAGGCCTTCGGGCGTCGCCCAGGCTGTGATATAAACCCAATAGACCGGAACCGGCGTTTCGAGCTTGGCATCGACACGGTCGCCGGAGCGGATCACCTCATCGATATGGGCGCGATCCCAGCCAGGGGTGTCCTTGAGCAGCCAGGCCACATAGTCCCGGACGTTCTGAACACGGATGCAGCCGGACGACACGAACCGGTCGTCATCGCCGAAAATGCCCTTTTCCGGCGTATCGTGCATATAGACCCCATAGGGGTTGTTGATATTGATTCTTACGACGCCAAGGGAGTTTAGATCGCCGCCTGGGTCCTGGCGGAACTTATAATTGACAGCGTCCAGCGAATTCCAATTGATCTGGCTGGGCTGAAGCTCCTGACCATCCTTGTTGAAGATCCGGATCTTGTGGTCGCTGAGATAGTTTGGATCCTTTTGCATCCGCGGGATCAAATCCTTGCGGATGATCGACACGGGAACGGTCCAGTACGGATTGAAATTAATGTCGATCGCCTTCGTCATCATCACGGGTGATTGGCGGTCGATCTTGCCAACGCCAGCTGCGTGATGTGTCGCGACAACACCATTCTCGACCGTTTCGACCTCCATCGCCGGAATATTCGCCATGACGAATCGTTCGCCAAGATTGCCGGAATACGAGCGCAGCCGGACGAGATTCACCTCAAGCTGATGGAGGCGGACATCTGCTGGCACGTTGAGGGCGGCGATAGTCTCCTTTGAGACGACGCCCGTTTGAAGAAGGCCGTGGCGGGCTTGGAAATGTCTAACAGCGGCATCGACGAAGGAGTCGAAAATCGGCGAGGCCCCGGCCGAGGGATCGAGATCACCCGATGCCGCGAGCCTTTTGCGCAGAGCGACGACCGCCGGACCGTTGGCGCCGAGCTTCAGCGTCTGCCCAGCCGGAACCATGTTCCAGCCGCCGTTGGCGACGATCTGCCGGTAGGTTTCGATTGCCTGCTCGGTGGCCGCGAAAGTTTGCACCGATAGAACGGGCGTGTTTGAACGGGTAACTGTGAGGCCGGGACCCGCATCGTAACGTTGCGCCCATTCGGCCTGCTCGCTGAATGATATGTCGGCCGGACCCGCTGCCGCAGGGGTGATATGGGTCAGCGATAAGGCTGTGGTGAAGCCCGCAAGCGCCGCGGCGGCACGCTGAAAATGGCCAAAGCGGCGAACTTGCGCAGACCATAGGCTAGTTTTTGTCCCGACGTGCAATGCCTTAATCCCCAATGCCTTCCATATGCAATGACTGACTGCCTGATAGTCATGGAGGGGTCCGTTGCGAGAGGCCGATAAGTGTAGAATCGGCATTCACATGGACCGCACTTGGCCCGGGAGAATTCCGGATACCCAAAACCTACCGGCAGGGATGTCACCGGTTCGCCATTGTTACGTAAGGTCCACCCGCTTCTGAAGATCCACGGAGCGTCCGGACACGCGGAAGCAGGTGACAGCCTCACTCAATGAGCTGCCAACATAATGGTTAAAAAGGCATAAACAGGGCGGCGATTTTGTGGCATCCAGGCTCTGAATAGCCCTCGTTAAAATTAACTTTAGGCTGTCCTGAAAGGCCGTCTTAATTCAGCTTTGCATCGTCTGCCGGCTACAGCCTGTACCTTATCTGATCGGTCCAGAAGCGTTCGAGCCGCACAAGCGATTGGTTAAGCTTTGTGAAGTCTTCGCAGCTGATCCCGCCGATTTGCTCGACCGTCGCCACATGCTTGTCGTAGAGCCCGGCGACGATTTTATGGATGTCGCGGCCCTTCTCAGTCAGGCTGATTCGCACCGCACGGCGGTCGATCCGGGAGCGGGCATGATGAAGATAGCCGGTTTCGACCAGTTTTTTGACATTGTAGGAGACGTTCGAGCCAAGATAATAGCCGCGCGTGCGCAATTCACCGGCCGTCAGCTCCTTGTCGGCGATGTTATAAAGCAACAAGGCCTGAACGGCGTTGACGTCGCTGCGTCCGCGCCGGTCGAATTCGTCCTTGATCACATCGAGCAGGCGGCGGTGCAGCCGCTCGACGAGTGTCAAGGCTTCAAGATAGGCCGGCCGGACCCCGGCGAACCGGCTCGCGCGGGGCGAGATCTCGCTTTTCAAAGCTTCCATTTGACTGACCTCTTCTGCATTTCGAACTGCAAACACAGGTGCGGATTGTACCGCGGCGGCATCCTTCGCTGCGCCTTCATGCAACGAAAATAGAAGCCACAAATGAAAACCTGTTTAAGCAATAAACTGAATCCAAAGTTTACATGAGCTAGTAAATCAAATATGAATAAATGATTTGTTTACAATTAGATTTAATTAAATTTGTATTACATTACGAATATATTTTGTTTATTCAATAGATCAGGCTATAATTATATGTTTATCAAGGACAGTGCTAAAGATTCTACCACTGTAATTTCTCCGCATATGCGGCGCTGTTGAGAAGAATGAATACTAGCTTTGTTGAGAGCAGGTGAATAGGAGCAGAAACAGTGATGACCGCTGCAATATGTAATATCTTTATGTAATATATTTTCCTGATGTGAGGCTAAAGCATCGCAAACTGCCGTGCTTTAGCCGCGGCGCTGGCGAAGATCCATGCCCGGCGCGCATCTGAACCCTCAAGGCGGGGAGGAACTATGAGAACCTGCCCGAAGGGATATTTAATTTCCGGCGCTACTTTATTCCGCCGCCTCGGCTTCCTTCAGCGCCGCAGGGTCATAATTCAACACGGGCGCGAGCCAGCGCTCTACCTCCGCGATGCTCATGCCCTTGCGCCGCGCATAATCCTCGACTTGGTCGCGCTCGATTTTCGCGACCCCGAAATAATGCGCCTCGGGATGCGCGAGATAAAGGCCAGAAACGGAGGAGCCGGGCCACATGGCGTAACTCTCGGTCAGCCCGACGCCAATCCTGCGCTCCGCTTCGAGGAGCCGGAACAAGGTCGCCTTCTCCGTATGGTCGGGTTGCGCGGGATAGCCGGGCGCTGGCCTTATCCCGCGATAGGCTTCGTTGATCCGTTCTTCGTTCGTCAGGCTTTCATCAGGCGCATAGGCCCAAAACTCGCGCCGCACGCGTTCATGCATGCGTTCAGCAAAGGCTTCCGCAATACGGTCGGCCAGCGCCTTCACCATGATCGAGCCATAGTCGTCATTCGCCTTGGCGAAACGCTCGGAAATCTTTTCCTCGCGTGCGCCAGCGGTGACGGCAAAGCCGCCAATATAATCCGCCTTGCCCGATTCAGCTGGCGCAATGAAATCGGCGAGCGCGAGATTGGGGCGTCCATCCCGCCGCGCCAGCTGCTGGCGCAGAGTAAAGAAAACGGCAAGCTGCTGCGAGCGGGATTCGCCTGTGTAAAGAATAATATCATCGGCGACACTGTTCGCGGGCCAGAAACCGATGACGGCCTTTGGATCGAACCAGCGCTCCTCGGCGATCCGCGCGAGCATGGCCTGCGCATCCTCAAGCAATTGGCGCGCAGCTTCGCCCTGTTTTGGATCATCGAGAATCGCCGGATAGCGGCCCCGCAACTCCCAGGTCTGGAAGAACGGCGTCCAATCGATGTAGGGGATGAGCTCGGCGGTGTCATAGCTGCGAAAGACTCTCGTCCCGGTAAATTGCGGGCGCGGGGGCGTGTAGCTCGCCCAGTCGGTCTTGAAAGCGTTGGCGCGCGCTTTGCTTAGCGGCAGGCGCAGCTTGTCGGCCTCCGAGCGCCGGTGCGCTTCGGCCACTTTGCCATATTCGGCCCGGACCCGGTCGATATAGGCGCCGCGCGATTCGGGTGAAAGCAGGGCCTGAACAACGCCGACCGCGCGGCTCGCATCGGTGATATAGACTGCCTGGCCGCTTGTATAATTTGGGTGGATCTTGACGGCTGTGTGGACCCGGCTCGTCGTCGCGCCGCCGATCAGAAGCGGGAGATCAAATCCTTCGCGCTCCATTTCGGCGGCAACGAAACACATTTCGTCAAGCGAAGGCGTAATCAGCCCCGAGAGGCCAATGGCATCGACTTTTTCTTCCCGCGCGGCCGCAAGGATTTTGGCGGCAGGCACCATGACGCCGAGATCGATGATCTCATAGTTGTTGCAGGCCAAAACGACACCGACGATGTTTTTGCCGATGTCATGTACGTCGCCCTTGACCGTCGCCATCAGGATTTTGCCGGCGCTCGCCCGCTCGCTTGTGCCATTCTTGCGCTTCTCCTCCTCCATGAACGGGAGCAGATAGGCGACCGCCTGTTTCATCACCCGCGCCGATTTGACGACCTGCGGCAGGAACATTTTGCCCGAGCCGAAAAGATCGCCCACGACATTCATGCCCGCCATCAAGGGCCCTTCAATGACGTCGAGCGGGCGGGTTGAAGCGGCGCGAGCCTCTTCAACGTCACGTTCAATGAATTCGGTGATTCCATTGACGAGCGCATGTTCGAGACGCTTGGCGACGGGCTCCTCGCGCCAGGCCAGATCCTTTTCGGCGGTTTGCGTGCTCCGGCCCTTGTAGCTTTCGGCGAGGGCGAGCAGCCTTTCGGTGGCATCCGGCCGCCGGTTGAGCACGACATCCTCGCAGGCTTCGCGGAGCTGCGGCTCGATCTCGGCATAGACTGCGAGCTGGCCCGCATTGACGATGCCCATATCCATGCCAGCGGCGATCGCATGATAGAGAAAAACCGAATGCATCGCCTCGCGCACCGCCTCATTGCCGCGGAACGAGAAGGAGAGGTTCGAAACGCCGCCCGAGATGTGCACGAGCGGGAATTTCCGGCGGATTTGCCGCGCCGCTTCGATGAAGTCGATGCCGTAGCTGTTATGTTCCTCAATGCCGGTTGCGACCGGGAAAATGTTCGGATCGAAAATAATGTCTTCGGGCGGGAAGCCGGCGTCCTTCGTCAGGATCTCATAGGCGCGCGAGCAGATCTCGACCCTTCGTTCAAGGGTGTCGGCCTGGCCCTTTTCATCGAAGGCCATCACGACAACGGCGGCGCCATAGGCGCGCACGGCCTTGGCCTCGGCGATGAATTTCCCGGCGCCGCCCTTCAGGGAAATGGAATTGACGATCGCCTTGCCCTGCACGCATTTAAGGCCGGCCTCGATCACTGAGAATTTCGAGGAATCAATCATCACCGGCACCCGCGCGATGTCGGGCTCGGCAGCGGCGAGGTTCAAAAATTCGACCATCGCCTTTTGCGAATCGAGAAGGCCCTCATCCATGTTGATGTCGATGATCTGGGCGCCCGCCGCGACCTGATCGCGCGCGACATCGAGGGCGGCGGAAAAGTCGCCGTCCTTGATCAGTCTGCGGAATTTGGCCGAGCCGGTCACGTTAGTGCGCTCGCCGACATTGACAAAGGGAATCTCATGGTTGAGCACGAAAGGCTCGAGACCCGAGAGGCGCAGCAAGGGTTCGATCTTCGGCACCTTGCGGGGCGCAAGGCCTTTGACGCGCTTGGCGATTGCTTCGATATGGGCCGGGGTCGTGCCGCAGCAGCCGCCAACGACATTGATGAGACCGGCTTCTGCAAACTCCCCGATGAGAGAGGCCATATATTCGGGGCTCTCGTCATAAAGACCGAACTCATTCGGCAGACCCGCATTGGGGTAGGCGCAGATAAGCGTGTCGGCAATTCTTGAAAGCTCGGCGAGATGGGCACGCATCTCGCGGGCGCCCAGCGCGCAGTTAAGCCCGATCGTCAAGGGCTTCGCATGACGCAGCGAGTACCAGAAGGCCGCCGGCGTCTGGCCGGACAGTGTGCGGCCGGAAAGATCGGTGATCGTGCCCGAGATCATGACCGGCAGGCGCTCGCCGCGCGCTTCGAAAACGCGGTCGATCGCGAACAGCGCCGCCTTGGCGTTGAGCGTGTCGAAGATCGTCTCGACGATCAGGAGATCGGCGCCGCCTTCGATGAGCGCCTGCGCCGCCTCTGCATAGGCGCCGCTCAGTTCGTCGAAGGTGACGGCGCGAAAGCCAGGATTATTGACGTCTGGTGAGATCGAGGCGGTCCGGTTGGTCGGCCCCAGAGCGCCAGCGACGAAGCGGCGCCTTCCGTCCTTTTGTTCCGCCGCGCTGGCCGCTTCCCGGGCAAGGCGCGCCGAGGCGAAATTCAACTCGGTGACAAGCGCCTCCATTCCATAATCGGCCTGCGCGATCCTTGTTGAGCTGAATGTATTCGTCTCGACAATGTCAGCCCCGGCTTCGAAGTAGGCAAGGTGAATGGCCCTGATCGCTTCCGGCTGGGTGAGGCTCAAAAGATCATTATTGCCGCGCAGGTCGTGCGGCCAACCGGAAAAACGGGTGCCGCGGAAATCGGCTTCGCCGAACTTGTACTGCTGGATCATCGTGCCCATGGCGCCGTCGAGCACCAGGATTCTTTCCAGCGCGGCTGACTGAAGCGCCTTGCGGGTTTCTTCTCCGTTGGACCTTCGTGTCATTCAGGCAGCCTTCTGTTCGATTTTCGGGCGAAGACCCAAAAGATGGCAGATCGCATAAACAAGATCGGCGCGGTTCATCGTGTAGAAGTGAAATTCCCTTATCCCGTGATCGACGAGATCGAGAACCTGCTCGGCGGCGACTGTCGCCGCGACGAGCTTTCGTGTTTGAGGATCGCCGTCGAGCCCTTCGAAACGGTCGGCGAGCCATTGCGGCACGCTCGCTCCGGCGCGCTTTGCGAATTTCGCGGTCTGCTGGAAATTCTGCACCGGCACGATGCCCGGCGTGATCGGAATATCAATCCCGCGCGCCTGCACCCTGTCGAGGAAGCGCAAATAGACTTCGTTCTCGAAGAAAAATTGGGTGATTGCCCGAGTTGCTCCGGCATCGATCTTTGCTTTGAGGACATCGATATCGGCATCGGGCGAGGCACTTTCAGGATGACCTTCCGGATAGGTTGCGACTGAAATTTCGAAATCAGCAACCCGCTTGATTCCTGCGACAAGCGCGGCGGAACTTGCATAGCCTTCGGGATGCGGGCGGAATTTCGTTCCAGGTCCATCCTGCGGATCGCCGCGAAGAGCCACGATATGGCGGACCCCAACATCCCAATAGCCGCGCACAATGGCGTCGATCTCTTCCTGCGCGGCTGAAACACACGTCAGATGCGCGGCGGGCTTTACTTCTGTCTCCTTGACGATCCGCGCAACCGTCGCATGGGTGCGCTCACGCGTCGAACCTCCGGCGCCATAGGTGACCGACACGAATTTCGGGCGAAGCGGAGCCAGGCGTTTGATCGATTCCCAAAGGGTCACCTCCATCGCCTCGGTTGCTGGAGGGAAGAACTCGAACGAGACGGAGATATCGGGGCACAGGGAGCGGCTTGCCCGTGGATAAGTGCAGGAGTGCATCTCGTTCATGCGACCTCTCGCGCGGTTAGAGGAAGAGGGTCTGCGACCATCCGCCGGTCACGGCCAACCCAGAGGGATACGGTCAGCATATTGGCTTCCGCCGCGTCTGGCTCGAGATTGTCCTTGCGGATCAAGTCCAGCCCTGCGGCGGACATGAAGCCTGCGATTTCCTGAGCCTCAAAGCCAAGCCGGCGGTGGGCGTGCACCGTCCGCAGCGTTTCTTCCTCATGAGGCGCGAAATCGACGATGAGGAGGCGCCCGCCGGGCCGCAGGGCGCGCGCGGCCTCGCGAATGGCGCGCAAGGGATCGTCGAGATAATGCAGAACCTGATGCATGATGACGAGATCATAGCAGTCCGGTTCGACGGGCGCCGCATAGATATCGCCCTGGCGCAATTGCACATGGCGCAAGCCTGCCCGTTCGATGCGGACACGGGCGATGTTCAGCATTTGCGGTGATTGATCGATTCCAGCCGCCCGCGCCGCGAGCGGTCCCAGGAGTTCGAGCATCCGGCCGGTGCCGGTGCCAAGATCGAGCAGAGTTTGGATAGGAGCCGGGCCGATTGCCTCGCGGATCGCCGCCTCAACCCTTTCCTCTGGAACATGCCGGGCGCGCAGTTCGTCCCAGTTCGCCGCATGCGCCGCAAAATAGCGGGCTGCCTGATCTGCCCGGGCCTTGCGGACCTCCTCGAGGCGCGCGCGATCCGGGGCGAGATGGGTGCCGCCGGGCGCAAGCCGTGCAACGAGATCGCGGGCAAAGCCTGCGACCGGCCCGGCCTGGGCGATCCGGAAGAAAACCCAGGAACCTTCGCGATGGCGCTCGACAAGCCCGGCTTCGACAAGCAGCTTGAGATGGCGGGAAATGCGGGGCTGCGATTGGCCGAGAATCGTGACAAGCTCGCTGACGGTGAGCTCGGCCTCGGCTACCAAGGCAAGCAGGCGCAGCCGGGTGGCCTCGCCCGCGGCGGCGGCGGCGGCAAGAAGGGCATCAAAGGCGACAAGTTCGGGCATGGGTTTCACATTGGTTGCCGCTAAGAATATGCAGATATATTTATATGTAAAGTCAATTTCCGCAGAAGGGCAGAGGTCTGGGCAGTTCTTGGAGAAATTCTCAGGAAGAGGTAAAAGTGCCGGGCACGAAACACTAAAGCCCAAGGATCTTGGCCATGAAATCCATTGCCCGCTTGATGATCGCCAGCACCTTTATCTTTGCCTTCGCTGAGG